>JAABUL010000072.1_pt1 | contig 182613 bp, 161 predicted proteins | sample 5559151 | NCBI WGS metagenome assembly JAABUL01 (sample SAMN10711876, study PRJNA513368) | rock metagenome | isolation source: Antarctica rocks | place: Antarctica: Victoria Land, Pudding Butte sud | reverse complement strand
CAGCATCTGCCACTCGGCATCGGTGAGGTCGGTAGGATAGAGACGGGGAGGCGAGGTCATGTGAGACTCCTGGTAGATGGTACTTCCAGTGTCTCACCTCGTCACCCCCTTTTCAGACAGTTTCTACTGTCCTGGGTCGTGATCCCAGTCATGAGCTGCATCGCCGTCCTGGGGCTTCATGCCTCCGCGGCCCACAGCAGCGGGCATCGGTTAGGCGAAGGGAGCCATGCGCTCCGGCAATTGGCCATCCAGCACCTGGGAGCACTACCGGTACGCTTCGAGCCCAACCGTGGCCAGGCGACGGGTACCGTCCGCTTCATCGGTCGGGGGGCTGGCTACACCCTGTTCCTGTCTTCCCGTGACGCGGTGCTCGTCTCTTCGCGGGGTAGCGCTGCCGTCTCCGCCCCGGCACACCTGCACCTGGTTGGCGCCAACCCGTCTGCCCGTTTCGTTGGGCGGTCCCGGTTGCCGGGCACGGTCAACTACCTGCGAGGCGAGCATCCCCGTGGATGGCAGCTCAACCTCCCGACCTACGGGCAGGTCATCGAGCGTGCAGTCTATCCCGGCATGGACCTGCGGTACCACAGTTCCGCCACCCAGCTGGAGTACGACTGGTTGCTCCACCCCGGTGCTGATCCGCATCGCATTGCCCTGTCGGTGGGACCAGGTCGAGCCGTCCTCTCGTCCACTGGTGATCTGCTGCTGCACAGCACGGCTGGAGTGCTGGTGCAGCATCGTCCCCAGGCCTATCAGCTCCAGCACGGTAAGCATATTCCCGTGGCCGCTGCCTACCGACTGCTGGCCGGCACTCGGGTGGCGTTGCACCTCGGCACGTACGACCATCATCTGCCGCTGGTGATCGATCCCACCTTGACCTACAGCACCTACCTGGGTGGTCCAGGTGAAGACCAAAGTACCAGCATCGTGGTGGATGCGAGCGGCAGCGCCTATGTGGGTGGCTATACCGGCGGCGGCTTCCCCACCAAGAACGCCTATGGAACCGCCCAGAACGGTGGCTTCCTGACCAAGCTCTCACCGGATGGTAGCCAACTGATCTACAGCACCTATCTGGGCGACAACGCAACCGTGAAGAGCGTCGCCCTGGGTCCGGATGGGGACGTGACGGTGTCGGGCCAGACTGACAGCCCCTTCCCGCAGATGCACCCGCTGCTCTTTGGAGCGGGTGGCGCCGTACTCCCACCGGGATCGGTACCCGGTCCGGTGGCCGGACTCCTGGCCCACCTGGCGGGGAACCAGCCCACCATAGTGCGGGGCTTCGTGGCGCGACTGCACTTCGACAGTTCCTCCTCCACCCTCTCCCTGGTCTACAGCACCTATGTGGGCGATTCAGGGCAAACCTCACTGGACAGCGTGGCGGTGGATTCTGGCAACCATGCCTATGTGGGTGGGACCACCACCGCTACCGACTTCCCCACGGTTCATTCCCTGCAGCCCTGTGGTGGTCAGAGTGTGGTGTCCGCTCGGCTGGATTACGACCCCACCCTGCAACAGCTCTCGCTGACCTACAGCACCTGCTTGGGATTCGTGGCTCAGTACAGCCGTGGAGTCCTGGCGCTGGACGCCTCGGCCAACGTCTATCTGACTGGCGCCACCGACTACGCCCAGTTCTCCACCACCGATGGCAGTGTGGGGCATGGCAAGAGCGATGTGTTCGTGCTCAAGCTGCAGGTAGATAGCAGCGGGGCTCCGCACGAGGTCTACAGCACCTTGCTGGGGGGAGCGGGGGACGACAGCGGGCTGGGGATCACGGTGGATGCGGCCGGAGATGCCTATGTGGTGGGCAAGACCCAGTCTGCCGACTTCCCCATCCTCCATCCCTTCCAAACCACGTTGGACTATGTGCAGGACGCCTTCGTGCTGGAACTGGACCCGACCGGGAAGCTGGCCTACAGCACCTACCTCGGTGGCAAGTACTATGACGAGGCGTTCGGAGTCGTGGTGGGCAATGCCAGCGGCAACAACAGTGCCTGCACCGGGAGTTGCGACATCTTCGTCACCGGCGGCACCTCCTCGCCCGACTATTCCACCAAGGACCCCTTGCCTGAGCAGGCTCCGGCGATCGAGTGTAGCGGGTATCTCATTGTGACCGAGCTTCGCCCCGCCACCGGTCTGCTGTTCAGTACCACCCTGACCAATCAGGTGCGACCAAACTGCTCTGCCACCGATGGGAACGCCATCGCACGTGATTCCGCTGGTGCGCTCTATGTTGCGGGATCGAGCGGGGCCAATTCCCCCACCACCCCGAACGCCTTTCAACCGGCGTTCGCTGGTGGCCTCGATGTAGTGGTGCTCAAGATCGCGGTGGGGCAACCGACGGTGGCTCGGGTTAGTCGCTTCGCCGTGCAGCGCCACGCTGCATCGCTGCACTTCAGTTGGTGGTTGGCGGTCTCGCACGATGTCGCTGGCTTCAATCTTCATGCCGGGAGTCATCGGCTCAATGCACACACCATTCCGGTGCACGCCAGCCCGCTGTATCGCTATCAGGTACGGCACGCGCCAACAGGACCATATTGGCTAAAGGTGCTGCTGCGCAACGGGCAGACGGTACGTGTGTCGCCTGATTGAGGGAAACAGCAGCGAGACGGGTGCTGGTGCTGCACAGCGTCGATGGAGCGACGTCGATTCAGAGCTGTGCAGTGAGGGGAGGTTTCCACAAAGACGATTGGAGCTTGGACGCTCGATGAGGGCTGCGCTTCTGTTGGGTCTTGTGGGGGCATCTGCCTCGCCTGCCCTCAGCCGGGGACGCCATGGACCAGTAGCAGCGGCCAGTTCCTGTTCGCACCGCCGGGTGGTCACGCGCGGATTCCAATAAGGACGCCGGCACCGTGATCTGCCGCAGCGTCTCGACGTCTGGAGCAGCGAGCCACTGGTCACGGTTAAGCACTCCTACCGGTGATGTCGTGCTGTCTTCCTACCTCTCTGGCGGGCATGCCAGAACTCGATACAAACGGGGGATTGACAAACGGTCCACTTCCTGTGAGGATGGTCCTGGTGCGACGCCGACCGTGATCATGCACGGCCCATCCGTACCAGAGGAGGGCCCCGCGGTTGACGCCAGAGCAGCCGCGCGGGTTGCAGTACGGGGTCGCTGCGACCCTGATGCCGGTTGGTGATGGCTGGCGCGTCCACTACTTCAGCCTGCCGCACTTCGAGGAGGAGCCGAGGACCGACTTCCCCAGCTTCGAGGCGGCGCTCGACGCCATGGTCGAGGTCCTGCCAGCGGTGAATACCGACGAGGAGCGGGCCAGAGCCAGCGATGAGCTGCGCGACTGCCTGCGCAGCTCCAATCCCCCGCCGGCTTGAACTCCAACCAGGTTCAAGCTGGGGTTTTCGGGATTGCTCTGAACATATCGGGATCGACCGGCTGAATCTGAGCTAAACTACACCCCCTTGCATTCTGCAGAATCCCCCCTACACTCATCTCAGAGCACGCTCCATCTCCCTGTCCCCCATCCACCCTTTCAGGGTTGCAAAGTTGCACCGGTTGCACCATCAACAGCCCGATACCTTGCGTGCCCATGCTGATCCAAAGGAAAACCTGTTGCGCCGTCCCCTGCTGAATCAGCCATACAGGTGTCGTCCTTTGCGCAAGTTCTGTCACACCGACTCCAGCCATGCCGAAAAATCGGAGGCCCCTCGTGCTCTGCGATGCAGGGTTGACAGTAGCAGATCAATGACCGCCCGTCTTGCCATCAAGCGCGAGTGGTATTATGTACCTCGGAGGCCGCCGGTTGGCGTCACGGCATATGCCGTGATCGGGCGCCGTATGGACCAGCGCGGGCTTGCAGACGTAGAACGGCCTGTGCCACCAGGGCAGATCTGCCGGTTGGTCATCCTCACAGGTGCATGTGCGAGGAGATGACATGGCGACGCAGATTACTAAGTCCTCATCCCAGACAAGGCAGCACGACGCAGGTGGGATTGTCGTGTCCGCCCATGACGTCAGCCGGCGATACGGCGAGGGCGATGCCACGGTGGATGCCCTCAAAGACGTCTCGGTCGATTTTCAGCGCGGCACCTTTACCGCGGTAATGGGCCCCTCCGGGTCCGGCAAGTCGACGCTGATGCACATTCTGGCCGGGCTGGACACGCCGACCACCGGCACCGTCACCATCGATGGTACCGATATCACCCATCTGAAGGATAAGGACTTGACCTTGCTGCGGCGCGAGAAGCTGGGCTTTGTCTTTCAGTTCTTCAATCTGCTGCCCATGCTGACCGCCGATGAGAACATCACCCTGCCACTCAAAATCGCCGGCAAGAAGATCGACCAGCCGGCGCTGGACCGCGTCGTGGCCGCGGTGGGATTGGGGAACCGCCGCACCCACCGGCCGTCCCAGCTCTCAGGTGGCCAGCAGCAGCGGGTGGCTATCGCCCGAGCCCTGATAGCCGAGCCAGCCGTGGTCTTCGCCGACGAGCCAACCGGCAATCTGGACTCGGCGGCCAGTCAGGAAGTGCTGGATCTGCTGCGCCGTGCGGTAGATGAATTTGGCCAGACCATCATCATGGTGACCCACGACGCGCCCGCCGCGTCGGTGGCGGACCGTATCGTCTTTCTGGCCGATGGCACGATCGTACACGATCAGCCCTCCGGCTCGGTCGACGAGATTCTCGACATGATGAAGGTGCTGAAGTGACCGCTGTCTCGCTGCGCGGCCTGCTGGGCCGCAAGCTTCGTACCGTGCTCACCATGATCGCGATCATCCTGGGCGTCTCGATGATCTCGGGCACCTACGTCCTGACCGATACCATCAATCAGTCGTTCTCCACCATCTTCCATCAGGCCAACGCCAGCACCGACGCCGTGCTCTCGGGCCAGGCGCCAATCACCTCGCAATACAGCCTGCCGCCCACCCTTCCCGCCGGCTTGCTCACCGTCGTGCGGCAGACGCCCGGTGTGGCACTCGCCGAGGGCACGATCGCCGACCGCGTTCAACTGGTGGGAAAGGGCGGCACGATCCTGGGCTCCTCCAATGGTGCGCCAACCCTGCTCTTCAGCCGCTCCTTGCCGCGCTTTGCCCAGCTCCACACTATCCAGGGGCACCAGCCCAGCGGGCGTCAGATCGCGGTAGACACAGACACCATCACGCGGAACCATCTGCACCTGGGCCAGACCGTTGGCGTCAGTGGAATTCGTCGGGTCCAGCAGTTCACCATTGTGGGCATCGTGAAGTTCGGCACGGTGGGTTCGATCGGCGGCGCCACCCTGGTGACCATGGATCAGCCGACGGCGCAGCGCATAACCGGTAAGATTGGGCGATTCGACCAGATCCGGGTGGCCGGCGCGTCGGGGGTCACGCAGTCCGATCTGGTGGGCCGAATTCGAGCCAGGATTCCGGCGAATCTACGCAACTCGGTCAAAGTGCAGACCGGTACCCAAAACGCCAACGACGCGAGCAACGCTATCGGCGGCGCCCTGGGATTTCTCTCTACAGCCCTGCTGGCCTTTGGCGGCATCGCGCTGTTCGTCGGCGCCTTCGTCATCTTCAACACCTTCTCGATTACCGTGGCCCAACGGGCTCGCGAGTTCGCCTCGCTGCGTACCCTGGGCGCCACGCGCGGACAGATTCTGCGCTCCGTGATCCTGGAGGCGCTGCTCATCGGGATCATCGCGTCAATCCTCGGGCTACTGGGTGGGATCGGCATCGCCAAGGGCCTCAACGCCCTGTTCGTGGCGCTCGGTATCGATCTTCCCAATGCCGGCACGGTCTTCGCCCGGCGCACCGCTGTCGTGGCGCTGCTGGTCGGCACGCTGGTCACGCTGGTGGCCAGTCTGATGCCGGCCTTTCGCGCCACGCGGGTGGCGCCCATTGCCGCGCTGCGCGAGGGAGCGCAACTGCCTCGCGGCCGCTTCTCGCACTATGTGCCATTTCTCGCCGCCGGCCTCAGCGCGCTGGGCGTGCTGATCCTGGCCATCGGCATCTTTGCCTCGATCTCCGGCACCAGCCAGCGGCTCTCGCTGATCGGACTCGGCGCCGTGGTGCTGTTTCTCGGGGTGGCCATGCTGAGTCCGCAACTGGTGGGTCCGCTCGCCAGCGTCATCGGTTGGCCCATCGAGCGATGTACCGCCATCACCGGACGGCTGGCGCGGGAGAACACGGTCCGCAATCCCTCGCGCACGGCGGTGACGGCGGCCGCCCTGATGATCGGCCTGGCCCTGGTGGGCTTTGTCACCATCTTCGCCGCCGAGCTGAAGAAGACCGCCTTCGACTCGCTGGATCGTGAGCTGGCCGGTACCTTTGCCATTTATAGCAACAACGGGACGCTGATTCCATCGCGGGTGGCCCAGGTGGTCGGTCGTGTGCCTGGCATCACCGCCGTGTCCGCGTTCAAGCTTGACACCGGACGGTTGGACGGGATCGGCACGGTGCAGACCAACGGGATTCAGCCGGCGTCACTCCACCGCGTCTACCACTTCCAGTGGGTTCAGGGCTCAAACGCGACAGTCATCGGGATGGGTCCGCACGACGCCATCATCGACGAAAACCTCGCAAACAACAACCATCTCAAGATCGGTTCGATGCTGCATGTGGCGACCCCGGCGGCGGTTCACGATACATTCCAGGTGGTAGGCATCTACAAGAACACGCAATTCCTCACCGACTGGTGCATCCCGTACGCCACCATGGCGACCGACTGGAAGCAGCCACAAGATTATGCAACCATTGCCAACGCGGCGCCCGGCCTGAGTCCGCCGGCCGTGGCCGCACTCAAGACCCGGATTACCAAAGCACTGCTGGGCAGCTATCCCACGGCCACGGTACACTCTCAGCAGGATCTCAAGGATCAGGACGCCAAGGGCATCAATCTGCTGCTGGGCTTGATCTACGTGCTGCTGGCGATGAGCGTGCTGGTGTCGCTGTTCGGCATCATCAATACGCTGGTGCTCTCAGTGTACGAGCGCACCCGCGAGATCGGCATGTTGCGCGCCATCGGTGCCACTCGCCGCCAGGTGCGCTGGATCATTCGCTGGGAGAGCGTGATCACGGCGGTGATCGGGGCGGTGCTCGGGCTGCTGCTGGGCATCCTGCTGGCGGTGCTGGTGACCGCCGGGCTGTCCAGCCAGGGGATCGAGTACGATCTGCCGATCGGACAGTTATTGATCTGGGTGGTGTTTGCCGTGCTGTTCGGCATCGTCGCCGCAGCCTTCCCGGCGCGTCGCGCCGCCCGGCTGGACGTGCTGCAGGCGGTGTCCTACGAGTGAGGTTGAGTTAGTCGAGATAGTCTTTGATGCGAGAGGTAACCAACGGGTTACGCAGCTTGCGAAAGGCCTCGATCTCGAGTTGGCGGATTCGCTCGCGCGTCAGGTTGAAGTGCTCACCCACCTGAGCCAGGGTCTGCGGCCGCCGACCAGACAGTCCGAACCGCAGACGGATAATGCCGGCTTCACGCGCCGGCAAGGTTCCCAGCACTTCGTCGATGGCTTCACGCAGCACACCATTGGCGGCGATCTCCTCCAGATTGTGTGAGGTATCTTCCACGAAATCGGCCAGCGTGCTCTCCTCGTCCTCGCCCACTGGCTTGCCCAGTGAAATCGGAACGCGAATACTGGCCTTGACGTCGTGGACCTTCTCCGGCGCCAGGTCCATGGCGACCGCCACTTCCTGAAGCGTGGGCTCGCGGCCCAGCTCCTGGGAAAGCGTGACGACCACGCGATGATACCGCCCGATCCGCTCGTTCATATGCGCCGGTACGCGAATGGTTCGTGCCTGGTCGGAGACGGCGCGGGTTACGGCCTGGCGAATCCACCAGGTGGCGTAGGTGGAAAACTTGAAGCCGCGCCGCCAATCGAACTTGCCGACGGCGTGCATCAGGCCCGTATTCCCTTCCTGGATCAAGTCGAGCAGGCTCATGCCGTGGCCAAGGTGCTTTTTGGCCACACTCACCACCAGGCGAAGATTGGCCTCGATCAGTTGGCGACGTGCGTCCTCGCCGGCCTGCAAAAAGGGGCGAAGGTTCTGAGGAGTCCAGGTCAGAATAGCGCGGAGTTCCGCGGCGCTGAGGTCGAGAGCGTCGAAGGCGGCCTCCGGCTCCGCCTCGATGCGGGCTCGTTCCTCCGGGGAGGCTTGAGCCTGGGTAATCAGTCGTTGCACCTCGATCGCCTTGGCCAGCCGGACCTCGGCGGCGCGATTCAGCAATGCAATTTGCCCAATTTCGCGCAAATACAGCCGCACCACGTCGGCCATCTGCTCATCATCCGCCGGCAACGCACTCTCGTGGCGATCAGCATCGCTACCCGCCCCAAGGGACAAAAACTCCGCCATCTCCGGTCCTCTCTGGTGCCTGGCACGCGCTCCGGCAGCGCCAGCGGCATGGGGACGATCGGGACAGGGAGACTGGCCGCGGTACGCAGCCCCCCGACACGGCCCGGCAGAATACCAGGTCACTATCTCTAGTGTACCTGTTGGATGACAGACGGCTGTTGGCTGGTTACGACGAGTTCCCGCTCATCTCCTTACCGCCTGAGAGCAGAAGCCTCAACCGTAGAGAGTTCAGACGGAGAGAAAATGGACGCCTGCGGCCTGGGCCGCGTCTCGATCACCGGGACTATCCCCCAGAAACAGGGTCTCGCTGGGGCCGGCGCCCACTAGCTGCATGGCCAGCTGGAGGCCGGCGGCTTCCGGCTTCCAGCGATCGACATCATCGGCGCCCACGACCACGCCAAACGGCTCCAGACCCAGAGCCGACACGCCCTCCACCACGGTCGCATGCAAGTTGGCGGAAAAAACAGCCAGGGTCGGCCGATCAGGTCCAGAGGCGCGCTGCGTGCGGCGCGCATACTCCACAATCTCGGGACGCGGCAGTTGACGCTCGACTCCTGGCTGCTCATAGCGCCGCACCACCGGGAAGAGCACCCGCACCGCCTCGATTCCCCGCTCGTCCCGCAGGCGCGCCATCTCCGACCAGAGCGGACGAAAGGGACTATCGAAACCGAACTGCAGCGCTTGCTCGCGAAGGTCGCGTCGCATCCCCTCCCAATCCACCGCTAGTTCGGCCAGCGTGCCGTCATAGTCGAACACGACTAGACTTTTACCGGCTACCGCCTGCAGAAGAGGGGGATAAATGGCCACCTTTATACGACCTAGCCCAGACGCGGCAGGCGGGCGTGGTTGGGTTGGAGATGATAGTCGGGGTACACGGGCATCCCGGCCGGGTCGACAAATACCTCATCCCAGTAGCGCAGCATGGTCATGCCAATCCGCGTGCGACCGATCATGTCGGAAACCGGCAACCCAAGCGCGATTTTCAGGAGCATTAGCGGGCTGTTCAGTCCCGCAGCCAGGGTCAGCGCCAGCGCGCCGGAGAAGCGAGGGTTGATCTCATTGAAGAGCAGCTGGCCGTCGCGCCGGAAGGCCTGAATGTTGGTGGCGCCCACGATGCCGAGCAGTCGAACCATCCGAATGACTTCCGCCACCATCTCGTCGTCCTGCACGGTTATGCCCTTGTACGACACGCCGCCCTTGGTCTCGATGCGCTCGCGCACCACCACGCCCTTCACCTCGCTGCCCAGGTCGGCCAGGACATCGGCGGTGTACTCAGGGGCATCCACAAACTCCTGAACCAGTGCATTGGGGACCTGATCGAGATACATGCGCAGATCGGCGGCGTTGCCAACTTTATAGCAATCAATGCTGGACCGGCCGTCGACCGCTGGCTTGAGAAAGACGGGGTAGGTCAACACGTCCGCTTGCCGGCGCGCCTCGTCGGCGCTCCAGGCTTGGGCGGCGCCGAAGCCATGCCGGCGCCAGAAGCGGTAGGTGGCGAGCTTGTCGTTGGCCGTGGCGATGACCTCCGGCGACGAGATGCCAACCAGGCAGCCCCGCTCTGCAAAGCGCGGTTTGGCCAGGCTGAGGGGCGCAAACTCGTAATCGACGATGGGAACCAGCAGCCGTACCTGGTGCATCTGGCAGAGGGAGAGCAGTGCCGGCACGAACTCCGGATCGTTGGCCCTGGGCACGCGATAAAAGTGATCGCTAAAGTAGCGACCGGCAACCTGATCGGAGGCATCAACCGTGATGATGGTGACATCGAGTTCATCCTGCGTGCGCAACCCTTTAATGATCGATTGGCAGGTAACGGTTCCCGACCCAGTGATGAGGACCGCGGGTGGCTGGCTGGTGATGGTTAAAACTCCTTGAGCCGCATAGCGAAATCATACAGGGTGAGCACGTCGATGTCGGCGGTGATGCTCAGGCACGCGCGGAATCCAGCCGGCCAGGGATTGAGCCGTATCAGCCCTTCAGCGTGCTCTCGCACCTTCAGCACCACCGCATCGGCCGGCGACGATGGCGGCAGCACCGCGTCCAGATTGAGCGCGAGCCCGGCCGGATCCCCGCCCTGCTCGACCCAGTATCCAGCGTCGTGGAGACGCTGCCGGGTCGCGTTGGACCAGGCTGGACCGCAGTGGACCACCGGCTTGCGCGGCGTCCGCACAGTCATTGTGCCCGAGCCAGTCAACCGGTCGGACGCGCACACGGTTTCCATGGCGTCAGGTCCCGTAACCGCGATGCGCCAGCAGCCCTCTCCTGCCGGTTCAACCGTGAGCTGGGCCGCGTCACGAGTGCGCCACCAATCGGCGATCTCGCCGCAGGGAGCAATCCAGACGTCTCCCATCCGGCGTGCTTCGTCCAGTGTGGCGTCGAGTGACGCAGCGAATAGCGCGGCACGCTCCGGATGGAGACACATGACGAAGATCTCCCCGCGCTCCCGCATATCGCGGATCATGCGGATCCAGACGCGACTCATGCTGTCGAGATCGAGATGCAGTCGATCCACCATATCCTCGTCTTGCGGAATCGACATGGGAAGCTGGACCAACCCCTCCACGACCGTGGGCAGCACCACATGAGTTAGCGCGTCGCGCGCGGAGGACAGATCGACGAAACGCTGATAGTCCTCTCTGGCATCGTCAGAAAGCGGAATCCGCTCCTGCTGGTAGGCGGGCCAGTCATAGACCGGCGTGGCGTCGTACTCGAATCCGGCAGCACCCAACGCCGTCAACGTATCACCGTTCCAGCGAGAGTACGGGCAGCGCCAGCCGCGAATCTCCAGGCCCAATCCTTCGAGGGAGGTTCGCGCCGCTTGCACCTGCCGGCGTTGCTGCTCCGCCGAAAGTGACGCATAGTCGTTGTGAACATAGCCGTGCGCCGCCATCTCGGCGCCGCGATCTCGCAGCCCACGAATGATATCGGCATGACGGAGTGCCGTGACGGCGGTGATAAGCAAAGTAGGACACACACCATGCCGCTCGACAACATCCATCAAAATTCTCAGATTAATCTCACTTTTGCGGGGCGAGAAACCAAAGCGTTCCACGATAGCGAGCAGGCGGCTCAGAGCATTCCGCGGTCCACGTGAATCGCTCAGAACAAAGGAAAGCCATCTCACGGTGGTATCGTGGGAGAGGAACGGCCTTCCGGGATACAGCCGGTCGGAGGAACCACGCCGTACACGGCCAGATAATCATGCCTGGTCCTGCTCCAGGAAAGGTGCTCAGTAAATACCTGGTGACCGCGCGCGGCCAGAGCCGCGCGGCGGGCGGGATCGCGATAGAGCATGACGATCGCATCGGCCAGGGCGCGTGCATCTTTGGCTGGCACATAGCAAAGCGCATCATCGTCCAGATAGAGGCGCAGCGCCGGCGTATCGCTGCTGATGGCCGGCAAACCGAGCGCCAGATATTCCATGAGCTTATTGGGGACGAAGTCGGCCCACATGGGTACCACGCCGACATCGGCCTGTTGCAGGCACGGCGCAACCTCTGTAAAGGGCAGCATGCCCAGAAACGAGACCTGCTGCCCCAGATCGAGCGAGGCCGCGATCTCTTCCAGGTGGGCGCGATAGTTGCCGTCTCCCAGGATGTCCAGATGGAGGTTGGGGATATCGGCACGGGCCAGCGAGACCGCTTCGAGTAAGGTTTCAATGCCGTAGCGTTTGAGCAAACTGCCATGTGTGACCAGCCGAAAGCCGGTGTCATCGCCTGTGGGGTGAGCTCCCAGGGCAGTTGCGTGGGACAGAAAGACCCGTTCATCGGGCACATTGGGCACCACGGCCACGATCTTCTCGGGCTGCACCCCTTGACGAATAAGGTTGTGCCGGACCATGCGGTGCGGGGCAATAACCCCATCTGAAAGTCGAGTTCCCGTGCGCAGCGCGAGCAGCATAACCCGCATCACCGGGTGATACGGCGAGAGGCCATAGTCCGTCGAGAGCAACTCCGGAATATTGTCAAAGATGTACATAGTGACTTTGGCGCCGGTTAGCTTCGGGATCATACCGGCCAGGATTAACCAATCCGGCGGACTATCAATCTCCACGTACTGATAGCGTCTTCGAGTGGCGCGCAGCAGCATGGTAGCCGCCGCCATGAATGGTAGCGCGGAGTACTCCACGAGATACCGCGCCTTGCTGTGGCGTTTGTGCTCCATGAGGGTTCGCAGCACGGTAATGCCGTCGACGTGCTCCAGCCGTGGACGGCTTGGGTCACGATCGCAGATGAGGTCGACGCTGAATCCGGCGTCGCGCAGGGCCAGTACGTTACGCAGCACGGGGGAGTCCGCTGGATACCGCCCATGGCGCACTACGGCAATGCGCCGGGCCACACCAGATGCGCCACTGATGGGCGTCATGTTAGCCCAGGTGCCGGTACAGTCGTTCGCCGGCTTCCACGAAGATCCCCTCGGGCGCATACCGGGCGAAGAGGTCGAGTACCCGCTTTTTGATGCCCTCCGGGTGCGTCACGTTAAAGCCGCCGGGAGCCGGATAGTAGGAGTAGGGGAGGTCACGTCCCACGAAGGCCCATTGCTCCTTGAAAGACGCCAGACCGGTGGCATCGGCGCCGACCCGGCCCAGATCGTAGTGCGTGTACCCGTGCTGGCAAGACCATTCCACGCTCTTCCAGAGCAGCAGATGGTTTGGCCGGTACGACCAAAACTCTGGATTGGACGGCGCAAATTTGTCGTACACCTTGTCCTGATGCGTTATACACAACACCCCTGCCACAATCTGCCCCCCCACCTCGGCCAATAGGATCTGACCGGCGCCTCGCTGGATGAAGTTTCGATACAGCGAAGTAAAGAGTAGGCGTGGCTGGGGTAGCATGCCATGGCGACGCCGCAGCATCAAGTTGAGCGCGTAAAAGGCGGCAAGGTCGTCGAGCGACTCCGCGGGCCGGATGGAAAGGTTCTTCTCTCGGGCTTGACGAACACACCGCCTCGAGTCTTTACGGATCCTCTTCCAGAACACTGCTGGATCCGGATCAAGCTCGGTCTCAAAGAGGCGGTAGTATGGGACCTGATTCAGCCTCTCGGACAGGGGCGGGCCATACTGCGGCCATCCCCGCACTTCCAGAGTCGTCGCTCCCATCCGCCCTTGATCGGCAATTAGCGCATCCAGCAAGGCCTCTGCATCTGTCTCGGTGTCGACCAGCGGCTGGCAGTGATCGCAGAAGGGAAGCGATACCAGCCGCTTCCCGGTAAGCGCGCTGGCCACGAGCATGCAGGGCCAGCCCGCTTCAATCTGACCGGCCGAGTTCTCCACGACGTAGTACCTCGGCTCGTACCCATACGTCTCCATCAGCACACGAGCCCAGGCGGCCGTATGAAAGACGTTGCTGTCTGGGCGCGCTTGCACAAACGATTCCCAGCGGGGATCGCTGGTGGGATCGATCATAGCCAGACGGCGAGTTCGAGGTCTGGTGTCGAGAGTCATCACTGTTTTGCACCTTTCAAGTGCGCTTCTCCGCGTTAACGCGCTCACCGTCGACAACAGGGGCGCACTCATTGCTGCGACTGTTGCAGTATGCACGCTGGTAGACCGAGACCACGTCACGCGCAATAGCATCGATGCTGAAACTACGGGCGGCGATCGAGCCGTCGATGCGGCGCGGAGGCGACAACGCGTCCTCCAGCCGCGCGGCGATCTGTCCAATCTCAGGCTCTACCCGATAACAACCCACGATCCGGCCCATCACATCCCAGGCATCACCAGCATCGGTGGCAATCACGGGTAGGCCACAGGCTACCGCCTCCTTCACGACCATCGGCGACCCCTCACAGGTGGAGACCAGCGTGAGAGCATCGACGGCGTTCATGTAGAGCGGAACACGCCAATGGGCCTCGCGATCGACCTTCAGCAGCTCGATGTCCGGATACCGGCGCTGCAGCCGTTCCACGGCCGCCTCTACCAGGTGGAAGCGTTTCTCGGGCCGCCACCACTCGCCGGCAAAGAGGACGTAGCGGCGGCTGGGATGGAGCCCCAGCACCTGACGCGCCTCGGCCTGCGGCATGGGATGAAAGAGTGACAGATCGACACCGCACGGAATAACATGCGCGTGCGGAGTGCCCAGAGCATCCCGCATCCACTGCGCCACCACGATCAGCTCGTCCGGGAAGCTTCGCGACCATCGGCACAGTCTGCCCTGTACCGCATCTTGAACCTCGATACCGTGATGGGTCAAAACCAGGGGTGTACCCCATTGGCATCGCGCCACCAGTCCGGTGAAGACGTAATGTGCATGAACAACATCGTACTTCGACCGCCGCAACTGGCGCCACAGGCGCGGAACCCCCAGCGCATACCCCTTATGCCGCAAGCGGCCGTCTCGTCCATTCACAAACAACACGTCAACCTCGTGACCCAGGGCGCGTATCGACTGCACCTGCTCTTTGACAAAAATGCCAAATTGCGGATTGGCAACGGTGGGATACATATTGGTGACAGTTAAGATACGCATGCGTTACTGTCTTTCTCGATCCACGTCGGTTCGAACTCCCATGGCTCGGCGCGCCCTAGCGAGCCGGCCAACTCCAGCACGGTTCGCCCGATCGAGTTCCAGGTGAATGGCTCAGCCAGGGCACGTGTCTGCGCCGACGAGGGGCGAGCCTCGGTTTGCTGAAGCCTGGCAACGCCGGCCACCAACTCGTCGTCGTTTGCGCCAAAGGTGTACCCGGGACCATCGTGGAACCAGAGCGGTAGCTGTCCAAAAGGCGTGGTCACCACTGGGACTCCGCACGCCAGTGCTTCAAGCACCGAGAGTGGCATGGCGATCGCCGAGCCGAGGGTGTGGGTGGGAAAGAGATAACAATCGGCCATCTGGTACGCCTCGGCCACGTGCTCCAGATAGTGGTCGATGACGTGTGTCCCCCCCTGGAGCAGCCCGGCGCGAAACGCATCAATCACCGACCGCCTGTGCTCTCGCCAGGTACTCGCGATCAGGACGGTTTCACAGTCCAACTCACTTCGTAGTCGATTGAGGAGGAACACATTTCGATTCTCCTCCAGATGACCGACATGGACCACCACAAAGGCCTCAGGCGACATGCCGTGCTTCTCGCGCAGCGCCAGCTTTTCCGCGCCCGTCGCCGGCCGAAAGGTAGACAGATCGACGCCCGAAGGCAAGAGCGCGGATGGGCAGCCCAGCGCGGCAACGGTATCACGGGTCTCTCTACTCTGCGCGAGGATCAAACTCGGGCGAAGCGCGCGAACCAACCAGCGATCGAGCCGGCTGTATGACCGTGGTTGCAGCGTGATCATGATCGAGCGGGCACGCGGGGCATAGCAGCGCAGCGCCGTCAGACGAAGAAAGCTGTTACGGGTGGCCGCTGCCTCTGGAACATAGAGCAGCACGTCTGGCTGAAACTGTCGGACTGCACGCCACAGCTTGGCGCTGAGGAACAGCCGGTTGACGAACATGGGCCGCACCGCCTCAGGCACTGCTCCCTTGGCGCGCACGGAGAGTGCACAGACCTCCGCTCCCTCGGTCAATGACGGCAAGAGAGAGACGACAAGTTTTTTCAACCCCTCGTCGAGGGGCATCGACAGATCCTCCGACACCACGCAAAGGCGCAGGCGCGCGTCAGCCACGCATCACCTCCATCTTCGTAGGCGGTGCATCCGGCGCGGCGGCCAGCACGGTGAGCCCCCCCAGCAGCGTCCAGAACAGGGTTGCGGTAGGATTGTTTTCCAGCGTGGTGGAAAGCAGTGAGACCAGGACTGCGCCCGGAATCGCGTACAGCAGGCCCAGCAGCAGAGCCTTCCGCCGGGGCGTGACCGCGGCACGATAGGCGCGCCGTCCGACCATGAAGCAAGCACCAATAATCCACAGATAGGCCAGCGTGCCGAGCAGACCCGCCTCGGCCACCAGGTGGGTCCAGAACATATCGATCTGGCCGCCGGTACCGTAGAAAAAATTCGGCAACTGATACTGCTGGTAGAGCGGTGTATTGGTGATCAAGGCCACGTGGCCGCCGTAGCGCCCCGGTCCCACCCCCAGCAAGAGATGATCGCGAATTACCGGCCACGTTGCTTGCAAGAGTGCGAAGCGCAGATCACCTTTCCCGGTGTCTTGCAACCGCTGCAAGAAGGGTACAACGAGCAGCAGACTGACCAGGAGCCCTGGCACGATAAAGTGAAAGAAGACACGGCGTAGCTTTGGCTCGACGGTCAGGCCCACAAAGAGGGTGGAGAGCAAGAGGGCGCCCCAGGTTTCGCGGCTGAGCGTCAGCGCCAGCGCTGCCAGACTCACCACGTTGAGCAGTAAGAGCGCCATGCGGGCGTTGCCTCGAAACCCTCCAAAAAAGAACAGCATCAGGCCGAGTGGCACCGTCATGGCCATGAAGTCCCCCAGGGTATTGGGATTCTCGAGCAGACCGCTGACCCGCACGCTTCCACTCGAGGTTACGGAAGTTGTGCCACCAGCCAGCTTCCAGGCCAGCCCCACATGCAGACCTTGCAACACAGCCACCAGACTGGTGACCGCCAGCACGCCCAGCACGACATAGATGAAGCGTTCGAGGTCGCGCACCTGCACGCCAACATTGACAATAATCAAGAACATAATGATCGAGTGCGTGGTCGAGAGGATGCCAAGCTCGGCAACGTGGAGCGGCACATTGTTGATAAAGGTAGAGAGCACGCCAAGAGCGACAAACAACAGCAGCGGCACGCCGATCTGCTGCATCGACAGCAGCCGGCGCCGGCGCAACAGGTTGACCAGCAGCGTCCAGCCCAAGGCCGCGATGAGCAGGTAGTTGCCCAGTGAATCGACCGTATCGCGGTTTACCGACGTATGGTACTCAACGATCTTTTCTGAGACCAGCCAGCAGAGCGAGAGGTAGCCCAGTGCGGATGGATGCCGCAGCACCACATAGAGCAGACCGCTTCCCGCCAAAACCGCGACCAGCACCGTTGAAGCGCGATGTTCCACCCCCAGGGCGACCACGACCTGCGCTAGTATCAGACCAAAAAAAACCAGGATCACGGTAATCACCCGGCGGTCATAGACCCGGCCATGCCGCACCTCGCTCCAGACAGAACTCCGACCTGGTAGCGCGGCGGGATTGAGCGGGCGAGCGCTCACCGGTGCTCACCGCCCGTGAGGCGGGGCATTTCATCGGGCGGATTCTCGTTTCGTTCGGACAAGCGGCCCTGTGTGTCAGGGCGTGCCTCCGTCTCCCGATGTTGCCGCAGCTTGAACTCGATGCTTACAACCACCGGTCCCTCTGCTTGAAGCGCTCGCTTGCGCACGAAGAATGGCAGGTCGCGGATGTAGTCGATCAGCGCCGCCAGCCCAATCGCAAGCAGCAGGCCCACAATAGCAGCCGGCAAGACGGTCTTGACGGTTGAACTACCGCCCGCAACCCGGGATACCGAGCCGGGCGATGCGGCAGCCGCCGGGGTTGGGCCGATAAAAATGCCCCTGTAATCGCTCACGTCCGAGAGCCACTCTTGGTTGAGCAGACTGAGGTTAGCGTCGAGATCCTGCAGCGTGGTCTGACTGACCAACGGCCTGGTCTGGGCGCCAATGCAGCCACAGACACGATAGTACTCCTCCTGCATCCGGAGAAACCGCTTTCGAGCAGCATTCGCTTTGGCCAGGTGCGTACGTTGCAGTTTTTTGGTCTCGGCCGTGAGTTGCCGAATTTCAATGGCAGCGAGCTCTTCCGCCATTCCGGTGGCGAAGGTTTCGGCCGCGGTCGCGTTCGTCCCAATGGCGTGGATCGTGATGAGCGGAGCGGCGAGCGCGACGCTGGCCGTCACACTGGACACCGCCTGCTGATCGAGCTGGTATCGCTTCTGCACCGTCTGCAGCACCCGTGGATCCCTGGCTCGATTGCTGAGCGCCACGGTGACATCTTGCTTCGAAAGCGTGGAGTTATACGGGACACCGTTCGGCGTGACATAGCTCACCGCTACGGTGGCCGTGGCATCGTACGTGGGGCTGGCGGCACTCCGGTGGGCCAGATACTCGCCCACCAGCGCGGCCAGTATGGTGCAGGTCAACAGAAAGGCCCACCATCGCCGAACGAGGCGCCAGTAATCACCGAACTCCACCAAGGATTCCTTACTGAGCGGCTATCGTTTTTTTGGAGGAGCGCTGGGCGAAGAACTCTCGTATCACATTCACCGTATAATCGATCTCCTCATCCCGTAACTCAGGAAACATGGGGAGGGACAGAATCTCACCAACCAGGTGCTCGGTCACCTGGAGGCCGCCGGATTCGCCGACAAAGCGCGCGCAGGCCGGCTGGAGATGACACGGAACGGGATAGTGGATGCCGGTACCAACGCCTCGCTCATTCAGATAGGCACGCATCTCGTCGCGTGCGGAGGTGCGAATCACATACAGGTGGAAGACATGATCCTCCCCCGTGAGCGCAGGCACCACAACATCAACGTCATGTAGCCCGGCATTGTAGCGCGAGGCATGGTCGCGGCGCGCCCGATTGCCCGCATCCAGCGATGGGAGCTTGAGCCGAAGCACAGCAGCCTGCATCTCATCGAGCCGTCCATTCATGCCGAGTTCATCATGGTGGTAGCGCACAGCCGCCCCATGGTCGCGCAGTAATCGGACACGCGCAGCAAGTTCGGGATCGTTGGTTACCACGCCGCCGGCCTCACCATAGGCCCCGAGATTTTTCGAGTAGTAGAAGCTGAAGCAGCCGATATCGCCGAAGGTACCTGCCGCTCGGCCATTTCGACGAGCGCCGTGCGCCTGACACGCGTCCTCGATGACGCGGAGGTTGTACCGCCGTGCGAGCGCCATCAACCCGTCCATATCAGCAATATAGCCGTACAGATGCACCGGCAGCAGTGCTCTAGTGCGCGAGGTGATCGCCGCCTCGGCAGCCGGCACGTCCATCAAGCAGGTTGCCGGATCGACATCCACGAACACCGGCATGGCTCCAGTCATCGTGATGGCTTCGACCGTCGCAAAGAAGGTATGTGAGACGGTAATAACTTCATCACCCGGTCCTACCCCGCAGGCGCGCAGGGCCAGGTAGAGCGCGGTGGTTCCTTCTGACACGCCAATAGCCTCTTTGACATCCAGGTACTCAGCGTATTCCTGTTCAAAGGCTCGCGTGTTGGGGCCAAGGAAGAGCTGCATGCTGCTCAGAATTGACTCGAAGGCCTCGCTCACAGCCTCTTGAATGGGCTGGTGCTGTCGCTTGAGGTCGACCAGGGGAATGTTCATTGTTACCTCAGTTTTCACAGTTAAATATCACGGTCGCCTGGCTTACGCTTCCACGACACGGCGATCACGCCATGCAGGGCCGGCGCCCTTGATGATCTCAAAGCCGTCGGTGGTTGCGATGCGCTCCAGAGTTCCACCGTTCTGCAGCGACTTATCCGCCGCCTCGAGTACCCGCGTCACCCGTAAGCCGGACCAACCATCAGTACGCGACTTCACACCAGTAACAATGCACTCAATGAAGTGCGCAATTTCTAGCTTGAGCGGCTCGCCACCCGGTACGGCTGGTATATGAACGCCGCCGTAGTGGTAGCCGAGCTGAAAGTCGGCGAAATCCCCGGAGGAGGTGGTCTTGATCACGCCCTTGTCGTAAATTCGCAGCTTCTCTTCCGCCGCCACATCGTTGTAGACCACCATTTTCTCATCGCCTACCACCGTGAAGCGCCGGACCTTGCAGGGCTCGAGCCAGGATACGTGAATATGGCCGGTGATGCCCTGGGGATACTTCATCTCGATATAGGCCACGTCGTGGATATGCTCGTGAATGCAGCTATTCCCCCGCGCGCTCACATGGGTCGGCTCGGACTCGAGGATGAAGTTCATAATCGAAATATCATGCGGCGCCAAATCCCAGATCACATTCACGTCAGTGCGAAACTGACCAAGATTGAGGCGCGCGGCGTCGACATAAAAGGTCCGCCCAATCTGACCGCTCTTGACGAGATCGCGTAGGGAAACCACGGCCGGGTTGTATTCAAAGGTGTGGCCGACCATCAGCACCAGATCGCGCTGCGCGGCCAGATGAATCAGATCCTGCGCCTCGGTCGACTTGCGTACCATGGGCTTCTCGATCAGGACGTGCTTGCCCGCCTCCATCGCTTCCTTGGCCAGGGCGTAGTGAGTTTTCACCGGGGTTGCCAGGATCACCGCATCCACCGCTGGATCGTCCAGCAACTCGCGATGATTCTGCGTCATTGCGACGTGCGGGTAGCGGCGCTGCAGAGCCTGCAGCCGGTCGATCGACAGGTCGGCGATGGAGACCAGCCGGGCATCAGGATTGTCGCTCACATTGCGAATAAGATGCGGCCCCCAGTACCCTGCGCCGATAACTCCGAATCCTACTTTGTACATCATTTCTTCCTTCATCCGATTGAACAACTGGTTACTATCCCTGCAGACAGCGTCACACCTAGTGCTTACAGAAGGCCCAGACCAGTGCTGGAACCGTGAGTAGGCACAAACGCAGGTCAAACAGTAGCGCCTGCCGCTCGATGTACTCAAGATCCATGTCGATCATGGCCTCAAAGTGCACCATGTCGCGTCCTCGCACTTGCCAGAGGCCCGTGCATCCCGGCTTGGTATCCAGGCGTCGCATGTGGCGCGGCGTATACTGCGCCACCTCATAGGCGAGAGGAGGCCGCGGCCCCACCAGACTCATATCTCCCTTGATGACGTTAAAGAGTTGCGGAAGCTCATCCAGCCCCAGGCGACGGAGCACTCCACCTACCGGCGTGATGCGCGGGTCATGCCGCAACTTATAGATAGTGCGTGCCTGGTCGGGCGCCGGATCACCCTGCAAATACTGCTTGAAGTACTCCTCGTGCAAGGTCGAGGGCGCCCCATGACTCATTGTACGAAACTTATACAGCATGAAAGGCCGACCGTCCAGACCAAGGCGCTCTTGCTTGAAGAGGAGCGGTCCCGAAGATGTGCACTTCACCAATGCGGCCACTATCGCGGCAACCGGTGCGGAAAGCGTGAGCAATGCAGTCCCAACGATCAGATCGAACGGCCGCTTGTAGCTTGGCGGTGCGGTCTCTTCTAGTTGCTTTGCGCGCATGCTTCCATTGTATTCTTCCCTCAAAATGTCAAACCCAAAAGTCATGTGGCCCGCCCTGATGTGGCAAGCATCATACCATGGTTTGGTGGGAAGTGCAACCGCGGGACGAGGTTTTCACTTCCTGCTCACTCTACGAGAAGCCGCGCCATACGAATAGAGCCGAAAGCCCCCTTCTGAAGGGGTCCTTCGTCCTCATACGGTCTCGCATCCGCTCTAGCTACGTCGTAGAGAGCACCGGTCTTTCAGTCACTGACCCGAGCGCACGGCGCCGGTTGCGGCCATCCCAGATCAGGATGTGCCCTAGTACTAGACAGACGGTCGGTTGGTCCCGGGGAGCCGGGACACAATCGCTCGCGTGCAGCTCTCCCTGGGATTCAACTGCCAATCGTTCGCGAAGAACGGGACGTTGCCCAACGGCCTGAATCTCCCCATGTACAAAGTGAGGGCGTCGTGTACGACCTCGCTGGCAACGACCTCCAGGTCACGATTACCGTCTACCACCTGCATGGCGTAACCGAGCGCGATCCGGTCGTACGCGGCACACACCGTCTCGCGGTCCGGTTCACCCGGCAGCGGCGGAGCGCGGTGATCGGAGAGTTTGGGATCCACTCGGATCAGGTACTCTCGATCCGGACGAGGAGCGGCCCAGCGCAACATTCGTATCAGCGTGGCAGCAAGTCTCGGGCTATGCGGCAAGCGCATGGCGAACTCCACCTGCGCGTCGCAGAGGTAGCGGTCGGCCAGCACCACGTTGCCTCGTAGCAGGCGCCACCGCAGGTACTGGAGGCGGGCGACGTAGTCGAACATGACTACAACGAGCCACAAGGCCAGGGCATACCCCGAGCGGCGATACGAGCCGTACCCCTTTGTCTGCCGCTGCATTCCGTCGCTGCCGGCCATGACCTGCCTCCGGCCGTGGCGGAGGCGATGACGCAACCGGTGCAAGGCATGGAGCAGGGGGGTCGAGCCGGCACGCGTCCAGATCTGCTGCGAACGAATAGCACAGGTCGAAAAGGCGTCGGTTAAAGCGTCTGCCTGAGCGCTTTTTCCGCTGCCGTCGGCTCCGCTCAGTGCCAGCAACATGGCATGCTGTGGCCGGATCCCCGACTTCTGCTTGAAACCACGTGCCAGCGAGAGTATCGTACTAGGCCCCTTTGCGGCGAGCGCCAGGTGCCGGTCGCACCAGACCTTGGTGAAGAACAATCGCTTGCTGATCCAGAAGGAGATGGCAAACGGCATCTCCGGCTCCCGCGCTTCCAGCTCCCGCCAATACGCGGCGAGCCACCGGCAGCTCTGGACGGTATGCTCAAAGCGAGCCAGCTCGCTGGGAGGGATAGAGAGTTCGTCGAATAGCCGCTCCTCGAGGTGGGCAATGAGTGCCAGGCCCAGGTGCAAACACAGCAGCCATCCACGTTCTCGTGCCACCCGGTCTATGTAGTCCCAATCAATGGCCCCGCGACGGAGGGCATAACGCACCTTGAGAAGATCGTGCAGGCTGAAGTCCTTGTTTTCGATCAGCCCGTGAGCCAGATTGATCAACACCGCATCTTCCAGTCCGGGTACCCAGGTCATGGGATCATCGACCGACTGACGTGCGTGCTTCCAGAGATCCGGCTCGAGCATGAACCCCTCGGCCCAGCCCACGCGAGCATGCAGATGGATAGCCGAGACACTCCGGCCGGCTCTGAAGCGGCGAAAAAGCCACTTATCCGGCTCCTCGGCATTGCGCAGCTCGATGTAGTCCAACCCCAGCAAAACGCGCCGTGCTTCCTCGACATGGTACGGCTGGACCAGAATATCCACGTTGTCGCTGGTGTAGGGGAATGATGGCGCGATACCGGCGGACTTGAAACACATACAGGGAATGCCCAGACGCGACCAGGCCGATGCCAATTCGACGTACTCGGAGTGGGGACCGTTGTACCTGCCGCGATCGTCCGCCATGGCAGCCACAAACTCCGCTGAATCGAGCAAGGCTTCTGCGCCCGGTACCGACGGCGCCTCCGCCGAGGCCCCATCCTCACCGCGCAGGTACACCGGATCGGCGGCGAGAGACAGGAACGGCACCTTGTTACGGCGCAAGGTATGCACCAGCTCGCCAGGCGTGAGGTCCTCGAGTGAGACGTGTCCTAGACTTCGGCACACCGCCTGGAAGACATCACCAACCTGGAGTCCACGATACTCACTGCCCATCGGCTCGGCAAACATGGGTCCATTATTCAGGAACGAAACAGCTTTTACCTAAGAAGCTGTCTACTCCTCACCACTGTGAGACACTGACCCATGAACCTCCGGCGCCTCCGCGGAACAGTTGTGGCTAATGTGGGACTTACCGTCCTCGCTCTGATCTGTGCCGGTCTGGTTCCGTTGGTCTTCAATCTGGTGGTGGGCCGCCACTATGGCGCAGACCAACTGGGCGAGGTCAGCGTGGTACTGAGCCTGACCCTCTTGCTCGGTCAGGTGCCGGGCACACTCGGTGCTGCCGTCACCAAATTCGTGGCTGAGGCCATGGGCCGCAAGGACCAGGTCACGGCCAGAGCAATCTTCCAGTTTCTTTTTGTGCTCAATCTCGGGGTGGCGCTCCTATTGGCGGCTGCCCTGTTGCTAGCAACGCCGTGGGTCAAGTCAGCGTTCCACATCTCCAGCACGGGGGCCGTGGTGCTGGGCGCCTCGCTGGTGGTGACCTACGCGCTCTACATCTTCTTGAAGAGTGTCTACTATGGCGTGCAGCGGGCGGATATCTACGTGCGAAACGAGTTCCTCTCCGATGTGGCGTTCTTTCTCCTGTTGGCCGCTATTCTGCTGTTCAACGGTCAGAATTGGTTGCTGGTACCGTTTGTCCTGAATAACCTGATCTTTGCCGCCATCGGACTGCGTGACCTCTCCTCGCTCTTCGAGGGGTTCTCCTGGCGACGAGTCCGGCCGGCCCCCTCCATCCTGCGCTATAGCATCGTTACCGGCGGCGGCACGGTGGCCAGCCTGAGCCGGGCGTCGCTGGTCCTGCCAATCGCCGGCCTCTATCTGGTCCATGCCGATATCGGATGGCTGGCGGCAGCGCTGTCGCTCACGGCACCTTTAGCCCTCATGCCCCGCGCCCTCTCCCTGGTCCTCTTTGCCGATATGGCTCGGCTGTATGGCGCGGGTGAAGCGGCTTCGGTACGCCGCTTGCTACAGAATTCAACGGAGTGGTTGATCTTCCTCCTTGGCCTCCTGTGCGGTCTGGTGATTATCAACGCGGGCACGATTATTGGCTTGCTCTTTCAGCCAGAGTACCGCCAGGCCACCGTGGCCATGCAGCTCATCGTGCTCAGCGCCTACATCACGATGGTGTCCAATCCGGCCATCGATGCACTCTCCAGCACTCAGTACATACGCATCCCAACCATAGCCAGTTGGCTGGCTCTGGCGGTGAGCCTGGGAAGCTGGTTCCTGCTCATCCCGAGCTTGCGCATCAATGGCGCGGCAGCCGGCTATCTGGCCGGAGCGATAGTCAGCGGCGGCATGCCTACTCTGTTCGCCTACCGGCGCTACGGCATGAGGGCCATCATGTTCCTGCGGGCCGCCGTCATTTTCGGCGCGTTGATCATCGCCATGCTCGTCCCCGGACACTTCCAGCCGATCACCTCCGCGCTGTTCGCGGTCCTGGTCTGTGCGCTGTATGCCCGCACCGGCCGATCGGGTCTACAGCAACTGCTCGCGAAGTACGGCCGCGGTGGTTGGAGGCGGTCGAAAGCCTCCGTACCGCCAGCGTAAGCAGAGCGGCCTGGAAGATAGTGTTCATTTTGGTCGGCTGTGGCGTTACCACGAGCAGAGGCGTGTTGGTCGGCACGGGAGTGTTCGTCGGCGTGTCCGAGTGGTCAGGAGATACAGCGTAACCTGCTTGATCTCCTGGCCGGTAGCAGTCAATACGGGTAAGGAGTAGGGGCCGTTCGGGTGGGTGAAGGCAGTACCGGCGTCCTCCACCAGCACAGCACTCGCGCCATCGGCCCTCAGGTTGTTGAGCCACCACTTGTCGATTGGCGCCGCATTCGTGCCATCGTAGGTGCAGCCGGTGTTGCCTACGCCGCAGCCGGCCTCGCCCACGAACCATGGCTTGTTGAGCAGCTTCCCTGACGCCCAACTTGAGGCGTGGTTCCAGGGCGAATCGCTATGGACGTGGATATCGTACACGTCCACCGGGTACAGATTCTCGCGCTGCTGCTGCCCATTGGTGCCACCCTCCAGCAAGCCGCCCGCGTCTGACACGGTATAGAGCAGGTTCGGCGCTGCGGCTTTAGCGGTGGTGTAGAGATCGTTGAGCCAGGGATGGATGATGGTGTTGTCGACGCAGCCCCAGTCCGTCCTGTCGCTGCCCGACCGACATTGGGTGAATGCACCAAGGTTGGACGGGTTATTAAAGTAGACTTCAAGCTGGTAGTACGCTTCGTTCTGGAGATCGACGACGGCGATGGTGGAGGCATCGATCGGATCGCTGCCAACATGGGTGAGGAAGTCGTGTACCGCGCGCAGGTAATTGGCGCGCATAGTGGAATGGTACCCGTCCACCGCCTCCGGATGAAACTGATTCGCCGTGCCCGCACCCTGCGAATGGGTCAGGAGCACGAGGTCGACCTTGATGCCGGACCGCGCCATGCGGTGCAACATATCGTCGACGTTGGCGAGATACGCCGGGTTATAGGACTGGTAGCCATTGGTACTATCCCAATTCATCAACTGGTCGAGACTGATCCATACCCGCTGGAAGGTACCCAGGCCGTTTGCTGCGATGAATTGCGCGTCCTGCCCGACCTGACTCTGCGCGGACGGTCCGCTGCTGGAATCGGTGTAACAACTGGTGTGCCAGGTCCAGTAGCCGCAGTGATTGAAATAATCGGTGGGCTGATAATAGTTCGTGCCGGTGTAGGACACGGCCAGGCGTGGTGATCGTTCCCGCGCTGCATTGGCCGTGGAGGCGCCTAGCAGGCCGATGAAGAGCATTAGCAGCAACGGCACCCGTGCCGCCATTCGATCGACGAGTTTTGGTCTTCCCCTATCCACTAAGCATCTCCCCGTTTCCATGCAATTCCTTCCGACAATCTGCTTCCTCCTCAGAGTGCAACGAATGCGGCGGGCTACATGCCCCATCGCTCCGCGACCTCGGACCATTATTCGGGAACGGGCCAACTTTTATCTAGTGGCACTGTCAAGAATGCCGCCGGGGCCGGCAGGAACGCGCGGAACTCGCTGTCACTCTCAAATAGATGCCGGATGAAGGTCTTCAGGGGCTTGGAAGGCATTGCTTCTTCACATACTTGAGGATGCCCTTGATACCTGGGCGGGAGCACACCTTCTTGGGCTGTAGGTGGTCAGCGTGGCAGATGAGGGCACTGATGAGGTTTGCCTCGGCGTTGACATCCGGCCCGGTGGACTCCCCAAGGGACTTGACGTTCCCGGCGATACGGCTGCGAATCGCCTCGAATGACAGTGGCACTTGTTGGGAGTTTCCACCCGCGGTGGGTGCCTGCGTGCTGTAGTCGGCGCAGATGACAACGTTGGAGATCGTCTCGATGTACCCCCCGATGAGCACCACCGGGTAGCTGCGCAGCGTCGGACTGCAGGGGTCCATGTTTACCACCTGTGCCTGTCCTGGCTTGTATGGGCGCAGCCCGTATCGGCGCAGAAGCGCAGCCTCCTGGTGAGTGAGGCGCTGAAACGATCGCCCCTGGAGGTTGACAACGTCCTTGTGGACGAAGTCGACGTAGCGGCTCACATAGTGCACCCTGGAGCAATCGTATGTCGGATATGCGGTGAGGCACGGCCCAGACGTGTTGACGATTGGGCAGGGAGGGGTGAGGGCCTTCGCGCCGCTCAGCGTTCCGAACTGCTCGAGGGCCTTGGCCATCGGCCAGCGCTCCAAAGCCGAGAAGACATCCGGCTGCGTGCCGATAAAGAGCACCTCGGCGCGAGATCCGGACCTCGCCGGCTGCCCCTCGTGATGAAATCCACCGAGCGGCAGGGAGAGGGGCATATCGTTGGTGGGCGATCCCAGGTCAAGGAGCCCACTCGCCGCGGATACTGAGGTGTAACTGGTGGCTGCGGCCAGCACCAAAGTAAGGAGCGCGGCTGCTCCAAGGCTGCGCTTTGTTGCCTGGCGTAGGAAGCCGCCGCGAGACTGCTCCCGCGCCATAATGGTCGAGATCCAATCTATCGTCTTGCTCGTCTCAACGTCCTTTCCTGAACGCTCCTATAGTACTGATGGCACCACCGTCCAGAATGTTACGCATCGGCACTTCGCACAATCGCACCTGTCATTTCTAACAGGTCACCGGCTTCTTTCAGACGTCACCGCGAGGTGACGCCCGTGCCTTCGCGTCACGGTTTGATGCCCTACTCCGTGGAGGACTTGCACCTCCGAGAACGAACACATCCCCGGTATACAAACACAGCAGGACGGCTCCGCCGGGAGCCGTCCTGCTGCGGTCGATGGCGCTTGGGTTAGAGAGTCGCCGTTACGTTGTCGAAGTAGAGGTGACCGGAGGTACCCGAGTCGGCGGGGCTGTACTCCTCACCCAGCGCAAAGTAGCCAATCGGTTGTCCACCGGTGTTCGCCGAGGAGGTAGCGCCAACCTGGGCGCCATCGACCAGCAGGGCCAGCGATCCGGCCCCCACGCCGGTGGTCTCTCTGATCTCGATGGTGTGCCAGCTCCGATCGAGCACGGCGTTGCTCCACACATACTGCTGCACGCCCGAGCTATCGATGTAGGAGAGATAGAGGCCGCCGTTGCCGGTCAGTACCAGTTTGACCTTGCCTACCGACGAGGTGGCTCCAGAGTGCCACTGCGTTTGTGCCAGCACCAAATACTCACTGGCCGGGAGATTGAAGTCGCTGCCGAGGCGGAGACCAAAGCGCAGGCTATAGGAGTTCGCGCTGCCCAACGCCTGATGATAGGCGAAGGCACTGCCGCCACCATTGACGGCTACTGCCATGCTGTTCGGCGCGCTGAGGGCGTCGCTGCTGGTAACTGCGATCTGCGAGCCGTTTACCGCGCCGGAGAAGTACCCGGAAACCGAACCCAGCGCCAGCGGACCCTGCGCCTGATTGTCGAAGGTGGCCTGGAAAGGGCCGCTCAGTGCTGGGACCGGCATGATCACCGGGCCACTCATACCACCGTTACCGACCCGACTCCAGGGGGAGATCGGAGTAGGCCCGGAGACAATCGTGGGCTGGACCACCGGGACGGGCATGTTGATCGGCTCTGGGGTTGCCATGGCGATCGGGGTGATAAACGGTACAGGGGTGCTGGTTGGCGCTGGCGTGCTGGGGGGGGCACCAGCCGTTGGGGTGCCGCTGGGCTGGACCGGCGTAGGCGTGCTGGTCGGCAACTGGCTGCCCGAAGACAGATGATCCAGCGTAACCTGCTTGATCTCCTGGCCGGTAGCAGTCAACACGGGGGAGTAGGGACCGTCAGGAAAGGTGAAGGCGGTACCACCTTCCTCCACCAGCACAGCACTCGCGCCATCAGCCCTCAGGTTGTCGAGCCACCACTTGTCGATTGGCGCTGCATTCGTGCCATCGTAGGTGCAGCTCGTGTTACCTACGCCGCAGCCGGCCTCACCCACGAACCATGGCTTGTTGAGCAGCTTCCCCGACGCCCAGCGAGTGGGATCGGAGGACGGCGAATCACTATAGGCGTGGATATCGTACACATCCACGGGATACAGATTCTCGCGCTGCTGCTGCTGCATACTATTCGCATTGAGCATTCCGCCGGCGTCGGAGACGGTATACAAAAGGTTAGGCGCCGCCGACTTCGCAGCGCTATAGAGATCGTTGAGCCAGGGATGGATGATGGTGTTGTCGACGCAGCCCCAGTCCGTCCTGTCGCTGCCCGACCGACATTGGGTGAATGCACCAAGGTTGGACGGGTTATTAAAGTAGACTTCAAGCTGGTAGTACGCTTCGTTCTGGAGATCGACGACGGCGATGGTGGAGGCATCGATCGGATCGCTGCCAACATGGGTGAGGAAGTCGTGTACCGCGCGCAGGTAATTGGCGCGCATAGTGGAATGGTACCCGTCCACCGCCTCCGGATGAAACTGATTCGCCGTGCCCGCACCCTGCGAATGGGTCAGGAGCACGAGGTCGACCTTGATGCCGGACCGCGCCATGCGGTGCAACATATCGTCGACGTTGGCGAGATACGCCGGGTTATAGGACTGGTAGCCATTGGTACTATCCCAATTCATCAACTGGTCGAGACTGATCCATACCCGCTGGAAGGTACCCAGGCCGTTTGCTGCGATGAATTGCGCGTCCTGCCCGACCTGACTCTGCGCGGACGGTCCGCTGCTGGAATCGGTGTAACAACTGGTGAGCCAGGTCCAGTAGCCGCAGTGATTGAAATAATCGGTGGGCTGATAATAGTTCGTGCCGGTATACGAGACCGAGAAGCCTCCAGCGGCCGCGTAAGCTGGGTGTTGCAGAGCACGTCCCACAACCACGCCGAGGAGAGCAACCGAACAAAGTGCTACAAACGTAATGCGCCGGACCATAACCTCATACCTCTCTTGGGCCACGAGGAGGGGGAGGCGGACCGGCTGCCATCTGGCTGTGAGATTCGGCAACCCGGCTAGCTCTTGGAGCCCCGTGGTTTTGCGTCCCCGCCTCACGGCGGGTTTGCCTTTGTCGTGTATTTGTGTCTCTGGCGCTTACTCTAAAGCAGTGTTCAACAGAGGGGTAGGGTACAAGGTCCCGGTTTCATGGAGCATTTGGCCCCTCTGGAAAAGCTGGTGCGGCGCAGAGGCAGCAGACTGGCGAGAGCGATGTTATGGTAACGGTGGGATGTGCAGTGGATAAGGAAAGGCTCAAAACGGCGGATCGAAGGGCGGCACGTGTGCCGTTGCTGCTGCTTCTCCTGATCGTCCTGGTAGGCACGTCCACCGTCAATGCAGCGGGGGACCGATCACCACGCCTGGCCGTGTCCTACACCGGCACCGACTACTATCAGCCCACCAATTATTTCAATCACTGTGGCTACTGGACCTGGCTCACCAACTGCTACACCGACGACACCAACGACCCTACACCAGGGGAACAGATTAGCATCGATGCGCACTTTATCGCCAAGCATCATCAAGGCGCCTTTCAGCGCCTGTGGGTCAGCCTCGACCAGTTGATGCGCTGGAACAGCGTCACCGGCTATCAGTCGTTCCACGCTGCCTATCTCGTTCACCTGGACGACGCGCTGTCCCACTTTGCCCAGTACGGGATCAAAGTCGACCTGGTGCTGTTTACCAGGTCGCAGGGCACCACCGCGAGACACCAGTTTCGCCCGATGGCCCTCGATGGTCTGCATCCGGCTATGCGCACCGGCTATCTGCGAGCCGTTCATGACTTCCTGCTGCATATCTCCCGAAATCCGGTGGACGCGTCCACCATCGGCGTGGTGGATCTGGAGAATGAAGCATACCTTCAGCTCGATGAATATTTTCAGAATCGAGCGCACCTCGGGAGGTTCATCCACCAATGCGCGGATCAACATGGCGTCAGTTGGAACTGCCTGGAGACCAGGATCATCCATCCCTGGTTGAGCGATCTGTATGCCACGGCCAAAGCAACCGCGCCGTCATTCCTGTATACCGTCTCCAGCGACGGCGATCTCCTCACTACCAATCGTCTGACGCAAGCCTACCTGTTACGGCTGTATCCGGTCGACGTGTACGACGTTCACCTCTATAGCAACACTCCCTGGAGAGAGAGGGCACGTTGGGCCAGTAGCCGGTGGTTCGACAAGGGCTGGTTCAGCGGCGAGACCGGCTGCAGCGTCCAGAGCACCAGGTGCATCTACGATGGAGCACTGGCGGCGCCCGTCGACCGGTGGTGGCTCCGCCATATGCGGGCGTATGGCGCCCAGGCGATATTAATCGAGGACGCCGGGACAGCGTGGGGCTATCACGATGGCCCGAAGCACCCCGCGTTGACTGCCACTGGACGAACAATCCGGCAGGTGACGCTGGCCCAAAATCACCGGTAGACCAACGTATCGACACGACACGGCGAGTCGATACGTTGGTCGCTTCAGACCAAGTCGGGATGGTAGCCTGAAAGCACACACCCGATACTGTCAAGCGGCTCAAGAAGCCATACGAGGCAAGGAACGCAACCATGGCAATCCGAGGTCAGACGGATACCGGATTCGCGGCCACCCTTCGGGCCGCGGTGGAGCAGATGCGCGAAGCGAGCGGCGCTGATATCGTCGCGCTCTATCCGTACGATGAGGAGACCGGCAACATTTATGCGCCGGTGGCGACCGGGCTGTCCGAAGGCGACATTGTACGAGCCCTGCCCGACCTGAACGATCAACTTCGTCGCTTCCGCGTCGATGAGGCGCAGGACAAAACGCCGGAAGACTTACTCCCAGCGCAGTACGGGCCAATTGCATGGCTGCTGGCCATGCGTCGTCCCCTGGTGAGCACGGACGCCCCACAGCAGGTGGACGGGTCCTTTGTGCGTCGGCACCACATTCGGGCGGTAGTCGGGCTGCCACTCCTGGTAGGCAGCCGAGTCGTTGGCTTGCTCTATCTCAACTATGCAGAGCGCGCCGGTGCCCAGCAGCCAGTTGATGTAGCCGCGCCCGACTATCTGGAACGCATGGAAATTGCTGCCGCGGCGGTGGCAGCCAGGCTGGACGACGCACACCACTCGGCCCAGGTGGCTGCTCTGCACAGTATCAGCGCGCTCGTCACCGACTTCTCGGCCCTGCCCTCGGATGCATCGGACGAGAGCGCGGCCACCGCTCGGCTGGAGGCGGCGCTAGCGCGTACGCTCGCAGCAGTTCGAGTGGACGCGGCAGCCCTCTACATACCGGCTCCAGGCGGGAACCGGATGATGCTGGTGGCCCAGCAGGGCATGCCGGCGCCGCCTGCCATGCTCACTGCCACCAGCCTGGATACTATTGCCGAGGATGAGACGCTACGGGCCTCGCTGGCTCAGTATGATTTGCATCCCATCGCGGCGCTGGCACCCGAGGGCCAGGGAGCAGAGGGGGTGCTGGTCCTTGCCGACCACGATGCCTTCAATCTCGATCGGCGGCTGCCGGTGGATCGCGACTTGCTACAGACCGCCACGGATCTTCTGGGCGGCATTCTCCATACGGGACGGCTGATTGAGGAACTGGGGGATACCAGTCGCACACTTGGCGCGGTAACGCGCCTCGGCACCCAGCTTCTGCAACCAGGAGCGACGCAGGAGCAAGCGCTACGCACAGCCGTCGCCTCCCTTACCGATCCGGCCTTGCCGGAACTGGATTTTGAATTCGCAGCGCTCTTCTTGCTGGAAAGCACTCCCGAAGGGGGGCTGGCCGTCTGCCAGACCGCCGGCGCCACAACCTCTCCCCATATCGACTCACAGCCGGACAGCGGAGCGGGTGCAACGTCCAGCCGGCAAGTGCCCAGCTGGGCCGCTCCAGGTGGTCGGGTGCTGGCCGAGCATGATGTACTGGCATACGTGGCCAAGCATCGCCGAGCCATCGTAGTGTCCTCAACCGACCTGCCCAACGACCACCACTTCGTCAGTGGATATCCGGAAGACCGCCTCGAGCGATGGGATGTGCCCATTCTCCACACGGACGGCAGCAGCGCCGGGTCGGTCCATGCCGCTCGATTGCGCGAGGCCGCCGATCGCGCTCCTCTCCATGACACCGATATCGAGAGTACGACGTACCGTATGACTGAAGAAATCACGCTCGACGCGGGTCTCTTCGCTGCCTATGGGCACGCTTCGCTGGTGCGCGTCTTCGTGCCGTTTGGCTCGGACCTCTCCGACGGGCACGCTACCGGCGTGCTCGAAGCCGGGTACCACATCTCCCGGCGTCAACAACTTCAACGCGTGGAAATCGAGGCCTTACGCGCCTGCGCCGCCACCGTCGCAGTTGCAGTTGAAACGGCGCGGCTCTATGAAGATGTCACGCATCGAGCCAAACAGCTGGAGATTGTGACTGAGGTTAGCCGCGCCATCGCGACCTCGATCGACCTGGAACAAACGCTGCGCTTGGTGGCGCGGAACATGGCCCGCGCGGTCGATGCCTCGCTCTGCTTGATCGCGCTCCTCGATGAGGACGGCTCGGCCTGGTATGGCGCGGCGGCCTCCGACCAAGAAGATGTCTGGCGCCAGCGGCGGGTCGAGCGCCCCGAGCCATCGATCGTCTTCGATGTGGCCGATCGGAATCGGCCGCTGCTGGTAGAGGATGCGCTCAACCACGAATTGGTCTCTCCCTATATGGCGCGCCTCCTGGGCATTCGTTCTTTGATAGCCCTGCCACTGTCTACCGGTGAGGGAGAAGCTATCGGCGCCGTGATCCTGGGTCAACGCGAGCGCTCTCGCGTGTTCACAGCGGACGAGGTAGAGCGTGCCTCTGGCCTGGCTGAGCAGGCCACCATGGCTATCCGCAACGCGAGGGTACACGCCCGGGAGGAGGAGGAGCACCATATCCAGAAGGACGTGGTGCTGGTCGGCTTTGGACAGTGGGGTCAGAAGGGCTACAAGCATTTGGTGCTGCTGAAGAACTTCTTTAACTTCCGGGTGCACGTGGTCGAGGTCGATTTCCCTGGCAGGCGCGAGGCGCTGGCCGAAGCCGAACAGCAGGTGCTGGCCAACGGCGATTTGTTCTATTGGGACACACCGGAAGCGCCGGCCCGCACTGCTCTCGAACTCGAGCTCGAGCCCAGCTGCTACGTGATCACGTACATTGTCACCCCCGCCGAGACGCACTTGCCCATGCTCAAGCTGTTTTACGATCTCTCGAACGTGATACTGATCGAAAAGCCGCTGGGCGCTCCGCCCGAAGAATACCGCACCTTTCTGGACCGCACGGATGGATCGGTGCAGATCGTGGCCGCGGACCACTACTGGTTCAAGATGGAGATTCGACTGCTCGAGTTGCTGTTGACCGAGGAACGCAACCTGCGAGCGTTCCTTGATGAGATCGAGGAGGTCGAGATCGAGATCCTGGAGGAGCAAGTACCCAGCGGCTCGGGCGCCCAGATCGGCATGATCGCCGATCTGATTCCTCACGCCTTTGCGATTCTCTCGCTCCTCACTCCGCTCGAACGGTTGCGTCTCGCCCCCCACAATCCACTGCAAATCGGGCGTTATGAGCCGGTGGCGTCGGAGCACGAGACCTATGCTCGGCTCGTGGGTAGCTTTGATATGCACGGGCGTTCGGTGCGCGTGACCATCGATGTCGGCAAAGGCGTGACCAATGCCAAATGGATCAAGTTGAGCGGTGAGCGCCGTATGGGTGGGCGCCGTTCCTTTTACAAGTTCGATTTCAATAAGGGCGAGGCCATCGACGGCACCCAGAGCGCACTGCGCGCCGCCAACCGGCCAATCCGCCAGCCCGGCGTGCCGGACAATGCACACCTCAGCATGTTGCGTCACGTGGTCGAGAAGCGGCACCCAGCAGTCGGTATCCTCTCCATTCGCGAAGCCCTACGCGCCAACGCCCGTATTCAGCAACTGGAACAGCTAGCCAGGGAACTCATAGCTGCCGATCAGTGGACACCATACCGGCAAGGCCAGCCACCGCTCTTCGCGGGTGAGGAAGCAGTACAACTGGCGGAAATTCGCGAGATGAACGCGAAGACGACCCGTAGCTAGCCCCCCCCCAGGGGGAAGGGGAGCTACTCCGGGAAACGGTTTCTCTGAAAAACTGCGCCTACTGCACTGGAACGAGAGCTATTGCAGGAAACAGCCTCTCTCAAGACCTCCCCCTCCCCCCGCGAGGGGGCCGGGGGCCGCCGGGGGAGGTGGTGCCGGGTGCTACGCGTAGGCGCGGGTTCGCTTCTCGGCCTTGCTCTGGCATGGGACACAGAGGGTGGCAAACGGCAATGCCTGCAAGCGACGCGGCGGGATCTCATTGCGACAATCGACGCACAAGCCGTAAGTCCCACTGTCAATAGAGGCCAGAGCGTGCTCAATCTCGGCGAGCCGGCTGTTCATGACCTTGATGATGGCCTGCTCGCCCTCGAGCCCGGAAAACGGGACGCCATCGGTGTCGAACTCGATGGTCAACGCTTCCTGGGTCATCGCCTGCATCCGTCGGACGACGGTTTCGCGCTCGCGAACGAGCATATCGCGGGTTGCTACCTCGATGGTCGGATCAACAACAGACATGACTGACGCCTTTCGTAGTTGGGTGGGTTTATCTGGTTACTCTAGGGGAAAGTATGCCTGCATAATGCAAGTTCTGTGCCACACTCCGCCCCACCGTGCCATCTTGAATTGTTCAGCCGATACTCTTGCCGTGCGGCCCTATTCGGCGCCCCCGCCTGAGCTATGCTACAAAGCAGCAAAGGGCGGAGATCCACCATGATCCTCACAGCGTGGAACGCATGATCGTACCCCCGGGCCGGGTTGCGTTGGTCGGCGCGGGAGCCTTCGGGCGGTTCTGTCTAGACGTGTATAGCGCGGCGCCCGATCTATCGATGGTCGCGGTGGCCGATCCTTCCGCCGCCGCGCTGGCTCGGGTCGGAGACATCGGAGCGCGCCTGGAAACAGATTGGCGCTCCTTACTACACGACGACAGTATCGAAGTCATTCACGTGGCAACACCGCCCTATCTACGCGGGGATGTCATTGCGGCTGCGTTTGAGGCCGGCAAGAGCGTGTTCTGCGAAAAGCCATTGGCGTTGAGCCTGGCGGATGCTGATGCCATGATCGCGCAAGCCGCGGCTTACGACCTGGCGCTGAGCGTCAATTATGTCATGCGACACCAGCCGGCCTATGTGCTGCTGGAGCGGCTGGCCAGCAGCGGGCTGGTCGGCGCGCTGCGCACCATCTCCTTCCAGAACTTCGCGCAACTCGTGCCACCCGACCACTGGTTCTGGGATCGGGCCAGGAGCGGCGGGATCTTTGTGGAACACGGCGTCCACTTCTTCGATGCATATGCGCGAGTCGCTGGACCGCCGCATAAAATCCACGGCACGGCGCCACGGCGTGAAGCCGTGGATGCAACGATACACTACGCCGGCGGCGCGCTGGGCCGTTTCTACCACGAGTTCGCCTTTCCACACGCGATCGAGCAGACCCTCGGAATCTCGTTGTTCGAGCGCGGCTCGGTCGAGATCGAGGGTTGGATTCCCGAGCGCATGAGCGGATCGGTACTCGCCTCCAGGGAGGCGGTTCAAGAGGTGGCGCAAAGCGTAGGCATTGACATGCACATCACCGAGGACACTGCCACTCGCTTTGCTGCCTCCTTCCCCAACCGCCAGGCAAGCTACCGCGCTGCCATCCTCGCCGGCATGCGCGACGTGCTGCGCCGCCACCGTGATCCCGTCCATCAGATGACGGTGTCGTCAGAGGATGCACGGGCCAGCGTGGCGCTTGCGTTAGCGGCCCAGGACGCGGCGAGCAGAGGGCAGTTTTGAGGTGAACAGCGGCCCCCCCTCCCCCCGACCCCTCGCGGGGGGGGAGGGGAACGCATGCTTGGAGGATGGTGGGTGTTAGTAGGTGGGAGAGCGCTCTTTTTTGAGCAACCGTTTCCCGTAGTAGCTCCCCTCCCCCCTGGAGGGGGAGGGGGAGGGGGGGCTACGGGTGGTAGATCTCGCAACTATCCAGCACACCGCTCAGGTTCATTCCTCCACACACCAGCACGGTTCCGTCACTGAGCGTGCCGGCAATGGCCGCGTCGCGTGCAGTTCGCATCGGCGCCGTTTCGGTCCAGGTTCGTCTGGCTGGGTTAAAGACTTCGGCGGATCGTAAGACGCGCACGCTGACCTGCTCGCCTCCGGTGACCAGGACATCACCGCTCGGCAACAGTGCTCCCGCGGCCTGGCTGCGGGCAGTGTGCAGCGATCCCGCGATCGCCCACGTGCGCGTGGCAGAACCGTACACGCGGGTGGAGCGCAAATCATGATCGTGGACGCCAAGTCCGCTGGTCAGTAGGACGGAACCGTCGTGCAACTTCACGACGACCGGATGCGAACGGAAAGCGGTATCGAGCACCGGGCGCCAGACTCCGCTCCCACCACCTCTCCCGGGCAGGTACATCTCCGGCCTACCATAGCCACCAGCAATCAAGATGTGACCGCTCCCGAGCACCACACTGGACTGTTGGGCATGTGGGTAGGCGGTAGGCGGCGCCGGCACCCACTGGTTGGTGGCAGGCTGGAAAAACAGCGCACTGGTCGATATCTTGCCGTCGACGATTCCCCCCACCACCAGGACCCGGCCATCCGGCAGCAGCGTTGCGGATTGGGCGAATCGCGACCGCGGCAGTGGAGTAACCAGTTGCCATGCCTGCGAAACCGGGTCGAACATCTCCGCGGAGGCCAGCGCTTCTAATTTCGAGCCAAGACCGCCCACCACCAACACCCGGCCATCGTGCAGCAGCGTGGCCGACTGCCCAATGCGTGCCTCCTGCATGCCGGCTGTATAGCTCCAGCTGTGCGTAACGGGGCTGTAGATCTGCGCGGTCGGTACAGGGAATCCATCGGTGATGGCCTCGCCGCCAACCGCCAGGATACGACCATCGCATAGCTGGACAGCCACCTGACCGCTGCCAGGCGCCGCCATGGGGGAAGCGGATGTCCAATATCCATGCGCGCGCTGTGGGGCGAGGATCACGGAGAGCAGGAGTAGGGCAACGGCGCCGGCCGACATGAAACCTCGTCAGGAGCCGGCTACAATCTCACCAGGTTTGCGGCTCCCCGATTCGAGTATAAGCCTTATCCCGCTGGCCCCATGCGGAAGGTGGGCAGCAGTTTGGCGGCGGCGTTTTGCTGGATCGCGGCGCCGAGGGCCAGGCCGATAAAAGTTGCCAGACCGGTCGCTGAGGAAAACAGCAGCACGGCCAGCCAGACCGGGATAACCACCGCGTTGACTGCAGGCCGCGCAATCACCATCAAGGTGGCGTTCTTGTAGATCAGGCGCATGCTCTTGACCTCCTGGGCGATGAGCAGCGGAAAGATATACAGCTGAATGGAAACCCAGAAGGCAAACAGCAGCAGCCAGAGCAGGAGGAGCGGCAGGACGACGAGGTGCGGGATTGGCCCGGCCGTCCCCATGGATCGAGCGTAAAAAACAATATTCGCCAGCATCAGCACGCTCACGGCCAGCGACAGCAACCAGAAGCCGGCCGCTGGTCGAGCGTAACTCCGCAGGCCGGACCACTGGTCTCCCGCACTGACATAGTCGTCGGTGGCCAGCTTGTGCGCCACAAGTTGGACTCCAGCGGTGCATGGGTTAGGCAGAACGCCAACCAGGAACGCCACTCCCAGCGGGATCAGACTGAACGATCGGGTCCCGAAGGCCAGTATACCGACCAGCAAGAGCAGAGGGATGGATAGCAGAATGGCTACCAGGTTGCCGAGCAGTGTGGCAGTTACATGGGTCAGTACCTGTGCCAGGGCAGAGCCGATCGCTCGAAGTCCAAGTAGCACGCTCTGCGGTCTACCCCTTCACGCCACTCAAGGTCACCCCCTCGATGATCTGCTTCGACGCGATGAAATACAGGATCAGGATGGGTAGCATCGACATCAGCGAGGCCGCCATCTGCAAATTAAAGACCGTGGCGTAGCGGCCGATAAAGCTGTTCAAGGCCAGCTCGATAGTCCAGTTGTGCGTATCCGTGAGGTAGATCAAGGGACCCAGGAAGTCGTTCCACTTCCCGATGAAGGTGAGGACCGTGACCGCTGCCAGGGCCGGCCGGAGTTCCGGCAGGATGACGGTCCAGAAGATACGCAGCGGGCCGGCGCCATCGACCTTGGCCGCTTCATCCAGATCGTAGGGAATGCCCCGGATGAACTGACGCAGTAGGAAGATGAAGAAGGGCGAGCCAAAGAAGGCGGGGACGATCTGCGGCAGGAACTGGATCAGATTCTGGTAGCCGAAGGCCGATCCACCGCCACCCCAGTGAAAAACGTTGATGAAGAGCGCGTACTGCGGGATCATCATGACCGCGTACGGGATCATCGTGGTTCCGATGATGACGGCAAACATCAGCTCTCGACCTGGAAAATTGAAGCGCGCGAAGCCATAGGCGATCAGCGCGCAGGATGCCACCGTGCCGATGGTTACCAGGGCTGCCAGGACAAAGCTGTTGATGAGGAAAATGTGGAACGGGTAGGTGAGAGAGTTCCACATCGTCTTGTAGTTCACCCAGTGGAAGGCCTCCGGCCAGAAGCTCACGCTGCTATTCGCATCGCTCTCCGTGCGCAGCGAGTTCTCCAGCATCCAGTAGAGCGGGAAGAGAGAGAACAGGCAGACAACGGCGAGCGCCGTATAGGCGCCGGCCTTGGACGCAGGCTTTGCCTCGGCGGCGGGCGCAGGTCCAGTGGCCGAGAGAGAGGCGGGCGCAGTCGGCGCCTGCGTCGCGCGTGCGGTTGCTCCGGTACCCTGGATGGCCATGACTACCCCCTCTCTTCCTGGTAAAAGACCCAGCGCTTCTGGGCCGTGAAGTTAACCGCGGTAAAGATAGCGATCAATGCAAACAGGCCGAAGGCCATAGCGGTGGCCAGACCCAGAAAATTGTCTTCAAATCCCTTCTCGTAGATATAGGGGAAGAGCGTCAGAAGCGAGTCGCTCGGCCCGCCCGAAAAGCCGCCCGCTCCGCCCGAAAAGATGACAAACTTGGTAAACTCCTGGAAGCCGCCGATCAGCCCGGTCACCACGTTGAAGAAGATGGCGGGCGACAAGAGCGGAAGGGTAATACTCTTGAATCGATTCCAGCCAGTTGCTCCGTCGATGGATGCGGCCTCGTAGAGGCTGGCATCGATCCCCTGTAGCCCGGCAAGGTAGATCAGCATCGTCTGCCCGAACCCCCAGGCGGAGAGAAGGATCACCGCCGGCATGGTCAATTTTGGGTTGCCCAGCCAGTCGTACGGACTGCAGGCCAGCGACGTCGGATCGCACTGGAAATGGAGTTTGGTCAACACCCAACTGATTATGCCGTTGCTCGGCTGAAAGATGAGCCTAAAGATCAAGACCGTGGCAACCGCGGGCATGATGGCGGGGAGGTAGGCAATGGTCCGATAAATATTGATACCGCGCAGCTTTTGATTGAGCAGAATCGCCAGTGGAATGGACGCGAAGTTGACCAGGGCCACACTTCCCAAAGCGTAGTAGATCGTGTTCCAAACCGCGTGCCAGTACCGCTTGTCCTGCAGAAACGTCTGATAGTTCTGAACGCCGTTAAGGTGCGCCTGCCAGAACGGGCCCCGGATGGGATTCCAATCGGTGAAGCTGACATACACCGAGATAACCAGCGGCACGGCGGAGAAGACTAGGAAGCCAATCAGCCAGATAGAGGTGAAACTGTAGCCCCACATCCTCTCCTGTCGCTGCTTGGTTCCGGCGCCCCCCGTAGACGCTGCCTGCACCTTTGTTGCCATTGTCGCCTCCTCTTCCTCCAGAGACGTGGAATCCAGTCTAGCGCCGCTTTGAATCCATGACTTTCGGTCTGTACAGCGCCGCAGGATCCGCCGGTAGACTAAGAGCGCCATGGGGGAGGGACCGTTGGTCCCTCCCCCGATAGCTCACATACTATTTGAGGTATTGCTGTGCATCAGAGCACGCCTGATGTGTGGCAGATGCCACGCTCGCGGTCCCCTTCCACATGGGATCGAGATCTCGAGCCACCGCTGTTTGGAACTCGTCGTACCGAGGAATGGTGCGCGGGCTGCGACCGCTCTTATTGGCCAGGAGGGCCACCTGCAGAACCTGCCCGTACTCCTTCTTGATCTTGGAGTTCTTGTAAAAGGCGAGGGCGCCCGGCGTGTCGATTCCGTACGACGATTGAATCAGCGCACCCTGGCCCTCCGTGACGAAGCGATCGAGCCACCACGCCGCGTTCTTGGCCTTGGAGTGCGCGTACACGACCTCGGCCGTGGCCGCCATTAGTCCCTGATTGTTCACGGCGCCCTTGGGCGTGTTGACCACTCCCCACTTGAATTTGACTGGAGTAGTCGTCGAACCAGGGCTGTTGCCGAAGGTGTACGCCTCTGCCCACGGTCCCATGAAGGACATGGCAAAGGTCTGATCCCGGAAGCCACTCACTTTGTCGAGCCCGGTTGCCTGCTGCGCGGTAGGAGCGCCGTGGTCTTTGTACTTCAGGTCGACCCAGAACTGGAGGCCAGCCTGCGACGCTTTGCTGTCCAGTGTGCACTGAGTGGAGGTGCTGTTCACCCAGTCGCCGCCCCACTCCCAGACATACTGCTGGGTGGCAAAGTCGTCGGTCGAGCCGACGTAGCCGAAGCGCAGCTTCGAGGTCGCATCGCCCGGCACGGAATAGTCGCCACTCAGCTTGATGGCGGCCGCACGGAAATCCTTATAGGTCCAGTTGTTAGTGGGGAAGCTCACGTGGCGCGCCGTGAACATGTCCTTGTTGTAGTACAGCAGATCCTGGTTGCTGCAAGCCAGCTCCAGGCCGTACACATGGCCCTTGTAGCTCATCTGCGGCAGACACTTGGCGACGAACGTCTTTTTGAGATTGAGTTTATCCCTCTTGACGAACGAGTCGAGACTGGCCAGCGCACCCTGCGATGCGTACTGAGCGACGCGCTTGGCTCCATCAAGCTGGAAGAGATCAGGCGCGTTGCCCGACCCAATCTTGGTCTTGATGTCGACATCGTAGTTGCCCTGATCCCATTGGTCCGTGACGGTCAGGCCGGGGCAGGCTTTCTCCGCCAATTTGATGGCTATTTTGTCCGCGTTATCGACGTTCTTGTCACCCCAGTGCATGAACGTCACATGGCCTTTGCCGGTGCAGCCCGTAAGCTTCCCGGCAACGGCGTCGGCGCGGCTATGCGTTCCCGCGGCCCAACTCATGCCGCCCCAGGACGACACGATCATCGTTGCACTAAGCAGTGCAACCGGAATTCTCTTCATTCAAAGCTCCCTTTATATGTAAGGCGTGAATCAAAAGCAGTGTGCTTCCCCTGCTCATAGGCAGCGCTTCAAGCGTCTCGCTCCTCCTACTCCTTTCGCCTTGCCCCGGCACGCGAACACGACCGTTCTGGCGTCCGATCCGGGCGATGCAGCGCCCGATTCCCTTGTACGCCTAGCATACACAACGAATGGGATGGTCCGCGCGCAACCAATAATCAAAGGATGACTTCGACAACGATGACTTCAGGACGTCGCCCCACAGCGTATTCAGAAACCTCCGAGATCTACGATGCATACGATCGCTCCATGCGCTATGGTGCATAGGACGCGAACATGAACGGGCCGCCGGCCCCGTAAATCTCCTGGCCGATAACGCCACTCGTGGCCTCGCCCTCACGCAGGTCTTCAAGCGGAATGTTCCATCCTAGATTGTTGTGCGGCACGAACGGGTATTCCCCCGCCGCACTGGTGGCGACCCCTGCGGGAAGAAGCGGCGGGAGGGAATACTGCAGAGTCAGCGGAGAGTTGGTGAGAAAGCCCTGGACCAGGGTATGCACGTAGGGCGGCGCATCCTGCGCATACTGCAGGTAGTCTCGTAAACCGAGCCACGCTTCATATTGCTCCAGCATGGCGATGTAATCCGACCAGGGCAGGGGATTGAGACCGAAATAGGTGTGGTAACCGTGTCCTTTGTGGCACAAGCCATAGGTACAATCCCACAGCCGGGTAGCGTGGAAGAGATTGGCCAGCGCCAGCGTGGCGGACCCGCGATAGGAGATATCCTTGGTCATGGTGTAGAGTCGCTGGGCGGCGGCGGCGGTATAGGCCGTCATCTGGGTCTCGTATGACAGATCGAACCCTTTACCAGCGACGTGAGCAATCGAGGCTTTTGCTTCGTCCAGATACTTTTCCGTATGTGTCAAATCGTACAGCCCCAGCATCAGCCATGCATAACCACCCGCCACGTCCGGTTGAAGGCCGGTGCCGCCTCCGTTCCAGTCGCGATAGCGGAAGTTCTGGGGAAACTCGTAGTTGTTGGTGTGGGCCAACGTCATCACCGCGTCGGTCGAATCCAGCAGCAGTTGTTTGGCCTCGGCACTCCCGTTCTGGGCAGCCTGCAACAGCGAAATCATGTTCTGCACGAAGTACCAGCTTTCGCCGGTGGCGCCTGGATCATGGCCCACACCGTTCACCACGCTGTGATAGATGGGGTCATAGAAGGCGGAGAGGTTGTGCTCCAACAGAGCATCGATGGGCAACGTCTGGTGGTAGCGCATCTCATACGCCTTCACCCCTGCCAGGACGCCGGCCTGCGTAATTAACTCGGGAGCCGTCCGGGTATCCGAGACGTAGGAGCGCAGGAATTGCCGGCCATTCACAGTGACGAGATTGGCCGGGTTGGTCAAGTCGCCGGCGGAGCGGGCCGCCAGCGACTTCCAGTCAGCGGACGGGATCGACGGCGTGGGCAAGACCGCGAAGACGCCGCCAAGCAGCTTCAAGTAGGTATCGGCCATGGTCGTCTCGCCGGATGGAATGCCGGGCACGAGGTAGAGATAGCTATCGACCACGACCGTCGACTTCCCGGCGGGCAAGGTATCAACACCCGCCGGCGGTTCGTAGCCAAAGTAGCCGCTGTCGGCGCCGAGCAACGAGCCCTTAATTCCGGCCCTTGGGTAGGTGAAGCTGCTCTGCGTCGCACCGGAGTTGGTGCGATCGAAGTAGGGTCCGAGCGAGGTGTAATCGGCGAGGTAGAGGATGCTACTGTCAAGTGGGGCGGCGCTGACCAGGAGCGACGTGCCCGCCACCGGCGGCGCGGCGGCGTACTCCTTTAAGGAGCCGGCCGGTGCATGGATCAATTGCACATCGGGCCGAGGGCGCTGAACCGTCGGAATGCCGGACTTCCCAGACGGCTGCACCGCAAGCCGGAGGCGGATCAGTCCAGGCATCCGGGGATTGATGCCAACGAGCACCGTGAAGGACGCCCATTTCACCGTTCCCGTCAGCAGATAGCCCGCGGCAGAGTGACGCACCGTCTTCACCGCGTACAGAAGGTCGAGCGCTCGGTCGCCACCCAACTCACGGATACTCAGGGCGGCCGATTTGCCACGCGCTCGGACCGTGATTGCACCCGAGCCTGGCTGAAAGCTCACCGTGTAGTTTCCGGTGGCGGCAGTGAACCCACCCGGGGTCTGCTTCTTGACCAGTCCGGCTCCGGCCACACTGCAGCCGGATGTCGACAAGGCAGCGATGAGCAAAGCGCCGATGATTGCCAATCGAGTGAAACGCTCTCTCACGATGCTGCCGTCCTTGTGCCTATCCGGTGGTGCCTCGATTGTAGGTGGTGACTCCATTCGGATGGCAGTAGAAATAATCACTGGCACAAAACATGTGTTTCACTTCAGGTGTTTCACTTCAGGTTGTCGAATCCTCTAACTTGACATATACTTAAGCGTTACTGTTCGCTTCGACCCAGGTCGGAGCCTTTTTTGTATCGAGGAGCGCGCACTGGTGTCGTCGATCATGGCGTCCAGCGACCTTCCGAAGGAAACGTCGCCTTCATTTGGGACGTTACACCAGGAGGGCGAGCAGTACCTGCCGCCCGCTGCGCTCGATGCCGTGACGCGGGCCTATGAGTTTGCGGAGCAGGCGCACCGCGGCCAGATACGGAAATCCGGCGAGCCCTACGTCGTGCATCTCATCGCCACTGCATACTATCTCGCCGCTCTGCGCCTCGACGTGACCTCGCTGGCCGCTGGTCTGTTGCACGACACGCTCGAGGACACGGACGTCACCTTTCAGGATCTGGAGAAGGAATTCGGACACTCTGTGGCACGTATCGTCGAAGGCGTCTCAAAGTTTGGCGAGATCGGCCATCGTCATCGCTTGTGGACCATGGAACGGGCCGAGGTCGATGATCGGCGGCAACGAACCGACCGGGCCAAGCTGCAAGCGGAAAACGTGCGCAAGATGTTCCTCGCCATGGCCGAGGACCCACGGGTGGTGATCGTGAAGCTGGCGGACCGTTTGCACAACATGCGGACGCTCGATCCCCAACCGCGCCACAAGCAGCAGCGCATTGCGCTCGACACGCGAGAGATTTACGCGCCGCTGGCTGGTCGGTTGGGCATTGCGCAGATCAAGACGCCACTGGAGGACCTAGCCTTTAAGTATCTGGAACCGGAAGCATACCGATGGCTGGTCGAGCAACTGGCTGAGGAACGCCTGAGTCGAGACACCTACATCCAGCGAATGAGTGATCGCTTGCGTGAGCAACTGGGCGAGCACGGCATCGAGGCGGACGTGACCGGCCGCGCCAAGCACCTGTATAGCATCTACAAAAAGTTGGTGCGGCCCGACATCCACATGGACCTTAGCCGGGTGTACGACCTGTTCGCCCTGCGGGTGGTGGTGGACACGGTCTCCGAGTGCTACCAGGTCATGGGGCTGGTTCATTCTCTCTGGCTGCCCGTTCCCAGCCGGTTCAAAGACTATATCGCCGTTCCCAAGACCAACGGCTATCGTTCGTTGCACACCACTGTATACACGCAAGACTCGCGGTCCACCGAAGTGCAGATCAGAACCCACGACATGCATTCCATCGCCGAATTTGGCGTGGCCACGCACTGGTATTACAAAGAGCAGGGTAAGTCCGGCTCCCTCCCAGAGCCCATGTCTGGCTGGATTCAGGCGCTTATCGCCTGGCAGGACGAACTCAATCCCGACGCCGCGGAGTTCGTGGACACGCTCAAATCCGATATGTTCACCGGTCAGGTGTTCGTCTTCAGTCCGCGTGGCGACATTATCGATCTTCCGCACGGCGCCACGCCGATCGACTTTGCCTACCAAATCCACACCGAACTGGGACATCGAACGATCGGCGCCAAGGTCAACGGACTGATGGTGTCGCTCGATACGCCGCTGGAAACCGGCGATCGCGTGCAGATTCTCACCACCAAGTTGGCGCATGGACCGGGTGGCGACTGGCTCACGCTGGCTCGCACCGCCAATGCGCGGCAGAAAATTCGTCAGTGGTTCAAGAAACAGAACCGGGAAGACAACATTGCGCGTGGACGAGATCTCCTCGAGAACGAAATACGAAAGCTCGGACACGGCGGCTTGAGCGATGTCGGTTCCGCCGCGCTGCAGGACGTTGCAACCCAACTCAGTCTGAAGTCCGCCGACGACCTTCTGGCTCAGCTCGGCTACGGCACGATTACCGTCCATCCAGTCGTCAGCCGGCTGGGATTGCTGGAGGTTGAGGAAGAGGAAATTGTCCTGCATCCCGCGCCGATCCATCCCAGCTCCGGCGAGGTTCGGGTGCTGGGCGTGGGAGACGTCCTGACTCGGCTGGCCACGGATTGCGCGCCGGCGCCGGGAGACGACATCATCGGCTACATTACCCGCAACCGGGGCGTAACCGTGCATCGCTCCGACTGTCCACGTATCCAGACCGAAAAGGAGACGGAGCGGCTGGTCGATGTCGATTGGGGTCCGCCGGTCGACCGGCAGGCGTATTCGGTGCCCATCATCATCGAGGCCTGGGACCGCGAGGGCCTGTTACGCGACGTGGCGATAGCAGTGACCGACGAGCGCGTGAGCATGGCCTCGACCGACGCTCAGGTGCAGGCCGATGGCCGCGCTCTGCTGAAAGCTGCCCTACTGGTCAGCAGTATTGACCAATTGCAGCGAGTCTTTGTGCGTATCGAGCGGGTCAAGGGCGTGTTAGAAGTGCGACGTCAGGGACGCCGCAAGAAGGCGTCGGAACAGACCGCCTGAGGCGCGGAGTCCCACGGAGACCTGCGTGGTACGATTGCGGTGGTCTGAACAGGAGGTGCGGACGTGCAGACAGACAGCCCACCGACCGCGGGAGGCGTCAGCCCATACGATCAGCGCCCCTGGCTGCGCCACTATCCGGTCGATGTCCCGGCGCGCATGGAATACCCCGGTCAGACGATGAGCGAACTGCTGGACGAGACGGTGCAGGGCTACGGCAACCGGCCGGCCTTTGTGTTTCAGAACCACGCCATGACCTTCCAGGAGTTGCAGCGGTATGCCGGCCGGGTCGCGTCGGGGCTGCAACGGGCCGGTGTCCAGAAGGGTGATGTGGTCCTGGTCCTGCTGCCTAATGTCCCACACTTTCCCGTCGCCTATCACGGCATCCTGCAGATCGGAGCGATCCTGGCTGCTGCGTCTCCCATGTCCGTGGAACGGGAAATCGAGAATCTGATCACCGATTCCGGCGCCCGTGTGATCATCACGATCGATCTGCTGTTCGACAAGGTTGCCACTATATACGTCCGCTGCGGCGTCAAACTGGTCGTGGTGGGTTCGGTAGTCGACTTCATGCCGTCCTGGGTGCGTCTCGCCGGGCGACTAAGCGGCAAGACGCCGAAGCCGAAGCAACCCGTGCGGTACGGCGGCAAGGTTCACTCCATGCGTGCATTTATGCGCTCTGGGCGCGTTGCAGCTGCACCGGTGGAGGTTGTGCCGGGCGATGTGGCGCTTCTCCAGTACACGGGCGGCACCACCGGCACACCGAAAGGCGCCACACTGACCCACGCGAATCTGCTGGCCAACGGCCGTCAGATGCTGACCTGGTTCCCGACGCTGAAGAAGGGAGATGAGACCATCCTGGCGGTGCTCCCCTTCTTCCACGTGTACGGCGTGACGCTCGCCATGAACGGGGGCCTGCTACTGGCAGCGAACACCGTGCTGATCGCTCGCCCGGTCATCGCGGACATCGTCGACGCGGTTCGCCGTCATCGCCCCACCATCTTTCCCGGAGTGCCCACGCTCTATGCCGCGATTGTCAATGATGAACGAGCCAAGCACTACGACCTTTCATCGATTGATGTCTGCGCCTCCGGAGGGGCGCCGCTGCCGGCCGAGCTGAAGCGTGATTTCGAGAACCTGACCGGCGGCCACCTTTACGAGGGATACGGACTGTCTGAGGCCTCTCCGCTCACCCATGCGGTACCGCATGACGGACGCGGCAAACCTGGCAGTATGGGGTTTCCAGTGGTCGATACCGATGCGCGCATCGTGAACGAGCGGGGCGAGGCGGTCCCGATCGGTGAGGCTGGAGAGCTGGAGGTGCGGGGGCCACAGATCATGCAGGGGTACTGGCGCCGCCCCGAGGAGACGGCCGAGGTGTTTCACGATGGCTGGCTCCGCACTGGAGATGTGGCCCGGATGGACGAGGAAGGATGGTTTTACCTGGTCGACCGGAAAAAAGATCTGATTATCACCGGAGGCGAGAATATCTATCCGCGCGAGATAGAAGAGGTTCTGTTTGAGCATCCTCAGATCAACGAGGTAGCCGTGGTGGGGGTGCCGCACCCGTATGGCGGTGAGATTGCCAAGGCGTTTGTGGTGCTGGCGCCCGGTGAAACGGCAACCAAGAAGGATATTATTCAGTTCGCCGCGGCCCGCCTGGCCAAGCACAAGGTGCCCCGAGCGGTGGAGTTCCGCGCGGAACTGCCAAAGTCCGCGGCTCAAAAGGTGTTGCGTCGCGTCCTGGCCGACGAGGAACGAGCCCGTCAGGCTGAGAAGCGGCGGAAGTAGCCGTTACGTGAGGTGTTTTACAGTCGTGCCCGGTGTTTGAGAGCCGGCTGGCACACACTATCCGTGCTCTTCCCACAACCTTTTGGCAGCGGCCGCGGCGGCTTCGTAGGGGAAGCCGCGACGCTGCAGGAAACCGATCATTTTCCGGGAGAATTCTCGCTCATCCAACGCGCGGTAGGTTTGCACTCGGGTGAGTCCGGTGGTGTACGCCGTGTCCTCTTCGTCTCCTACCTGCGCCAGCGCTTCATCGATAACGCGGCTGTCCAGTCCCTTTTGACGAAGCTCCATGCGCAGCGCGCGGGTGCCGCGTGGGCGGAAGGTCTGGCGATTCTCTACCCAGAAGCGGGCAAATTCCTGATCGTCAAGCAGACCAGCTCGTTCCAGTCGAGCCACCACCGCCTCAACCACGTCGAGATCGATCTTCTTGCGTCGGAAGTAGTCCGCTACTTCGCCTCGGCTACGGGGGCGATATGAAAGAAAATTGAGTGCGGCGCCGTAGCACCGTTCGACGCTTTCATCGCCCTGGAGGCTTTCAATATCGTGTTGAGAAAGCTCTTGACCGGGTGAAAGGTTGCGCGCCAGGACCAGCATCGCCGAGAGCCCGAACGCAAATTCGTCGTCAAGATAGACATTAACGCGCTCGGGATCGTTCTTTTGCACTTGTAGCGAGGTAATTCGTAGCATAGCGCCCCGCCAAAATTGTCGCATAGATTGAGCCATTGGTATACTTTTGATAGCAACGACAGGGCTGGCGCCATCGTCCCGGAGTCGTCGTGCACGATCTTCTCTCTGAAATTGTTTCTGCTTTCTCACGCTTCACGCTGGCCAGCGCACTTGACATTTTAATCGTCACCGTACTGTTCTACGGTGTGTTGATGCTGGTTCGAGGCACCCGTGCCGATCAAGTGCTGCGTGGGGTGATTCTGCTGTTTATTTTCTTTTCGATCATGGTCGCGCTATTTCACCTGACGATGGTGGACTGGCTACTCCACAATTCGCCGCTCGTCCTGCTGGTGGCGATTCCCATCATCTTCCAGCCGGAGTTGCGCCGCGCTCTCGAACAGGTGGGCCGGACCTCGGCCATCATTAACCATCCGTTGGCAACCTTGCAGATTCCACTCCAACCTTCCACCGGTGACGAGATTCTCGACGCAGTGCACCGATGCGCCGAGCACCACTACGGCGCGCTCATTGTGCTCGAGGGCCAGACCGGGCTAGAGGACTTTGTGCGGAGCGGCACTCGCGTGTACGGGGACGTGACCAGCGATCTCCTGGTTAATCTCTTTTTCCCGCACTCGCCGTTGCACGACGGCGCCGTCATTATCCGCGGCGATCGTATTGTCGCCGCGGGTTGTGTCTTGCCACTTTCCGAGAACACGCTGGCTCTGGGACAGGGTACCCGGCATAGGGCAGCCATCGGCATCACTGAGCAGACCGACGCCATGTCAATCGTCGTCTCGGAAGAGACGGGGGCCATCTCGGTGGCGCGTTCCGGACAGATCAAGACCACCATTGGCCGAGACCGTCTGGTCCGCTACGTACACGCCTTCTACACGTCCCGCACTCCGCAGGCGGTCTGAGCGCAAGGGGCGCGATGTCGATGGCGGATGGCAGACAGACTCTACCTCGATCCCGCACCTTTGGCGGCGCCGCAAGCAGCGCGGGCAGTCAACTCGGCTGGATTGTCTCACGCGAATCTCTGCTCCGTCTGACGCTCTCCGGCTTGCTGGCCGTGGCTCTCTGGCTGTATGTAACGAGCAAGCAAGATCCCAATTTGGCGATTGACTATCCTCAGCCGTTGGCCATTTCTACCGCGAGTGTCCCTTCGGGGCTGACTATCACCAATACCCTGGGAGTTGTGCGTCTCAGCTACCGCCTCAATAACCCGAACGTTCAGGTCACGCCTTCGAACTTCCACGTGTTTATTGATCTAGCGGGCTACAAACCGGGCGTCTACCGCGCCCCGGTGACCGTCGTGGCCGACCCTGGAATCACCATAGTAAGCGTATCGCCATCGCGGGCATCCGTCGTACTCGATGCACTGCAAGAGAAGCACGTCATCGTACGACCGGACATCCTGACCAAGCCGCCCTTTGGGTATTTCGCGCAACCTATACGCATCTATCCCAACACCGTAACGCTCTCGGGACCGCGTCAATTGATCTCTCAGATTACTCAAGCATCGGTGGACTTGAGTCTGAGCGGCCAGACATCGAACCTGTACGGCTCCTACCCACTGTTGCTCGAGGACAGTCAGGGACTCGGGGTGTCGGCGACCAGCCGTGTCGTGGTAGAACCGCAGCAGGTGCAGGTTACCGTACCGATCAAGGCGGCGGCCAGTTCCAAGTCGCTCCCGATTTTGGTCTCCTTACGAGGCCAGCCGCAGTCGGGTTGGGGTGTGGTCGGCGTCAATATTGATCCCTCGGTCCTGATTGCCAAGGGCTCGCCCAGGCAGTTACGCAGTCTGACCACGATCTCAACCAGACCGGTCTGGTTATCAAACAAAAAAGCGAACTTTACGGCGCGTGTTGGCATCCGGTTGCCGAAGGGCGTCACATCCGACACGGGCCGTGTTACCGTGTCCACCAAAGTGCAGCCAGTCGCGGCCAGCACGACGATTGAGATCGGAGTCACACCCCAACACGTCGGCGCCGGCTTGATAGCGCGCACTCATCCCGGATATGTGCTGGTAACTGTAGTCGGGCCATCCACTGGGGTGAGCACGGTGGCGCGACAGATTCAAGTGACGCTCGATCTCACCGGTCTGGGAGTAGGCGCCTACACTGCCACACCCAGGGTGACCGTGCCCCGGGGATTCAGGCTCGGCACGGTCTATCCCAACGCGGTGAGCGTTCAGCTTCTGGTTCAGTAGTCTGGTCCGCTAGACGGCTACTGCCTCGGGCGCCGAGGCCAGCACGTGCCGTAGAAACTGTCCGGTGTACGAGGCACACGTGGCGGCGACATTTTCCGGTGTGCCTTCCGCGACGATCGCGCCACCGGCGTTGCCACCCTCCGGTCCCAGGTCGATCACCCAATCCGCGGTTTTGATCACGTCGAGGTTATGCTCGATCACGACGATCGTATTGCCCTGCTCCACCAATCGGTTCAGCACCAGCAGTAGCTTCTCAACGTCCGCAAAGTGCAGCCCGGTGGTGGGCTCATCCAGGATATACAGCGTCTTTCCGGTGGCCCGTTTACTGAGTTCCGTGGCAAGCTTGATGCGCTGTGCTTCCCCACCGGAGAGCGTGGTCGAGGGCTGGCCGACGCGCACATAGCCGAGCCCCACGTCTCGGAGCGTACGCAGCTTGTTGGCAATCGATGGCAGCTTCTCGAACAGATCGAGCGCTTCCTCCACCGTCATGTCCAGAACGTCGCTGATGGTCTTGCCCTTGAACTTGATCTCGAGCGCTTCACGGTTGTACCGTTTACCCTTGCAGACTTCACACGGCACATACACATCGGGGAGGAAGTGCATCTCGATCTTGATGATTCCTTCCCCTTTGCAGGCCTCGCAGCGTCCGCCCTTCACGTTAAAAGAAAACCTGCCTGCTTTATATCCCCGTATCTTCGATTCAGGTACTGCCGCGAACAACTCGCGGATTGGCGTGAAGGCGCCGGTATAGGTCGCGGGATTGGAACGAGGGGTGCGTCCAATCGGCGACTGGTCGATGTCGATCACCTTGTCCAGGTGTTCCAGCCCCTCTACTGTCCCGTGCGCCGCGGCGCGATCGCGTGAGCGGTGGAGTTGTTGCGCCACGGCCTTGTAGAGGATCTCGTTGACCAGGGTACTCTTGCCGGAGCCGGAGACTCCCGTCACCGCCACGAAACGGCCGAGCGGAAAGGCAACATCAACATTGCGAAGATTGTTCGCACGCGCTCCCCGCACGATCACGCTCTGGCCTGAGCCCTTTCGCCGACCATGCGGGACATGGATTTGCCGAGCACCGCTCAAAAACTGGCCAGTAAGAGATTCCGGCGTGCGCAGAATATCGTCAAGCGTTCCCTCGGCGATAACGTATCCACCATGTTCGCCGGCCCCTGGGCCGATGTCCACGATATGGTCCGCGGCGCGCATCGTATCCTCGTCGTGCTCGACCACGATCAGGGTGTTGCCCAGCTCCCGAAGGTGAACCAGTGTCCGGATTAGCCGGGCATTGTCGCGCTGGTGCAGGCCGATACTTGGTTCGTCAAGGATGTAGAGCACGCCCATCAAACCGGAGCCAATCTGGGTTGCCAAGCGAATCCGCTGCGCTTCACCTCCGGCCAGGGTCGCGGCGGTGCGGTCCAGCGTCAGATAGTCTAACCCGACATCCAGCAGGAACTGCAGCCTGGCCCGTATCTCTTTGACGATTTGGCGGCCGATGGTTGCCTCTCGTTCGGTGAAGACGACCTCGCCATGCTCGAGTTCGGCATCGCCGGTCAGGGCTGCGAAATAGCGCGCCGCATCCCGAATTGACAGACGGGTTACCGCGACGATGGAACGCCCACCTACCGTCACCGCCAGGCTCGCATCCTTCAAGCGAGCGCCGAGGCATGCAGGGCAAGGGATGGTGGACATGTACTGCTCAAGCTCACCCCGCATCCACTCGCTATCCGTATCCTGGTAGCGGCGATTGAGATTGGGGAGAACGCCCTCGAAATGAACGTGCATGGGCCGCCGCCCGGACCGCCGCACCGGGACCGTGTCGTCTCCGCTGCCATACAGAATCTTGTCGATCTGCATCTGGCTCAACTGCTCAATCGGCGTATCCACGGAAAACCCATGGGCTTCCGCAACGCCAGCCAGTAAACCGGCATAATACGGGCTGGATTGGCCGGTTTTGGCCCAGGGATGCACCGCTCCTTGCGCGATGCTGAGCCCAGGATTGGGCAGCACTCGTTCAGCGTCGAATTCTTTTCGAGTGCCGAGCCCGGTACACTCTGGGCATGCCCCGTGCGGACTGTTAAATGAGAAGGACCGTGGCTGAATCTCCGGCAAGGAGATACCGCACAAGACGCAGGCAAAGTGCTCCGAAAATAGCCGTGCTTCCCCCTCCATCTCCTGAATGAGCACGATGCCCTCGCCCAACTTCAGCGCCATTTCGACCGAGTCTGACAGTCGCGAACGATCGGCCGATATGCTTTCAGCGTCCGCGTCGGCGGCCGGCAACACCAGGCGGTCCACCACGATCTCAATATCATGCTGCTTGTACTTGTCCAGCACGAAGTCGTCGGTCAGGTCTCGCACTTCCCCGTCCACCCGTACCCGCACATAGCCCGCCCGGCGCGCATCCTCAAAGACGGTGCGGTACTCGCCTTTCCGGCCGCGTACCACCGGACCCAGCACCATGATGCGGCTGCCAGAGGGCATCGACATGACCTCATCGACGATCTGTTCCACCGACTGCCGAGCGATCTCACGACCACAGTTTGGACAGTGCGGATGTCCGACTCGGGCATAGAGCAGCCGCAGATAGTCGTAGACCTCGGTGACGGTGCCGACCGTGGAGCGGGGATTGTGGCTGGCGCTCTTCTGGTCGATACTGATGGCGGGAGACAGTCCGTCGATATGGTCCACGTCAGGTTTGTCCATCTGCCCTAAAAACTGTCGAGCATAGGCCGAAAGCGACTCGACATAGCGCCGCTGGCCCTCGGCAAAAATGGTGTCGAAGGCCAGACTCGATTTCCCGGATCCGGAGATGCCGGAAAAAACCACCAATTTATTACGCGGGATAACGAGATCGATGTTCTTGAGGTTGTGTTCGCGCGCGCCGCGGATCTGAATGGTGTCGCGTGTCATCATGCTGAAAGCTCGTGGAGGAAGTGTTCGGAGTGGCTGCCAGAGGAGCGGTGGACAGGGTCTATTATAACAGATGTTCCAGGTTAGCGCGTCCTCATAGACACGGTAAACACCGGTCCAGGTCACCTCTAGCCTATGCCTTTAGCGACCCCATCGGCACCCGCTCGACATGCCAGAAGGGGAGATGGCAGTGCTCACACTCATAGGTGGTGACCAGCACCAGGTCATCGCCTTCCCAGCGTGTCCGACCTTCATCGACCGGTCTGGTCCAGACCGATTGGCAGTACATGCAGACCGCCGGTTGAGCCTCGGCCTTTTTTTGCCGCATGCTGCGCAGATCTTCTTTGAAGACCACCCCGAGCAATACTGCAATGAACACAAACTTGACTGCCACCAGGATGAGCAAAATCACGACCAGGCTTTGCATCAGGCACACAGGGCTTTCCGCGCCGCGATGGGCGCGCTAGAGGGAGGCGTCTGCTCTTTAAAGTACTCCTCCGCCTCGCTGCCGACAAAACCGCCGGCAACCATGTCGTTGGCAACCATCGACCAGGAGTTGCGCCGGCCCGTCCGAATCGGTCCCCCACTGGAAAGAATGTCATGTACCATGTGAAAAAGGCTCCGAAAACGCCACGCGGACCTATAGCGGTCGCGGTAGGAGGCATCATGGATTGCACGATGGCGCCCCAGACCGTCGCCGCTCTCGACGCGTCTGTCTTCCACCGGGAGGCCACGGATTGGCAAGACCTCCTGGAGCGCAGTTACGACAATCGCATTTTCCTGTCGCCGGTCTGGCAACGCGTGTGGTGGGAGCACTTCGGCAGCGGCTCGCTCAGCATCCTGACGCTGCGGGACGCCACGGGCGCATTGACAGGTCTTCTCCCCTTGATCGTGCAGGAAGGAGATGGAGTTTCGACACTGACGCTCCTCGGGGACCAGCATGTCGCGGACTACATGGATGGGCTAGCGGTGAAGTCGGACGCGCCGTCCATCCTGGCGGAGTTGTGGCGTGGGGCCTTCGACCGGCTGATCTGGGATCGTTTGGAACTGCGTCATGTCCCGTCCGCTTCGCCGCTGGTTCCGGCACTTCAGACAGTGGCAAAAGAACGGGGTCTGGCGCTGCAGGTCGAGCCGGATGAGGTCTGTCCGGTGGCTCTGCTCTGCAACACTTGGGATGGGTATCTCCAAATGCTCAACAAGAAGCAGCGTCATGAAATTCGGCGCAAGCTGCGCCGCTCCCAGGAGGGCGCCGAGTGGTCGTGGCGTACCGCAGAGACGGCCGCGGACCTGGAACGCGACCTACCGGCGTTTTTTCGACTGCACGAAGCCAGCGCCGGTGACAAGGCTCGATTCATGACGCCGGCCATGCAAAGCTTCTTTCGCTCAATCGCCGCCGTCCTGCTGCAAGCGGGGATCTTGCGTCTCTCGACCTTTGCGCGCGACGGTGTGGACATCGCGTCCACCATGTGCTTCTTTCATCGCGACCGATATTTACTCTATAACTCCGGCTACGATCCCGCCTACGCGGTCGTCAACCCCGGCATCGCGGCCGTTGCCATGGCGATGCAAGATGCCATCGCCGAGCGGGCCGTGGCCTTCGACTTCCTCTCGGGGGACGACCCCTACAAATACCAGTTCGGCGCCTCGAACACGCACACCTGCCGGATGCACCTGAGCCGGGAAGCGGTGTAGAGCAACTATATAGCCACCTGCTCTTTTACACTGCGTGCTGGCTGGCCGATGTACTCGGCGGTTGGACGAATAAGCCGACCGTCGAGCTGTTCGATAGCGTGCGCGGTCCAGCCGGCAATCCGGCTGCAGGCGAAGATCGAGGTGTAGAACGCCGGGTCGAGGCCGAGTTCGTGGTTGACGACCGCGGCATAGAGATCCACGTTCGGATACAGGTCGAGCCTCTGTTCCATGACCATTCCCAGCTCATCCAGAATGGCAACCCAGGTATTGCGGGGCGTCCCTTCCAGCATTTTCTGTGACATGGCACGCAGGTAGCGTGAACGTGGATCGGTGGTCGAGTAGACGGGATGGCCGAAGCCCATGATGCGCCGCCGGGCCGCCAGTTCATCGCTCACATACCGCTCCACCCGCTCGGGCTCCCCAATTCCCTCCAGCATGCGAATGACTCGCTCGCTGGCTCCGCCGTGACGCGGACCCGCCAGGGCGCCGAGGGCCGAGGCAACCGCCGCATGCAGATTGGATTGAGTGGCGATGGTGACCCGAGCCGCGAAGGTCGAGGCGTTGAGTTCGTGGTCGGCGTGCAGAATCAGCGATGTGTCGAGGGTGCGAACGGCGACCTCGGAGGGTTCGGCGCCGTGCAGCATGAAGAGAAAGTTCGCGGACGTGTCCAGGTCGGGACGCGGCGCCACCGGCTCAAGTCCCTGCCTCAATCGATGATAGGAAGTCACGATGGTGGGAAACCACGCGGTGAACTCGCGTGCCTTCGCGCTGTTGGCTTCGGCACTATTGTCTAGCGTCAGCGGATTCCGCAACGCGTCCCAGGAGACGACGTACCGCAACACATCGAGCGGGTGCGCGCCGGTCGGTACGGAAGCTAGCAGATCGGTCAGGTCGTCCCGCTCCAGGCGAAGGGCGCGGAGCGAGCGTGAGAGGTCGCGTGCGGCATCTGCCGTGGGTAGCTCGCCATGCCAGAGCAGGTAGGCGACCTGTTCGTAGCTGCACCTCTCCGCCAGTTCACCAATCGGGTAGCCGCGATAGCGGAGTTCCCCTCGCCGTCCATCAATCCAGGTGATACCCGACTGTGCGGCGATGACCTCTCGCATGCCGTTCGCTGTGTTGGCTGCCATGTCGCCCCTCCTGCTTATATGCACGTGCTCCCGCTGATGCGGCCCATATTCCAACTCAATATAGCTTTATATAGCTTTATACAACTATATCAAGCTTTGATGAAGGGCCGGGCGAGTCTTACCATGGGACAGCATCCCGAAAAAGGCGGCATCGGTGGTTTCAATTGAGGGCGAAGAATTTTACACGGCCGAGGAAGCCTGCCGGGTGCTGGGAGTGAAGCTGGCCACGCTGTACTCGTATGTCAACCGGGGGCTCATAGTGAGCTACCGTCAGAGCATCAGGCGGGAGCGGCTGTATCGACAGGAGGCCATCGATGCCCTCTTGGCCGTGACGCCGGCGCCGCGGGACGCTTCCGAGATTCCGCTTACCGAGAGCTGGGCGCGTGAACACTAGAGTGGCGGCATGAAGCCTTACGCCGGCACAGTACGGGCGCCTGAGTTTCCGCCAGATCTGGAATGGGTCAACTCGGACCCGGTCAGCCTTACCGCTCTGCATGGGCGGCTGGTTATTCTCGATTTCTGGACCTTCGGCTGAATTAACTGCCTGCATGAACTTCCCCAGTTGGGGAAGCTGGAGCGGAAGTACGCCGAGGAGTTGGTCGTGATCGGGGTCCACTCGCCCAAGTACACCGCCGAGGAGAGTGCCGCCAGTGTTCAGCAGGCCGTCGAACGCTCCGGCATTCAGCATCCGGTGGTCGGCGACCCGGAACACCGGCTATGGGACGCCTACGCGGTGCAGGCCTGGCCCACCCTGATCTTTATCTCACCAACCGGGGAGGTTGTCGGCTCCCACGCCGGCGAAGCCCCCTTCGAGGTACTTGACCGGGTGTTGACTGCAATGGTGGAGGAGTACGACCGCTTCGGTTCCCTGGTGCGCGGAACCCCGCCCGCGACTAGCTGGCGGCCGCGACCGCTCGATCAACTGTGGTACCCAGGTAAAGTGCTGGCGACACCAGAGGGCGTTTTCATCGCCGATTCGGGCCACCATCGGGTGCTGCTGACAGACCATGACGGGACAGTGAATGCGGTGGCCGGTGACGGGACGCCCGGTCTGGTCGATGGTTCGTTCGACTCCGCTCGGTTCAATCATCCCCAGGGGATGGCGCTCGACCAGCAGCGCCAATGCCTGTATGTTGCCGACGCTGAGAGCCATGTGATCCGCGCCCTGGACCTTCGCGCGTGTGCTGTCTCTACCGTTGCCGGCACCGGCCAGCAGGCCACGCGGCGCGTCCGCTCGGGTGTCGCTCGTCAGACGGCGCTATCCTCTCCATGGGATCTGGCTCTGGATGGCAATACGCTGTTCATCGCGATGGCGGGGTTGCACCAGATCTGGGCGCTGGATCTGGTGCAGGAGGCGGTTCAGGTGTGGGCCGGTACCGGCCACGAAGACCTGAGAGATGGCCCGCGTGAGTCGGTCTGGCTGGCACAGCCGATGGGACTGAGCCTGGCAGCCGGCCAGTTGTATGTGGCGTGCGCCGAGGCACAGGCCGTGCGGCGCATTGACCTGGCCTCGGGACTGGCTACCACGCTGGTTGGCGCCGGGCTGTTTGACTTCGGCGACATCGATGGCGCTCTGGCAGCGGCGCGCCTGCAGCACGTCCAGGATGTGGCAGCGGGGAACGATGCGGTCTTCGTCGCCGACACGTACAACAACCAGGTCAAAGCGATTCACTTGAATGATGGCAAAATAGTCCGCTACTTGGGTAGCGGCCAGACCGGCCTGCTCGACGGTCCGGGACCAACCGCCCGTCTCGCGGAACCGGCTGGGATTTGCCGCTATGAAAACACGCTGTACATCGCGGATACCAACAACCACGCGATCCGCACCGCCGACCTGGAGAGTGGCCACCTTCGTCCGTTCGAACTGCGAGGATTGGATCGCTTCTCCAGTGGCGGTTAAGCGGTAGAGAGATGTACTCTAGTGCGTACCAGCGCACATCTATCAGCCGGGCCAGAGCGGTCCGGCTGTCTTTTCATGTGTCATTCCGCACCAGCAGAGAGCAGGAGAGCAACCAATGGGACGTCAGGGACGGCCAGGACAGAGCAGACAGGCCCGCCGCGCGGCACAGCGACGCCAGCCGCAGCGGCAAAGCCCAGCAGCCGCAAAGAGACCAAACTGGGTGCTGATGGGCGCGCTCGGGGCGATACTGGCGGCCATCGTGATCTTCGCCATCCTGTTCGCGAAGCAAACGGGTAACGCGACACCAAATATGACAGCGAATTCGGTTGACGGCATCGGCTGTAACAACATGCAGCCCGGCTACCACGTGCACCCACATCTCACGGTGCTGATCAAGGGGAAGCCGTTTCAATTCAGCCAAGACGTCGGTCATTACTACGACCATGACTGCCTCTTCTGGATGCATAAGCATACGGACGAGAATGGCCTGATTCACCTCGAGTCGCCGGGACCGGTTAAGCCGCCGCTGAAAGCCTTCTTTGATATTGCGCGCCTCACGGTTGGTGCGCAAGGCGTGCCAAACCTCACTCCTGGACCCGGCGAGCAGCGCAAGGTCTGGGTCAATATGAAGCCATATAGCGGAGACCCGCTCACGATCCCGTTGGTGCAGCACACCGACATCACGATCGAGATCGGTGCTCCCTTCAGGGCGCCGCAGAAGTTCCCGTTCGCCAAGTACCAGGTCTAGGCTTGCAGGTCGGCATCACTCGGATCGACCCGTCGCTCCCACTTCCCTCCTATGGATCGGCGGGAGCGGCGGGTTTCGACCTATACTGCCGGCTTGATATCGCAATCGAACCCGGTGCGCTCGCCCGGCTCCCCACCAACGTCATCGTGGCCGTGCCGGACGGATACTTTCTGATGGTCGCTTTGCGGAGTGGCACGCCGCAGCGCAAGGGGCTGCTGAGTCCGCACGGCGTGGGCATCATCGACCAGGACTATCGCGGGCCAGAGGACGAAGTATTGGTGCAGGTCTACAACTTCGGCGGCGAAACGGTCCGTATCTCACGCGGCGAACGTATTGCCCAGGGCATGCTGGCCCCGGTCGAGCGCTGCGAATGGGAGGAAGGACCGGCCTCGGCTCCCTCGCGTGGCGGCTTCGGCAGTACCGGTTAGATGATCCAGCGGCCGAGGATGAACTGAATGGTGAACAGGGCCAGCAGACTGGGAGCAAGGACCAGGTAGGCGTCGTGAAACCAGCGCCTCTCTCCCAAAATACCGAGGTACAGGAACACCGGGAAGAGCACCAGCACATACCGGGACATGGAGATCAAGGGCACCGGATAGCCGCCCGCCAGCGCCGGGCTGGACAGGGTAACCAGCCAGAAGGCCACCAGATACAAGGTGTAGGCTGCGGGTAATTTTCTGGCGGCTAGGACAGTGCAGGCCAAAAAGAGCAGGGCAGCCGCTAGATTAATCGCGTTGTGGGCCTCGTAGAAGGACGCGGAGGGCAGGGCCCACAGTTGGCGAACGCTGTCGAGCAAGCCAGCCCAGAGGCGCACGGTGAAAATCTTCTGCCAGGCGGCCTGCGAATGGGAAAAGGCCAACGCATCGCCAACGCTGTAGCGCAAATAGGCCATGAAGGCGACAAGACCCGCCGGTACCAGCAGCAGACCGAGCAGTCCGGGGGAAAGCATGCGGCGCGGCGAAAAGTTGCAGGCCCGGGCGTACTCGTAGGCAAAGGGAGCTACCAGCAGAATGCCGGTAACCCGAGTGGCCGAGGCGAGGGCGCCGAAGACCCCGGCCCAGAGCCAATCGTGACGGCGCAGGTGGTAGAAGCAGGCCACGGTCAACAGGAGGAAGAGCGATTCGGTGTAGCCGGCAAAGAAAAAGAGGGCGGTGGGAAAGATGGCGATATAGAGCACGGTCCGGCCCGCCACTCGCTTTCCCAGCTCCCAGGCGGCCAGTCGCCAGAGATAGACCAGCGCCGCCAGGAAGGAGAGGTTCGACAGCACCAGGGCCACCACGAGGTAGGATCGATGCGAGAGTAGGACGCCAATACGAATGAGCAGCGGATAGAGCGGAAAGAAGGCGGTGGGCGAGGTCACCGCCGCCGTTTTCCACTGGTAGCCACGCCGGGCTATGTTCAGGTACCACTTGGTGTCCCATTGATCCCAGGCGGGCAGCAGGCTGTGCGCGAAGGACTGGAGCACATTGACGTGCAGCTTGCTGTTAAAAAGAATCACGCCAAAGCAGGTAAGCAGCACAAACATGACCCGTGTGAGGCCCCACACCCCCAGCGATTCTTTGAACGCCGGGGCCGTCAACCAATCGCGCCAGACAGCTGTCTGCAACCACCCGGGTCTTCGGGCGGCGGTGAGGGGAGAGGCGCTCGCGGCGGCTCGGGTGTTGCTGCGCGCCATCAGTGCGCCGAAACCGAGACGGCTACCGGCACATCGCTCTGCAAGAAAAGCCCGGATGGCGACGAGCCCGGTGTGACCGAGATGACGCGGGATGGTCCCAGAGTTCGCAGATTTCGTGTCGTGCGAAAGCGGGTGACAGTCGCTACCGAGAGGTGAGCTGTTTGGCCGGATGGATTGTAGATCCCGAATCTGGCTGTCGGGCCGGCCGCGACGAGCGACAGCTCCGCACTAAGTTGCGATGCCAGGGAGCCATTGGTATCCATGCTGTTATCGTACCCAACTGCCACTGGATCGGTGGACGAAATTTCGACGGCCCGTGCGCCGTGCGGGTCGATGGCAGCGGTGTGGCCCGCCCCGAGCTGCGATTGCCTGGGAGAGCGAGTGCTGGAGCCGACCAGAGCGATCGTGACGCGGGCCACTCCAGTCGATGCTGGGTTAAACACTTCCAGCCGTCGCCGGCCGGGGCGGACGGAATACCAGTGGGTACTGACCTGCGCCACTGCGTTCGTCAGTGAGCCGCGCCCGCCGAGGAGCGCAATGGGGGACGAGGTCTGGATGCGGAGCGAGATAGTTTGTGCGGTGAGCGCGTCGGGCATCGACCACAGTTTCGAGGAGCGCGGGTCCAGGTCAATGGTCTCCTGATGACGGACGCGGCCGGCTCGTCCCAGCGCCGCCAGGCTGACGCGGATTGCCTGCCGCGATGGATTGGAGAGCGTGAAGACGGCCGGCGCAGCGGGTACGGCCCAGGTGGTTGATATCGGAGCAGCAGCGCCCGTGGCCGTCTGGGAGGCAGCGGCGACAGCCACCGGGGACACTGACCGAATGGTGTAAGGCCCCGTGTACTGTGGACCGGCTAGCAGGTCAAGATCGACCGTCTGGACGGCTCCTGGTCCCATCTGCACCACGACCCGTTCCTGGGGAGAATCGGCGGCCGCAAGCTGCACCACAGCAGGCGCCGTTCCAGGATTGAACACGACGGCGCGGCGGCCACTGCCCGGCAGGGAGGCGAGCAGCGTGGTCGCAGCACCGGCGGGAAGCGGCGGAGTGTCCTCGCTGATGAATTGCGGCGGACCCCCGACTACCGCGCTGGTCGGGTCAGGGCCAACATTGTAGGAGGCGCCAGGCAGCGGTACATGAAGCTGCCCGTGCGGTACCGGGAGCGCGGAGGACACACCTTGCCAATCGGTGAGCGAGGCCGTTGGGCCGTCGGCGGAGAGCACGGCGCTGCCGTCGCTCACACCATGTCCCCACAGGACCACCACCCGGCGACCCGGTTCGTACAGCGCGAACCGCTCGACCGATCGCGTTGGCGCATACACCACCGCGCGGGCGTGCGCGAACAGACTCGCGGCAAGCTGGAAGGCAAGGTAGCCCAGGCGGGGCGTGCCGGCGGCGGATAGCAGCCCCCAGGTCTTGGGCGTCGGATCATCGCTGGCGCGGTAGACGAGCACGTGGTCGGCGCCGGCTGCCAGCGCAAACGCGATGGTCTGTATCACATAGGCCGCCTGACGCGGCTCGCCGTTCGGGTTCGAGGCGGGAAAGCCGTCCTCGGTGACCCATATCGGCGCGCCTGCATGCCCCTTGGTGGCCAGCATACCGCGCATGGCATTGACGTTGGTGTAGAGCGAGCTAGCTGGGCCGTAGGCATGCCAGGCCACGGCGTCGAAGTAGCCATGATTGTCGCGCCAGTTGGGGGTGGCGTTGACCGCGTCGAGCACCTGACTGAAAAAAACCAGGTCGGGTAGGACCATCCCGGCCATCAGCACCGAAGCGTGCGGGTCTACCGACTTGATTACTTCGTACGCTACTTTCAGCAGCTGGAAGTAGTCCGCCGGGGTGTTGGACCAGAAGAATGATAGGTCCGGTTCGTTCCAGACCTCCCAGTAGGCGACCTTGCCGGCATAGTGCGTCACCGTCCGCCGAACGTACTGCGCCCACAGATTGTGTGGGTCGGTGTAGGGCAGATAGGCGTTGCGGGGCAGGCCGTTGCCCGGTTTATCGCCCGGTTGCACCGCCCAGCCGGGTGTGCCAATCAGAATGCCCTCAACCTGCAGGGCATACTGCTGGGAGGAGGCCACGACCGCGTCGGTCGCGCTAAAATCCCAGGAATCCTGGGATCGCTCCAGGCGGTCCCATCGAAACTCCCAACGGTTGACTCGCGCCCCGGCGTTATACGCCAACTGCGCCCAGGGCAGCGTGGCGGAGCCGACCGGCGCCCCGGCCAGAACGTCGCAGAGACCGAGCCGGCCGTCGGCGTTGATCACCGGAGGCAGTACCCGCGGAGCCTGAGCCGAAGCGGTGGAAATAGGCATCAACACGACGAACCAGAGCGCGCAGAACGCGGCCAGGGCGCGTGGGATCGGTCTGGAACGACTCAGAGGGCCTCCACAATGTTGGTGCTCCGTCAGGTTAGCAGAGGGCGGCAAACCGGGCCAACCGCCCCTCCTGCCTATAATTGCCTGCCATGGTCTCTGTTGCCGCTCGCCCCATCGAATCCCCGCCGGCCGAGCGGCAACCAGTCGACCGCCGGCCCGCCCTCTTCGCCTACGCGCTCCTCGGGCTGATGATGGTGGCCTATGCGCTGCTCTTTGGCTGGCTGAGCCTGAGCCGGTATGACGCCTACGAGACACATGCGCTGGATCTGGGCAACATGGCCCAGGCTGCCTGGACCACAATCCACGGCCACCCGTTTTCCTTTACCAACGTGCGTTTGAAGTACCACTTCGAGGCCTGGAACACCAACACGCGTCTCTCCTTTCACGTCGAGGCGCTCTTCCCCTTCATCTCCCTGGTCTATCTGGTCTATCCGCATCCCGAGAGCCTGCTCGTTCTTCAGACCATAGCCCTCGCCCTGGGCGCGATCCCCACCTTCTGGCTGGCACGCGATGTCCTGGGACACGCCTGGTGTGGCCTGGCATTCGCCGCGATCTACCTGCTCTTTCCCAGCCTGGAGGCGCTCAATCTCTACGAGTTCCACCCAGTTTCACTGGCCACCCCGCTCCTGATACTGGCCTTCTGGTTCGCCTGGCGCCGGCGGTATGTCCCGTTCGCCATCTGCGCCCTGGCGGCCATGGGCGGCAAAGAGGAGATTGGCCTGGTCATAGCCGTGTTCGGGCTCTACATCGCCCTGGTCCAGCGCGAGCGGCGCGTGGGCGCCCTGGCGGTCCTGGTGGGAGTAGGATGGACCCTGTTCGCCACCATCATCGTGGAGAAGCACTTCCGCCAGGCGGGCACGCTGACCTTCGCGCAGAACCGCTACGGCTATCTGGGTCACGGCGTCAGAGGCGTGCTGCACACCGTCCTGCACCGGCCGGGCATCGTCCTTCACCACATTTTTACGCGCGCCAAGCTCAGCTATCTGGCGTTCTTGCTGGAGCCAGTCGGCTTCCTCGCGCTCCTGGCGCCGCTGGTCCTGCTGCTTGCCGCGCCAACGGTCATGATCAACGTGCTCAGCACCGATCAGCACATGTATTCCGGCCTGGGCGACAACTCGGCGGAAGTGATCTCGGTAGTAGTAATCGCGGCCATCCTGGGCTCCGGCTGGCTGTGCTGCCGGATCAGCCGGTGGCTGCCGGCGCGAGCAGCCCTGCTGCTCGTGACCGGATATGCCCTCCTCGCCGCGTTGCTCAATCAGCGCATCAATGGCTACACGCCGTTGGGCGCACGCTATCATGTTCCTAGCATCGGTCAGCACCAGCACCTGGCGGATCGATTCGTCTCCATGGTGCCAGCCGGGGTGCCGGTGTCGACCCAGGACCAGCTGGACCCGCATTTGAGCAGCCGGCGCTACCTGTACCTCTTCAAGGACCTGGGAGAGTACCTCAACTACCCACGCGCCAACTATCTCCTGCTTGACGCCTCCGCCACGACCTTTCCCCTCCCCGGCTGGCAAATACACGACGACGCTATCAACCTGCTGCGGGCCGGATGGGGCGTACAGGCGGCGCAGGATGGGTTGATTCTGTTCCGGCATGGCGCTCCGAACACCCGCATCCCGCCTGCCTTTTACTCGTATGCCCTGGCGCCGGCAACTGCTATCCCCCATGCCCTGCACGGGTCGTCCGCTGGGCTGAGCGTGCTGGGGTACGACGGGCAGCAGGTAGACCAACCGAATTACCGCGTCCCCAATCTGGCCTACAGCATCTACCTTCGTCCCCAGCGCAGGCTCACCAAGGATCTCCAGCCGGTCGTCTTTCAGCTCACCAACGGTCATATGGTGGCTTGCACCTCGGATCCGCTCGGCCTGGCCTGGTATCCGACCTCCCGCTGGAGCCCCGGCAAAACCTACGTGGTGGGTATGCGAGTGCTCGAATTCAGCGACCAGTACCCAGGCCTGGCCACTCTGGTGATGGGCCTGTTCCCCATGCCGCACCATCGCGCCCCTGCTGCTTGCAATGTCCTGTGGTCGCAGCACCGCGCGTTGTGGAACGTCGGCTCGCAGGACGCTAGCTTCTAATCGACCCCGCCTTCAGGCGGATACTCGTAAAACCCTTTGCCGGTCTTTCTGCCCAATTCCCCCGCTTCGACTTTTTCCTGGAGGATGCGGGGCGGCCGGTACTGTTCGTCGCCAGTTTCCTGGAAGCGCTGCAACGCGGCGTAATAGAAGACATCGAGACCGCTAAAGTCGCTGAGTTCAAAGGGCCCCATCGGGTGATTGAGCCCCAGTTTCACGGCGCGATCGATATCCTCCGGAGAGGCGTAACCCTCCTCCGCCAGCCAGAATGCTTCACGCTTGATGGCGCCGAGGATCCGATTTACCAGCAGGCCGTATACTTCGCGGTTGATCAAGACCGGCTCTTTGCCGATACGTCGAGACAGCTCCATGGTGAGATCCACCGCCCGATCGGAGGTCTGTGGGCCACGCATCACCTCGACCAGTTTCATCACCAGGACCGGATGAAAGAAGTGCATGTTGATGCAGCGTTCGGCGTGCGGCAGGCCGGACGCGATCTGCGAAATGCCGATGGTCGACGAGTTACTGGCCAGGATCGCGGATGGATCGGCGGTTCGGTCGACCTCCGCGAACAACGCTCGCTTGATGTCCAGCCGCTCCACCACGGCTTCGATCACAAAACCGGCCCCTTCGAGTGCCTCATTCCGGTCGACCGTGGTGCGGACTCGGTCTCCGGCCTGTTCGGCTTCCTCCCGCGTCATCCTGGCCTTGTCGACGCGCCGCGCCAGGTGCTTGCCATTACTTCGCCGTGCCGCCTCGAGTTGAGCCGCGTCCTCGTCCGTGAGGTACACGTCATAGCCATGCAGAGCACACTGCTGGGCAATCTGCGATCCCATGGTGCCTGCGCCAATAACGCAGATATGCTGTATGTCGCCAGCAATCAACGCGGCGTGCGGCAGACGCTGACCAGGGAGAGGCCGGCCGGGACCGAGACCGCTTGTTCGATCCGGCTCAACATCGGCACCAATTTGTCGTAGATGCTGTACTGCGCGGGCGCCGCCATGGAGCGCCGCATCACACGGTTGGTGAAGAACCACGCGGCGATGCCCAACATGTTGAAGTAATTCTGATGTTCCAGGATCAGGCCCGCTTCGGCGATCTTCGCGTTCATCTCCGCTTTGGTATAGCGACGGTAGTGATGGTCGATCGAGTCCATTGGGCCGTAGAGCCACTTATTCACGGGTACCAGCATACAGAGACGTGCGCCGGGCGCGAGGGTGTCACGGAGGTTCCGCATGGCGTGGACATCATCCTCAACGTGTTCCAGCACGTTCAAACACACTGCTGTATCGAGATTGCGATCCCGGAATTGGAGCAATGCGGGGGAACTGACATCCAGGTGATAGGCCTCGTAGTTCTTGCCGGCGAAGCGCTCGCGCGCGATCTCGAGTTCCTCCGGAATGACATCAACTCCGATAATCAGCTCACGATCGGCGTAGAACTGCGTTATGTTGCCAATGGCGCAACCGACATCCAGAATGCGGTTCCCCAGGTACGGCGCAATCTGGGAGTAAATCCATCGGTTGTAGTTCTCAGCACTTGCCAACAAACGCTGAATCTGTAGTTCGATCGGCAGCGGCCCCGTTATGCTCGCCTCAGCCACGATGACCCTCCTCCATCCGGTAATCTACGCTGGTACGTCAATCTCGACATCACTCGACTTGCTGTTGATATTCAGGATGCTGAGCAAGAAGGACGAAAAGATGAGCTGGATACCGATCACCATCAGGGTGAGGGCCAACAAGGCCGGCCGAACTTCAAACAGATCCTTGTAGTTGTGCTGTACCCATTTGGCCAAGATGAAGACGTCGATGCCGAGCCCCAGTAGGAAGATGATAGCCCCCGCGATCAGCCATTCCTCCAAGGAGAACGAACGGTAGAACCGCTGGATCATTCGGTCATCTGGGGCAAAACGATGGGTAAAGGCATACGCCTTGGCATAAAACCCGGTCAACATAATTTGAAAGCCAACGATCGTCAATAAACTGGCCACGAACATGAAGTGAAAATCGATGAAGTGGCCGCTCACCACGGCGGGACCGGGCAGCAAAACCAGCATACCTATCAGTCCCACCACGAAGAGCAGCGCTCCCGGAATGAGAAACAGGTGGTCTGGGCTATACAGCATCATGAAGCGCAAATGACGCCAACCGTCACGAAAGGAACGAAGCTTTGATTCGCCCTCTCGCGGGTAGTAGGTGATGGGCACTTCCGCAACCTTGAGCTTGGCTCGCGCTGCGTTAATCACCATCTCGCTGGCGAACTCCATCCCAGTGGTCTGCAGGCGCATGCGCTTGTACGCGTCTTTGGTAAAGGCGCGCAGCCCGGAGTGGGCATCTGAACTCTTTAATCCGAATAGGAAATTGAGGAGGCCGGTCAACACCGGATTACCGACATAGCGATGCAACCAGGGCATCGCGCCGGGCAAGATCTGGCCCGCGAACCGCGAGCCCAGGACATACTCGTTGCCTTCACGCAGTTTTTCCACGAGCTGGCCAATCTCGGTAAAGTCGTAGGTATCGTCCGAATCGCCCATGACGATGTATTTACCGCGCGCCGCCTCAAAGCCGGCCCTATAGGCATTGCCGTAGCCGCGTTTGGGTTGATGAATCACCCGTGCGCCCAGTTCGGTTGCGATCTCGACCGACCGATCGGAGGAGCCGTTGTCCGAAACCACCACTTCGCCTGGCAGGCCCGTCCGGCGGATACCCTCCAGTGCTTTGGTGACGCACGCTCCAATCGTCTGTTCCTCGTCGAGGCACGGCATCACCACCGATATAACGACTTCCTGACCTTCAGGGAGGGGCGAGGAGGTCGCCACCGCGTCTCGGGCCGTGGTCTGCACCGAACCGAGGGGCAAGCGCATTTCCTTTTCCATGAAACCTGCCTAGCGCAAAATGCGCCGGTCGAACGGCATACCCCCGTTCTCACGGCGAGAGAAATAGCCCGGGACGCCACCGACATCGGCCTGCTCATTGTAGCGACGCTCTCTCATTTCGGCAACCAGCAGTGTATTTTCGCTTGTTCAGGTTTTTGAATAGAGGCTGGCGCCCCTCAGGACGTGGCAAGACACGTTCGCGAGGTCGTTCCTCGCCCCTCGCATCACGACCCCGTTCGCCGCAGCCCATCTTGTCGGTTCGCGCTCTGGCGGTTTCGCAAAACGCTTGGCATGCTTCCTGCCCCTTGACACGCTTAGCCTTGTAGTGCGGCTTGGGGGTGGCAGTCTTCGCTATTGATGTTGTGGTCCAGGAGTCACGACCCGCCCGAAGCCCGGCCTGCGGCTTGCTCGGACACCTCGAGGCTCTGACCTTCCAGTTTGAGCGCGCGGGAAACCAGATTAGTTGCGTACGGACGTACGCCGAGCCGGATTCCACCGACGGAAGCATCTACCGGGTTCAGGCGGCGGCGGAGACGGGGTATGAAGGCATTGCCTGTCTCGACGACACGGCGCGCGCCGCAACCCTGGCGCTGGGCGTCTATGAGGCAACTTGTTCTCGTCGCGCTCTAGCACTGGGGCGACGCTGGCTGTCGTTCGTTGAATACATGCAGTACCCCGATGGATGCTTCGCTAACTTCATTCGAACCGAGGCGGGCATCCGCAACGCCAGCGGCCCTACCTCCCTGAAGGGCGGCCTGTGGTGGTCATCTCGGGCCCTTCTAGCGCTGGGCCGGGCCTATCGAGTGACCCGTCGCGGGGAGTATCTGGAGCGATTCCAGGCCTGTCGCATCGACCCCGGATCTGACGGCAAGATCAATGCTGTGTTGGCCCTGGGCAAGCTCGAAGTCTATAGCGCCGCCCCTTCAGATCGCCTACGTACGGAGATCCTGGAACACTGCAGCATGATTGTCTCCCACGGTGGCGACTCGTATTTTCGGGATCATCCAGGAGTTGACTTGATCCACCTGTGGGGCTACCACCAGCTGCACGCCGTGGCGTCCGCGGCTGCGGTGCTTGATGAGCCTCGGCTGCTGAAGAGCTGTCGCGCCACGGTCAACAATCTCATTGAGCCTGATGTGCGAGCGAAGTTCTGGCACACCTTTCCTGACCGATCAAAGGACGGCGTGTGCGCCTTCGACGTGACGCCGCTGGTGCAAGGTCTTTCAGCGATGTACGAGGCCACGGCGGCCGCCAGGTACCGCGATTTGGCGCTATCGGCGTCTGCCTGGTTTTATGGGAGGAATGATGCTCAAACTCCGATGTACAACCCATCGACTGGCGCCTGTCGCGACGGCATCACCGACGGAGTCGCCTCCCGCAATTACGGCGCCGAGTCCGCGATCGAGGCCGGCCTGGCGGAACTCGAACGGCGCGTCCTGCTGACCACGGACTGACTATGCGCCGCATTGATCACACGGCTGTGGCAGTCCACGACCTGGCCGAAGCCGTGCCGCGATACGAAAGTTTGCTCGGCGGACACGCCGGTGAGCGAATCGTCATGGCAGACCAGGGGGTCGAGGTGGCCTTTGTTTCCATGGGCGATACAGAGCTCGAGCTCGTGCAGCCCCTCGATCCGACCTCCGGAGTCGCCCGTTTTCTGGACTCCCGCGGCGAGGGACTGCACCACGTAGGCGTTGCGGTCGATGACCTGGTCGCGGAGTTGCGGCGCCTTGAGGCAGATGGAGTGCGATTAATTGATCGAGTGCCACGACGGGGAGTCCATGGTTTGATTGCGTTCATTCATCCTCATGGCACCGGCGGAGTACTGGTCGAGCTGGTGCAGCACGAAGCCTGACTACCCTGAGATTCGGATGGTGCCACCCGCGTCCTTCCCCGCATACTGGAATCAACGTGGCAGGGAGGGATGAGTATGGCGGAGACGGCAGAGCACTCGACATCCGAAGTTCTGGAAGAGTTTGCGGAAGGCAACCTTAAAGGTATCTACGGTGATATCAAGGCGACCTTTAGAGTCCCTCTAGTCAATCTCGTCTTCCGCGTCCTGGCAACTGAGCCGGACTTTCTGGGAACCGCCTGGCGGCAATTGCATACCAATTTGCAAACGGTGTACTGCGAGGAACAGGCCGACCGGATACGAAGTGTTGCTGTGCAGGCAGTCTCTGCCATGGGATCAGCGCCAGGCTCAGGCGGCGCCGACACCGACGCCGTCCTAGAAGTATTCCACTATGTCAATCCCAAAGTTCTGCTCGCCGTGGGGGCGCTGCGCGCGGCAAGTTCCGGCCAGTATCCAAAACTGGCCGAACTCCCGGCGGCGCAGAAGCGGCAGATACGAGCCGGCGTTCCCTCCTCGATGCCGGCGACCATTACCATGGTCGATCCTGCCTCCGCTGAGCCGGCCGTAAGTGCGATCTTCCACGACATCCAGAGCACCCTGGCACTGCCCGCGGTTAACAGTGATTATCGAGCGCTGGCCTGCTGGCCGGATTATCTTCAGGAGGCCTGGCAGTCCCTCAAGCCGCTGATCGCCACGCCGGAGTACCGACACGCTCAGCGTGACCTACGCCGGATGGTGGACGAGGTGATTCTGGCCCTGCCGTTCCGCATGGATATCAATCCCCACACCCTGCGTCACTGCGGCCTCTCCGAGCGGCAACTCGACTGGATACGATCGACGCTCGATGCCTATTACGCGTTGTTACCTGGATTGGTGCTCAATATCGCGTATCTCACGGTGGGTGCGATGGGGGCAGAGACAGCGGCTCGCTCTCCCTTCCCGGCGGAAACGCTATAAGTTAGAATCCTCGCCGCAGCACAGCCACGCTGATATCGTCGTGTCCACCGCGTTCTAGAGCGGTCGCCACCAGTGCGTCGGCTGCTGTCTGTAGCTGCCACTCCCGATTCAACAGAATATCCGCCATCTGCGTCTCCTGCTGATTCGGCGGGGAAAAGTATGCATATAAGCCGTCCGTGCAGCAGGCCATCGCTTGGCCCGTGCCCAGCGTGAAGCGGAATCCATCCAATTCCAGCGGCGTCTCAGCGGAAGGCCCGAGCCAGCGCGTAATCATATGAGCCCGTCGGTCGTTGCGTGCCTGATCGGGCGTCATGATGCCGTGACGTACCACCTCTTCGGCCCAGGAATGGTCCGCGGTCAACTGGACGACCCGGTCGTCGCAAAGATGATAGGCGCGGCTATCGCCGCACCACACACCGCCCCCTTCGGACCCAATGGATACCACCGCGACCAGAGTGGTGGCGTCGGCCGTGCCCGGTGAGAGGTACGGCCGCTCATTGATCTGATCGTTGGCCCGGCGCGTGGTCTCACTCAAAGCTGTGAGCAACATGTCAATATCTTGAGCGTCATCGCCAAGCAGAGGCGTGAGCTGTTGACGCAACAATTCGACCACGAGCCGGCTGGCTTCCTCACTGTGCTTGCCGGCACTGACCCCATCCGCTACCACCAGCAAGGTTGCCGGGGCGCCGCTAGGGCGCATCCGAGTCCAGGCACCGCCGTCGTCCTGATTCACGCGGTGGGTTCGGCCGATGTGCGACGAGAAGGCAGTCATGTGTGCCGACTCCGACTGAGCGACTACCGCGTCCTCCGCTGAGGTCATGGCGAATCCTCCCTACGCTTGCTCCTCAGTTGTGTAACTGGCCCGGATGTCCGGTCCCACTGATCACCGTACAGACTACCAATCCGCCGGACCCGGTCATAGACGATACGCCCATTTGGTACAATCAAACGTGCTGTTTTCCCTGATGCTGTCATGGTTTTTCGCTTGACGAAGAGAGAATTGACTTGAACCAGCAGCGCGTGTACCGAACCGAGGGGATCGTGCTCCGCGGTTACAATTATGGAGAAGCTGATCGCATCCTGACCTTATTCACGCCCCAGGCGGGGAAGGTACGCGCGATTGCCAAAGGCGTGCGGCGCACCAAGAGTCGGAAGTCTGGACACCTTGACCTGTTTACGCGCAGCGCCATGCTGCTGGCACGCGGCCGGCAGTTGGATATTGTGACCCAAGCAGAGACCATTGAAAGCTTTCGACCAGCGCGAGAGGATCTCTGGCGTTCATCGTGGTGCCACTATGTGGCCGAACTGGTGGATGGCTTCACCGCGGAGCAGTTGCCCAACTATCCGCTGTACAGTCTGGCAGTAGCAACCTTCCGGCGGTTGGCTCAGGTCGATCAGGTCGACATGGTGGTTCACGCCTTTGAGATGCAGCTACTGGGCGCGACTGGATACCGTCCGCAGTTATTCCGCTGTCTGAACTGTGACAACGCGATCCAGGCCGAGGCAAACCGGTTTAGTCCAAAAATGGGTGGAGCGCTGTGTCCCAATTGTGCGAGCGCGGACCATGCGGCAAGCCAGATCAGCGTCAATGCGCTCAAGGTGCTGCGTCACCTTCAGACCGATGAAGAGGCGATGCTTCACCTCCCTGCTCTCCCGGAGGACGTTCGACAGGAGGTAGCCCGACGATTGCAGGAGTACATTACCTATCGCCTGGAGAGCCGCCCTCGATCCTTAGCGTTTCTCGATCGGCTGCGTTTCGAGAATGCGTCGCCCATATGATATGTCACGGGTCGAAGCCCGCTGTTTGTGCCCCGCCCGCAACGTAGCGCCCCCATGTATACTGATGCGATTACGAATTCACGTGGAGGAAGCCTTTGACGCGGCGCGCTCTTGGATTAGTGCTCAGCCTCTGTACAGCCCTCTATATCCTGACTCCCGCCGCGGCGGTGGGCGCCGACACCTCGGTTGCCCCCAGCGCGCCGGTTTCCCTGGTTACCACTGTCGTCAAGAGCACTCGGGTGATCCCCTCTGGCGGCTGGACCAATACTCGGCAGGTGGATCTGCACTTTCAGCTCCAGGTGGAGGCACCAGGAGTTGCGGTCACCCCGCAGGTGGAGGTGCAACCGTCTGGAGCAGATTTCACCGGACAGCCGAATCTTACGGGGGCGGCCGTAACTGCCTCTGGATCGGTCGAGGTGACGGCCAAGGGACTTCAGAACGGTAAAAAATACCACTGGCAGGCGCGTGTGACGGATGCCACCGGGCTGTCCAGTCCGTGGGTCGTCGCCGGCGATGCGGCAGGCGCCACGGCGAACTTCGGCGTTGATCTCAACCCACCGTCTCGACCAATTATCAACTCCTCCACGAATCCCGATCAGAACGGCTGGTATCACACCTCCGTCGAGAACTTGAGCTGGACCTCAAATGACCCAGTTTCGGGTATTGCCGGGTACTCCTACGTCGTGGAGAGGCAGTCGCGCGTCATTCCGCCCGGTTCGGTGACGCCGCAGGCCAGCATGACGCTCAAGAACCTGAGTGACGGGGTGTGGTTCCTGGCGCTACGCTCCGTCTCCCGCGCCGGGAACTGGAGCCCGACTGCCACCTATCGGCTTCAACTGGATCGACAGCCACCACAGATCACGTGGTTGAGCCCGAAGCGCGTATCCTTGAATCCGCTCCAGGGGCCAGTCACCGTACACTTCCGCGTCAGCAAGGACGCCAATGTGCATGTCGCGCTCTGGCGAGTGGGAGCACTCCACCCGCTGAACACCTACACCTTTGCTCACATGCCGGCGGGACAGACTGCCTCGATTACCTGGAGCGGTAAAGGGATACATGGCAAGCCGGTTTCAAAGGGCTATTACTATTTCGCAGTCACCGCCCTCGATCGAGCGTCCAATCTCCGCCACATAAATCTGGGCGGCATTGATCTCGTCCCCGTTCAGCCTCGCCGTGCCGCGACGGGAGAAGAACTGTTCCCCGGTGGCGGCAAGCGCATCATCGTTCAGCTTTCACGAGAGACGCTGTATGCCTATGACGGCGATCGACTCTTCCTGCAAACGCTGGTGACCACGGGAAACCCGAATCTGCCGACACCCACCGGCACGTATACCATCACCGCCAAATACACCCCATTCCAGTTTGTCTCTCCCTGGCCCATGGGTTCTAAGTACTACTACGCGCCCTCCTGGTCACAGCACGCGATGCTCTTTCGGGATGGTGGCTACTTCCTGCACGATGCCCCCTGGCGCAGTGCGTTCGGTCCGGGCACCAATGGTGTTGGCCAGCCGGGTACGAATTATGGCGGAACACACGGCTGTGTCAATATCCCGCCTGGAGCAATGGTGTCGCTGTGGAACTGGTCGCCCATCGGCACCACCGTCGAGGTCGTTCCGTAGCCGGAAGTCCGCGTAACCACATGCCGCAGGGCATGGCTATATCTACGATCGGCTAGCGTGGCAGTATGAACGCATTGGTGTTCGAGGGCGGCTACCTGGCTGTACAGTCGGTTCCAACGCCTGAGCCGCTCGCCAATGAAGCCTTGATTCGAGTTCTGATCGCCGGCATCTGTGCCACCGACCTTGAAATCACCCGTGGCTACAAAGGGCATACGGGCGTGCTCGGTCACGAGTTTGTGGGTGAGGTCATGCAATGTCGTGACCAGTCGTGGGAAGGCCGCCGGATATGCGGCGAAATCAACGTCGGGTGTGGCTCGTGCGCGCGGTGCCTCACCCCCCTGCAGGGGCATTGTGCGGACCGGACCGTGGTCGGCATGCTGAACCGACCCGGGGTATTCGCGAAGTATGTGTCCCTACCCATTCAAAATCTGCATCTGGTACCGAACGCGGTGACCGATGAGGAAGCGGTATTCTGCGAGCCGCTGGCGGCAGCCTTCGAGATACTCGAGCAGGTGCCGGTGGGGCCGGGTAACCGGGTGGTGGTGCTGGGAGATGGCAGACTGGGCAACCTCTGCAGTCAGGTACTGCACGGTACCGGCGGCCAAGTCATAACGGTTGGTCGCCATGCTTCCAAGCTACGCCTGCTGCAGGAGCGTGGCATCGAAACTCGGCAGCCTGGTCAGGCATTGCCGTTCGATCCCGATATCGTGGTTGAAGCGACTGGATCTCCCACGGGCCTCCGGACGGCACTCAACATGATTCAGCCGCGCGGGACGCTGGTTTTAAAAAGCACGTTTGCCGCTCCCAGCAGTGTTGATCTGTCACCCATCGTGGTGAGAGAACTGACCGTGGTCGGCTCACGGTGCGGCCCGTTTCAGCGCGCGCTGGCCGCACTTGCGGACCGGCAGGTGGAGGTGCGTTCACTGATCAGCGAGCGCTACCCGTTGCGGCAAGGCGTCCTGGCCATGCGCCGGGCGGGTTCGCCGGGCATACTGAAGGTATTGCTTGATGTTGCCGGTCGCTAATGAAGGTACAAGGAGAATTCGATGTTGATCGAGAACGAAGCCGACAAACTACTCATGATTCCCGGTCCAACCCCAGTGCATCACGACATCCTCACCGCTCTGGCGCAGCCCACCATTGCGCATACCTCGCAGGTCCTCGCCGATTTGATCAAGGACGCCCTGGACGGAATCCGGCTGACCGCCGGCACCTCGGCGGCGTCAGTGTTCGTCTTTGCCGGCTCGGGGACGCTCGCACAGGAGACTGCACTAGTAAACCTGGTCGCTCCCGGAGAGCGGGTGCTGGTCGCGTCCAACGGGTACTTTGGCGACCGCTTTGTCGACATGGCGCAGGCGCACGGCATCGACGCGACCCGTCTGGCGGCGCCTTGGGGCGAGTCGATCACGGCGGAACAGCTTCGAGCGGCCCTGACTAACGGGCAGTATCGCGCCGTCACCATTACTCAGGTCGATACGTCAACCGGAACCGCCGCGCCGGTGGCTGAATTGGCGGAGGCGGCCAGGTCCAGCGGCCCCCTGGTTATTCTCGACTCGGTGTGCGCTCTGGGCGGGATGCCGGTGGACATGGACTCGCTCGGCCTGGACCTGGTCCTGACGGGCGCGCAGAAAGCGCTCGGCGTACCTCCCGGGCTGGCGATTCTCGCCGTCTCCGAACGCGCGATGGCGCGGCGCCGGTCGATTGGCCGAATCAGTAGCTATTACACCGATCTGCTGAGGTGGGAGGCGTCCATGCAGGACCCGCGCACCTACTTTTCCACGCACGCGGTCAATCACTTCTATGCGCTGCATGCGGCGCTCGACATCGTTCGGCGCGAGGGTCTATCGCAGCGGATCGCCCGGCACGAGCATCTTGCCTCCGCTTTTCGGGCCGGCGCCGGCGCGCTGGGATTTGTTCCGTTCACCCAGCACCAGTATCTCGCTCCTACTCTCTCCGTCCTGGCCTATCCCCCCGGAGTGGATGATGAGCCCTTCCGCGTGGCCCTGGCCGAGCGTGGTGTGGTGGCAGCCGGCTGCCTGGGCGAGTTCAAGGGAAAGGGAGTGCGTTTTGGCCATATGGGTAACATCGGACCTGCCGACATACTCCAAACGATAGGCGCCGTGGAAAGCAGCCTCGCGGCCGTCGGAGCGGAGGTGGAGCCGGGCGCCGGGCTGGCTGCAGTCGAGCAAATCCTGCTACAGGACGCCGCCACCCCATAAATACGTCAAGGCGCGGCGCTTTCAGCGAGGAAGTTCACCACCCCGTCGAACGGCACCGGTGTCTGGTCGCCGCTACGCAGATCACGTAGCTGGGCTACCCCTGCAGCCAATTCGTCCTCGCCAATAATGGCGACGAACCGAGCGCCTGACCCGTTTGCCCGCTTCATCTGGCCGTTGAGACTCCGCGAGCCAAAGGCCAGTTCGGCGCGGAAGCCGGCGCGGCGAAGGTCTCGCGCAAGCCGTAGGGCCGGCTCGCCCGTGCCTTCGCCGGTGTAGGCGACGTATGCCAGCGGAGGCTCGATGGCCGGAACGTCCACGCCCTGATCTTGCATGGTCAGAATGAGGCGCTCCAGCCCGCTACCAAAGCCAATTCCTGGAACCTGAGGCCCGCCAATCGCCTCTGATAGGCCATCATATCGTCCACCGCCGCCCAGAGCGGCCTGTGCTCCCTCACGCGGCGACAGGAACTCGAAGACCGTCCGAGTGTAGTAGTCGAGCCCCCGCACCAGTCGTGGGTTGACTTGGTAGGAAATGCCGAGTGTGTCTAAGCCACGACGGACTTGATGCCAGTGGCTCTCACAGGCATCACACAGATAGTCCACCATATTCGGCGCATCGGATAGGACGGGCTGCGTTTCACGCTCCTTGCTGTCCAGCACCCGCAAGGGATTCCGTTCCAGACGGTGGCGATCGAGCGGCGCGAGGCGGTCCAGGCGAGCGGTCAGATAGACGACCAGATCGCGCAAGAAAGCAGGCCGGCAGTTCGCATCGCCAATGCTATTGATTTGGAGGCTCAGGCCGCGGAGTCCGCAGTGCGCGTAAAACTCGCCCAGTAGGGCAATCATCTCGACGTCAACGTACGGGTCATCCGACCCAATTGCTTCGCACCCAAACTGCCGGTGCTCGCGGAAACGCCCGCGTTGCGGCTTGTCGTATCGATACATGCGCTCGATGTAATACAACTTAACCGGCTGCGGCTCTTTGTGCAGACCGTGTTGGAGATAGGCGCGCATCACTGGAGCCGTACCCTCGGGTCGCAGCGACAGCGAGGCGCCGTCGCGGTCCTGAAAGGTGTACATCTCTTTCTCGACCACGTCGGTGCCTTCGCCCGACGAACGCGAGAACAAGGATGTATCACCGAAAATTGGGGTTTCGATGCGCCGGTACCCAAAAAGCTCTGCCAGCGACTGGGCGTGATTCACGACGAATTGCCAGTACGGCCAGTCCTCCGGCAATATATCGCCGGTCCCTTTGGGCGTGGAGAATTTTGGCACGTTCTACCTGTTCCACCCGTGAAATAGTCTAGTGAGACTCAGTTCCGGAAGTTTTCTACGGGCTTGCGGTGAGTTGTTCTAGTCTATTCCCTGCCCGTCGACGCACTAAAACCCGCGGACTCAACTCAGCAGCCTGGCCACCGCCTCAACGGGGGACATGCCCTCGATCTCAACCACCTTGTGGCGGCTGCCCATGCCCTGGACCAGCGACACGTGGGAGCGGGCGACCGCGAGGCGGCGGGACAGAAACGCGACCAGCTCACGGTTCGCTCTTCCCTCCGTCGCGGGAGCGGCAACTCGCGCCCGAAGTACACCATCCTCCCCCTGCGTCACCTGGGTCTGCTTGGCACCGGGAGCAACCAGTAGATAGAGACGCGTCCGCGCCACCTCAGCCGACGTTGACCAGCAGTTGGATCAAGACCTGACTCACCAACTGGATGAGTACCAGAGCCAGGAGTGGTGAGAAATCGATGCCGCCCACCGGCGGAAGAATTCGCCGGATGGGGCGTAAGACGGGGTCGGTAATGTCCAGGAGAACGCGCGTCAATCCGCTTGCATCGTTGGGCATAACCCAACTCATCAAAGCGCGGACAATAATGGCGATGATCAGCACCAGGCTCAAGATATGAATGAAGCTGATGACTATGTCCGTCACTGTCTCCTTGGCATCTCGTTGGATGACCTCTCCCCGAAAATTGCCCTGCCAACGCGCACTATTGTAGCGCCCTCTTGAATGGCCACGTGAAAATCACGGCTCATTCCCATCGACAGTTCAGTGAACCCGGCCAGGCCACAGCGATCCTGAACAGCGTCACGCAACTCTCGCAGCCGGCGGAATACCGGTCTCACCTCTTCGACATTGGCAGTAAGCGGGGCTATCGTCATCAAGCCGCGCAACCGGAGGCCGTGGAGACCCTCCATGACCTGTATATCGTCCCAGAACCGCTCAGTCGCGACCCCGTGCTTCGAGTGCTCGGCCGCCACATTGACCTGTATCAGCACGTCGACCACGCTACCTGCGTTATGTGCCCAGCGATCCAGGGTGGAGGCGATTTTCAGACTGTCGATGGACTCAATCAGATCGAAGGACTCAGCGGCGACTCGCGCCTTGTTCGTTTGCAAATGGCCGATAAGATGCCATTTCGCCTCCGGCATCCGCGTCGACAACGCACCAATTTTGGCGGTCCTTTCCTGTACCCGATTCTCGCCAAACAGCCGCTGACCGGCCTGGTAGACCTGTAAGATTTGGTCGGGCAGCACCGTCTTGCTGACCGCCACCAGCTGCACTTTCCCAGCGCGACCGCCCGTTTCGGCCGCCCGGTGGACCTCCTCCAGCACGCGGTGCAATCGGTCTGCCGGCGAACTCTCCATCATGGCAATCCGATGCACAGCGCGAACCTGCCGGTGACGCCGCCTTCCGCCCGGTGTGAAAAGAAATGATCGGTCGCGCATGCCGTGCAGATGCGATGGTTGCTGATGGATTCGGGCCGAACACCGGCGCCGATTAACGGTCGCTCGTTGCTCGCCCACAGGTCTAATGTGCTGCGTCCGCCATCCTCAACGAACACTGCCGAGTTTCCTGCCGCCTCAAAGGCAGTAGCGACCTCGGGGCCAACGGTGTAGCAGCAGGGACCGATCGACGGACCGATTGCCACCTCCAGGTCGCGCGCCTGGCTTCCGAAGGCGCTCTGCATCGCACGGATCACTGCTGGCCCTACGCCCAGCGCCGTCCCTCGCCAACCGGCGTGCGCAGCGCCCACGGCTCCCCTCCGGCGGTCCACAAACAGCAGCGGCACACAGTCGGCGAAGGTTAGCAGGAAGCGAAGCCCGGGTACATCACTGACCACGCCATCGGAGTGAAAGGTCCGGTCTGACTCGCCCGAACCTCGCTCCAGCGCGACGCGTTCCACCGGCCAGTTACCGGGATCATCCTTCTGGAAGACCGATACCGCTCTGCCATGCAGCAGTCGAGCGAAGATCGTCTGTCCTCGCGGTGTTCCGACCGCATGAAGAAACCGTTGTTGGTTTTCCCGGACACACTCGGGGTTGTCGTCGGTCCGCACTCCCAGGTTCAGGCTTTGGTATGGCGCCCGGCTCACGCCCCCGTGTCGCGTGCTAATTCCGTGACTGACGCCCTTAAGGGTCTCAAAGCGGATGAGGGGCAGTAAAGAGTCCACCTGCGCCCCTGCGGAGGCGGATTTCACTGTCGCATCTTAACCGACCGGCTCGCGTTCGGCATCGGTCGCGGTAAGCAGTTTTTCCATTTCAAGTCGCATGGCATCGAGGTCAGCGAAGGACTTATACACACTCGCGAACCGGATATAGGCAATATGGTCAAGCTCGCGGAGCGCGTCCATGGCGAACTCGCCGATCAGAGTACTCGACACCTCTGGCGTGCCGAGTCGATGCACGCGATGCTCGATGTTCCTCGCTAGAGCACTGATCGAATCCACCGATAAATCGCGCTTCTCACAGGCCTTCCACATGTTCTTGACCAGCTTTTGGCGGTCGAACTCCTCGCGCCGGCCGTCGCGCTTGACCACCTGTAGACTCAGCGCTACCCGCTCGTAGGTGCTAAACCGCTGGTTGCAGACGGAACACTCGCGCCTCCGCCGGATACTCTCGCCGGCCTCAATGTCCCGTGAATCGACAACCCGCGAGTCGTTGTGGCCACAAAACGGGCACTTCATCCCTGATTCTCTCCTGCATTATGTAAATGCCATTAATTGTACCCGAAGTTACGAAGCCAGGAAGTCGTAGCGCTTGGCACAATGGGACAGATCGACTTGCGCAACGGCTTCATGGCGCCGCCAGGCGGTACGAGCAGTGAAAGGGCATGATGGAGACTTCAAACGATCCCCTTGCAGTGCATCTCGGCCAGCTATTTGCGGCAGCCGGTCATCAACTGTTTCTCGTGGGCGGGGCGGTACGCGATGCGCTTCTCGGCCATTCACAGGCCGATCTCGACTTTGCAACCGATGCGCTGCCGGAAGCGACCCTGGTCCTTCTCTCCAGGGTCGAGGATGCACACCCCTATCGCGTCGGTGAACAGTTCGGCACCATCGGCGCCCGGATCGGGTCCCGCCACGTTGAGATCACAACCTACCGATCTGACGAACAGTACGTGATCGGTTCCCGGAAACCCTCCGTCCAGTTCGGCAGGACACTACAGGGAGATCTCACGCGGCGCGATTTCACCGTCAATGCGATGGGCCTCAACCCGTTAACCGGCGAACTCATTGACCCACTGGATGGGCGGCGCGATCTCCTGGCCGGCGTGCTGAGGGCTGTGGGGAGGGCGGGGGAGCGTTTTCGCGAGGACCCGCTGCGGCTACTTCGCGCGGTGCGCTTTGCGGCTCGCCTCGGTTTCTCGATCGAGCCGCGCACCTGGGACGCCATGCAGGAACAGGCCACAACCCTGATCCAGATTTCGCGGGAACGTATTCGAGACGAGTACAGTCGCATCCTCACCGGCTCAAACGTGGCACAGGGGCTGACTCTGCTGCGAGATAGCGGACTGATGGACACATCCGTTCCCCAGCTCCTCGAACTGACCCGCATGGCCGATCATGGGCTGCGCCATCCGCTCTCGCTGTGGGATCACACGCTGCGCGTGGTTCAGAGAGTCGAGCCCGATCTGGCTCTGCGTTGGGCCGCGCTCCTTCACGACATAGCCAAGCCGGAGACACGAACGCTTGAACCGGATGGACGTATCCGCTTTTTTCATCATGAAGACCGTGGCGCGTTCGTGGCCAGAGAGATTCTCGTGGGACTGCGCTATCCCGGACAGCTGATCGACGCGGTGTCACTGCTGGTAGAAACACACATGCAGATCCATGCCTACCATGACGACTGGTCGGACGGAGCGGTTCGCCGGCTGCTACTGCGGCTCGGCCCCCTGATGCCCGGCGCAATTGACCTGTCACGAGCGGACGCGTCCGGTCATTCTTCGGACGGCACTTCCTGGAATGCGCCCAAGTTTGGCGCCCTAACCCGCAGAATCGATGAGCTTGAACGGGAGCCGGTTGAGGAGATGCGCAGCCCGCTTTCGGGTGACGACCTGATGCGACGGTTTGAGCTGCCCCCAGGCGCCTGGATTCGGTCCATTAAAGACGCGCTGAACGAAGAGGTCCTGGAGGGGCGGCTCCGACCGCACGACCGGGAAGCCGCCTGGAAACTGGCAGAGGCACTGGCGCGGGAGACGGGGATCGCTTGATACAATCGCCCATGCTCTCGGCCAAAGCACAATCGCGTGCTCAAGCCTATTTCGGTAGCAGGTTGCGACATCGAGATACAGTACGCCTCGCAGAGGATTCCCGCTCACGACGGTGAGCGACTGCTCGATACGATACTCTCGGCTGGCATCGACCATCGGCACATCTGTGGGGGACGAGGCTTCTGCACCTCCTGCCGAGTGGAAATACTGGCCGGCGGGGAAGGGCTCTCACCTGTTTCACCGCTGGAGCGAGAGCGGCTGGGGGCAGACGCGGGTCAATTGCGGCTGGCCTGTCAAGCTGTAGTGTGCGGTGAGGTGCATGTCCAGGCGCCGGCAGTGAGGGCTGCTCGCTTCTCCCCCTTCGAGGATGACGAGACGAAGGCACATGGCCGAGCCGATTAGGCCCGCGCCCATCCAGGCGGCGAACGACGACAGGATCGGCTGCCTCGATATGATCGCGGCAACCGGAGGCATGGGCTGCGCCTCAGCCATACGCGGCGGCATTCTACTGGGGGCGCTGCTCGTGGTCTATTTGTTTCTGCAACTGGGTGGTGGAGCGGCGCCTGCACCCTCTCCATTACCCTCTGGTGGGATGCCCCACGTACTCACTCAGAGTCTTGATGGGTGGCCGCTCATACTCCCGTATCTCTTTCACCTCAAGAAACAGCTCGGTTGGCGCATAGTGGATCAACTTCATGCTGGTATTGACATCCTCGAGTAAACTCAGCCGATTACGATCTCCTAGCCGTTTAATGACAACCTGCACGATCGCGTTCGCCATCTTGCTCAACGAGAGTAACGACTGATTCCGATGTACCCGCTCTTCCAGATCGGTTTGAGCGATAACCTGCAGCCCAAACTCATCAAGAATATCGATGAGCAGTCCGGTTTCGACGCCGTATCCAGTGAAGAAGGGCACGGCTTCGAGGACCGCACGATGTCCTGCCATTTCGCCGGCTAACGGCTGCACCAGCCCCGACAACCGCGGATAGAACAGGTTGATGAGCGGCCGAGCGGTAAGCTCTGTTACCCGCCCGCCGCCGGTGGTCAGCATCTGGCCCCCCAGGTTGAGGGGTCTGCGATAAAAGCCCTTCACGAATCCGAGGTTCGGCTGCGTCAGCAATGGTCCGATCAGGCCGTATACGAACTTGGGATGAATGCCGGTGATATCAGAGTCGATCCAGACAATGATGTCGCCTTTGGTGACATAGAGGCTCTTCCATAACGCCTCGCCCTTGCCCGGGTAGGAGCCGTATTGGGGCAAGATGTCTGGGTGCTTGTACACCCGTATCCCGAGGGCTTCGACGATCTCGACCGTGCGATCGTCCGAGTCACTGTCGATCACGACAATCTCGTCGATCAGGGGAAAGCGTTCAACGAGCTGACGCTTGATGGTGGTGATGATTTTTCCCACGGTCTTCTCTTCGTTGAGCGTTGGCAGCGCTAAACTGATTGTTTTCCCCTGTGCCTCCTTCAAGTCGACCAAATGGCGGAGGGTCCGAAACTCGTGGCTGTGAAAGGTGTTCTCGGCAAACCATCGGTCGACTACTTCAGAGAGATCCGATTGATCCGGCATGCTGGACGATTCCGCGGACGACTTAAATGTATTGCTCGTCACCGGCTCGCGAGTTTTGACGATGACGACGCAGCCGGGAAGCGATCGCGCCATGGAGGTGGGGAGGCGGCCGAACAGATAGGGCGAGGTTTCGTCACGTGCCGCCGCTCCCATCACGACCATGTCGTGGCGCGTCCCTTCGTCGAGCAAGACCGCTTCCGCCGAGTCTCCGTCGATCTGCACATGTCGCACGTTCTCATAGCGCACCTGCCCGAGAATCGCCTGAAAGAACCGTTCCTCCCTGGCTCGGCGCCGCGCATTCCAATGGGACACATTCACATGGAGCAGCGTCAGTACGGCGCCCTTTTCTTTCGCTATAGCTTCCGCCAGGTGCAACGCCAGTTGAGCTTGGGGACCTCCGCGGGCGGGCACCAACACCGTCGTCACCTCATCGCCCCCTCCGTGCTTGACCACCGCAAGATCGCACGGCGGATCGCCCACTAGTCCTTCCAGCGCGGATAGGCTGGCTGGGCGACGCGTCGCATTCCAATTGAGCAGCAACAAACTCGCCTCGGTCCGCGCTACGGACTCGCGGATGCCACCCTCCAGCGAATGGGCCGTCCGTACGTCGGTGTGGATTCCCGCTCCGCCCTGGCTCTGCGCAATTTTGCTCACGAGGGCACGCTTGCGGCGCACGACCAGGGCGCCTTCGCTAAGCGACCGACCTTCCGGCACCTGCACGACGCTGAGCACCGTCGCGCTACCTCCGTAGCAGCGCAATAAACAATTGGCGATGTCGAGCAGCATTGCCGGCGTCCCGCTGCCAAGGGCAGGGATGAGAACGCGTGATTCAGAGTCATTCAGGATGGCACTTCCCTCGGTGGAATCGGAGTTGTGTTGGCCCTCGCCGCCACCTGCAGCAGCGGCATTACAACCTGGTCGATAATCGCATCCCAGCGATACTCTCGCAGAACTCTCCGATACAACGCCGACGGACGGCCCTGCACCGCTTCAAGAATACGACCGGCAATATCGTCGGGCGCCGCTCCCAGGTCAAAGATCCACACGTCAGCGCCCCCAACTTCTCGAAATACCGGAATATCTGCCAGGATGACAGGGATCCGGGCCAACCCCGCCTCCAGAATTGGGAGACCAAATCCTTCCTGGGCACTGGGAAAGAGCAATGCGTCCACCACGCGGTAGAGTTCAGCCACCGTGGCGTAGTCCAGGTTGTGGCCCAGTTCATCGGCTGCAAAGATCACCGCGTCATGCAGCGCGAGTTCGTCGCGCAACCGCTTGAGTTCGTCGAGGTAGGTCTGCGAACGACCGGGGTGATGTGGGGCGACCGGGCCGGTCACCAGAAAGCACGCATCGACGTCTCGGTCGCGCAAACACCGTACCGCTCTCATGGCCAGCTCGATATTTTTCCGGCGCGTCACGCGGACCGGTAGCAGCAACACCAGCTGTCGCTCGAAGAGGCGAAATCGATGCACGATAGCCTTGGTTTGGGGGGAGAGCCCAAGAAACGAATACGGGTCGATTCCGTTCGGCGCCACCAGGATATCCGCGTCCCCGTTGCCGTCCCACAGAGCGGACAACTCGGTCTGTCGCTCCCTGGACACCACCACGTAGCGCACGCCCGGCGCCGGGACACGCAGGAGATCCCAGGGGTACCCGCTATGCATGGTGGGGGCATACAACTGGTTGACCCAGGCTAGATCGTGGCTCCAGGCGATCATGCTTCCTGGCGGGCGTTGAGCCGCCAACTCCCAGAGTGCGGAGGTCAGCGGCAGGCTGAAGTGCAGTGTAAAAGCATTATGCACGATTACCACATCCCGGCTCGCCAGCAGTGGTCCAAGTTGAGCGGCAATGGAATCGCGCACACGGTAGAATCGGGAGCTGACCACACCATTCGCCAGTTCGCGCTCGACTGCCATGCTTTCCGGCGTAGCAGCATCGATCTCGGGAAGAACCTGGACCTCGGCGCTATCATGTGCGCTGCGCCCGGCAATCACCGAGACATCATAGCCCCTGGCGCGCAACAACCGCGCCTGTTCGCCAATGATCAACTCCACACCGCCAACGATGCCCGGAGGCGTGTAGTGCATTATCGCGATTCGATTACTCACTGAGGAGGACCGACCTGCAGTTGGATCGTATCACCACTCAGGTGCACGGTCACGCCGTCATCCGATCTCCGCACCCGCAGGTCCAGGTGGTGGTTACCCAGCCGCATCTGGAGCAGGTCCATCTGCGAAAAGAGGTCAGGCAGCGCCGGATCTACCTGGAGAACACCATCCTTCAGCCGAGGTCGCAGGTCCAGTATGCACTGGAGCAGCATGAAGACGCACCCCGCGGCCCACGCTTGCGGGCTACAGGACACCACGTACGCGGCGGGGCTTGAGTTAAAGCGATGATCGCGCTCGAACCCACAAAATAACTCCGGCAGCCGTGCATCCGAAAAGCGGAACCCGGCTTCAAGCATCCCGCGGACGACCCGAATTGCGCACTCCGCCTCGCCTGAACGCCGCATTCCCAGGGCAATAATGGTGGTGTCATGCGGCCATACCGACCCATTGTGATAGCTCATGGGGTTGTAATTATTCGACTCGGAGGACAGAGTTCGGATACCCCACCCGGAAAACATGTCACGCGCCATCAGGCGGGTCGTCACGGAGTGCATTTTGCCCGCATCCGCGATGCCGGACCAGAGACAGTGCCCGGCATTCGAGGTCACAGCTCTCACCTGAACCTTCGCTGCATCGAGGGCCTGGGCGTAGATGCCCTCGTCTGCCATCCAGAAATCGCGATTGAATCGCTCTTTTAGCTCGCCGGCCTCACGCTGGAGACGAAACGCCGTTTCCGGGTCACCTCGTTGGCGCAGCAGGTCCGCCATGCCCACCTTAGCCTGATAGACGTAGCCCTGCACTTCAACCAGCGCGATCGGCGGAGCGGCAGAGGCGCCATCTGCATATTGCACCGAGTCGATCGAATCCTTCCAACCCTGATTGACCACCCCGCCGGGACGATGCGCAATGTATTCGACATATCCGTCGCCGTCAGTGTCGCCGTATCGGTCGATCCATTCCAGTGCACGCAAGGCAGACGGTAAGATATCCCTGTAGAGATGATCGGAATCCAACCACAACATAGCCTCGACGAAGAGGACCAGGAAGAGCGGAGTTGCATCGACCGTCCCGAAGTACGGTGTGTGCGGCACCTCGTGCAGGCGAGCTAGCTCCCCGCGGCGAAGTTCATGCATGATCTTGCCCGGCTCCTCCTCCTTGTACGGGTCCACCACCTGGCCCTGGTTCGCTGCCAGAAACCGGAGAGTCCCTTCGGCGAGTTGGGGGTTATACATCAGGCTCTGCAAGGCGGTGATGATGGCATCACGACCGAAAGGAACGGCATACCAGGGAATGCCCGCATCGGGAATCAAACCGAAACGGCTCTGTTCGACCAGGGTCCGGAGGTCATACCGGCTAGCCCGCAGCAGTTCGCGGTCGAACAACTCGTTGTCGGTGGCAATGGTCGTCGAGGTCCGATCCCACTCACGGTAGGATCCGGCTAACCGATCCAGTTCCGCATCAAAGTCGGGGTCCATCGGGGTGCTTTCGCCCTCCAGGCGTGGTTGAGCACGAACCACGATAGACTTTCGAGCCTTCGGTTCCAGGCGCAAAGAGAACCGCACCGCGCGCGCCGCAACGGCTTCAGGTACCTCGCTGAAGGTAACCACTGTGCTGCGCGCCAGCCCGTCGCGACCTAGATACGAAAAGAGGAGATCGTCTCCGCCAAACGTCACGCTGATCTGACCTGCAACTCGTTGCGTTTTGAATCCCCGAATCGAAAAGATGTCCTGAAAGTCGGCATCAATCGTCAGGACGACCTCCAGGTCCACGGCAAAGTGATTGCAGTTCAGGAAGCCGATACGTTCGTACAGTCCCTGGCCCGAGACGAACCGGCTACGCCGGATACTGATCGTCTGCCGCTTGACTCGCTGTCCATTTGGGAGGATGAGAGGGGGATTAATGCACTGAAAGGTAGCGATATAGTGCTTGTTTGCCGAGTTGGAGAGGAAGAGGGGTTTGTACCCGTTGACCGACAGCTCGAATCGATTGAGAAAGCGAGTGTCCCGAAAGTACAGCCCGAGTCCACCGGAGTTGTCCGCCGGCACATCCCCGGCCTCGTCGCTAATGAACTGCAGTTCGTCTTCCTTCAGCGCAACGGTACCCGTCAGCATCGGTCTCCTCGCGTTCCACGCACCGGCGGAGCGCTCGACTTACCGCTAAACACGGTTCGGACAATCATTTTGGGCCGGCGCCTTCATATCGAGTGGCTCTTTCCCCACGGTCAACTCCAGATAACGCCGCGCGAACGCGACATTGACCTCATTCTGACTCACGGCACGATCTGGACCCGCGTGCGGCTCCGCCTTGGCCAGGGAATCGCCGAGAAAGAGGACTCCCACTTCGATAAAGTCGTCAGGATGTTCCGCTTTAATGCGCCGTACATCCTCTATGAATGGCTGCCTTTGGGTGAACTCGAGGCTGAAGGCGCCCTGCTGCCGTGCTCGCTTCCGCAGCAGCCCGAGCAGAAAGTGATCTTCGGCAGTACGGGCCACGTAGGCGATTTGTGGACCTGTCAAACCAAACTGGTCGAGCTGCAATTCTTCTCGGATCAACCGGCCGGAGAGAGATTCATGTCCAGCGAAGTGGAAACCGTGGGCGTCCCGGGTACGGGCGCCGAACTTGCCGATGTCGTGCAACAAGATTGAAACGTGCAGAAGTTGCCAACGGGTCAAACCATCAACGTGATCGGACAGAACTCGATCGACAGCGTCCCACACTCCCCAGGCATGCAGGTAAGCAGGCACGTCGCGATCAAAGACGCGCAGAAACACTCGCGTATGGGTAATGATCCCCCACTGGTGCCACTGGGTTTGGTGCTGGTTGTGATCGTCAGGACACTGCAAAAACGCTCGATTTTCGGGCTGAGTCGTATCGAGGTGTCGCTCAATCACAGCGCGACTCAGCGCCGGCAACTTCTCATTGATACTCGAGAGGATCGAGTCGATTTTTTGGGGGGGCTGCATGGCGTCGGGCATCTGCCCCATCTTAGCGATCCAAGTGCTGGGATGCGTTCGCTCCCGTGGTACACTCCAGCGGTCATGCGTCAATCAGCGTTCGCCACGCCAGCATGGTGTGCGGCGAGCGCACATCAGCGGCGCGGGAGGGCAGAGAACGTGCGTCATTTGGGGCTGCTCGGTATCGCTATCGTATTGGTCGGCTGCGGGACATCCGGCGCATCCAGTCCGACCGCGACCCCCGGCATACGGCACAACTACGTGGCGCCCCCACCGCTGTCGATCAACCTGCACCATCACTACACCGCGACGGTGGTAGTGTCTAGCGATCGCGTGCATGGCTCGTTCACCTTCAAGCTGCTGCCGGCGGTGGCCCCACTCGCGGTCAATAACTTCGTGTTCCTGGCGCGCCACCACTACTATGACGGCAATATTTTCCACCGCGTCATCAAAGGTTTTATGGTTCAAACCGGAGACCCTACCGGCACCGGCACCGGTTTTCCCGGATATCATTTTAAGATCGAGAAAACAGCCTTGCCGTACACGCGGGGCACGGTCGCCATGGCGAATTCGTCGACAGCGAACTCGAACGGCAGCCAGTTTTTTATTATCGTGGCGCCAACCTCGTACCCGCTGCCTCCGAACTACACCGTATTCGGAAAGGTCACCTCGGGCATGGGTGTGGTGCAGCAAGTCGCGAATACCCCGGTCACTGCAAATCCAGGGAGCGGAGAAATGTCGACGCCGCTTACTGATATCACGATGACGCGAGTCAGCGTTCGCGAAACGCCTTAGATCACCAGCGCGTCCGGGTCAGTAACCGGCGTCTGACAGGCAAAGTGCTCACACACGTATGCTGCTGGTTTCCCGTCCACCAGGCCCCGACCGGCCAGCAGCGGAGTCTCATCTCCCCGTCCAGCCGACACGACCTTGTTGGGAACGTAGGACGCGTACACCGCCCGCACCAGAGCGAGCGTTCTCTCGCTCTCAGTGTCACCGACGATGCCGATCTGGACCGGGGTCGACACGGAGAAGTCGAGGGCGGAGAGCATGGCCGGAAAGGCCGTGGGCGCCTTCGACAGCAGATCTCCTACCGCCGCCAACACGCCCTCGATGATTCGGGAGTGACCAGAATCGCCGGTGAGCGCCTCAAGGCGCAAGAGCGCGGAGATCGCGGCTGCATTGCCGGATGGAATGGGATTATCAAACAAATTTCGCGGGCGGACGATGAGCGCCTCGGCGTCTTTGCTCGTGTCGTACAAGATGTGCGCCTCGTCGTCCCAAAAGCGTTCCACCATTTCCGCCGCCAACTCGCGCGCCATGGACAGATAGCCGGGCTCGAAGGCGGTTTCGTAGAGGGTGACGAGCGCTTCGGTCAGATACGCATAGTCTTCCAGGAATGCGTCGACTGAACTGGGCCCGTCCTGCCAACTGCGTTTCAGTCTCCCACCTGGTCGCATCTCTGTCCATAGAAAGTGCACTGCCTGGCGTGCGGCCACGAGATACTCCGGACGGTCGAAAACGCGGCTGGCTTCGGCCAGCGCGCGTATGGCCAGGGCGTTCCACGAGGTCAGAACCTTGATGTCCTTGCCCGGCGGCACGCGACGCTTCCTCGCATCGAACAACCTCGCACGCGCCTGTTCGAGCTGTTGTGTTACGTCATCGATGGAACGCGAAAAGTGCTCCGCCACCTCACGTATCGGTACGCGAGACGTGAGAATCGTCTTGCCCTCGAAATTGCCGCTCTCCGTAACGCCATAGCGCTGGAGAACCAGAGGCGCTTCGGCGCCGCATATATCTTCTATTTCAGCTTGCGTCCACACGTACCACTTGCCCTCGATACCCTCACTGTCCGCGTCTTCGGCGGAATAAAAGGCGCCGTCCGGAGATCTCAGGTCGCGCAAGAGATAGCCCAGCGTCTCTTCGGCGATTTGGCGATACCACGGGTTTCCGGTCAATTGAAAGGCCGCCACGTACACGCGGACGAGCAAGGCGTTGTCGTAGAGCATTTTTTCAAAGTGCGGCACTAACCAGGCACCATCAACGGTGTAGCGGTGGAACCCGCCGCCTAGTTGGTCATAGATGCCGCCCTCTCCCATGCTGCGTAGCGTCAGTTCAACGAAGGCTTTGACATCCTCACGACCGGTCTTTGCTGCCATGCGGACCAAAAAATCGAGGGCCAATGGTTGCGGGAATTTCGGCGCGCCGCCGAATCCCCCGTGTCCAAGATCACGTTGAGTGAGCATGGTGGACAGGGCCTGCTGCAGTACATCGACACCCGGATTGCGGCCCTCGGCCTGTCTGTTCTGCGCTGCCGCAATCGCACGGGTGAGCACGTCGGAATTGTGTAGTACCTCGCTCCGGCGCTGCGTATACGCCTCGGCTACCATGTGCAGCAACTCTGGCCAGCTCGGCATGCCGTGACGCGGAGACGGCGGGAAGTAGGTGCCCCCATAAAACGGACGGCCGTCCGGCGCGAGAAATACATTGAGCGGCCAGCCGCCCTGTCCAGACATGGCCTGGACCGCCTCCATATAAATTGCATCGACATCCGGCCGTTCCTCTCTATCGACCTTGATGTTGACAAAGTGGTCGTTCATCAGGCCGGCAATGGCGTCGTCCTCAAAACACTCGTGTGCCATGACGTGGCACCAGTGGCAGGCCGAATAGCCGATGCTCACCAGGATTGGTTTGTCTTCCCGCCGTGCTCGGTCCAGGGCCTCCGCTCCCCACGGATACCAGTCCACCGGGTTCTCCGCGTGCTGCATGAGGTACGGGCTTTTCTCGCCGGCCAATCGATTTGTCATTGAGCGTTCGTCCCCTTACGTGCTCTGCCCCCTCTAAGTCGAGGAGCGGGTCGTTTTTCATTCTATGGCCAGTGGTAAACTGGAGCACCTTGAGACATGTAGGGAGGTCACCGTGCCGGAAGAGTCGAATCGGGAACAGGAATCCTCGGTGTCGGATGCAACCGCGAAGGCAAAACTGACATCAGGAGTTGGCCTCGCCGTTGCGCTGGCAGCATTGGCCGCCGTGGGCGCCGGCATAGCTATTCAGCAGATTTATGAACGGCGTCTTTCGAAGCCGGAGATGGCTCGTCTCAGGTTTTATCGCTATCTGCGGGAGAAGGGGCACCTCGACTCATAATGCGCATTTGCTGCCTCCTCGGCGCCCTGGTTGTCGTGGCGCTCTTGGCGAGCAGCCCGGCAAGTGCCCGGCAGTCCTCCAAAGCGCACGACCGCGTTGGCCTGATCGTTCGCGACAACGTGCTAGTTCACGAGAAAGCCTCCACCCATTCCCGGGTACTTGCTGTTTTGGTAGAACAAACCCAAGTCGAGGTCCTGGCACGCCATAGCGCGTGGTTCCACGTGCGGATCTGGGCCAGCGTCTCAGGGTGGGTACAATCCAGGGAGATTGTGTTCCGCAAACTGTACGCCAGTGTTTCCACATATCATGCTCCTGAGGTGCATTATCACGTCCAGGAGCATGGCGCGGCGCCAATCGACGCACATGCCGCAACAACTGCCACCACCGCGCTTCGAAGTGCTCCCGGCGGGAGTGTGGTCGGCTCACTGCTTGCCGGGAAACGAATACGAATTTCCGCCTGGCAGCAGGACTCTCTGGGTAAGGTGTGGTACCGGACGGATGGACGATGGGCGTTGGGGGACACGGTGCAGTTTGCCTCGAACCGCCCCGAGCGGTTCACCGCTGGGAAGGCGCCTGCCTGGCGCATCCTCACCGGCAAAGGAATGTGGCTGACCCTTGGCATCATCGCGGGGTCGTCGCCCGACGCAATTGTCTCCGCGGCGGTTCATAACGGCATTACTCATCTCTATCTCGAGGCCGCAATTTCGCCTCTCGGCTTTCACGGCCGAAAAACGGTCGGTGGGCTCATAGAGGCAGCACATCGACACCACGTCGCTGTTATCGCATGGGTGTACCCCTACCTCTACGACCTCGCGTCCGACGTCGATCTAACGCGCCAGGTGGCATCGTTCCACACCAGCCACGGAGATTCATTCGACGGGATTGCAGCCGACCTGGAGCGCGACGTGCAGCTCTGGAACGTACGCGCCTATTCTCAGCTGGTACGGACCTATCTCGGAGAACGCTATCTGCTCGTCGGGGTCACCTACCCACCGCAATCGTCCCCCAACTATCCCTTCGCTGAAGTTGCGCACGACTACGACATCATTGCGCCCATGGACTACTGGCACGAAACGAAGACCCACTTCGGACTCAACTACGGCCAGATGCGCTATGGATACGCCTACAGCTATCGATATGCGGCGGATTCAATTCAAGGAATCCGTCGCTTGGTCGGTGGTACTCCTATCGCTCCAATCGGCCAGACCTTCGATGACTTTGGACGGCTGGAAATGGGGCCGGATGCTCCATCCTCGAGTGAGGTGCGGGGTTTCCTGGCCGGCTGCAAAGCGCAGGCCGCTGTCGGCGCATCATTCTTCCAGTGGATGACCACAACCGATGCGGAGTGGCACGCGTTGGCCGGCTTCCGCTACTGACCGCGACGCGCGGGAGCAGGAGATGACAGGCGAAACGGGTTCATTCAGGTAAACTGGTTATGCTATCTGTCGCATACCTCGATTCTTGGGGCCAGGGGCCAAATCGAACGAATTCAAGTGACTACGGCGGAAGCTCAGATCGACGGACCCATACAGGGGGATGGATTGGCAGATACAACCGTCACAGAACCCGAAGCCGACCCGCCATCAGCAGAGATCGAGGTCGTCAGCGGGAATCCAGAGTTAGATGAGCGTGAGGCTGAGGAAATTCTGGACGTTATCGGAGACGATGTCGAGCAGATCGACGCCGTCATTACGGCCCTGGTCGTCCAGGCTCCCTCACTGGGCGAGGAAGCAGACGACGAGGAGGAAGCGGCACGAGCGCTTGAACGCGTGCTCGATGCGGAGGGCGCCCCGGTCGATGATCCGGTCCGCATGTATCTTCGCGAGATCGGACGAGTTCGGTTGCTGAAGGGCACTGAAGAGGTTGAACTGGCCCAGGCGATGCGGGACGGCGATGCGGAGATTGAGCGTCAGCGCGGCGGAGCGCCGTATGATCAGGAAGTCATCGCCAGAGGGATGGAGGCGCGCCGTAAGCTGACTGAGGCAAATCTACGTCTGGTAGTAAGCGTGGCGAAAAAGTATATTGGCCGGGGCATGAGCCTCCTCGACCTGGTACAGGAAGGGAACATCGGCCTCATCAGAGCGGTTGCCAAATTTGACCACACCAAAGGCTACAAGTTTTCCACCTATGCGACCTGGTGGATTCGCCAGGCGATTACGCGGGCCATAGCCGACCAGGCCCGGACTATCAGAATTCCGGTTCATATGGTTGAGACCATCAACAAGGTTCTGCGCGTGTCGCGACGACTGCTGCAGGAAAACAGCCGCGAGCCAACTTCAGAGGAAATCGGCCGGGAATTGGACCTGCCCGCGGACAAGGTGCGGGAAATCATGAAGGTCTCGCAGACCCCCGTGTCACTCGAGACTCCGGTCGGCGAGGCCGACGATAGCAACCTTGGCGACTTCATCGCGGACGAGGGAAGTGAGGCGCCGCCCGATGCCGCTTCCTTTCAAATGCTGCGCGAGTCCATGGAAGACGTGCTGAGCACCCTTTCGGAGCGCGAACGCCTGGTGTTACGACTTCGCTTTGGCCTGGACGACGGTCGAAGCCGAACGCTAGAGGAAGTCGGCAACGAATTCAAGGTGACGCGTGAGCGCATCCGTCAGATTGAGGCCAAGGCTCTGCGGAAGCTCCGGCATCCGTCGCGAAGCCACAAATTGCGCGACTACCTCGAGGCCTGACTTCCCAAGCGCAGTGTGCAGGTGCGCCTTGAACCGTCGGAGAAACAAGGCTTATACTTCGTTAGCCGCCCGGGCAGACGATACCGGCGCGCTGCTCTTTCCGGCGTAGCTCAGTGGTAGAGCGAGCGGCTGTTAACCGCTTGGTCGTAGGTTCGAGTCCTACCGCCGGAGCCATGCTGCTTCACAGATAGAACCTCTCATCCGAGAGGTTCTATCTTTTTCTGGTGGTGCAACCTAACCGGGTGGACGGCTACCTCTATGCTCGCGAACTTTTCTAGTAGACAGATGGCGGTCCACCTGGTACGATGTGCGGCGACGGGGATTGTTCACCTCCATCAAGAAGGAAGAAGCGAATGAAGGTAGGATTGTTGCTTTGCGGCGTTGTGCCGATGATCACGCTGGGTTCCCTCAGCAGTCACGTGCTGGCCGCAGGAACACACACGGGTAAACCGGCGATTATGATTACCAGCCCATCGAACGGCGCGATGATCCGAGGATCGTCGCTCACGGTCAAGGTTGCCGTCCACAATTTTCGAATAGTCGCACCGACGCTCGTCAACCCTCCCATTTTGAAGGGAGATGCCGGCCACATTCACTATGTGCTCGACGGTCTCGCCCATTTCGTGCCGACCCGTGATGTCTCGGCTCAACTGTGGCACACGTGGGACGGAGTCACGCCGGGGCGTCATGTGATTACTGCCTACCTGTCCACGAGCCAGCATGTTCAATTCCCTGGCACGAAACAGGTTTCCGTCGCTGTTTTGGTCGAAGCATCCGGGCCGCACGTGTCGCGGAGCCCGATTTCCGGGGGAGCCGCGGACTTGGATGGGGGCGCTACTGATCCCACCGACCCCTTGATCAGCCTGCTGTTGATCGCTGCCGGCGTGTCCCTACGCCGGTATGCTCGCCTGCTTTAGCGCACCCACCACCCCATCCGGATATGAGAGCAGCGGAGCGGGTCTCGGCCCGCTCCGCAACCACCTGGTCATCAACGTTTCTGGCTAACGAACGGTTCTAAAGCCGGTTACGCGGCGCACCTGAACGCTGGCCACCGTACCCGGCGGAAATAGTCGATTTTCATCGTTCCAGATGACGTGTACCCCGGTCACCCTAGCGGGAATTACGAAACCGAGCCAGGCCGAAACGGTTCGTCCCCGCGAGAAGCGGCCCGCGCCCAGCGCTGGATGACCGGCGGTGCGTGACGTGACGCCGTACGTCTGCCCACGGTCGTCAACCGCATAAAAATTCCTGGCGTTATACGACGCATGTGGAACAGCGGCGTGTATGCGAACTCGCAGCAGGAGTTTTAGAGACCGCCCCGCGCGTACCTGGACCTGCTCCACTCGCGCATCCATCCCCGTTGCCGCGTCCAGCACGGGCCTGACATGCGTCACCGTCGCCGTCCAGCGTACAAATTTGCGCTTCTGGGGTGTGGGCGAGGCGATGGCGGTTGGGGTAGCCGTGGCTTCCGCAACAATCATCGCTGTGGGTGAAGGGCTGGTGCGGGGCGGTTGCGCGCCCGTCGATGTCATTGTCGCCCCGTGATAGGCCGGCGCCGATGTGGCGTGCTTGGCTGCGGTACTGGTCTTCGAGAGTGCCGTGGCCGCGATAGCCAGAGCGATGATCACATAGAGCAAGACCAAACCTCGTAAGGCTGCTCCTCCCCGCCGCATCATTCGCTATGCTGCCGGTAAGCGGGATACGGGGGAGTGGTTCGCCAGAGGCGCGCTACGGCCCCCGCGCGCGTTCATTCAGCCGGAGACTCGCTGCCGCGCAGCCGAGCATAGTCCCTGGCCACACGCGCTAATAGCGGGCTATGCGTGCTCAATTGGAGCAAGGCGGTCAAGGTTTCCGGTTGATTCGCCGCCGATTCCGCCACTTTCAGCACCTCACGTACCTCCGCGTCGGTAATCGACGGGTCCATGGTGGGGAGCGCCTGCGCTCTCTCTCGCTCACCTTGCAACTCCTGCTCAAGCTCGCGCACTCGCTCCAGCAACTGTATCCGCTCATTTTCGGCTGATCGTTGACTCCGTGTCAGATCCTCCACGCGGTCGACAACCTGGCGCGCGAGCGCCACGACGTCGTCCATGGCGCCGCTCGCCCCTGCAGGCGAGTCAAGCGAACTCTCACTCGGACCTGGCTCGTTCACCGCCGTCCCTTCCCAACTTGGACTCGGACTCTCGATCACCACGTTTCTCGGCTCCTCGTTCATAGCTTCAAGCCCTCCTCCCGGCGCTTCATCTTCATGCAGTAGATGGGGCATTGGATTGGCCGCCTCCCGCGTGGTTTCATCGTCCCTCACCCCGGCACGATCAGCGGTCTCGTCCATCAATCCCTGGTCCCCCGCCCGGTCAGATATGACCGGCGAAAACGCTGGCTCGTTCACTGTTTCGGCGGAGGGAATATTCACTTCTGTCGCGCCGGCCGAGGCTGCTTCGGCAGCCGAAGGCTCGATCTCAACCTCGACGATGCTCTCTGAGGGCACCGTTGCGGTAGAGGATCTCAGAGCGACAGGCGCACTGAAGTCGCTGGCGATCGCACGATCCGGAGAGGCCAGCGCGGCCATCTGACGCAATGCGGTCGAAAATGGAGCGACGATGAGTGAGGTCAACATTCCTGTCAGACCCTGACCTTGCCCTCGCACACGCTTCGGCGTCCCGGCGCTGAACAGATAGAGCAGCACCAGGATCGCTATGGGCAAGACCCAGCCGAGGTAGTGCAAGCTGCCGTGCCGCCAGATCCACACCACCAGCAGCGGAACCACCTGCACCGCCAGCCAGGCACTCGTCTCCGGCGGCGCCACGCGGGTCAGGCGAGCATCGCCGCCCCGGATCAGCAAGGCGATTCCCGCCGCGACCATCATTATCGCCAAAACATCCAGGCCCACGAGGACCAATAATACGTACACCACCAGGGGAAGCAGAATGCCCAGTCCAATGGCCGAGGCAAGCGCGGATGACGACGCGACCACTGCCGGCTTGGTGTAGTGCGACGCACCACCCTGGTCTGCCGCACTATCAAGTTGTGCCACTACTGCCCTCTGATCGGCGACCTTGCTAGTCACCGATGAAACGTGTCACACTCCCCGAACGATACTGCTGTCGCGCATGTGCCTTTCTCGGCACAGCCACGCCAGCTTCCCATATCAGGTAAGCTCCTATACTGTCCATACTACTAGCCTGTCACGGTCTGGAATGCAAGTCAAGCAGTTACCACCTCCGTTTCAGTAAGATAAGGTCACTCCTGGGCAGAAAGCGGCGCAGAAGGAGCAGCGTGTGCATAGGCATCGGACTCGACTGAGCAAACTGGCCATGGCGGCAGTCTTCGTATGCAGTCTCGCCGCCTGTGGTAGCGCCAGCGCGACGTCACCCGTTGCAGCACATGCGCCATCGCCAACTCGGGTTCCTCCTCGGCCTTCGCCAACGCCGATTCCTCCCCCGCAGTCCTGGTTGCGGCACACGACGCTTCTGACTATGTACGGACGGGCCTTTGGGGTGGCGCCCATTCTGGGGCGACTGGGAATGGACTCGAACTTCGCGGACCTGGCGGCACAGGTCCGTCCGTTCATCCAGGGAATCCATGCCAACGACGACGGGAAACAAACTCGTGTCGCGGTTCACCTTATTTACGCCATCGCCACACCCTGCAGCGACTCAGCGAATTGCCTGGGGTACCTCGACGATACCGGGGTCAATATTGTCAAACAGTATATAGAACCAGCGGCCCGTCGCGGCTGGCTGGTCATTCTTGATGATCAACTAGGGTCTTCCAATCCAGCCGCCGAAATGTCGCGGATGATCCGCAAAGGCTATCTTCGGTACGACAACGTCGAGGTCGCTCTCGATCCGGAGTTCCGCGCAGCGCCCGGGCAAGCGACCCCTGGAATCCCGGTTGGCTCGGTGCAAGCGAGCGAAATAAATCAGGCAGAGCGCCTGTTAAGCCGGTACGTGGCCCCCCAACATCTCCGCCATCGCAAAATCGTCATGGTCCATCAATTTCAGGACTTTATGATTGGCCACCGGGGCCAATTACGCGTCCATGTTCCCGATATTGACATGGTGGTGGCGGCGGATGGCTTCGGGACTCCCGGCATCAAAGCACACGTCTATTCCGCATTACTTGGCCCGGCCGTTTCGCGGCGACTTCCCTGGCGTGGTATCAAACTGTTCTACCCCAACCCGAACGAGTCCGCGGGGCACGGTGACAGCCCGCTGATGACCTGGTCGCAGGTGTTCGGGCATACGCCTGCGATCGACTCGGACGGCAAACGGTACTTCGTGCGTCCCGCCCCGAACATCGTAATCGTTGCCTGAGCGGGACCAACTCACCCGGTCAGGTGAGCCATGCGGGCGCGAAGACGCGGCACCATGCGTGCAATCATGCCCGTCGCAGGCAGCATGGCCGCGATCTGGAGCGACCAGAAGTCCATGATGCAATATCCAGCCGCGATCACCGACGGCGGATTGCCAGTGGGAATGTGCGATACCGGCGCGTATACTTGCCACGCCCAGGTGCCCATATTGGTGCCCCAGATTTCCAGGATGGACGTAACAAAAAAGGCGGTGGCATAAATCGGCGCGGACGGGCGACGCATGAAGACCACGAAGATGGGCCAGAATAACGCTCCGGTGAGGTCGAGCCGTCCCATGAATAGCGGTTCAACCGTCAGGCCGAACAGCATCCAGGCGGTGGCGCAGGCCAGCGCGAGGTTCTTCGTCTGGGTTGGGTAGCGCAAGACAATTGGGGTGCGGGCTGAGCGCAGGGCGAAGAGGTAGACCAGCCCATGGCCGGGCGGGACAAACATGGGAAGGTTGCCAAATCGGTAGCGGTAGATTCCCCAGATGATTGAGCCCCAGACCTCTATACAGGTGGCTACCGCGACCATGATCCACACCTGACGGCGCTCCGTCGGTGGTGAGAAGCGCGTGCAGAGCACCAGAAGTATCCAGGCGCCGGCTCCCAGCGCATTTTGCTGCGCTATGGAGGTGGTCCAGCGGTCGATAAGGAAGGCGACGGGTATGACCACCATGAGCAGCGCCTGGTACGTATAGGGGCCACACTGGAGTTGCCATGCCCGCGCCCGACTTCCCTCTGGGAAGATGCCGGCGACGGAAAGCTGTTTCATTCGGCCTGATGAGCGAGAGGTAGCGGCCAGGTCCGCGCCTCATCGCATGCCAAGCAATCACCGGGAGCGAACTGAGCAGGCCACTTCTCTCAAAGTATAGGGTTTCCTATCAGCAGGGCTTACGCCGCGACGGCCAGCCGTTCCGCGGCACGACGGCCTAACTCTTCCTGGCGTTTTGCGCCGAAGCCTCGCAGTTCCTGAATCCGTCCAGTGTACGCTGCGTCTCGGAGATCTTCAAGCGAACCGACGCCCAGCTCACTGATTAGGCGAATAGCTGTTTTCGGCCCCACACCCTCGATCCCCAGGAGGGTCGCCATTGGCTCCCCGATCTCGTCCAGTAACGCCGCGTGTGTATCGATGTGCCCGGTGTTGACCAGATCGTAGAGCCGCTGCCGAAGGCGATCGCCGAGACCGGACACCGGCACGTCCTGGTGCGAGGCCACGTAATCTACCAGGGGGCGCGGCAGGAACAGCACACCCAGAGCCGCCCGCCGATAGGCACGAACACGGAACGGATTGCCTTCCATGGTTTCCAGTAGAGCCCCGATTTGAAATAAAACGCGGGCAATTTCTTGATTTGTAATGAATGGTGTATCCACTCGCTTGCTCTCCCCAGACGTTACAGTACATTGAATATCTGTTCTATATTATACACTTATCCTCTATGTTATGTCTAATTAGCGGGGGGGGGGGCGCTACCCAACCTCTTCGTCGGTCTCCGTTGCCGAATACGCCGTGAAACGCTCCTGTACTGCCTGGGTGAGTTGCTGCACCTGGAGTTCGGCCGCGCTAAGCAGCTCTTCGCTCTGTTGGGCCAGCTCGGTTCCCCGCCGATAGAGCGCAACCGCTCGGTCCAGCGGCACATCCGGTCGTTGCAACTGCTCCACCACTGCTTCTAGTTCGGTCAGAGCCTGTTCAAAATCAATCGTATCGGTCACGCGCCCTCCACTTGTACCCGAAAATCGCCGTCCGATACCTGCGCCCGGAGTGATTCACCCGCGGCCACGTCGGTCACCCGGCTGATAATCTGGCCGGTCTCCGGGCGCGTGATCACCGCGTAGCCTCGCTTCAATGTGGCGAGGGGATCGAGCATGTCCAGTTGACCGGCCAGCCGCGCCAATTGAGATCGCTTGGAACGTAAGAGAACCTGCACGGCACGCTGCTGGCCACGAACCAGATCGTCGGTACGCTGCCGCTGTATCCGCACTCCATTCTCCGGACTCGTGCGCAGTAGCGCACGATTTACCTCGATCCAGCGCCTGCGATCCTGTGCCAGTCGTTGCCCGACGGTGTATCTGAGTTCACCGTGCAACTGTTGCATCCGACTCACCAGGGCTGCGGTGTCGGGCACCGCGGCGGCCGCTGCCAGCGACGGAGTGGCAGCTCGATAGTCGGCGACAAAGTCAACCATAGTAAAGTCCGTCTCGTGTCCCACACCGGTGATGACCGGCACGCGGGAACTGAACACAGCCCGTGCCAGCCGTTCATTGTTGAACGCGGCCAGATCCTGCGGAGCACCTCCGCCCCGCACGATCAGAATCACTTCGGCATCCGTCAGCCGGTTTACAATATCAAGCGCCAAAATGATCTCATCCGCCGCGCCGTCTCCCTGCACGGAAACTCCTGCCACGATCACGGTGGCGAAGGGATACTGAGCCTTCAGACGATGCAGGACATCGTGATACGCCTGACCATGCGGTGACGTAAGGAGCGCGAGCTTTCGGGGGAAATCTGGCAAGGGACGCTTGCGGTCAGCCGCAAAGAGCCCCTCTCGCTCCAGCTTTGCCTTGAGTTCTGCAAACTGCCGGGCAAAGATTCCTTCTCCCTGCGACAGTATTCGCTGGATATAGACCTGGCAGGTACCGCGTGGCTCGTACAAGGTAAGGAACCCGTGAATCACCACGAAACTGCCTTTGCGTAACTCAGCTACCGCCTCCGGCTGTTGGGCGGCCTCCCGACGAAACAAGACGCACGTGATCTGGCTGGTCGCGTCCTTAATCGTGAGGTAGTAATGCCCGCTGGTGGATCGGGAGAACTCGCAGATCTCGCCCCGTACCGAGAGGCCGGCCATAAGCTCATCCTGCTCCACCAGATACTTGAGATACCGTGTCAACTGGCTGACACTGAGAATCTGCTCTTGCGCCGGCAGCGCGGATTCAGCCACCGAGCATGACCGTGAACAGCGGTTGGCCATAGTCGACAGGCTGTCCATCGGTGGCCAGGACGGTAGTAATCAGACCGGTACAGCCGGCTTCGACCTCCGTGAGCACCTGCAAGGCTTCGATAATGCCCACGACCGTGTCGTCCTCAACCCGGGAACCTTCGGCGACCAGCGGAGCGACACTGGCGTGGCCGGCACGGTAGAACGTGCCGACCACGGACGCCACGATGTCCGCCGTGGGCGGGCTCATGATCGGGGCGATCTCTGTCTCTTCGCCCATGACGGGAAGCGGCGAGTCGACGATATGATTGCCGCGGCGCAGCCGCACTCTGAAACCGTCGTCCTGCACATCCAGTTCGCAGATATCGCTGCCTTGCACACTGCGAAGCAAGGCAGGCAGACCAACGGCTACGAACTCGGCAAAGTCATCCATGGTTTGCGGCCCTCGGCGACACCATCGAAGCAATCAAGCGCGCTCATCGCCGCGCTCACGCGCGTTCAAGGTACTGCCCGGTGCGCGTGTCTACCCGAATGCGGTCGCTCTCGTTTACAAAGAGTGGCACCTGTACCACCAGGCCCGTCTCCAGCGTCGCCGGCTTGGAGCCACCCGAGGCGGTATCGCCCTTGAAGCCGGGATCCGTGGCCGTAATGCCGAGCACGACGTTGGAAGGCAACTCCGCGCCAATCGGCTGATCCTGGTAGGTCAGAATGTCCAGCTGCTGCCCGTCTGTGAGGTACTTCGAGATATCCCCCAGCTGGACGCCGCTCATGGAGGTCTGCTCATAGTTTTCCGTGTCCATGAAGGTGTAGACATCATCTTCGTGGTAGAGATACTGGACCGTCTTGCGATCAACAATGGCCCGTTTGAACTTCTCGCCGGATTGGAACGTTCGCTCCACCGTGGCGCCGGTTTTCACGCTCCGTATCTTGAGTCTGACCTGGGCGCTGCCCCGGCCAATCTTAATGTGGTTGTACTCCAATACATTTTGAAGTTCGCCGTCCATGTCCAGGGTCATGCCTCGCTTCAGGTCGCCGGTGGATATCATGCTCTCCTCATGTCTCGCTAATGCTGGTAGGTAGCAATGTTTTGATTCTGTTGTTGCAAGGTGTCCGCGAAGGCGTGCCGCCCATTCCCCTTGGCCACAAAAAACAGGTGTTGCGTTCGGGCGGGATAGACCACCGCCTTGATACTGCCCAACCCGGCACTTGCTATCGGGCCGGGCGGTAGACCCGTGTGCGTGTAGGTGTTGTAGGGAGACCCCGGAACGATATTCACCGCTTGGTCTTGCAAGACCGGCCACCACTTCCGCGCCCCGGCGCCGGACGGTAATTGCTGTGAAGCCAGCGCGTATTGCACGGTTGGGTCGGCCTGCAGTTTGCCGTCTGTATAGCGATGCGGATCATTCCGCAGGCGGTTAATGTAGACGCTGGCGATGATCGCTCGTTCATCCGGCACGTGTGCTTCACGTTCCACAATCGAGGCCAGAGTAAGGATCTGATACACGGTCCAGTGCTGTTGTCGCGCCGCCGCGCGCATGGCGGGCGTGAACTGGAGGCCCAGCTGCTTTACCATGCCGATAGCAAAGGCCCGACCGCTCGAATGCACCGGTACTTCGTAGGTATTCGGGAAGAGATATCCTTCCAGATCGGCGCCGGGCGGCTTGTCGCGCAAAATACTGAACGGTAAGGACTTTGGATCGGGATGGCGAGCTTCGGCCAGAAAACTGCGCGCGTCGATACCGTTCGCTTGCAGCGTGGCGGCAATCTGCTCTAAGCGATACCCCTCCGGAATGGTAATAGTGACGGTTGGACCGGGCTTATAGACGCCAAGCGTTGCCACCATATCATCAATGCTCATGTTTCGACGGAGGGTATAGTCGCCGATCTTGAGCGTATTACCGAGTCCTTGCAGGCGCGCGTCTATGCGGAAGGCCAGCGTATTGTCGATGAGTCCGCGGTGCTGTAACCGCGCGGCAATCTTGTTGACGCTGTCCCCCTGATTGATGGGAAACGCAATCGGCCGTCCGCTGCTCCCCTGCGGCTTATGGATGGTCCAGTAGAGCCCTCCTAGCACGCCTAGAACCGCGCAAAATGCCAGCACGAAACCGATGAAGACTACCCTGCCCCATACTCGGGACTGGTAGTTCGGAGACTTGTACGTCGGCTCCTCGATGATGGGGCGGGCGCGCCGGGGCGCAACCGGCCTGCTGCTACTCATAACGATCCCCGTATCCGCACATAATCCAGGTAGCTCTGCAATATCAGCGCAGCCGCCTCGGAATCAATGCGTTGTTGTATTCCGCGCCGTTTATGGCGCTGCTCGACCATGCGACGGGCCGCTTCAACCGTGCTCAATCGTTCATCCCAAAGGGCGACCTCGATACCGAGCGCGCCCAGCGCAGCCGCGAACGTTCTGGTCTTCTCGGCCTGCGGCCCTTCGGTCCCATTCATGTTTTTCGGCAGACCAACCACGACGCTGGTTGCTCCATATTCGGTCATCAACTCGGTAACATGCCGAGCATCAGCCGTGGGCTCCCGCCGCTGGTACACCTCAATTGGAGTGGTTATTGATCCGGTCGGGTCGCTTACGGCCACACCGATACGTCGGTCTCCCACGTCCAAACCAAGCAGTCGAAGCTCCATCCCAGAACGCAGCATGGTGTCGTCATCGGACACGTTATCCTTCCGCCCTTTGCCGGATCAACTCCACCGCGGCGCGTAAGACATCATCGACCTTCGTCGCGTCGCCTCCACCCCCTTTGGCAAACTCCGCCGTACCACCGGCTCCGCCCTGTCCGACCCGAGCCGCGGTGCGCAGAATATCGTTGGCGCTGTAGCCCTGGTCCCGAACGCCTGGGGTGACAGCCATGGTGTAGGCTGGTTTCCCGGCCACCACCGTCGCCAACACCACGATGCCCCGCTCTATTCGAGATTTCACTGCATCGGACGCGACCTGCAGATATTCCGGGGTATCAGCTGCGACCTGTCGAGCAATCACGACCATCCCATTCACCGGAATGGCAGATTCAAGCAGGGTCTCGGCCTCACGCCTGGCAAGCTGCCCGGTGAGCGCCTCGAGGCGCTTGTCCTGAGCCCGGACCTGGTGCACCAACTGTTGAGCGCGAGTTACCAGGTTTCGAGGTTGGGTGTCCAGCGTTTCCGCGGTATCCGCCAAGAGTTGGCGAAGATCGGTCACGAAGCCGTACGCGGCTGCTCCGGCAACCGCTTCGATCCGCCGTATTCCGGCGCCAATGCCGGTCTCGCTCACGACGATCAGCGATCCAATTTCGCCGGTGGAATCGACGTGAGTACCGCCGCACAGTTCCTTACTCCAGTCACCCATGCTGACCACTCGAACCTCGTCTCCGTACTTTTCTCCGAAGAGCGCCATGGCGCCCCCCTCAACGGCTTCGGCATACGGCATAACGTGCTTGCGTACCGGAAGGTCAGCCCAAATTGCGGCGTTCACTCGGCCCTCGACGTCGCGTATTTCTTCGTCGCTGAGCGGACGCGGCCAGCGAAAGTCAAAGCGGAGGCGGTCTGGTTCAACCAGCGAGCCGGCCTGAGTTGCTTCCGGCCCAAGCACCTCCCGCAGTGCTTTGTGCAGGAGGTGTGTGCCGGAGTGATGTGGCAACACATGCAAACGCCGAGCCGCATCGACCTCCGCCTCTACCGCGTCGCCCACCGAAACAGCACCCTCGGTGACCTGTACTCGCTGCACGATAAACGGCGCATATGGCCGCTGCGTGTCAAGGACACGCAGCAGCCCGCCGTCCCCTCGAATCAATCCCACGTCTCCCACTTGCCCGCCGGACTCGGCATAAAAGGGTGTGGCGGCCAGGATAATCTCGACCTGCGTCTCAATCCCGTCAGCAGCCTCCGCGCGTGGCACGGACTGACCGTCGGCGAGAATCGCCGCCACCTCGGTGATCGTGGTTAACTCGTCGTACCCGGTAAAAAACGTCGGCCCAATCTGTTCGGATAGGGTGGAAAAGGTCTCCGGCGAGGCGCCGATCGCCTGGCTCCTAGCGCCCGAGCTGGCCCGTTCACGCTGTGCGGTGAGCGCATCCAGAAACGCCACCTCGTCCACCACCAGGCCGCGCTCCAGGGCCAGCTCGGTCGTCATCTCCAATGGGAAGCCATGCGTGTCGTACAGCGTGAAAGCGTCCTGACCAGAAATAGTATGATCGACGCCCGCAGCCCGCTCGGCCAATTCTTCGAAGAGGATCAGCCCCCGGCTGAGCGTCTGAAGGAAGCGCCGCTCTTCCTGATCCACCACCTGAAGGATGTGCCGGCGGCGGCCCTCGAGTTCTTGATGGAACCCGTGCAAATTGTCGATAACGGCCTCGACCGGCTGGGCCAGAAAAGGCCGTTCAAGACCCAACAGACGGCCGTGCAGAGCGGCTCGACGAAGTAGGCGCCGCACCACGTACCCCCGGCCATCGGACGCCGGCATGACACCGTCGCTGATGAGCATGGTGATCGCGCGGCAGTGATCCGCGATTATACGCAGGGAGCGATCAATTTTGCTGTCCTGGCCGTAGGGAGTACCGCTCTGTTCGACCACAGCGGCGATGATCGGCTGAAACAGATCGGTGTCATACACCGAATCGACGCCTTGCACGGCCGCCACCAGTCGCTCGAAACCCATTCCGGTATCGATGTTGTTCCAGGGCAAGGGCCGCCGCTCACCAGATTCCTCCTGGTAGAAGGACATAAAGACATCGTTCCATATTTCCACAAAGCGATCGCAGCATCCCGTCTCGGGCCGGCAATTCGTGGCGCCACAGCCAAACCTCGCGCCGCGATCCAGATGGATTTCTGAATTTGGCCCGCACGGTCCATAAGGTCCCGGCGGACCCCACCAATTGTCCGGGTCTTCGCCGATGCGTTCGGCCGGCATACCGACGTCCAGCCATGCGTCGCGCGCCTCCTGGTCACCCGGATAGGTTGCGGCCCACCAGCGTTCCGAGGGAATACGCATGGTGTTGATCAGAAAATCCCAGGTGTAGTCGATCGCACCGCGTTTGAAGTAGTCTCCCACCGAGAAATTCCCGAGCATCTCCAGGTAGGTCAGGTGCGTGTCATCTCCGACCTCATCGATATCGACCGTTCGCACGGCCTTCTGCACCGTGACCATGCGTGTACTGGGCGGTTTCTCCCGACCCAGAAAGTACGGAATCATCTGCTGCATGCCGGCGATCATGAACAGGGTCGTCACGCTGGGATCGGTCGGAACCAGGGGTAGACCGGTCAAATGCAGGTGGCCGCGCTCGACAAAATAATCGATAAAGGCACGCCGAATAGCTTCACTGTTCAAGCGAAAATACTCCCCGGTTGGGTTACACGGGCAGATTGTACCAGACTACGCCACAGGCGCCCGATTGTCCTGTTCCAATCGCGATCCGGACCTACGATGGACTGACCGTTTGCTTCGGGTGCTTCCGAAGGGTAGCGAATTTGGTCTGCAGGCGAGCCTCGGTCTCCTGCTGCGCGCGCGCTCCGTCGGCCAGAGCGACCTGAAAGCGACCCTTCAGCGACGTCAGACGATCCTGCGATCCGTAGGGAGTTACGGGTGCACTGGTGGGGCCTGGTTCCGACAGTAACCACGCCGTCGCGCCTCCGGCGCCTCCAGCCAATCCCAACACCAAGAGCAGTACTTTCAGCATGGCGATACCTCTCCTTCAAGTTCTTCTATTGTGGCACGCCCGCGATTCCCAGCTCTCCGGCTCGCTGAAGGTCTCCGATAGCCGCGGTCGGCCCGTTGGGCGAACCAAAGACCGACGTCCCAGCCACCAGCAGCCGCGCACCGGCAGCGGCGACCGCGGCAGCTGTCTGCACCGTGATTCCGCCGTCGACCTCCAGGTCAGTGTCAAGGCCTCGCCGGTCGATCTCTTCGCGCAAAGCGTGAACTTTGGGCACCATCGCTTCGATAAACGTCTGGCCGCCAAATCCTGGGTTCACCGTCATCACCACAATAAGATCGGCCAGTTCCAATACCTCCTGCACGACCGTCCAGGGAGTAGCGGGATTAATGGCTACGCCGGCGCGTTTCCCAAGATCGTGTATTTGTTGCAGCGTCCGGTAGAGGTGTGGTGATACCTCGGAATGAACAATCAGCAAATCGGCGCCAGTCTCGGCAAAGAGCGGCACATATCGTTCCGGCTCCACGATCATCAGGTGCGCTTCGATCATCATGTCGGTCGCGGACCGAACCGACTTCAACACCGGGATACCGATTGAGATGTTTGGCACAAACCGACCGTCCATCACATCAAAGTGCAGCCGATCGGCGGCGCCTGCCTCGGCGGCCTGGATTTCCTCCGCCAGATGCAAAAAGTCACTGGCCAGGATGGACGGTGCGATCCTGATACGGGGCGGTTTAGCTCTCGTCATGTGCCTTCGCGCACCATATCTGAAGCCTCAGGCCCGGCCGCCGCTTGGTCCAGCAGCCATACCGGTCCGCCGGCCGTCGGATGGATACCGGCTGCCGGCAAGTTCGAGTCGCCTCGCAACACTTGCTGCACTTTCTCCGCTTTTTCCGCGCCCTGCACCAGAAAGGTCACGCAACGAGCAGCATTGAGCAACGGGTAGGTAAACGTAATTCGCCACGAGTCGAGCTTGGCCACGTAGTTGGCGGCGACGATCTGATCCTGGATGTTCAACGCCTCGCTCTCCGGGAACAACGAGGCCGTGTGGCCATCGGGACCAAGCCCCAGCAAGATTAGGTCGAAGGACGGCAGCACGCTGTCTGCGGCCTGGAACGCCCGCCGTATGGTCTTCGCATAGAGTGAAGCCGCCTCATAGGGCGTGAGACTCACGGTCGGAATCGCGTGGACCAACGATTCGGATATGGGTACATGCTTCAGCAGGGCCGCCCGAGCCATGCCGTAATTACTGTCCGGCGAATCCGCCGGAACGAATCGCTCATCGGAAAAAAAGACCTCAACCTGAGTCCAATCGATCTGCGAGCGGTACGGCTCGTGGGCCAGTGTCTCAAAGAGCGCTTTGGGCGTACTTCCGCCCGAGAGTGCGACGCGAAACGGCCGGCCCTCCCCAACGGCGCCGACCGCGGCATCGACAAAGCGCTGCGCTCCCTCGTGCGCCAGGCCAGTCGGATCGGGCATGATCACAATTGCTGGCTGTGCTCGCACGCTCATGCCGGCGCCCAAAGCTCGCGCCCGGCGACCCGACTGGCCATCTCCACGACCGACTCATAGAGCTGGTCGTGACCCGCCGCTTCCAGCTCGTCGGCCAGCAATTCCTCATCGCTTTTGATATCCAACGGGATCACCCGGCTGAGATCCTGGACGTCCCCGGTGTGCGTGGCGATATGAGCGTGTCGCAAATCGGCTGATCTGCTCACCGTGAACACCGCATGCTCCCCACTCTCACCCTCACAGTGAATTTCTACTAACATGAGCCGACCGGCGGCTGGATCTCCATGCGACCGAAAACGGAAGTCAATCTCAATCTTACGATCCCCCTGGAGCACTGACAGCGTCACGGCATGCTTGGCAGTACTGTCCAGCGTCGTTTCAGGCTCCCAACCGAGGCGTGAGGCCATCCAGCCGACCAGGAGCAACATGCCTGCCGTCGACCGAGCATAGTTTTCGCCTCCTGCCCCAAACTCAACCCGCACCGAGCGAATAGCGGAGGCATAGGGCGCCAGCATCGGACCGTCAAAGAACTGAGCAATGATTTCCCGCCAGGCGGAGAGACGCGCCCAATTGAAGTCGTTCACCCCCTGCTTGCCGGAACACAGCCGGGCGAGATCGGCGTAGCCGTCGCCCGGCGAAGCGAACTCAGCGGAATCGATCACCAATTGATCGGCCACCGATAACAAGCGATGCAGCACGCGATGACCGAAGGGTGGTTGCCCGGGCCACCATAAGTAGGTCGGCAGGTCCGCCATGAGCAGCGGAATGACCACGCTGGACAAGTGGTCCGCGGCTCCGCCGTGAATGGTCAAAACAATGCACTCATAACAGAGAGACGGCAGGTTGGCGGCCCCGGGTGGACACTCGACGCTCAGTTCAGCGTCGATCGACGATCGCTCGTCAGCCCGGTCTGATAGCAGGATAATGGCACGCGATGGGTGCCGGCTGGCGAGCTTCTTGAGCCCACCGGCGATTCGGTCGGCTTCACTCCGGGATTCGGTGTAGACCACCAGGTTGAACACATGGGTGCGGACCGGGCATGCGGTCTCGGACTCATTCGCCAATTGCTTCCACAGCGACGAGAGCTGACGATCGACGGTCGCGAGGTCGACGCCCTGCCCGTGCCACTCATACCTGCGTTGTGCCGCCACCGTCAGACTCGCCGCCATTGACAGGCGTCTCGCCGCAGCAACTCCGTGGCGGCGTCCGGCCCCCAGGTCCCCGCTTCGTAATTGGGGAATCTCGGCGCGGTCTGATCCTCCCAGGCCGCGAGAATCGGCGTAACGATGGACCACTCGGCTTCTACCTCGTCGCGACGGGTGAACAGCGTGGAGTCACCCAGCGTCACGTCCAGCAGCAAGCGCTCATAGGCCGCGGGCGACTGTTTGCTGAAGGATGATCCGTAGAGAAAGTCCATGTGGACCGGCTGTATTTGCACGCCCTGTCCCGGGACTTTAGCCACAATTTGCAGTGAAATACCCTCGTCCGGCTGAATGCGAATGGCCAGCACATTGGGACTCATACTGTCCGCATCCAGGTGCTGAAAGAGCGCCAGGGGTGCCCGCTTGAAGGTAATAGCAATCTCCGTCTCGCGCTTAGGGAGACGCTTGCCGGTTCTGATAAAAAACGGCGTTCCAGCCCAGCGCCAGTTGTCGACGTGGAGCTTGAGCGCGACATAGGTCTCGGTGAGCGAGTCGGACGCCACACCCGGCTCAGCCCGATAGCCGTTCACCTGCAATCCCGCTATCCAGCCCGAACCGTACTGCCCGCGCACCACGTCGCGGGCTACCAGCGCTGGAGAGAAGGGGTCGACGGCCCGCAGTACTTTGACCTTCTCGTCGCGGACTGCATTGGCGTCGAGCGCCACCGGGGGCTCCATTGCCGTAAGCGTGACCAACTGCAGAATGTGGCTCTGGACCATGTCTCGCAGCGCTCCGGCGGTCTCGTAGTACCCTCCTCGGTGATCGATGCCCAATTCTTCGGACACCGTGATCTGGACGCTTTCCACGTAGTTGCGGTTCCAGATTGGCTCGAACAAGCCATTGGCAAAGCGAAACACCAACAGGTTCTGCACCGTCTCTTTGCCCAGGTAATGATCGATTCGGTAGATCTGGCTCTCTTTAAAGACTTTGAGCAGCTCAGTGTTGAGCGTCTGCGCACTGGCTAGATCACGACCAAACGGCTTTTCAATCACGATCCGCGACCAGTGCTCACCCGTCGCGTCAGGGGTTACCAGCCCAGCCTGACCCAGATTGGCAATGATCGTCGCCACCGCCGTGGGCGGGACCGCGAGGTAAAAAATTCGGTTCCCCTGCGTGCCTCGCTCCTCATCAACCGTTTGCAGGAGCTGCGCCAGCTCCTGGTAGCAGCTGAGGTCGCCAAAATCGGCCTGCTGGAAGAACAGTCCCTCGGCGAAACTGTCCCAAACCTGGTCCTGTATGGGGGCAAAGCGCGAGAAGGTGTTGACCGCCTTGCGCATGTCCGTGCGGAAGTCGTCGTGCGCCTGCTCCTCTCGTGCGAAGCCGACCACCGCGAAACCGTGTGGGAGTAGATGGTCCACCGCCAGGTTATACAGTGCCGGCAGGAGCATGCGATGCGCAAGATCACCGGTTGCCCCCATAATCACCACGGCACAGGGCTCCGGCGTGCGGTGCAGCGCCGCACCGGTGCGCAACGGATTTTCAGCGAGGATCGTTGCCATGCCTGCTCCCTCTCGATTCCTGCACTGCGACCGGTTGTCCCATGCCTAGGCGACCGGTGTGGCCTCTGCCTTGATCTCGGCGGCTTTCTTGCGTATGGTTTCGAGCAGCGTGTCGAGCGACTTGGTGAAGCTGGCAATGCCCTCCGTGGTCAGCTGCGACGTGACATCAGTCATGTTGATGCCTACTTTGTCGAGCCGCTCAATCACGGCATGAGCCTCGTCCACACCCTTCGTAACGGTGTCGCAGGTGATCTTGCCGTGGTCGCGAACCGCGACGATGGTGGCGGGTGGCATAGTGTCAACGGTGTCTCGCCCGACCAGCGCCTCCACATAGTAGGTGTCGGGATAGTTTGGGTTCTTGGTACTGGTGCTGGCCCAGAGCGGTCGCTGCACCCGCGCGCCCTTGGCCGCGAGCTTCTTGAAACGCTCCGAGCCGAATTCGCGCTCGAAGATCTGATACGCGATCTTCGCGTTGGCAATGGCAGCCTTGCCCTCCAGTGCCTTCAATTCGGCTGCGTTCTCGCCATTGTCCTTCTTGGCCTTCTCTTCGAGCAGCTTGTCCACCAGGGTGTCGACCCGGCTGACAAAGAAGGAGGCGACTGAACCGAGGCGATCGATCGGCTTGCCCTGCTCGACCCGCTTTTCTAGCCCTTTCAAGTATGCATCGATCACCTGCTCGTACACCTCGGACGCGAAGATCAAGGTAATGTTCACGTTGATACCTTCGGAGATCAATTGCTCCACGGCCGGAATACCCTCCGTGGAGGCCGGCACCTTGATCATCACGTTCGGGCGGCCGATCGCGTCCCAGAAGTAGTGCGCATCGTCCAGCGTTTTCGGTGTATCGTGCGCTGCCGACGGAGAAACCTCAATGCTGATGTACCCGTCCTGCCCCTCGGTGCGGTCGTAGACTGGGCGTAGCACATCGGCGCCCAGCGTGATGTCGGTAACGGCCAGGCGTTTGAAGACGCCTTCCGCGTCCTCGCCCTCTCCCACGTACCGTTTGAGATCGTCGTCGTAATCGGAACTGCCACCAATCGCCTTCTCGAAGATGGTGGGATTGGAGGTGACGCCGCCCAGCGCGTCCTGCTCCACCAGCCGCTGTAAATCGCCATTGGTGACAAAAGTGCGCTGGATGTTGTCGTTCCACACGCTTTGCCCGCAGGCACTGAGCTGCGTCAGGGGATTCTCTGCCATGATGTTCTCTCCTACTCTTTCCCGAGGACCTGGAGGGCATGCCGAACGACGTTATCGACGGTCAGGCCCAGATGTTGAGCGATATCTTTGGCGGGCGCGGAAGCGCCGAAGCGGTCGATGCCCACCGAGGTTCCCTTATCTCCCACGAACTTGCACCAGGGCAGTGTGGCTCCGGCTTCCACCGACACGCGGGCCGTCACCTCCGGCGGCAGGACGCTCTGCCGATACTCCTCCGGCTGGTCGGCAAATAATTCCCAACTGGGGAAGCTGACCACTCGCGCCTGAATGCCACGCCGGGCCAGATCGTCCCGTGCTCCCACGCACAGCTGCACCTCCGAACCGGTGCCCATCAGAATGATGTCCGGCTGAGCGCCCTCGGCGTCCACCAGAATGTATGCTCCCCGCGAGAGGTCGCCGACCGCGGCCGAGCGATCGAGCACCGGGATCTTCTGGCGCGAGAGGACCAGAGCCACCGGGTGCTCCCAGTGCGTCATGATCCAACGCCACGCCTGCACCGCCTCATTCGCATCCCCCGGTCGGATCGTCACCAGGTTCGGCATGACCCGCAAGGACATGAGGTGCTCAACCGGCTGGTGGGTCGGTCCATCTTCACCCAGCAACACGCTGTCATGGGTGTACAGGAAGATGGTGGGAATCTGCATAATGGACGCCATGCGGACGGCGGGCCGCTGGTAATCCGAGAAGGTGAAGAAGGTGGCGCCAAAGGAGCGAAGCAACCCGTTGACCATGATGCCATTGACAATGCTTCCCATGGCATGTTCACGCACCCCAAAGTGGATGTTCCGACCGCTGTAGTTGCCCGGCTCGAAATCGCCGAAGCCAATCAGATTGTTTTTGGTGGAGGGCGCCAGGTCGGCATCGCCACCCATCAACATCGCGTTGTTCTTGGCAATAGCGTTCATCGCCTCGCCCCCGGCCTCACGGGTGGAGACGCCGGCGGGATCCGGCTCCCAGGACGGTAGCTCCTTTTCCCATCCCTCCGGCGGCGTCCAACTGCTGGCTTGATCCCACTCCTGGGCCAGCATCGGGTACTCCTCGCGCCAGCGTTTGAACATCTGGTTCCACTCGTCTTCGAGTTGCTGGCCGCGCGGAATCGCCTGGCGGAACTGTTTCAGTGACTCCTCGGGCACCAGGAACGCCGGTTCGGCGGGCCATCCCAAATCCTCTTTGGTAAGCGTCACCTCGTCGGCGCCGAGTGGCTCACCGTGTGCCGTGTACTTTCCCGCCTTGTGCGGACTACCATAGCCGATCACCGTACTGATCGGAATCAGGGACGGCTTATCCGTAACTTCCCGCGCCGATTTGATGGCCCGGGCTATGGCCTCAAGGTCGTTGCCGTCCTGCACCTCGGTCACGTGCCAGTCGTACGCTTTGAAGCGTTCGGATACGTTCTCGGTGAAGGTGACATCGGCTGGTCCGGACAGCTGCACCTTGTTTGAGTCGTACAGAAAGATCAACTTCCCCAGCTGCAAGTGGCCGGCGAGGGAGGCAGCCTCCGAGGCAACGCCCTCCTGCAAATCGCCATCACTGCAGATGCCATAGATGTGGTGATCGACGACGTTCAGTCCCGGACGATTGAAGTGAGCTCCAAGATACGCCTCAGCGATGGCCAGGCCCACCGCATTGGCGAATCCCTGACCCAATGGTCCGGTGCTGACTTCGACCCCCTTGGTCTCTCGATACTCGGGATGACCCGGCGTTTTGGAGCCCCACTGGCGGAACTGCTTGAGGTCATCGAGCGATAGATCATATCCGGTCAGGTAGAGCAACGAATAGAGCAGCATGGAGGCGTGACCGGCCGAGAGCACAAAGCGGTCGCGATTCGGCCAATCCGGGTTGCGGGGATTGAACCGCAGAAACCTGGTGAAGAGCGTGTACCCCATGGGCGCCATGCCCAGTGGGGCGCCCGGGTGGCCCGAATTAGCCTTCTGTACCGCGTCGATCGACAAGGTGCGAATCGTATTGACCATGAGTTGTTGGAGCTTGTCGTCGACGTCTCGTTCTGTCCCGGTGGCTGTAGCCATTCCTTCTCCCTTCTCCGTTCCCAGGAGGACCTCGTCGGTTCGTAGTTCAGCTTCCTACCACACGGGGGCTACCCGCATAGCTGCTTGTACAACAGGTTTTGGCGGTCCATCGCCGCCTGATAGATCTGACTTCGCTCAGGGTTGGGCGTGAACGGCGCGCCGAGCGGCACAGGAACCGACTGCAGATCGTGAACCGCCCCGATCGCTTCCAGAGCCAGCAGGGCCGCTCCGCGGCTCGAGGCTTCCGCGACTCCCGAAGCGGCCATCGGCCTTCCCAGCACGTCAGTCATTATTTCCATCCAAATCCTGGAGTGGAGCAATGCAACTCCACTTCCGATGATACTGTGTGGCGCCTCGATGCTGTGTATGAGCAATTCGTAGACCATGCCAAAGCGATACGCCACGGCCTCGAGTGACGCTCGGAGGAGATCGAGCGGCGTGGTATCAAGAGTCGCGCCCACCAGGGCCGATCGGGCGTCCGGGTTCCAATGCGGGCTGCGTTCTCCGGCCAGAAAGGGCAGGATGGTTAGACCGTGCGAATCGGGGGGCATGGCCATCAGCGCCGCCTCAGGATCGGAACCGGCCGGCGGCAACAGCGTCTTTTGTAGCCACGCATAGATATTCCCGCCGGCTGATAATGCTCCGCCCTGCACAATCCTCCGGCAATCGACGCGATAACTCCAGAGTCCCGAGGGTATCTCAAAATCGGAGCACTCGCGGACGATGCGGATCGCCCCCGACGTTCCGACCATCAGCACGGCGTGGTCGCTGTTGACGCCGCCGCTGCCGATGTTGTTGCAGGCTCCGTCCCCCAAGGGTAAGAACCAGGGTAGGTGAGCCAGCTCGGGCCAGCGCGGGCCAAATTGGGAGTGCAGTCCATGCGCTGCGTCTGTATAGTCAACGATGGGCGAGAGCTGGCCTTCCTCAACGTGGAGCGCGTCGAGGAGTGCCGGGTCCCAGCCGCAGCTCCGCTGGTCCATCAGGCCAGTCGCCGACGCCATAGATACTGACACGCGTCGGTCGCCAAACAGTTGCAGATACAGATACTCACCGCACGACATCCAGTACCTCACGCGCCGGAAAAGATCGGGCTGAACGCGACGCAACCAATGCAACTTTGCCGGGAGATAGCTAGAGTGAATCGTGGTCCCGGTGCGCGCGTGGATCGCGTCAACATCGAGCATTCCGGCTAATTGGCGAGCATCCGGCGCACTTCGCGTGTCCGCCCAACTGTAGACCGGCGTCAGAACGGCGCCGGCGTCGTCTATGCCCATCAGACTGTGCCAGAAGGTGTCGCAGGCTACGGCCGCTGGTCGTCGACCGATCTGTCGCAGGGCGCCGATCACGTCATCCAGGCAGGCACACGCCAACTCAAGCAGCGTTCCCGCGTCCGTTTCCACCCCTCCGTCAGCGGTCGTCCGGGCCAGATACGGGTGATGCGACTCGCATCCTTGCACTGCCCGCCCCTGCGCATCATAGACACCTGCGCGAACGGAGGAAGACCCGACATCAATGGTCAGGACCAATGGCTCCCGCGCATCCTTCGGAGTCACCGTGGCCAGGTCACTATTCATGCCCTTCGCCTCCTATACTTACTGTACGCACTGAGGGAGAGATGAGTACCGACGATCAAAAGCGGGTTGCCGCGGAGTACGGAGCAGGGCTCGTCGCCGATGGCATGATCGTCGGCCTGGGCAGCGGCAGCACCGCCGAATTGGCCGTCCATGCCCTGGGCCTGCGTTTTCAAGGGGGCCTTCGCTTTGTCGGCGTGCCGACGTCTCGCCAAACTGCTCAGATAGCGCGCTCCTATGGGATTCCACTCACTCGCCTGGACGAACGGACCCGTCTCGATCTGAACCTGGATGGAGCCGACGAGGTAGACCCGCAGCTCAATTTGATCAAGGGGCACGGCGGCGCATTGCTTCGAGAAAAGCTGGTGGCTCGTGCCGCGGCCCGCTTCGTGGTCATCGTGGACGAGAGCAAGCGAGTGGATCGGCTGGGCGAAAAATCGCCCGTGCCGGTCGAAGTCGCCCAGTTTGGCTGGCCGGCGACCAAGCATCGCCTGGAGGCACTCCAGCTAGTCTGTGAGCGGCGTGGCGCCAGCCAACCATACGCCACGCTCAACCACAACTACATTCTCGACTGTCGAGCCGACAGCGACGTCGCGTTTGCGCGTAGAGAAGTGGCTGACGCCATCAAGCTAGAGACCGGCGTGGTCGAGCACGGTCTATTCCTGGGTATTGCCGCGCTGGTGGTGGTCGGCAAGGCGAATGGCGGCGTGGAGGTACTCCAGGCGCAGCGCTAGAAGCCCATAGGATCAATCGCCGCGCGGCGGATGAGTGCGCTTGAGATCGGGCTCTGGGTGGATTTGAACAGCGCCGACCTCACTATGATCGGGGGGTGAACCTTCCATCTCCGGCATTTCAAAGTCCGGCGCCGCGTCCTCAAACGCATTCCAGGCTCCGCCCGTGCTCGAGTAGTCCACGGCATGATCCGCTGGGTCCGGCGACTCACCGTGGACGGCCGGGGCCTCGCCGGAGCGAGCCTCTGAATCGTAGTAATACGAGGCGAAGTCATCCTCCGGTACCGCGACGTCCTGGTCGCTCATCGCGGAATCCATCGCCGTGCGCAACTCCCGCACCATTTTGCCTGCCTGCGCTGCCACCTCCGGTAACTTTTCCGGCCCGAAGAAGATCAGCGCCAGCACCAGCACAATCAGGAGTTCCGGCAAATGTCCAAACATGCTGTTCCTAACGCTCGCTCATCGGAACGTAGCCGCGGGCCGCGGGGCCAACGTACTCGGCACGTGGACGAATCAGTCGATTGTTTTCGTACTGCTCGAGAACATGGGCAATCCAGCCGGACGCCCGACTGACCGCGAAGATGGGCGTGAAGAGATCGCGGTGTACACCCAGGTAGGTGTACACCGAGGCTGAATAGAAATCGACATTCGGCAACAGCCCCTTATCGGCCTTCATTTCCTGCTCCATGAGCTCCGACATCTCATACCACTCGCGGTCGCCGGTCTCGTCGGCCAATTGGCTGGAGAGACGTTTCAGCCAACGAGCACGAGGATCACCCTCTTTGTACACACGGTGTCCGAATCCCATGATTTTGTCTTTCCGCTCCAGGGCACCGCGTAGATATGCTGGCACAGCGTCGACACTGCCTATCGATTCCAGCGTTTTCATCACTGCCTCGTTGGCGCCGCCATGCAGCGGTCCTTTTAGCGTGCAGATGGCAGCCACGATGGCAGAGTGCATGTCCGACAGTGTGGAAGCGGCGACCCGAGCAGCGAAGGTTGAAGCGTTGAGTTCGTGGTCGGCGTGAAGAATGAGTGCAATATCCATGATGCGCGCCCAGCTGTCGGTGGGCCAATCGCCGTTCAGCATGTACAAGAAATTAGCGGCCTCGTTTAGGTTCGGGTCGGGAGATACCGGTTCTTCACCGCACCGCAAGCGGTGGATGGCGGCAACCAGGACGGGGAATTGTGCCAGCAGCGCCACCGCCTTCTGGTTGTTCGCGTCGGCCGACATGTCCGCCGCCAGCGGGTCGGCAAAGGCCAGAGCCGATACGGCGGTGCGCAAGGAAACCATGCTGTTGGCGTCCCGAGGGAATCGACGGATGAAGTCAATCGTCTCGGACGATATCTCGCGATGTGAAACCAGTTCCTGTTTGAATCGATCAAGCTCATCCTGGCTGGGCAGCTCGCCATACCAGAGAAGGTATGCGACCTCCTCGAAGGTCGAGTGCTCGGCGAGTTCATTGATGTCGATACCACGATAGGTGAGCGTGCTTCCAATAATTGAGCTGATGGCGCTGGTTGTAGCGGTAACGCCCTCCAAACCCTTGCCGGCGGCAGTTGCTTGAGCCATGGTGCCTACCCCTTCTCCTGGCGGATCGCAAGTCCCCTGTCTGTCCTATCTTCGCAGTAAGGCCGCCAGGCAGCAAAACGGTGGCCGGCTAGACGGACCATTGACATTGGCCAAACACCGGTTGTGCAGGTTTGGAACTCGCTGGTAGCATGTCGCAGCGCGCTATGTCGCGCTCAAAGCCTATCGCCGATGTTGCACGAGCGGTTGACCCAGACGGATAGCTCCCATTCGCAGTCCCGAAGTATCATTGTGGATCTGCTGGTCTCCACGCGCCCAAAGCAGTGGATCAAGAACGGTTTCGTCTTCGCGGCCCTGGTCTTCGCCTCGAAACTGAGCCACCCTGACCTGGTTGCCAGGACCATCGCGGCCTTTGCCCTGTTCAGCATGCTGTCTGCCACCGTCTACCTGATAAACGATGCCGTCGACGCGCCGGCAGACCGCCTTCACCCACTGAAAGCGCGCCGTCCCATCGCAGCTGGGTGGGTGTCAGTCCGTCTGGCCGTGGGCATTGCCATTGCGACCGGATTGACAGCGCTGGTACTCAGTGTTTTGCTCGACTTCCGCTTCGGCTTGATAGCGGCCGGCTACCTGGCACTGAGTGCTGCCTACACTTTCTATCTCAAACACCTGGTGCTGATCGATGTGTTCGCGATTGCGGGCGGCTTTGTACTCCGCGCGGCGGGAGGCGCCGCGGTGATCCACGTCCAAATGTCGCCCTGGCTGTACCTTTGCACAGTTCTGTTATCCCTCTTCCTGGGCTTCGGAAAACGCCGTCACGAGCTTGTACTGTTGGAGGAAACGGCCCGAAGTCACCGGCGAAATCTCGAGGAATATACGGGCCCGCTGCTTGACGATCTGATCAACATCGTGGCCGGAGCCACGATCATTGCCTATTCGCTGTACACCTTCTTCGCCAGCGCAGTGCCACAGAATCACGCCATGATGGTGACTATTCCGTTCGTGTTGTATGGCGTGTTTCGCTATTTATTGCTGGTAAATCGTACCGATGTCGCGGGTTCGCCGGAAGAAGCCGTGTGGCGAGACAAGCCTCTCCTCATTGACCTGGTACTGTGGGCCGTCACGGCCGCTACCGTGCTTCATCTCTACAAGTAGGACATCGTATGAAAATAGATCTACATAACCACACCCTCTGCTCGAAGGACTCGTGCAACGACTACGAAAAGATAATTCGGGCGGTGCAGCGGGCCGGGCTGGATGGCATTGCCGTCACCGATCACGACGAGTTCCGGGGAGCGCTGGAGATGCAAAAGCGAGCGCCATTTCTGGTCATCCCGGGCGAGGAGATCAAGACCTCGGAGGGGGAAATTATTGGACTGTTTCTGCAGGAGCGGATTGAGCCAAAACTCGACCCGATGACGACCATCGATCGAATCCACGAACAGGGTGGACTGGCCTACGTCCCTCACCCCTTCGACGAGATCCGAGGCAGCAGATTAACTCGCGAAGCGCTGGAGCACGTGCGTCCACACATCGACATCCTGGAGGTCTTTAACGCGCGCAACGCGCTGCCTCGCTTTAACACCCGAGCACTGGCATACGCCAACACACACGGCCTCCTCGCCGGGGCGGGAAGCGACGCGCACACCTACGGGGAGTACGGACACGCCTACGTCGATGTGCCTCCCTTCGATGGTCCTCAAGAGTTTTTAGCGTCGCTGCTTGAAGGGACCTGGCACGGCCGGCTGAGCGGGCCGCTGGTCCACGCCCGCACCCGCTTTGACCGAGCTCGGAAGGTACTCGGTTCGACCACCTGACCAGAAATACGGGGTTCTATCCGACCAAACGCTCTACATTCGGACCACCGCCAACTGTACTTCGGGAGGGTTGACACAGTGGACAATGTACGCATATTGATCGCGCACAGCGACCGGGCCTACCGCGTTCACCTTCGCAAGACTCTTGAAGACTCGCGAGAACAAATCGAGGTGCTCGCCGACGCACGAACGGCAAAGAAGGCGCTCGAACAGATTGAAGCCAATCCACCCGACATCAGCATGGTGCAAATCGATCTGGTGGGCGCCGGCGGCCTCGAATTGACTCGACTGATCCGTCAATCTCATCCTGCCTGCTCCGTCATTCTGCTAGCCAACCAGGCGGGGCAAGAGGATTTATTTCATGCCGTGCGCTACGGCGCCGCCGCCTACCTCCAACAGGACGTTACACGTCGCGATCTGCTCGACACGATCGTGCGGGTCTGTGCGGGCAGCTATGTGATCGACGATTATGTCCTGGCGAATCCGGCGCTAGCTGGTCAGATATTGAGCGCTTTTCGCGACCTGGCCGCGCTGGACCGCGCCGTCAGGCCGCTATTCGCGCCGCTGAGTGGGCAAGAAATCGCCGTACTGGAGCACGCGGCACAGGGAATGTCCAACAAACATATCGCGCGGGCCATGGGCCTCACTAACACCACCGTCAAAAATCACGTGACATCCGTCCTGCGAAAACTGACTGTGAACGACCGCACTCATGCCGTGGTCTATGCCATGCAGCACGGCTGGCTCAAGCTTCCGGAGATGTGAGATGCAGGTTGGCGCGATTCCCGCCTATCCCGTTGGCCGGCCGGTGGAACGCGCCCTCGACGTACTCTTTCCGCCCCAATGCGTCGGTTGCCGGCGCATCGGTCGATGGATATGCCCCCGCTGCTGGGACCGGGTGCCATGGCTCCTGGGCGAGCGCTGTGGCATGTGCGATGCTCCGTCGGCTCTCAATCCCTGCGGCCACTGTGGACCCGGGATCGGCTCGCTCGACGCGTTGCTGGCCGTGGCTCGTTTTGACGATGTGGTGCGCGAGGCTATTCATGCCTTGAAGTTCGATGGCCGTCACGCCATCTCCTCGCTGATGGGAGTGTTGATGGCTCAGGCCTGTTACCCATTGAACGTAGATCTGGTGGTACCAGTGTCGCTTCATCCCGCCCGGCGGCGTCAGCGCGGGTACGACCAGGCGAGGCTGTTGGCCCGGGGCACTGCGAGAGGACTCGGCCGTCCTTGCGAGGACGTACTGCGGCGCGTTCGCCGAACCGCGCAGCAAGCGATGCTCGCTCCGGAAGAACGACGTCAGAACGTCGCCGGGGCCTTTGAAGCGCGAAGCCGGCTCGATGGACGGCGCATCGTGCTGATCGACGATGTGTTCACCACCGGCGCCACCATGCAGTCCGCTGCTGATGCTGCGAAAGAGGCCGGAGCCGACTGGGTAGGCGGCGTGGTGTTCGGATCGGCGGATGCAAACACCTCATCTACCGCACTGCGCGATGCCCAGTCCCGCTCTCGATACTAATCTCAACTGAGTGCGTGCAGGGCTGAAAGGGGCATGACCGGCAGGTGCACCCCGGCGTCCCGATACTCCTGTACTCTCTCGAGTACAACGTCTTGGGTGCCGATTAGCGCCAGGCGCTGAGCAACGTCGATGGGAACATAGCGTGCCGCGGCTGCTCGATCTCCCTGATGTGGATAGGCGCTGTAATGGCGTCGGATTCCGGTCAAGATGGCTGTGTCCAACCCAGCCTTTTGGAGCAATAATTCGCCCTGACGAGGAATCGACAACATGGTGGCCAGCCATTCCCGCGCGCGCTGCAACGCGGCGTCGTAGTCGTCGGCCACATACACCGAGAGCCAGGCAGCCACTGTGATCTCCGCTGGATTCCGCCCGGCGTCGCGGGCGCCACGCTCGATTTCGCCGCATGCCCACCGGATGTACTCGGTTGAGGCGGCAACGTTGAGTAAGACGCCGTCGGCCAGCCGGCCGGCCAGCCGGAGCATCAGCGGACCCATGGCAGCCAGAATGAGCGGAACGCGCCGCTGGACCGGGCGAACCTCCAGGTGAGCATCCAAATAGGCGAAGCGCTCTCCCTGGTAGGTAACGCGCTCGCCGGAGAGCAAGCGCTGCACAATTTCCGCGCACTCTCGCATCACCTGGACGGACTTCCCCGTCGGAATACCCATCTGCCGCTGAATCAAGGACGGCGAGCTGGACCCCAGTCCCAGCACTGCACGGCCACCACTGATCTCGTCCAGCGTGGCAATGGCCATGGCCAGCGATGTCGGATTGCGCGTATATGGGTTAGCGACGCCGACAGCCAGACGGATTCGGTCAGTCGCCGCGGCACTCGCCGCGCACAACTGGAAGCTGTCTCGGCAATTGATATCCTCCGCGATGAAGGCGATTTCGGCGCCCAGACCCTCGGCGCGTCGCACCGCATCCACCACCTGCGCCGCGCCGCGACAATTACTGATTCCTAGCCCGTAGCGGGGCAGCGGCGCATCCATCCCTGCTTGCTCTCAGCCGACCGCCGGGGCCGAGTGTACCCCAGACCCCAGACCGGCTCGATATTCCTGGTAGCGGCGGCTCAAAACGCCGTACAGTCGCTCTTTGAACACTCGCTTGTCGAACCGCTCGGCTTGTCTGCGCAACACAGCGGGATCATACCTGTCGTCGAAGTTGCGCAACACATCCATCAGGGCATCGACCGTGGGCTCGCGGAAGAACTGTCCGGTCTGACCCTCAATCACTGTTTCCAGAACGCCTCCCACGCCGTAGGCAATCACCGGCCGACCCGAAGCCTGCGCTTCCAGCGGCGTCAGCCCAAAGTCCTCCTCGCCGGGAAACAGGAGAGCCCGGCATCGAGCCAGTAAATTTTGCACTTCCGTGTCCGAGGCGCGACCAAGGAATCGCACCGACGGGCCCGCCATCCGCTGGAGTCTCACCTGGTCCGGACCACTACCCACGATGCGAAGCGGCAGCCCCAAACGAGTACAGGCCTCTACCGCGAGGTCAATCCGCTTATATGGCTGCAGGCGAGACACCACCAGAAAAAAATCCTCCACGTTGTCGCTCGGATGAAACTGCGTGGTGTCGATAGCCGGTTGCACCACATCGCTCTCTCGGCGGTAATACTTGGCGATGCGCCGCGCCGCGTTGAACGAGCCGGCTACGAAGTAGTCCACTCGCTGCGCTGCGGCATAGTCCCAGACGCGCAGCGGCGTGGTCAGCCAGGGCAGCAAGGAGCGAGCGCCGGGCGGCAGACGCTCGTAGCGCAGATAGTCGTGATACATCCAGACCAGTCGTGTGGGATTGTTGCAATAGCAGACATGGCAGGTCTCCGGCCGGGTGATCACGCCTTTGGCGAAGGCCGTGGTGCTGCTGAGCACGAGATCGTAGGTCGATAGATCGAACAACTCAAAGGCCGTGGGGTAGAGAGGAACCAGGGCTTTGGCCAGACCGACCCGGGGCGTAATACGCTGCATGAAGCTGGTACGGATGTCCAGCCTCCGCCACACATCGGGCATCCGCTCCCGATCATAGACCGAGGTATAAATCGGGGCGCCGGGAAACATTTCCGCGAAGATCTCCACTACCTTCTCGGCCCCACCCGCCTGATTCAGGTAGTCATGGACCAGTGCTACGCGCGCCGAGAGAAGCGAGGCCGGAAGCTCCACATCTGCCTCGACATCCGCGGGTCGCCGGCTTCCCATTTCACGGTTCATGAGCGGACAGCTTTGCGAGGATATGGCGGCGCCTCGACGCACCATCACCCTCCCATGCAGCACACTTGATGCACGTGGCGAGTTGACACCGAGACGGGAGCCATACACAGTTCAGGACAACCCGAAATCTCAAAACTGTCCGCCTATGAACCGCTTCACGGGAACGCCCGCCGCCAGCCGAGCTCGATCGTCAGGCAGCCCTGGCAGTGGTGTCGTTCCTGCGATGCAGGAACTTGCGCACCTCGTGGTTCTCCCACACCACCAGGATTTGACTGGCGTTGAAGATGGAGCTGTAGGTGCCGCTAATAATGCCGATCAGCATGGCGAGCACGAAGAATCGTATGGCCTCGCCGGTAAAGAGGAAGATGGCCAGCAGCGTCAGGACCACCGTAAAGGAGGTGTTGATCGATCGCACGAAGGACTGCAAGATGCTGTGGTTGACAATGGTCTCGAACGGCTCACCGGTGCGCCGTCCCACATTCTCCCGAATTCGGTCGAAGATCACGATGGTGTCGTGGACCGAGAAACCAATAATGGTCAACATCGCCGTCACGAACGGGGCATCAATTTCCACGTTCAGCAGTGCGCCGAGAATCGAAAAGATGCCCAGCACAACCAGGACATCGTGCAGCATGGCTATCAGCGCGGCGATGCCAAAGCGGAAGGGATGCGGCGCGGTACGGAAGGCAAAACTGATGAACAGCAGGATGGCCACGGAGGCTGCCGCCACCGCTTCAATCGCCTGCGTGGTAAGCGACGAGGCGATAGTTCCACTTACCGTCTGCTGCTGAACCGCGCCCATGGATTGGGGAAAGGCCTTCTTGGTGGCCGCCTGAATCGCCCGGTACTGTTTGACGGTTACTTGCTTGGTACGCGCGATATACATACAGTGCGTCGGGCACTTCTTGGATCCCGACGTCACACTCTGCACGAAGCTCACGCTGCTGGTCACCGTCTTCAACACCGTGGTGATCTGCGCATTTTGATTTGCTTTACTGAGATCGAAGGTGATCTCCGTGCCACCGGTAAAGTCGACTCCCAGCTTCAACCCCACCGTGAACAGTGAGATGGTCCCGGGGATAATGATGATCAGGGAGAGTAGGAAGTACCAGTAGCGCTTCCCGACGATATTAAGCAACTCTTCCTCCCGCCATGGTTTCCACCCCAAACAGCCCAGCGTTCCGTCCCTGGCCGCTGTTCACCACCAAACGCAGGAAGGTCAGCGAGACAAAGTACGCCGTCCCCATGCTGACCACCACCCCGATAAAGAGCGTGGTCGCAAAGCCGGTAATCACGGTTGCCGCGAAGTTATGGCCGAACCAGAAGAGAATGATGGTGGTGATGATGGTCGAGGCATTTGAGGTCCAGATCGAGGGCCAGGCCCGCCGGAACCCCGCCTCCACGGCCCCGCCCAGTGTCTTGTTCAGCCGTAGTTCCTCTCTCATCCGCTCAAACACCAGGACGTTGGCATCCACTGCCATACCGATGGACAGGATGAAGCCCGCGATGCCGGCCAGGGTCAGGGTGACACCGAGGACCTTGAAGACCGCGAACACGATCAGAGAGTACATGATCAGGGCGAGATCGGCCAGGAGTCCCGGCAGGCGATAGTACAGCAGCATGAAGAGAGCGACGATAATCAAGCCAATGATGGCGGCCTTGGTCGCCTCATCGACGTACTGGCTGCCCAGGCTGGCAGCCACCTGCTGTGATGAGTCGACGTGCAGCGCAATCGGCAGGGCGCCATAGTTGAGGAAGGTCGCGATGATCTTCCCTTCATCGGTCGTCACACCCGAGATCTGAATACCGCCGGCGCCGCAGATTGGACCCTGAACGTTCGGGTCACTGATGACCTTGCCGTCCAGCACGATTGCTGAGTATGCTCCTGTGCCCTGCGCAGGGGCCAGCGAGGGATTATTGTGTTTGGTGGTGTAGTTACACCAATCATCAACACTATGTCCCTGCAGGTTGTAATTCACCACCGGCTGATTCTGGACGAAGCCGACCTGGGCACTTCCTGGCTTGACGCCCGTCCCCGGAACGATGATCTGCATCGTGGGCTTGGCGCCGGTAAGTGAAGTTACACCGACCGGGATGCCCGGCACGCAGCCGGCCTTGGCGCAAACCAGTTTCACTTTGGTGCCGGCTGGATAAGAAACTGTGCCGCTGTCAGTGACCGCCAGGAGTCCCGTGTTCCCCAGCGTGTCCAGGCGGGCCTGACTGTTAACGCCCGGTAGCTCGGCAGCGATGCAGTTGGCGCCGACACGGTTGACCTGTGGCTCGGACACGCCGATCCCGCCGGCGGCTCGAGCGTTGATGACGTCGCGCGCCGTGTTCATGTCGGTACTGCTGGGATTTTTCTGCTTGGTGCACAGCAGGACCCGCGCGCCCCCCGCCAGGTCAATCCCCTTCTGAATCTGAGCCGGATGCCCGAAGACATCGGTGGTGCCGGGCAGATCGACAAAGAGAGCGGCAAAGAAGACCGCCAGAATGATGATGAAGGTCCAGTAGAGATTGCGCACAGGATGTTCCTTGGCAGACTAAATAACGGCGGCTCCACTGGAGACACCTGGTTTTGGGCATCAAAGTATAGTAGCCGAACTCTCGATCAGTCAACGAACCAGGCGAAGCAGGGTAAGCTCGGGACGGGCACGAAATCGCAGCGGCAATCCGGTCGTCCCCAACCCGCGATTGACATAGACCGGCATCGCATTGATGCTGTACACGCCAGCCACGTACCGCGTGCGGGCAAACTTCCAGGCGACCCACGACTCCAGCCCCGGTAGTGTGCATTGTCCCCCGTGCGTGTGTCCGGCCAACACCAGGTCTGCAGCCCCGCACGGCAGCTGTTCAGCCGAGTCTGGCGTATGGACCAGCGCGATGCGGGGACGCGCGGCGGCCAGCAGTCGTTCGATACCCTGGTCCCGTCCCGGAGCATCCGCGGTCAGGCCAATGAACGAAACCGCGGCGCGACCGCGCGGAATGCAGACACCATCGTTTTCCAGGACCCGAACGCCCACGGACTCGAGTTCGAGTCGCAGTTTTTGGGCAATTTCCTGGCCCGGATGATAGTCGTGGTTCCCGAGAATCGCGATGTTTCGATTCGTCTGAACTCGATCCGTACACGGCAACACCAGGCCAGACGCCACGCGGCCCACTCGCTCGATGGCCGGTTCCCACTGCAAATAGTCGCCCGTGTTGATGACGACATCGGGATCAGCCGCAAGCATCGCATCCACCGCTTCTTGACGGTGATGCGGCCCCCATGCCCCTTCACCCACGTGCAGATCGGAGATTTGGGCAATACAAAAACCATCGAGGTCAGCCGGCAGATCGGGAATCGGCACGTCGAGCCGGCACACCTCCAGGCGCGAGGCGCCCAGGCCGGTGAACTCGACGGCACGAGCGAGCGCCAGAAGCCACGAGTGCGGAATGCTTGCCACCTAATGTACCGAGGGACCCCGCCCAGCCTTAGCGATTACGTCCCATGCTCCCCTGCTTGGCACGTGAACGTGGCGCACGTCGACCGTGGCTTGTCATGAGCCATCGGGCGCGCCCGTTTCCTCCCAGCGCGTCAGGATGGCCTGGACATAGCGCCAATTGCGCTTATTGTAGTCAACCGCGGTCAGAATGGCCTGCTCGATCCAGGATCGTGGGTAGGATCGCTCAGCGTCGCGCAACTGCTCCGCGATGAGCGGCGTCAGGGGGCCGATGTGCCGTTCATAGAAGCCAAAGACGTTCGGGCGATACAGCGTTACCTCGCCGCTTGGTTCCAGATCGAGCTCGCTCCAGACGCCGGGATCATCGGCCCGCAAGCGATCCTCGATACCCCGGTTGTGCGCCGAGGACAGCAAGAGCAGCGTTCTGGCTTGCCCCTTCACCTGGAGCGAGACACGGAGCAGCGAACCGTTGGCCACCGCGCGATCAACCGCCCGCATCAACCGTACTTCACCCGGCTCCGGGGAGTTGGATCCGGCCACCGATCGGACGACATCCGCTGCCAGCAGTTCGTCTAGGGGCACAGCCGGGCTTCCCTGGCGCGCCGCGAGGTAGCTTACATGAAGCACCACCTTGAGTTCGGGCAGTTCCTCGGTCTCGACCAGAATTCGGTCGAAAAATTCGATGGGCAGCGCTACGTCAGGCGCCTCACGCATCGTCCCGCACGCTGAGATCGAGGAACTTCATGAGCGCGTCCTGATAGAAGAGGTGAACCGTGCCGGTGGGACCGTTGCGATGCTTGGCCACGATCACATCCGCCACGTTGGGCCGCTCGGTTTCGGGGTTGTACTTCACATCGCGGTAGATGAACATGACGATATCCGCGTCCTGCTCGATTGAACCACTCTCCCGCAGATCGGAGAGCATGGGCTCATGGTTAGGGCGCTGCTCGGGCGCGCGGGAGAGTTGGGAGAGCGCCATCACGGGCACATCGAGGTCGCGGGCCAATGCTTTCAGGCCGCGCGTGATAGCCGAGATTTCCTGGACTCGATTCTCGGAACTGGCCCCTTGCATCAGTTGCAGATAGTCGACCACGATCAAACCCAGCCCCTGTTCGCTGTGCAACCGGCGCGCCTTGCTCCGCATGTCAACCACCGAGAGAGAGGGCGTATCGTCCACGAAGATGGGCGCTTCCGACAGGACTCCGACCGCCTGGACCAGCCGGTCCCAGTCTGAGTCCGTCATGTGTCCACTGCGCAGCCGCTGCGACTCGATATTGCCCTGCAGCGAGATAAGTCGCGTAGCCAGCTGCTCCGAGGACATCTCAATGCTGAAAATGCCGACCGGCATATTCGCTTTCACGGCCACCGAGTGGGCGATATTGAGCGCGATGGCGGTCTTTCCCATGCTGGGACGCCCCGCCAGGATGATCAGGTCCGAGCGTTGCATCCCGCTGGTCAGGCGGTCGAGATCGACGAATCCGGTGGTGACACCGGTAATTTCGCTCTCGTGCGAGTGGATATGGTCGAGTTTTTCGTACACGGCGGCCAGTGGCTTCGAGATCGGCTCGAAGTCTCGGGTGGTCCGTTGCCGGGAGATTTCAAAGAGGACCCGCTCGGCCTCCTCGATGGCTTCCTCGGCTTCCAGGCGCTCGTCATACCCAATCGACGAAATGCGGCCTCCAGCATCCACCAGACGACGGAGCACTGCCAGGCGCTCGACGATGCGCCCGTAATACTCGACGTTGATCGAGGTGGGGACGATCGTGGCCAGGGAGGCCAGGTAGGCCGCGCCGCCGGTGTCGTCCAGCCGGTTCTGGCCCTGCAGGTAATCCGAGAGCGTCACAATATCCGTGGGCCGGTCGACTTGATAGAGGGCCAGCATACCGCGATACACTTCCGCGTTGACGGGCAGATAGAAATCGTCGGCCTGCAGAAAGGAAGCGACACGCTCCACGGCGCGCGGATCGATCAACAGGCTACCCAACACCGCCTGCTCGGCCTCAATGTTTTGAGGCAGGGCTCCGTCGAGCGCCCGATAGACGGGCTGATTCGCCATGTATTCTGTCCTCCACGGAGGTGGGGACGATGATTGGTGTTACTGGGCAGGCTCTGCTTCCGGGACAAGCTCAATCGACACGCTGGCTTCAACGCCCTGCTCAAGCTTGATGGGGACGGAATGGACTCCGATGGTCTTTAAGGGCTCACGCAACTCGATCTTGTGACGATCGATTTCGACCTTGCCCTGTGTGGCGATGGCCTCCGCAATGTCTTTGCTGGTGACGGAGCCGAAGATTCTACCCTGTTCACCGAGGCGAACTGGAATCTGAATCCGGAGATCGCCCAGCTGCTGAGCGACGGCGCCGCTGCGCTCTTTGTTGCGCGCCAGGCGACCCTCCTGGAGCGAGGATGTGGCTTCCAGCGCCGCAATCTGGCCCTGCGTAGCCTCGACTGCCAGACCGCGCGGCAACAGGAAGTTGCGGAAGTACCCAGGAGCAACTTGTTTGACCTCGCCGGCCTGGCCGAGACTCGGCACAGCCTCGCGCAAAATCACTTTGACCGTCATGCTGTTTCCTTTGTGTAGGTCAGTGTATCGTACTCAATCGAAGCGCGCCATGGTTGGGGCGCGGCACCCAACTCACGCTAGGCCACGTCTTTGTGAAGCGACTCCAGAAAAGTTCCATTGTCGGCCGACTTGCCCAGGCGGTTCAGCAACAGCTCGGTGCCCTCTACTGTACCTACCGCGGACAACATGCGTCGCATGGTCCAGACTTTCTGCAGGGTGCGCGACTCCAGCAAGAGTTCCTCGCGTCGCGTTCCAGAGCGCTGGATATCAATGGCGGGGAAAATCCGCCGCTCCTGGAGCCGCCGGTCGAGGGTCAGCTCCTGGTTGCCGGTCCCCTTGAACTCCTCGTATATGACATCATCCATCCGGCTTCCGGTGTCGACCAAACAGGTACCGATGATGGTCAGACTTCCGCCGCCTTCAATGTTTCGAGCGGCGCCAAAGAACTTTTTGGGTGGGTACAGCGCCGACGGGTCAAGTCCGCCAGAGAGCGTGCGCCCGCTGGGCGCCACGGCCAGATTGTAGGCGCGGGCCAACCGTGTGATACTGTCCAGCAGGATCGCGACATCTCGCCCCGCTTCCACCAGGCGACGCGCTCGCTCCAGCGCCATCTCCGACACATGAACGTGGTTTTCGGTCGGCTCGTCGAAGGTGGAGCCGAGAACCTCGCCCTCGACACTCCGCGCCATATCGGTTACCTCTTCGGGACGCTCACCCACCAGCACGACCATCAGGTGTACGTCGGGGTGATTGGCGGCGATTCCACGGGCGATGTGCTGCAGCAGAATGGTCTTTCCGGCTTTGGGCGGGGCGACAATCAGACCGCGCTGTCCTTTGCCGATCGGCGCCACCAGGTCGATCAGGCGGCCGGACAGATTCTCGCTGTCCGTCTCCAGGTGATACATCTCGTCCGGGTAAATCGGCGTCAGTTCATCGAAGTGAGCCCGTAGCTTGGCGGTGTCTGGGTCGATCCCGTTGACCGCCTCGACCCGTAACATGCCGAAATACTTCTCGTTATCCTTCGGCGGCCGCACCTGGCCCGATACCGCGTCGCCAGTCCTCAATCCAAAGCGGCGGATCTGCGACATGGAGACATAGATGTCATTGGGGCCGGGAAGGAATCGCTGCTGACGTAAGAATCCGTACCCGTCGTCCATCGTCTCCAGCACACCGGATGCGAAGATATTGCCCTGCTCCTCGGCCTGCGCCTGGAGCAGGCGGAAGATCAGATCCTGCTTCTTTAAGTGCGTGTAGCTGGCCAGCCCGTTTTCTCCAGCGAAACCGCGCAATTGCGTGAGGCTCATTCCCTCCAGGTCGATCAAGTTCAGGACTGGGGCGCTTTCGGTCATCGGTCCGCCCTAATCGGGAACATAGGCAGAGCCGGTAGGCAGGTTTCGTTTGAGGCCAATATGGTGATGCGTCTCGAAGCGCCGCATAGTACCCGATCGCGAGCGCATCATGATGCTGTACGTCTCCGCTCGTTCGCCCCGATATCGCACGCCCTTCAGGAACTCGCCGTTGGTGATCCCGCTCGCGGCGAAAAACACGTCTTCGCTGCTCACCAGATCGTCCAGGGTCAACACTCGCTGAAGGTCGGTGTTGCCGGACTCGCTGGCCTTCTGCCGCTCCTGGTCGGTGCGTGGCCACGGCTTGCACTGAATATCGCCGCCCAGGCAGCGCAGGGCGCACGCAGCCAACACCGCCTCTGGGGTACCGCCGATCCCCATCAGCACATCCACGCCGGTGTCCTCGGGCAAAGCGGCCATCACGGCGCCGGCCACATCGCCATCGGTAATGAGCTTGATGCGGGCGCCCGCGCCGCGAATCTCGGTAATCAGCTCATCGTGCCGGGGACGGTCAAGCACAACCACCGTCAGATCCTCCACATTTCGCTCCATAAAGCGGGCAATGCGCACCAGATTGTCCCGTGCCGGAGCGTTGATGTCGATTGCCCCTTTGGCTTCCGGCCCAACGGCAATTTTCTGCATGTACACGATATCGGGATCGTAGTACATCGAACCGCGCTCGGCCAGGGCAACCACCGTAATAGCGTTTGGCAACCCTTTGGCCGTGAGGTTGGTTCCGTCGATCGGATCGACGGCCACGTCAACTTTGGGAGGCCGGCCGGTGCCTACTCGCTCCCCGATGTACAGCATGGGCGCTTCGTCCTTCTCTCCCTCACCGATGACCACCACGCCGTCCATATCCACAAAGTGGAGTGCGTCGCGCATGGCGTCCACAGCTGCTTGATCCGCGGCTTCCTTGTCTCCGAGTCCCATCCAGCGGGCAGCGTGCAGGGCGGCTGCCTCGGTGACGCGGACCAATTCCAGCGCGAGGTTTCGCTCCAGGGGACGTTCACTTGTCATGGCGCATACATTCCTTCAGACCAAAATCGAGACGCGGAAAGGTGCGCGGTAGCTCGCGAGTAGCAGCACTCTACCAGGTGGTGATTGGTGTGCAGATTGAAGGGGAGAGTAAAGGAGGAAGTGTCTCTAACCGCGAGTTTACCCGGCAAGCCGGTATTTGTCAATGTTTTCGCACGGGTTCACCCGGTTCCTTTCCGCCCGATGGCATAGCTATGCCACACTGATTGCGCACCTGAACCGGCTCTTCCGATCGACTCCCGAAAGGTCGCGCATGCCATTCGACGCGCTGGCCATGGCCGCTGTAACCGACGATCTTCGCACGGCGATGGCGGGTGGCCGCATACAACGAATCATACAGCCGTCGGCGGCCGCGGTGGCGTTCGCCGTATACAACCGGGGTACGCAGATGTGGCTCCTGCTTTCCGCCGACACCCGCTTCGCGCGAGTTCAGCTGGCGGAGGAGCGGCTGGCCAAAGCGTTTGCCACTCCCAGTATGTTTGTCATGCTGCTGCGCAAGCATCTGGAAGGCGCTCGCATACTCGATCCGGAGCAGCCTCCCCGAGAGCGCGTGCTGCGCCTTCCCTGTCAGGCCGGCCCTGTCACTCTGACCCTGGTGGTAGAGGTGATGGGGAAGCACAGCAATATCGTGCTGGTCGGCGAGGACGGCGCCATCCTGGGCGCGGTCAAACTGGTCCCACATCGTCTCAGCCGGGTGCGCCCCATTCTGGTAGGGCTGCGCTACGAGCCGCCGCCACCCCAACCCCGTAACGAGGCCCTCTATCCACCCGGTCCCCGAGTGGATTCGATCGTCGCTCCGGAGCAGTGCAGAGTGCTGCTGGAGACAATCGCGGCCGACGTATCGCCGTCCACCGCGCTACAAGGATTGCTGCCCGGAGCCAGCCCTTTTTTGGTTGAGCAGATACTGCGAAAGGCCGGTGGCACGGGCGCCCAATCCGTTCACGAGGTCGGCATCAGCAACCTTCTAGCCTCCGCCAATCACTTTTACCAGATGTACCAGACGCGCGCCTGGCGTCCCTCCATCTTTACCGATAGCCGTGGGCGCTGGGACTTTGCGTCCTACGAGCCGCTCGGCATGGACCACGTTGTGTGCTGTACGACCATGAGTCAGGCGATCGAACGGTGTCTCGGCCAAACCGAGAGCCGAGACTCGCTCGGATCGGCACGTAAGGTCGTCCTGGACCAGGTGAATCGGGCAGCCGAGATCGTTCGCCGCCGTGTCGAGTCAATGCGTGAGGGCATGGCGGCGACCGCGCAAGCGGAGACCGTTATGCAGCAGGGACAGCTGGTGCAGGCGTACCAGCATGCCGTGCAGGAGGGGAGTTCGAAGCTCGTGATCCCCGAGTTGGACGTGACCATCGCGCTCGATCCACTGCTGTCGCCGAATGAAAATGCAGAACGCCTGTTTCGCCGCTACCGTAAGCTGCGAGACGCACGAAAGAAACTTCCCGAGTTGCTCAAGCAGGCCGAAACCGAGGCCGCCCGGCTCAGCGATCTGGCGGCGTTCGGCCTGCTGGCCGAATCGGAGGCGGACCTTCGGGCCCTGCGGGATCAGGTGTCCACGGAACCCGCACGCCCTGTCAAGGTGAAAACCAAACCGCGAAAAAAACGGGGGCCAGCGCGGTTTAGCTGGTCAGGCGTGACGGCACTGGTGGGTAGAAACGCTCGAGAGAATGAAGAGGTGACCTTTCGGCTCGCTCGGCGTGACGATCTCTGGCTGCACGTCCGGGAGCGGACCGGCGCCCACGTCATTGTGCAGGGCGGAGCGGACCTATCGGACGAGGTGGTGGCGGCGGCAGCGGCTCTAGCGGCCTACTTCAGCGAGGGGAGATCGGATAGCGCGGTTTACGTCGACGTGGCGCCAGTGCGAGCTGTTCGCAAGATCCCGGGCGGCGCTCCCGGACGTGTCACATACCGCGACTTCCGCACCATACGTGTCTCCCCCAGCACCGAGGGATGGGTCTCCACCAGCGATCGGTGAACGACCCTACGATGCGCGTTGGGCCGCTTCGAGTAGCTCTTCCGCATTCCGTCGAGCGGCGTCGCTACCGGTGCCGCTCATCATCTCAGCCAGCTCGACGATTCGTTCCGTCCGGCACAGGTTCCGAATGATGACCGTGGTGCGTCCCTGGGCCAGTGCCTTGGTAACGCTGAGGTGCTCGCCGGCCAGGGCAGCGACCTGCGGCAAATGCGTGATGGAAAGTACCTGATGATTACGGGAGAGGGCGCGAAGGCGCTCGCCCACCACGGTTCCGTGGCGGCCACCCACCCCGACGTCTACCTCGTCGAAGACCAGTGTGGGCGTTCGATCCGCCCCGGCCAACACGCTCTTCAAGGCCAGGAGAAAGCGCGATGTCTCGCCACCCGATGCCACTTTTTCCAGGGGCCTCAACTCTTCGCCTGGATTGAAGGAAACCAAAAAAGAGATCGTGTCAATACCCGATTGGCTGTAGGCGTATCCCTCCGCTGTGCCCGGTATTTGCAAGCCGTGCTGGTCCGGGGTCCTGGTCATTGCCGCGCGGAAGTCGGTCCCCTTGAGCCCGAGTCCCTGTAAGGCATGGCGCATGCTAATGCCGAGCGCTTCCGCGGCTCGATCTCGGGAAATTGACAACCGCTGAGCAAGACGACCGGCCTCCGCTTCGGCTTCACGCTCCTGGCGCTTCAGTTCGTCAAGTCGTTCGTCTCGATGCTCGACCTCATCAAGCTCCCTCTGCGCTCGCGCGCCGAATTCAATCACCTCTTCGATGCTGGCGCCGTACTTGCGCTTCAGTCGCACCAGCAGGTCCAATCGTTCCTCAACCGCGGCCAGACGCCGCGGATCATACTCGATCCGGTCGCCATATTTGCGTAGCTCCTGTGCCACATCGTCCAATTCGTAGCTGGCGCTTTGCAGCCGGTCGTGCAGGGGAGCGAGCGAGACATCGATACCAGTCAACTCGTGGGCCGCGGCCAGCGCCTCGTTCAAGCGATCGAGGGCAGACCCGTTTCCACCCTGTAATGCCTCATGCGCGGCACGGGATGACGTGGCCAGTCGTTCGGCATTGACCAGCAAGTTGCGTTCCGCCACCAAACTCTCTTCCTCGTTCGTGGCCAACGCCGCTGTCTCAATTTCTTGCACCTGGAAACGCAGCAGATCGAGGCGCTGCTCGCTCTCCCGCTGCCCTCGCGCCAGATCGTTCAGATCGGTACGAAGCCCGCTGAACCGCGTGACCGCGCCAGCTACCTGGTAGCGCAGCGGCAGTAGATCCGCGTACCGATCCAGCACCATCAGCTGGCGGTCCCGGCGTAGCACTGAGAGGTGGTCCGACTGCCCGTGGATATCGACCAGGAGACCGCCTACCGCGGCCAGCGTTGCCACCGGTACCGCCCGCCCGTTCAGCCTGGCCACTCCCCGCCCGTTCGCGCTCACTTCCCGCCGCAGAATCAGAGAACTGTCGTCTTCAACCCCATAGTCGGTGAGTAGATCCAGCAGCTCGTTCTCTTCCGGCCACTCGAACACCGCTTCCACCGCGGCGAACCGAGCTTCAGCGCGCACCACCTCGGCCGTGATGCGCCCACCCAGTGCCGCCTGCAGGGCATCAATAATGATGGACTTGCCGGCGCCGGTCTCGCCGGTAATCGCGGTGAATCCCGCCTCGAGCCGCACGTGTAAACGCTCGATGATCGCAAAGTTTTCGATCGACAGCTCTGTCAACATCGGAGAGGTGACCCGGTGCTACTTCAGCCGATCGGCGATTGCCGTGTAGAAATATCGCCGTGGACCCAGACGGGCGAAGGAGGCAGTCATCTCGCTGCGCCGCACATGGATCTGATCTCCTACCTGCAGACTGTGTTCTTCCGTTCCGTCGACACTGATAACAGCCGGGCGGTCGGTGGCGATGGTCATCTGCACGCTGGTGTTGCCCGGCACGATGATCGAGCGGCCGATATGGAGATGAGGAGCAACCGGGGTGATCATAAAGTCGCGCGACTCTGGATACAGGATCGGCCCCCCCGCTGCCAGGGAATAGGCGGTGGATCCGGTAGCCGTGGCAACCAGCAGGCCGTCGGCGGTGTACGTCATAAACTCTTCACCGTCGAGCATGATTTGAACGTGGATGGCGCGTGGCGCCACACCCCGCGCCACGACGACTTCATTGATGCAGAGGAATCGGTCGTTGGTCTGCCGCGTGCGCCGCTCGACATCCAACATGGTTCGCTGTTCGGTCCAGAAATGTCCCTCTACCACCTCGTCAATGCGGGCACGTAACCCCTCCGGCGTCATCTCCGCGAGAAAGCCCACCCGGCCCAGATTAATCCCCAATACCGGCACCCCGTGTGGCGCCGCAAAGCGAGTAGCGCGGAGGATGGTGCCATCTCCGCCAAAGATCACCACCAGATCCTTGGCGCAACACACCTGTTGTACTTCAATCGCATCCCAGCCGTCACCGCACGTGGTCTGGACTCCTCGGCGGCCGAGTTCCGCTTCAAGCCACCGTGCCTCTTCGACTGCACGCTCGCGCCGTGGGTGGTACAGAATGGCGACACTGCGCAGCACAAACAAACCTCGGGTGTATGACGGGGGAGAGTAGGAAGGAAAGCTTCCCTGTAGTGTAACGCGCTACCTTGCACAGCCTGGCAGGCAATCGCCAAGAGTGGGTCGGCCATAATAGGCGCGTCTGGCGTGACCCCGGCGCCTCGCTGCAACAATCGTCGCTACACTTTTGTAACAGAGGAGGCGACGATGAAGACACGTTCACTCGTCATTGCAGTTGCGCTCGTGCTCCTCGCCTGGCCTCGGACCGTCGGAGCCGGTGTTTCCCTGCCGAAGCCGCATCCCACGGCGCCGCCGTACCAGTATCCGCCGAGCTTCTTGGGGGCGAAACCACTGTGCATCAGCCCACTCATGCCCAATACGCTTCGGGTGAAAAAAACTGTCTCGTCGTTTCCCGAGCCTGGCGTGCTCAATCTCCAGCCGTTTGACCGAACGGTACGGTATAAGTTTCCCTTGCGCCGGCTCTACAGGTTGGTGTGTTCACTCCCATTGGCACCCCTGGGAGCGCAGTCGTGCGGCAACGCGTTCGGCGTGACATACCACCTCACGTTTCGCCATGGCAGACACGTCCTGGTTCGCGTGAGCGCCGACTCCAACGGGTGCGGCGGTCTCTTCCACGGCCCTGTGCTTGGTCGCACCCGTCCCTTCTCCCTCCTCACGCCGCACTACGAGCGATTTTACTGCGGTGTAGCCAAGGCGCTCAAGGTACGCGAGGAGAGTCTGTTTCCCTATACCCTGCCACGATTGCCACCCCCCTCCGACCAGTTGGCATGCGACCGATCTCGCTGAGCTAATTCAGCACACATTTCCCGTTCCCACCGGTTCCCACCTATCCAGGAGCCGCATCAGCGGAAGAGTGCATCCGCGTAACTTACGCGATCCCCGTGACTGTCCCAATAGCGTCGTCGAGCGGAAAGGCCGCTTGGGCGGACGCGAACTGAAGGCGTAGCAGGAACTCGACATTACCCGCCGGTCCCGTGATGGGCGACCGAGTAAGTCCCATTACCGTCCAGCCAGACGAGTCGGCGTGGTGGGCCACCCGTCGAATCACCTCGCTCCACAGCTCCGGATCTCGTACCACACCCTTTTTGCCAACCTGGCGGCGTCCCACCTCGAACTGGGGTTTGATCAACGCGACACAATCGCCGGATGGGCGGAGCAGCCTTTGCACGGGAGGAAGGACCAGCTCCAGGGAGATGAAGGACACATCGACCACCGCTAGATCGACCGCCTCCGGCAGTCTCTCGACCGACCGAATGTTGGTCCGCTCCATCACCACGACTCGGGGATCGTTTCGCAGCTTCCAGGCGAGTTGACCGTACCCCACATCGATGGCATAGACCCGGGCAGCCCCTCGCTGAAGCAGCGCGTCGCTAAACCCTCCGGTGGAAGCCCCGACATCCGCAACGACCATGCCGCGCGGGTCGATCTCGAAGGTGTCGAGTGCGTGGCGCATTTTCAGGCCGCCACGGCCGACATAGGGCAGCGGCTGCGAGACCAGTTCGATACGGTCTGCGCCGGCAACCAACGTTCCTGGCTTGGTCATCACTGTACCCGCTACTCGTATGCCCCCGCCCAGGATCAGCGCTTGCGCGCGAGCGCGCGATTCGGCCAGTCCGGCGTCAGTGACTGCGATGTCAAGGCGCCGTCTCTCCGGGCCGACCGGGGTGGTATCAGCGTGCATATCCGGCGAGCAGATCAACGGTTTCAATCCGCGGAGAGGTATGAAACATCGCCTGGGCTCTCTCGGCAAAGGCCTCGGCGGGCCCGGTAACCAGGAGCCGATGCGCCGCCGGTCGATCGGCTCGCATGGCACGTCCCATCAGCAAGCGTCGCACCTCTTGAGCGGTCGTTACCGCGGAGTCGACGACCTGGACCTCAGAGCCCACTTCGGCCTCGAAGATATCGCGAATCAATGGAAAGTGGGTGCAGCCCAAAATGAGGGTGTCGATTCCCTCGGCGCGCAGTTCGATCAGTGTCGGCGCCAACTCTAGCGCCACGCGCGCACGGGCCAGCGCCCCCCGCTCGATCATTGGGACCAACCAGCTGGCAGCTCGTTGTACCACCACGGCGCCCGGCGATGCCCGCTGAATAGCCTGGAGATAGGCGCCGCTGGCCACCGTTCCGTCGGTCGCGATCACCCCGATGCGACCGCTACGGGTCAACCGCAAGGCGGCTTCCGCACCGGGAACAACCACGCCGACCACGGGAAACGCGTACCGATCCCGCAGTTCGGCAAAGGCAGCTGCGGTCGCGGTGTTGCAGGCCACCACCAGCAGTTTGATGTCGCAGTCGCGCAATAGATCGGCGATCTGGAGCGCGAAGACCCGTACTTCGGACTGGGAACGCGGACCGTAGGGACAGCGCGCCAGATCTCCCAGGTACACTGTGGATTCCCCGGGCAGTTCCTTATGGAGAGCCTGCAGGACCGTAAGCCCGCCAACTCCAGAATCAAAGACGCCAATTGGTCGATTATCGGACAATATTCCCCCCAGCGGGCGCAGCTTCTCCCTGGTTACGGTAGCCGCCCCTTGCATCACGAAGCCGAATCTTCACGATCTCGACCAACATGCTCAGCGTATCGTACCCGGGGCGAACGCGACTATCCGCGTCATAGTGCCAGTCGATACCCAGTTCATGGACGACATAGCCGTACTTGCGAGCGAGGAAGAGTAATTCCACATCAAAGCCCCACCCCGTCACACTTTGCTGTCCGAACAGGTCATGTGCAACTGCCCGGCGGAAGGCTTTAAAGCCGCACTGAGTATCCTCGATGCCGGGCACCGCGAGACGTTGCACCAATCGATTGAAAACCCGTCCCATCACATGTCGTTGCCACGGTTCGCTATAGCGCGTAGCGCCCGGCGCCTCCCGGGAGCCGACCACCACGTCGGCAAACTCAATGGCATCCAGGAAGCGCCGGAGATTCTCCGGAGGCATGGAAAGGTCGGCGTCGCAGATAAATATAATGCTGCCTGCGCTCTGCAGCGCGCCGGCCCGCGCGGCAAGACCCTTGCCCCGTTCCGTGAGGACCATGAGCCGCAAAGCCGGAGCGTCCTCCTGCGCCTGCATCACCACCAGGTCCGTGCCGTCCGTGCTGTCGTTGCTGACAACGATGATCTCGTAGCCGTACGTCTGGCGGCTCAGATACTCGTGCAACCGGCTCAGCGTCGCGGGGAGGCGTTTCGCCTCGTTGTAGGCCGGAATGACGATTGAGAGGCGCAGCGACGAGTCAGGCTCCATATGGTCGATCGATGCCTCCCCGCCGGACAAATCCGCCAATTATACGGGACTGCTGTTCGTATAATCACCTGAACGAGTTGAGGAGGAACGCATGAAACAACTGTGGGCGCCGTGGCGGATGCCGTATCTCGACGACTCGGGGCCGCGCTACGGCTGCGTCCTGTGCGCGAAGTCGGCCGAAGGGGACGACGAGCAGAACTATGTGGTGTATCGCGGTCCTCTCTGCTTCGTCATGCTCAATCTCTACCCCTACAACTCAGGACATCTGATGGTGGTGCCATACCAGCATGTCGGGCAGCTGCCCCAGTTGCAGCCGGAAACCGGAGCCGCCGTATTCACCACGGCCCAGCTAGCGGTGCAGGCAATTCAAGAGGTGATGAAGCCGGAAGGCTTTAACCTTGGGCTGAATCAGGGCGAGGTGGCGGGCGCCGGCATCGCCGACCACATCCACCTCCACGTGGTTCCCCGCTGGGGCGGCGACACCAACTTCATGCCAATCATGGCCGACGCCACGGTAATGCCGGAACTACTATCGGCTACGGCCGCGAAGCTCCGCCCGGCCTTCCAACGGATAACGGGAACGCAGTGACTCGCGGGCGTGTAGTGTGGGCGGCGGTTATTACCTGGCTTGCATTCCTCTTCTGGGCCTACCAGCCGCATCAGCCAGTCGCCCCCACCATCGCGCACGCCACGCCGCTCGATCCCACGAACCAGAACCTGCCAACTTTGCCACCTTTTCACCCCTGACCTATAGTTGTGCAGACTACGAAACATCGTGAAATCGGCGAGTCGGGGGAGAGATCAGCATGAATGAGAACCAATTTTCCTTCTTTCAGCAATTGGTAGAGACGACCGGCCCCTCAGGGTATGAGCGGGAAGCGCAAGATCTGTGGTCCGAGCGGGTTCGTGATGCCGTCAGTAGCATCGAAACCGATGTCCTGGGGAATCGCGTGGCCATTCTCAATCCCAGTGGGAGCCCTCGCGTCATGATCGATGCCCACATCGACGAGATCGGGTTCATCGTGAAGTACATCGACGACAACGGTTTCGTCTACTTCTCCACGGTTGGCGGCTTCGATGCCGCAACGCTGGCCGGCAACCGCGTCCGCATTATGGGGAAAAATGGACCAGTGATGGGCGTCATCGGAAGAAAAGCGGCCCATCTGGTGGACGCTGATGAGCGCAAGAAGATGCCGGAAATTAAGAATATGTGGATCGACATCGGCGCCCGCGACCGCGCCCAGGCGGAAGCCATGGTATCACTGGGCGATGCCGGTGGACGCGCCCACGGTCTGACTCGTCTGCAGGGCACTATTGTGGCATCGAACTCCCTGGATGATCGTGTCGGCGGCTACGTCATGGCTGAGACCGTTCGCGCCTTGAGTTCCAATCTCCCGCGGGTAGCCGTCTACGCGGCGTCGACCGTGCAGGAAGAAATTGGTTTGCGGGGCGCGAGAGTAGCTTCGTATTACACCGAAGCAGAGATTGGCATAGCCCTTGAGGTGACCTGGACCACGGATCATCCACAGGTATCCAAGACGGAACTGGGCGACATCCGGGTGGGCGCGGGACCCGCTATCTTCCGGGGCGCCAATATCAATCCTCGCATCTTCGAGCGCCTGATAGCCGCCGCGGAAGCCGAGGGCGCCCCCTACCAGATCGATACCCATCCAGGGGCTACGCCCACGGATGGAAATGCTATGCAGATGAGCCGTAATGGGATGGCGGTGGGCATCATGAGCGTTCCCACCCGATATTTGCATACCGCTGCAGAGGTATGTTCGCTGGACGATATCGATGCCACGGTCGCCGTGCTGACCCGTTTTGTGCAGGATGTGGAACCGGGCGCCAACCTCTTACCGTAGGAGAAAACTCGTAGGAACGGGCTTTGGTCCCTCTCACCGCGACGGGCCAATGCCCCTTCCCGCGAGCACCACGTGCTCTCCTGGCGTGTCTTATCGCACGCCGTAAATCAGTTGCTTGATAGCCTGCAAGTCCTGCTTGACACGCCCCTTGCCCTTGGATTCCGCGATCTTGTCGCAACTATAGATGACCGTACTGTGGTTGCGACCGCCCAGGTGGCTGCCGACATCAATGAGGGAGAGTTTGGCTTCCTCGCGCAGCAAATACATTGCAACCTGCCGGGCATAGGCAATACGCCGCTCCCGTTGCTGGCTCGCTAACTCCGAGGTCTTCACTTTGTAGTACGCGGACACTGCCTGAAGCACGTCCGCGGGACGGCAACTCCCACCGTTCACATCAGCTTCACCAAGGACTGTCCGGACGATTTCCATGCCTGGCTCCGCTCCCAATAGGTCGGCGAGGGCCAGCACGCGATTGAGTGCGCCCTCCAACTCACGTACATTCGAACCGGCACGCGCGGCAAGCGCGTTCAGCACCGTCTCGGGCAAACGACGATGGCGCTGCGCTGCCTTGGCCCGGACGATCGCCATACGGGTCTCGAGGTCCGGGGCCTGCATATCGGCCAATAGCCCCCAAGCGAAGCGCGAGCGCAGGCGAGCTTCTAATACTCGCAATTCAGCGGGAGGACGATCACAGGTCACGACAATCTGCTTGCCCGATTGATGCAGCGCATTGAAGGTATGAAAGAATTCTTCCTGGGTGGCCTCTTTGCCGGCAATGAATTGGATGTCATCCAGCAGCAAGAAGTCGACGGAGCGATATCGCTCGCGGAATGCGGTGGTCGCCCCCTCGCGGATAGCGCCGATAAGGTCATTGGTGAACGCCTCGGAGGTCGCGTAGAGCACGATCCCGCGTCCCTGATCGATGGCTTCCTGACCGATGGCCTGCAAGAGATGCGTCTTGCCGACACCAACGCCACCATAGAGCACCAGAGGGTTATAGGCCTCGCCCGGCTTATCCACGCACGCCAGCGCACTGGCGTGAGCCAGACGGCTACCCGAGCCGACGATGAACTCGGAGAACACATAATGCGGATTGAAGCCTGCTTTTGACTGAGCCGGGGCTGCTGGAGCTACCGCGGCTGTGCCCTGATCGACGGACTCAACCCGGTAAGACGGTGTCAACTCGGGATATCCAACACTGGTCAGGGCGTTGCGCACCACGGGTTCAAAGCGTTGTTGTAACCAGTCCCGCGTGTAGTCATCCGGGACGGCCAGTGTCAGCAGGTTGCCGTCGATCTCCACAGCCTCGATCGGAGCAAACCAGTTCTCGTACATCTTTTCGCCGAGAACCGAGCGCAGCTCGTCAGCGGCCTTTCGCCAGATATCCAACACCGCAACCCGACCACCAGTAATGTCGGCTCGTGCCTGGTCCATCCGAGCCGGCACAAAGTTCGCGCAGATGCGGGCGCGCTCGTCGCCCAGCTCTGTCACAGCGCACCATGCGCTGCCCAAGCTCGGATCGCGCATCGCTCGGCAATTCTTGCACAGTCGATCCGGTTCATTGGCCGGCATGGCCCGTATGGCGCCCCGAGCCAATTCAAGGGTCGCCGCATAGCAGCCGCCACAGATTGATTTGGTGCCGAAGGTACGCAGTTCCCACGGCAACTGCTGCGCCTGACATCGCTCGCAGGTCAGCGTGGCTATCTCACCACGGGCGAATCCCATAGCGGACGACGTCGTTCGCACGGGAACATCAATGGACTCTGTCACACGGCTCTCTTATGCTCTGGACACGTTGGAAGTACACTAAACGTACCGCATACAGCGCACCTCTGGGCTTGACCATAAGTGCCTCAGCCAGGCCGTTTCTCACCGCTCTTGGCCCCTCTCTACGGGTTTCCTCTCACCACGAAGGTTCCCTGTGGAAAAGATTGTGGAATTCGTGCACGTGTAGTGGACGGTACCGCTGGCCGAGTCTGGTAGGGTCCGTTACAGCTCAGCTTCGACATCGGGGGGAGTATTCTCACGATGCTCACACCGGACCTGCGCCGGCCCAATGTTCCACTCTTGCAGCAAGCGCGCGGTGAGACAGAGAGGCAGACCCACCACGTTGGTATAGCAGCCGTTGATCCCGGCCACCAGCGCGCCCCCCAGTCCCTGGATGGCATATGCTCCGGCCTTGTCCATCGGCTCACCGGTGGCAATATACGCTCGAAACTGATCATTCTCGGCCCGTGCCATCGTGACCTCCGTCGACATCGCCCCCTGATACTGCTGGCCAGCGCCACGCACCACGACCGCCGTAATCACCCGGTGCGTACGACCAGAGAGCAGGGAGAGCATTTCGGATGCATCGGTTTCGGTTGTGGGCTTACCGAGGATTCTCGAACCCAGCACCACTACCGTGTCGGCGGAGAGAACGATGGCGTCCGGCCGGCGAGCGCCGACCTCTTGTGCTTTAGCCAGCGCCAGCGACAGGGCGTAGTTCGATGGTTTCTCACCTATCCGAGCGCGACGCTCTGGCGCCACACTCGGATCCACTTCGAATTCGACGCCCAGCCGGGTGAGCAATTCGCGACGGCGAGGTGACGCGGATCCGAGCACAAGTCTCATCGCGCCAACATTGCCATGCATTCGACGTGATAGGTCTGCGGATAAAAGTCAAACATCTCCAGAGATTCCACCCGGAACTTCGCTCCCTGTAGCACCGAGAGATCGCGCGCCAGCGAGGACGGCGCGCACGATACATATGCCACCAACCGAGCGCCATTGGCCACAATGGCATCACACACCGTCGGTCCTAATCCAGAGCGTGGCGGATCGACAATGAGTAGATCGAGCGGCGGCAGGTCTCCAAGCGCTCGCTCGGCATGGCGGCTCATCAGCGTCATGTTGGTCAATCCCCAGTCGTGGGCAGTGCGGCGTGCCGCTTCAACCGCCAGCGCATCCAACTCGATCAGCGTCATGTGCCCGACTTCATTGGCCAGAGAAACACCGAAGGTGCCGATACCGCCATACACATCGGCCGCCTGCTGTGGCGCCCGGTTACGCATCGCCTCTCGAATGCGCTGCAGCACAATCGCCACCATCTCTACATTGGTCTGGCAAAACGAGCCCGCCGGGAGCCACATCAGGCGGCCCGCGATCTCGAACTGGCTCATCAGGTCACCGACCAAGGGTCGCGGTTCCCCGGATCGATGACGGAAGGCCACCGTGCCAACACCGGCCAAAGTCGCAATCTGGCCGGCTAGTTCCGGCAACTCCGGATGCGTTTCGAGCGTCAGCCCCTCAATACCCTGGATCACTATCTGCAGCACTGGATCGTTCGGAGGACCCACGACGGTGCAGTCCAACCACACCTTGCCGTGATAGTTCGGAGCGGCTCCGGAGCGCAAAAGCTGATTGAGCTGATCGGCGAGCGAGCCGATCAGCGGGTGGGCAATCGGGCAATCGCGAATTTCGACGATCCCGCGCCGGCCGCGCGGGCGAAAGCCGGCTTCCCACCCGATCGCCAGGGCCGCCGTATGCCGGTATCGCCACGGCGTCTCCATACCATGCGCACGTGATACCTGGGCGTCTACGCCCGCCGCTCTCATTTCAGCGTCGACCAGGCGACGTTTCGTCTCTATCTGCGCGGCGTGAGCGACATGCTGCCACTGGCAGCCGCCACAGCCCTGATGGTAGTGCACACATGGAGCATCCACCCGATCCGCCGAGGCCTCTACCACAGCATCCACCACGCCTCGCCATGGTTTACGCCGTTGGTCTACCGTGGCGAGTACACGTTCACCTGGAATACCTCGGTCGATCTGTAGCCGCCGCCCATCATGTTCCGCGCCCACCGCGCCACGGCCTGACCAATCCAACAGAGTTAGCCCCAACTCCAGAGGCAGCTTTCCAGTCTTCTTTCCGCGGCGAGCACTGTGTTCAGTCATGACGTTTCACCATACCAACGCCCGCCCCTGGACAGTCACAGGTTAAGCCACTGTGTCGTAGCAGGAGCGCGTGTGCTGGAGCCAGAAGGCACGAGCACGTGGTAGCTGTGCCGGGCACCAACCGCGGCCGAAAAGTCAGGCGCCAATCCCCCACTCCCCTCCCACAGCACCGCATCGGCGCGAAGACGAATGGGACGAAACACCGCCTCTTGTTGCTGGCGCACGCTGGCCGTGCCCATCAGCACCGTGCTCCGGTGACGACTGCTAATGCGGAGCATGCCCGTACAATTACTCGGATTCGGGCACGGAGCATCGGGACCAAGAGCGCTGACCTGGGCCGCTCCCACTCGTACGCTGGAACCGGTACGTAGCGCAAAAATTGGAATCCTGGCCTGGCCCAGGCTGGCTCGCCAATTGGCATAGGAGACCGAGGGGTATTGGGCGCCGACGTCCCACACGGAGAGCACGCGATAGTGCCGCAGGACGGCCGAGAGGCCCATCACGCTGCGCGCCCGCGGATCGGTCACGATCACCAGGTCGATAACCCGGTCGTGCTGAGGCAGAACTGAGCCTAACCACTGAAGATAGGCAAGCGGCCGAGCACTGCCGTCGATCAGCGCCGTCTTACCTTGTGAGCGCAGCACCATCCCTCCTCCCACCCCCGACCAATACAGGCGGGCCCGCGGCCCCATATCGGCCCGAGCCAGATCGACTGTCAGCAACGCCGCACCGGCAATAAGGGCCAGAAGCAACTCACGTTGCCTGCCCACCATCTCCCGCGGCGGCGACCAGTTCATCCGGTGCAGGCCGAACCCGGCAACACCCACCAGCAGACAGTAATACACCGCCACCTGCCAGGCAGGAAAGGAATTAGAGTGCAATGCGGCAGGCAGAGATGCCAACCAGTTCGAGAATTGAATCAGCCCATACAGCAGATCGTACGAGAGGTCGGCCAGAGCGCCGAGCCAGGGAGTCGCGGCGCCCCATATGCCCAGTACGGCGCCCAGTACTATCAGGATGGGCAGAAGCGGCAAGACCACCGCATTGGCGAGCGGACCGGTGAGCGACACCACGTGGAAACCGGCCGCCACAATGGGAAGGGTGCCGATCTGGGCCGCCATGGTGACGGCCAGAGCCTCACGGGCCGGCGACGGCACCCATCTCAACCTGGCAATGAGATAGGGGGTAAAAGCCACGATCGAGAACGTGCCAATCGTCGACAGTTGAAAGCCGATATCCCAGGGAAGCGATGGCTCGATGGCCACCATCACGGCTGCGGCGAAAGCCAGCGATACCAGGGCGACCGTGCCACGCCCCAGGTACACCGCGACAAACACCAGTCCCCACATCACCGCCGACCGTACTCCCGAGGCGGTGGCCCCGGTGAGCAGCACATACATCAGGAGGGCACCGAGCGAGAGAACCAGCGTGGCTAGACGACGCCGTAGCAGCCCAGCCAGCTGATGGACCGTTCCGGCGACCATGGCTACCTTGATTCCGGAAATGGCGATGATGTGGATCAACCCAGTGGCCACCAGAGCGGGCGCCAGTCCCCCCAGGGTGGCGCTGCGCGCTCCCAGTACGATGGCAATCAGCAACGCGGCTTCCGGCTCCGGCATCCAGGAGTCGATATTTGCTTCCAGGTGAGTCCTCAGCGGCACGATCCAGCCAAGCCAACCGGTGGATGTCGGTCCAAGATTCACGATCCTAGGAAAGCGCATTTCCTGCCCTATTCCCTGTCGCTGCAAGATGGCTCGCCACGGGATGGCGCCGCGGTTGGTCGGCGTGATTAACCGACCGGTGAGGGAGACGGCCTCACCGTAGTCAAGCTGCTGACTGGGCGAGGTATGGACCCGAACTGTTCCACCCGTAGCAAACGTCTGCCCGTGCACCACCACCTGGTGAACGCTCACATCGTAGTTAGCGCCCGTGTCGCGGATATCCGGTTCCGCCGACACCACGCCCTGCAACTCCACGGTGCCATGATACCGGCTCAGGCTGGTATCCACCGACCCATTGTCTGACGAAGGCGCCCGCCACACCCCAAGGCAGAGTGCCGCGACGGCCAGAAAGAGCGTGCGCTGGCGCTTTCCTCTCGTGAATCCGAAGAGAGCCAGGCCCGCCGCCAGCGTCAGCAATACTTCTCCCGGCGCCCCGGCGCCGGCGCCGAGTACGACTCCGATGACAAAAGGCAGCGCGACCCAGACCAGGATCATCTCACGACTGTAGCCTCACTGCCCGCCGTGCCACCGGACGCTAGAGGGTGGCGCTAGCCCTGGTCATTTAACGTCAGCGTCATGGTTGGAGTCGGAATCTCATGATCGGCGCGCGTCGGTATCACAGCCGTGCCAACCGAGAAGAACTCGATAACGTGCGACCCCCAACCATGGCTGCGCTCCTGAATCTGCACACCAACAATGCCTTCGGCCTGTACTTCTTCCGCCTCGCGCTGCATCCGTTCCATAGCCAGTTCCCGCGCGTCGTACAGCGCCTGCGTGAAGTTGGGCATCTCCTGGTTCTGGCCTATCTGCTTGAACATGCCGCGCAGTCCCTGATGGGCAACATGGTACACGCAGTTCCCCATCACCAATCCAACCGGACGATACCCTGAAGACAGGAGCGTCCAGAAATCCTGCCCGGAGAGATCGCTCGTAAAGGGCCGTCCGTTGGGAGCGCGATGAACCGCGCCCTCCCGGTGCTTCACCGCCGTGCCGATCGCCATGAACTCGGCCAGGTGCTCGCCCCATTCGTAGCGCGTCACCTCAAGCCGGACGCCGACCACGCCATCCGCTCCCAGTTGGTCAGCCTCTTCCTCCATGCGGGTCATCGCCAGTTCGCGGGCATGATATGTGGCTTGCGTCAGCACCTCCATTTCCTGGTTCTGGTTCCAGTTCTGTTGCTGGAAGCCAATGTGATAAATGGAACTGCCGACCACCAGCCCCAGCGGATCGAAGCCCGCGTGCTTAACGAGCAGAAACTCGTTCACGCTCAGATCGCTGGTGAAAAACCCCCGTCCCGCGGCCTGGCGCATGCGTTCCATACGCTCGACACCATGCTGGGTCAATCCCTCAGTAGAACGCGGATCGTAACTCACAGATCTGTCTCCCGGTGCTCTGCACCACGGCGAAATAGTCGATAGCTCAGATAGAAAGATTCAAGGTAGGCGTGATCGAGAGTTTGTCCCGCTGCCACAACCGCACGATGGCTGTACCAACGGCCTGGAACGTGAAGAGGTAGTCGGTGCGCTCCTGGTCGTTCCCGCCGCTGACTTCAAACTCTTCCTGCTCCTGCTCAATCGCCATACCCACGATCCCCTCCGCCGCGAGATCGGAGGCTTGACGATGAATAGCGCGCGTTGCGAGGTGGCGCGCGGCATAGAGCCCTTGGGTGAACTCGGTTAACTCCTGGTTTTGCCGGCCACCTCCGAACCAGGAATTCATCGTTTGCGTCCGCCAGGTGGGAACCACGTGATAGACACAACTACTGGCCACCACCCCCCGCGGCCAGTATCCCGCTTGATAGAGTTTCCAGAAGTCTTGCCCCGATAGATTGGTCAGGGCAGGGTGTGCTTCGGGAGGCGCATTCTCCAGCCGCATGGCTGTTCCAATCGCGCTGAACTCGAGCATGTTCTCAGACCACTCATATTTCGAGCGCGTCACGTGTACTCCAACCACCACACTCGCGCCAACCCTGCTCGCTTCCTGTGCCAGCCTACCCAATGCAAGTGAGCGCGCTTCATTCATGGCGTTGGTGGAGACATCGAGCTGACCGCTCGGCGTGTACCAATTGAGATAGCGCCACCCCATGTGATACATCGACGAACCCATGACCTGCGAAAGCGGACGATAACCTACCTGTCGCGCCAACAGGAATTCGTTGACCGAGAGGTCTGAGGTATAGAACGCCCCCTCGCGCGTACGTAACTCGTCGAGACGGCGCTGTGCCTGGACCGGAATCCCTCCGGCGCTGAGCGCTGCTAGGCTCTCGCGCTGATCCGCCTGTTCTTGTGCCAGGTGCGCTCCGCGCTCGTCTGCGAGACGTTTCTCTTCTTCTGACCGGTGGTGAAACAGCGGCACGGCAGATCGCTCAAACGCCCAGTAAGCGCTGTAGCGCCAGCCGAGATTGCTCGCTGCGGTTCGCCTCAACAGTCAACTCACGGCTGAGTTGATCAATCCAGTCGTCCAGACTCACCCGCTCGGTCTTGAGCACGATGCCACGCACGGCTCTACCCACCGTCGCCTGGATCTGGCCGGCGGAGTGGATGACCTCGTAGCGATTCTCACCCAACTCCACCGCAATGCGGTACACGTGCTTGGTCCGTGAAAACAGCCCGTCTCCCTTGCGTTCCACCCGCGCACGCCCGGGTAAGGCGCCCTCGAGCTTGACCGCCAAGGCCTCAATGAACGCTTTCAGGTCGCCGGTATCCGCCCGTAAGGAGGACGCAACGAGTTCGAACTGAAGATCGTCTGACTCCCCAGACACCTCCGTACTCTCACGATTCATAGGTCATAGTACTCCGATTCACACGCATCTGCCGGGAGGGTTGTCGGACCACGCAATTGACACCATTCTCCTGCGGGTTCGTAGCGTGACACGCTCGGAGGGTGTGATATATCAAACGTGATGCGCATCGGGGGCTCACGGGGCTACTGCGTCTCTGCCGCGGCCGGAGCACGATCCTTCGAGCGCCGCTCGAAGGCATACATGTACCCCTGGCCGCGAACACTCCGGATAAATCGCGGATTTTCGAGGTCTTTCTCAAGCTTCTGCCGCAAACGGTGGATGTGGACTTTCAGCAAGTCCTGTGCCTGGGATTCTGGGATATTGACACCCATAACATGCTGCATGATCTCGCCACTGGGCAAGACGGTACCGGGTCGTTCTCCCAGCACGCGCAGCACATCGAATTCGGTCCGTGTCAGCCCAACCTCCCGGCCATTAACTGTGACCTGACGCTGGTGCAAATCAATCTTTAAGTAGCCCAGCTCCATCACGGATGCCGGCATCCGTTCAGCGCCAAAGCGGCGCAGCATGGCGCGGATTTGCGCGGCTAGCCAATCCGGTTGGAATGTGTTGGATACATAGTCGGCGCCGCGCTCAAGCAGTTCAACCGCTTCAGCAACCGGAGCATTGGGCCAGACGACGACAATTAGGCTCCTCCCCCGTCCTTGACTGGAAGTACCGAGCCGGGCAAGGCTGGCGCTGTCATGGGGACCGGCAATCACCGCGGCGTCCGGTTGGGAAAACTCCAGCGCGTCGCGAAGTTCCTCTTCGGTCTCCACGGCGTATACCTGGAAATCACGTGCGCGCAGGAGGACATCAAGTTCGGGTCCCTGTCGCGCCGAATGACCGTAGACGACCAGCCTTCTACCAAGGGCCAATAACGCACCTTCCTGCACGAATTGACGTGGTAATTACCGTCAAATGATCCGCTTACCCAGCGCCGATAGAATAAACTCCACGGCCAATCGGGCCGTCTCGTTATGGCTATCCAGCACGGGATTGACTTCGACTGCGTCCATGCCCACCATCCTATTCGATTCAGCGATCATCTCCATGGCGAGTTGGGTCTCACGATAGGTGAGCCCGCCCGGCACGGGAGTCCCCACCCCCGGAGCTTGCATGGGATCGACCACATCGAGATCGAGGCTTAGATGGATGCCGTCGACGCCATCTCCGGCTCGTTCGATGGCCATCTCGACCACGCGAGATAGACCGATTCGGTCCACGTCATACATCGTGAACACGTGAACTCCACACTCACGGAGCGCAGTGCGCTCGCCCGGGTCAAGTTCCCGAGTGCCAACCATCGCTATCCGGCGCGGATTAATCTTCTGGCCACGGCCGCCAAACCGCGCCAGTCGATCATCGCCCTGGCCTGCGAGTGCCGCCAGTACCATGCCGTGAATATTCCCGGACGGAGATGTCCCCGCGGTGTTAAAGTCACCGTGCGCATCCAGCCAGATCAGACCCACCTCCCGCTGTGCGGAGATGCCCGTCACTGAACCAAGCGAGACACAGTGATCTCCCCCCAGAACGAGAGGAAACCAGCCGTCCCTCACCGCCTCGCTGACCGTCGTGGCGAGCTGCTCGCACATGGCCACAATCGGTTGCAGGTACTTGAGCGAAGGAGGGTTACTGTCGGTGCTCTCAGGGACCGCAACGGGCACGTTGCCGAAATCACGCACCTCACCGTCGATCTCGCGCAGCCGAGCCGCGAGCCCAGCATACCGGATCGCGCTGGGTCCCATGTCGACACCTCGGCGGTCGGCTCCCAGGTCGACTGGGGCCCCAATGATGGCTACGTTCATCTCTCCCACTTTCGCCCCTGCCGCTGGTCCGGTGGGGCATGAATTGCTGCACTCGGTCCCACGAGCTATGTTATAGTCATCGTTCAATGTGCTAGACTACGGGGAAACAGTAGACGCGGGAGCATATGCCACCCGCTCTATTTTACTCAAGGCACCACATGGAATGAGGCCAGGGTGGGCACCCGCCTGGTGGCCTGTTCGTAACTGAAAGGGGGTGCGATGTACGCACCTGCAGATGAAATGCCCCCGCCGGAGGATGTCCTCCGAGGTCACCTTCGGATGGAGCCGGAAGAGGCTGCTCCAGAACACCACGACCCGCTTTCCGCGCTTGAAAACGAACAGGCACAGGACGCCGTTCGACTGTATCTTCGCGAGATCGGACGTGTTCCCCTCCTCAAAAAGGCTGACGAAGTTCGTCTTGCTAAGGCTATCGAATTACAGCGCCTTATTGAAAATTCCCATAAAGATGAAGTCTTCCGTCAGGAGGTGGAGGCAGACCCGGACGCGAAGTTCGACGGCCTGGACCTGACTGCGGCACAAATCAAAGCGATTCTTGGCTGGGATTCCTCCAACGAGCGACCGTATTTGTACGCCGGCGAGGAAGCCCGTCGTCAGATGATCGAAGCCAACTTGCGCCTGGTGGTGAGCGTGGCCAAAAAGTATCTCGGCCACGGTATGAGCCTGCTGGATCTGATTCAGGAGGGGAACACTGGGTTGATGCGAGCCGTCGAAAAATTCGATTGGCGTCGTGGGTTCAAATTCTCAACCTACGCGACGTGGTGGATTCGCCAGGCGGTGACTCGAGCGATCGCGGATCAAGCACGCACTATTCGGGTTCCCGTACACATGAACGAGCGCATCAGTCGCTACAACCGCGAGATGATGCGGCTCTCTCAGAGTCTGGGGCGCGATCCGAAACTGGAAGAGATCGCTGCCGCCATGGAAATGAGCCCGGAAAAGGTCGAGGAGATCAAAAGCGCGATCCGAGTTCCAATCTCGCTCGAGAAGCCAGTTGGTGACGACGAGGAAAGCATGCTCGGCGATTTCGTCGAAGACGAATCGCACGACCTGGAGGAACTCGCTGCCAAGGGTGTGCTGCGCGATGCCATTGATGAGGTCCTGGATACGCTGTCCGAGCGCGAAGCGGGCATTATCCGCCTGCGTTTCGGTCTCTCCGGCCGGCGGCCTCAGACCTTAGAAGAGGTCGGCGGACACTTCGGTCTTACCCGCGAGCGAATCCGCCAGATCGAGATCGAGGCCTTGCGCAAGTTGCGCCAGCCCAAGATCACCCGCAAAATCAAAGACTACCTCGAATAATTCCGCGGTAGGTGACGCCAAAAGAGGCCGCGGGAGCGGCCTCTTTTGGCGTGATCGTCGGTTGGCTTGCGCTACCGGCGAGCCGCCACCGCCTGGCGCACGATGCCGTTGAGCGGGTCACCGGTGGGCGGGCCCGCATAGAACCAGTCAATCTGATACTGATTGCCGAGGTCCCAAGTGCGCACGAACGCCTCATCGAGCGCGACATAGTGCGCATTCGCCGGCGGGTCGACGGGGGTAATGGTCCGTATTAATTTGCCGGTTGAATCGTATGCGGAACAGGTAATGGTGACATGTTTCAGTTTGTCTGGATTCACGTTGCCCAGTTTCGCCAGCACCTTTGGATTGGGATACGGATTCTTCACTGCCATGCGTAGATAAAACCACTGACCAACCGGCTGGACCTTCCAGTGCTCGAGAACATCCACTTGATACCCATGATCCGTCCCTCGGCCGCATCGTATGCCGTCCTCGTCGAACTCCATGCCAAGCGTGCCCGAGTGATAGATGCCCAAGCCAACGCCGAACTTGTGGAAGTGGATGCCGCGAATCTTCAACGACACGACAGTTACCTTGGGATCCGTCTGAACGCGGTGGTCGAGTTCCTCCGATGCGCCCGTGAGGGTCAGCAGAGAGTGCTTGATCAGCGTACGGGAACCAATCGCATTCACGTGCCAGAAGCCGTTCGCCGTGGAGTTAACGTTGAAGTCGTCATAGATAGCCGGTGTCGAGCCGGGGTCAGGCGCAAAGGATATGATAAACACCCCCGCCGCGATCCCCAAAAAGATGCATATGAGGCCAACCACTCCAGCTTGTACGACGGCGCGTTTGGTCGTCATGCCGCTTCGGTTACCATGCGCTCGCCGCGCTCTGCCGGCGACGTGTCGAAGGCTCCCGCGGCTTCCGCCGCAAGATAGGTGCCACTCGCTGCCATCAGAGCGAGCAACACCGTCACCATGGCAATGATCTTCTGGCGCCCCATCCACCAGTCAAATTCGTCTGACTTCCACCACAAGTTCCACTGATTGATGGCGTAGTCGACCGTCATCTGATCCAGAACCGGGTCTTCCTCAGGCGGCACGATCTCATATTTGTTGGTGTGGAACAGGTCATCGTAGGCCAGGGCGTATAACCCATGTACCTGGAAATTCAACGGTGATTCGTGATAATTCCAGTGATACCGATACCGAGCGGCGATCCACGACCAAGAATGTCCCTGGTTTTCTTCGTACGAAATCACTTTGTACCAACTGCGCCAGGGACTAACCGAAACGGCCGCCACCTGAATCACGAAGCTGGCGCCAATCAGTGCGAGCGCCGCAACCCAAATGGCAGGCGCCTTGCGTATCGAATCCCGAAAGAGTTCGCCCAGCGGCAAGATCAGAAACGGCAGCGTCGCGTACATATATCGCGGGCCCCACGCGGGATCCCCATGCCAGTAGGTGACGTATCCATACAACAAAAAGAAGCCGGCCGTCATGGCGCCGAATGAGACCGTGAGGGCCGGAAACCTCCGCGCGAAGCGCGGACCAGCAAGCGCCAATAGGAAGATCACCGGACAATACCAGAGCAGTCCCTTTCCCGGACTGACCAGGAGGCCCAGCGCGCCCTTCCAAATGGTGTAGCCAAACACCGTCTCATAATGCCCGCTTGCAGTCACCGATCCGAACCGAAACCAGTTGTACCACATGACAAAGCCCGCGAACGGCACGATCCCGATCCCGACCAGAATCAGCCGGACCACGCGATCCCGCACCGCTCGGTCCATGCCTCCCGGCAAAATCAGGTAGAGACCAAGTGCAAGTAATCCCAGCAAGGCGTCCTGATATCGAGTGATAACGGCGCCGCCAATCGCCGATCCAGCAAACACCAAGTACCACATTCCACGCCGTTGTTCCCGGAAGCGGTACGCGCAGTACATGGCGAGCAACAGAAAAAATGCGACCTCGGTGTGCTCAAGCACACTTTGCTCGTCCGGCCATACGGAGGTGGCGAAGCCGAAGATCAGCGAAAGGGCAAGCGAGCGCCGCAAGCTGTACCCAAGCCGCATCGCAAACATAAAGAAAAGAGTCACCTCCAGCGCTCCAAAGAGTGGGCCAACCAGTCTGGCCACCCAGAGGACCGTTGGACCGTACGGCCAGTGAAAATGAATGGCTAGCTGCGACCCCGTGTAGTCGAATGGAATGATCGCCAGCGGCTGGCCCGGCAGGTAGGTCGAGTAGGTCTTTCCCTCTCTCCCCACTGAAACACGAGGATCGAACGCCTCCTTCTTCACGTGCGGCGCGTACTGAATCTTCCAGCCGTTGAGATCCAGCGAGTGCCTGCCAATCACGTTTTCCGCCAACTCAACACGGATGGTCGTATCGCCAGTTGAGAAGAGATCAGCGGACGCGGTAAGGATGTACGCGGAAAATAAAAACGTGAAGACGACGGCGACCAGCGCTACGGCACGGACACGAGACGACGCCAGACGGGACGGCGAAATGGGAGAGGCGGGCACACAGACCTCGGCTGAAAGAGTCAACGGGTTATACCACTGGGCGTGCCTGCGATACAATAATTTGGCCAAAACGCCGATTGACTATCCCCCGGAGGTATCTCCTTTGCGGCTCATCAGTATCTGCCTCGTGATTGCGACAGGGCTCCTTTCAGTTGCTCCCGCCCATGCGGCGACGCACATCGTAACCCAGAAGACAACCAAGAAACTCGGCACCGTCACGCTGAGCACCGGACTGGCGCCCGGGCGCCACTATCGCATCCAGGTACTCGCCACCGGCCATCGAGCCTTTAGCGGCCACGGATTCGAGTATTACACCTACGTCTCAAAAGACCGCCTGTTCACACAGTCTAAACCGATCGTCCTCAGCGGCAAGACCCCGCAATCCTTTCAGGTCGGAGCGCCGACTTCCCAGCGGGTGACCGAGTGGATCCTGGCCGTCAGCGTCGTCCTGACTCGGGGCAATGGCCTGACCGTCCGCATTCTCGATGTTGGTAGCAAGAAGTAAATCCCGATCCGTACCTCGAATCCGGACAGACGCATGTCTCGCTTTGACCGCATAATACTGGCCGCCGTGCTGGGGCTCGGCTTGACCGTCGGCCTGCTATCTGTGGCATCGGCCAGGCTGGGACCAACAGTCGACACGTTTTCAACCCTCGACGTATTCGATGGTACGTCGGTGGCCACGCAGTTCGGCGTCTCGTTTACCACGGCCATGAATCTGCAGTCAGTCGAGCGGAACTTTCGAATCGAGCCCCGCACCGGGGGAGACTTTAACTGGTCTGGGAACGAGATGATTTTCAGACCGAAGCGGAATCTTTCCTACCACACCCGCTATACGGTCACCGTCGGTACCGGCGCCACTGATCCCAGTGGAAAACATATACTCCGCGCCTATCGGACCTCGTTCACCACGCAATCACCGCACCTCATGTACTTGGGAGCCGCCGGGGACGAACGCAATCGGCTGGTGCTGGCGTCGATCGGCGGTCGTCGTCAGGTCGTTGGACCGAACGACGGACTGGTCAGCGACTACTCGCTTTCCTTTGACAGTGGCCTGATCGTCTACGTCAAAGCCGGCAGCGCGGGAGAGCGCGCCGACGAACTCTGGCTCCTCAGTCTGACGGACAATAGCACACAGCGCGTCTTTCGCCGGACAGATTGGAGCATCTCGCAGCCCCATCTCTCACCAGATAACAGCCAGGTCGTCTTTTTGGCTGAGAACGTACGGGTCTGCCGGCAGTATTACGGGTGCTTTCGTGATCGCCGGCCAGAAGTATATTTTCTCGATCTTCGCTCCGGCAAAGTGCACCCCTTTCACTCCAGCGACACGCCGATTTCGAACTTCGTGACGTATTCGCCGGGCGGTCAGGTGGCCTTCACCGACCTGAGCTCAGCCTTGACCCTTGCCAATCCCGACGGTCGCATGCCTCTTCACATTCCCAACAGTGGCAACTCTCCGGAGTTCGCCGGCTTCGATGCGTCGGGCAACAAAGCCGCCTTTGTCGGCCAAACGCCCGAGAGCCAGGGTGGCGACATCCTGGTCTATTCCGGCACTCGATATCAGGACGTGTCGCGTGGCGTGTATGATTCCTCCACGCCAGCCTTCGCGAACTCAGGGAAGCGCATCGCATACGCCGGCTACAGCGGGGAGAAGGGCATCGAGCCGGTGTACGGTATCAGCGTGTACAACTTCGCCACCCATCGCACGCAGCACCTCACCAACAACCACGACTGGAGTGACTGGACGCCGGCCTGGTCGCTGGACGATCACTACCTCGCGTTTGTCCGTTCCGTCCCCCAGGAGGAGATGTACATGGGATCGGGCGAGATCTGGGTGATGCGGAGCGCGGGCGGAGATGCCCACCCCCTCGCCGGGATCGGGCGGCACATCACCTGGGTATCTTAGTGACGCCCCTTACTCCGTGGAACGATATTGGGACGGAGTGCCGCCTCGCTGATCAGCGCATCGACATCACTGGATAGTCGAACAGACGCCTTCTTCTGGAAAGCCAGTGCGCCGGCCGGGGGATTGACCAGAGCGTCCGCCAGCGGCATGCCGTCCTGATGCTGCGGCGCGGCGCCTAGCAGCGTCTCGACTGTCGGGGCGATATCTACCAGGCGGGCAGGATAAGTGGAGACGTAGCCCTTTTTGATGCCGGGACCGGCCACGATCATCGGAATATGCTGCGCTGCCCAGGTCGCTCCGCCATGGTCACCCTTGCGGCCTACCTTCTGGAATTGAGGCGTCAAGGTGATGGTGTTCTCGTCGTACACAAGCACAATATCCGGAGACTCAGCCGTATTTAGTGAGGCAAGCATATCCAAGTGCGCCTGAACCACGCGTTTGTCCGCCAGTCGGGAAACCGGTGATAGAAGCCGGTATTGTCCCTTCCGGTTCTTGGCGTACACGGCAGCCACATGGGGAATATTTGCCTTCGACAGAGCCGAGGACACCCGCGGCACGGCATCCGTGTTTTTCAGCCAGATGGGCGAATAATCGCCGTGGCCAATGTACAGCGGGTCGCCACCGGCATGCGTGACAACCGCTTTAATTGAATCGACATCCACGGTATTGACGGCGGGCACCATACCATGATCCGAGGTAATCACCCAGTCGGTCTGGCCCAATAATCCAGCTCGGCCGTACGCGGCAACCAATCGTCCGATCTGTTTGTCGATGTTGGTCAGCAGGGGCTGCATGACGGTGCTGTCGGTCCCCGCGATGTGACCAAAAATGTCGACCTCCGGGAAGTTGACCATTAATAGTCGGGGGTGATACTTGAACAGGTACTTCATGGCGTACACAGTCGTCCACTGATCTTCCACTCCGGGAACGCGCGGGTAGGTAGGCAAATCGAGCTGCGGGCTCTTCAGCAGACTCATGGTCGGTGTATGCCCGGGGATGGCAGACGGGATGAAATGGCCGCGTGAGTCTTTGGTGCCGAAACCAATGAAATCCGCTTGTCCAGCGCCAAGCGCGTCTGCTGCATACACCTTGTGGGCGCTGAGCGCCACGACGGCGGAGCCCGGCCAGCGCTGATGCACGATCGCCGCCATGCTGGGAGAGCCGGTCTGCTCGATGAACTTCCCAATGTAGCCGGTTCGAGTTAAGTTACTGTCAAGAAGATTCGGCGACATCGTGTCCGAGTTGGGCACCCGCCAGGTATCACCGAGGATCTGATGGTGAGACGGGAACACACCGGTGCCAATCGTGGCATGCGAGGTCTCCGTAACGCTCGGAAGCTCGCCGGTCCAGGCCCGCGAGTACTGCGTTCCGTTCGCCACCAGTGCGGCTAGATTTGGCATCTGGGCCAGATTGACTTCATCGAAACGAGCCGCATCAATCACCAGTACCACGGCAAAAGGACCCAGGCGATCCTTGGGCGTCGGCTTCGCGCCGGGCGGTGGAGGCGGGGATTGTTGCCAGCTCGGCGAGCCCATGGATGCACTGTCGGCAGGCGTACCAGCCGAGGACACTGTCCCCCAAACCACAAATGATGTCACGGCTAGCGCCGCGGCAACACTACGCGTCCATCTCCGCATCGTTCCCGTGCCTCCCTGTGGGCGTACAGTCGGTCCGTGCTGTGCTGTGCCCGAACAGAAGTTTAGGCACTATCGGTTTCTATTCAAGAAACGCCGGTGCCGTCCTAAGTGTACCGTGCTGGAAGATCAGTTAAGTGAAAGTTTATCAAACACGTGAATCATGCGACTTCCCCCGTGACACCCATGGGCTACCGTCAACCGAAAATCGGTATGGGAGGTCCGCTCCGGCTGTTATTCCCACCCGTGTACCTACGCGCACCCGATCCGCCTGGAACCCATCGCGCTCGATCCACATGTTTGACGACTCGAGATCCGCGCCGTTCTGGTCGCGCGAAATGTGGTACGCCTGACAGATCTTGCCCGGTCCATTCAGCAACTCCGCTCGTGGGCGGCCGTTCCGGTTCCGTTCCATTATGTCGAGCCCAGCTACCGGTTCGAGTGCGCGGAGTAACACGGCCCCCGCCACCCCTGGGTCATCGGTGACCACGTTCATGCAATGGTGCATGCCATAGCTGAGATACACATACACATATCCAGCCGGGCCGAACATCACCTGATTGCGGGGGGTAGGACCGCGATAGGCGTGCGATCCGGGATCGCTGGTTCCCGTATACGCTTCGGTTTCCACGATACGTCCCTTGAGCACGCCCTCCGGCAGCGAGCGAACCAGCAGCTTCCCCAGCAGATCGGAGGCAACCTCTACCGCATGACGTGCATAGAACGAGTGGGACAGTTTAGCGGCCGGCAACCGACGGCATCTCTTCCATGCGTCGCCGCATCTCTACAATCTGGTCGCGCATGGAGGCCGCGCGCTCAAACTCCAGATTCTTGGCTGCCTGCTTCATCTGGCCCTCCAGGTCCTTCACCAATCGAGCCAGCTCATCCTTCGGAATCTCGTCAGGCGTGTGATACTCAATTCGTTCCTCGGCGACCGCCCGTACCAGGTCGGCCCGATCCCGAATGGACTTTTGGATGCCTACCGGGGTAATCCCATGGAGTTCATTGTATTTCAACTGGCGAGCACGGCGACGGTAGGTCTCGTCGATCGCCTTCCGCATCGAATCGGTGACGCGATCGGCGTACATGACGACATGGCCGTCGAGATGCCGAGCCGCGCGACCGATGGTCTGGATCAGCGACCGCTCCGAGCGCAGGTACCCCTCTTTGTCGGCATCGAGAATCGCCACCAAACTTACCTCCGGCAAATCCAGACCCTCGCGCAGCAGGTTGATTCCGACCACCACATCGTAGACGCCGAGACGCAAATCGCGCAGAATCTCGACTCGCTCCATGACATCCATCTCACTGTGCAGATAGTGCACCTTGACGCCCATTTCGCGCATATAGTCCGCCAGGTCTTCCGCCATCTTTTTGGTCAGCGTGGTAACCAGCGCGCGCTGGCGCGCAGCCGTGCGCGCCCCGACCACGGCCAGCAGATCATCGATCTGATGATCCGTCGGTTTCACTTCGATGGTGGGATCGAGCAGGCCAGTAGGCCGGACGATCTGTTCAATTACGTGCACACTGTGCTCATATTCGTACGGGCCAGGCGTCGCCGATACGAACACCGCCTGATGAATGCGTTCGCGAAACTCCTGAAAGGTCAGCGGTCGGTTGTCCATCGCGGACGGCAACCGGAAGCCGTACTCCACCAGCGTTTCCTTGCGCGAGCGGTCGCCGAAGTACATTCCCTGCACCTGGGGTAGCGCCACGTGCGATTCGTCGACAAACAGCAGGAAATCATCCGGGAAGTAGTCCAGCAAGGTCCACGGCCGGGAGCCGGGTTCTCGTTGCGACAGGTGGCGCGCATAGTTCTCGACGCCGTTACAGAAGCCGGTCTCGCGCATCATCTCCAGGTCGAACATGGTGCGCTGCTCCAGCCGTGCGGCCTCCAGGACCTTGCCGGCGCCCTTCATCTCGTTGAGCACCTGGTACAGCTCGTCCTCGATCGACACCATGGCCAGCTTGAGCTTCTCGTCGGTGGTCACGAAGTGGCGAGCCGGATAGATGTCAACACTGTCGCGGCTGGCCATGATTTCGCCGGTCAGGGGATCCAGCTCGACGATGCGCTCCACCGTGTCGCCAAAGAACTCGATCCGTATCGCCAACTGTTCGTATGCCGGGTAGATCTCGACCACGTCGCCGCGCACCCGAAAGGTGCCGCGGGTAAAGGCGATGTCGTTGCGCTCGTACAGAATATGCGTCAGCTGACGAAGCAGCTTATCCCGCTTGCGAACTTCATCGCGCTGCAGGCTTACCACCACATCCCCATATGCATCCGGATCGCCCAGGCCATAAATACACGACACGCTGGCCACAATGAGCACATCGGATCGGGAGAACAGGGAGCGCGTGGCCGAGAGCCGCAGACGGTCGATTTCGTCGTTTCGGGACGAATCCTTCTCGATATAGGTATCGGATCGAGCGATGTAGGCCTCGGGTTGATAGTAGTCGTAATAGCTGACGAAGTACTCCACCGCGTTGTCCGGAAAAAACTCCTTGTACTCCGCGTACAACTGAGCGGCCAGCGTCTTGTTGGGGGCCAGAACCAGAGTGGGACGCTGCAGTTCCTGCACCACATTGGCCACGGTAAAGGTCTTGCCGGAACCGGTTACCCCCAGCAGCGTTTGGAATGCGTCGCCCTGTCGGATGCCGCGGGTGAGCGCCGCGATCGCCTCAGGCTGATCCCCGGTCGGTCGAAAGTCGCTTACGACACGAAAGTCAGGCACGACAACCTCTTAAGAATAAGAACAAACATTCTATATTGTAGCAAGCTGCAGAGGGGGACTTCACCATAGCACGCGACAGGAGGCGCGGCCCACTTCAGCTTCTGTCTGGGTTCGCCATGAGCAGACGCTGGTCTGGTATGAGAGCGCTGCTCCTCGCACCTCCGGATGACTGGCCGAGCAGGCACCCGCGATCGGGGGGTGCGTGCTGCTTTACTTGCCCAGCAACCGGCTGATCAGAATGCTGATCTCGTACAGGAAGTAGAGGATGCCGCCCAGAATGAGCGGTGAGATCCAGTCTGCTCCAGGAGTGGCGACGGTGGCGAAGATAAAGACTCCGAAGAAGAAAAATGCACGTTTCTTGGCCAGCCATCCCGAGGACGTGACGCCGATCGTAGTAAGCGAAACCAGCACCAGCGGCAATTCGAACGAAATGCCAAACACCAGGATGATAAGCGTTATGAAGCTGACATAGTCACTGGCGAAAGGGATGACCTGTATATCGCCGCTCTGAAAGCCGGCGAAGAACTTGATGGCCAGAGGCATGACGAAATACGCAGTTGTCGCGCCGCTGGCAAAAAGAAAGAGGGCCGTGAAAATCACGATCGGTGCAAAGCGGTTTGCCTTCGGCCCAAAAGCAGGAGATATAAACCCCCAGATCTGCCAGAGAGTGACCGGCAGCGCAAAGACGAAACCGACCACGATGGCAACTTTAAGGTGCAGCGTAAATGCTCCATACACCTCAGGCACTACGAGTTTGTGCCCGTGGAGGTATTCCCTGATTGGCGCGTCAATCAGGTGAATAATGAAGCCTGAAAGAAACCAGCCCGCAATCGCTCCGACCACGATCGCGCCAAGCGAAATAATCAATCGGTGGCGAAGTTCGTCGAGATGCTCGACGAAGGTCATATATTTCGGATCGGGTACCCGGACGCGTGGTCGTTCAGGGCTGGCAACGGACATAGTCTGCTCTTAGTTCCTGTGAATTGGGACGTGTCTCCCGCGTTTACGCGTAACCAGGAAGGCATCCTGGAGCAGCGCCGCGCGCAGTTGCCCACACCGCTCTGACGGGGCTATGGGCAACTGCGCTCCAGCACGACGCGGAATCCGCGTGAACTAGACGGATGTGCGATCCGGCGTCGACGAAACGGGCGACGGCATGGGACTACCCTCAGCCTCGTTGACCACGGGAACTGGGCGGACGTCGGCAGCAGGAACAGGGGAAGCGACAGGCGTGGAAACCGTGCCTGCCGGGGTCTTGTCCTGTACGTTCATGCTGTCCTGCAATTCGGTCGTGCTCTTCTTGAACTCTCGGATCCCTTTGCCCAGCGAACCGCCGATCTCGGGAAGCCGCTTCGGTCCAAAGACCACCAGAGCGAGGACCAAGACGATGAGAAGCTCCGGTAAATGACCACCTAACACAAATCAACTCCTATACTAATCATTTTCTTTTCAGTATAGAGTACGGAATGCGGATGATCGCGGATCAGCCGCGCTCGACCGCAGCAAGCGCCCTATTCAGGCGTGTGCTCCTGCACGTACTCGTTGGCATCGCCGACCGTGCGGATCTTCTCCGCGTCTTCCTCAGAAATTTCGATGTTGAATTCCTCTTCAAGCGACATGATCAGTTCGACCAGATCCAGAGAATCGGCATTCAGATCCTCCTCGAAAGAGGCGCTGGGCACTACCTGACTCTCATCCACGCCGAGCTGCTCTGAAATGATCCGCCGCAGTCGTTCCTCGATTGAGTCCTGGTCCATCGTCTCTTCTACCTCCCGGTGGTCTTTTCCAAATAATGCGCGGGCATATCAGAAGATGCTTCCGATTTCGCCGGCGAGACCGTCCCGCTCGGAGCCAGTCCCTCAGCTATAGTACCTAGAACGCCGTTGACGAAACGTCCCGAGTTTTCGCCGCCGTACATTTTGGCGAGTTCAACCGCTTCGTTGATCACAATTTTCACGCGAGCACTCGGCTCATACATCAACTCGTAGACCCCCAGTTCCAGAGCGACGCGATCCGTTCTCGGCATCTGTTCGACAGGAAAGGCCGGTGCTGCCCCATGGATCCGTCGGTCCAGGTCCTCCCGCATCTCAATCGTTCGAGTGACCAGGTGCAGACTGAACAGTCGTTGATCGCGATCTATCGCCTGGGGCGACTCCTCCTCGATCTCCCGAACGCGTGCCTCCAGCGTTTCCTCAATCTCCCTTTCGGGTCGTGCTTCCAGCTCGAATAGGGCCTGAAACGCCAGGTTCCGCGCCAGCCGTCTACGATTTTTCATGCTCCCCTTCACGCCACGTAGTCAGTATAGACATCGCCTGAACGGAAGATCGGGTCCGCGAGCACCGTGCGCAGAAAGGGAAGGGTACTCGGTAAACCGATAATCTCGGTCTCTTGCAGCACACGCGTCATCCGCATGATTGCCTCCTCGCGATCGGCGCCATGCGCCATTACCTTCATCATGAGCGAGTCATAGTGGGCTGGGATCGTGTATCCGGCGAAGAGATGCGTATCGACACGCACCCCCGGCCCGCCTGGCAGAAAAAGCTCCTCCACGGTACCTGTCACCGGACGAAAGTCCTTACCGGCTTCCGCGTTAATCCGGCACTCAATCGCATGGCCGCGAACCCGTACGTCCTCCTGCCGAAAGCCCAGCGGCTCGCCCGCTGCAATACGAAGTTGTTCCTTGACGATATCAATGCCGGTGACCAACTCGGTGATGCCATGCTCCACTTGAATCCGGGTGTTCATTTCCATGAAGTAAAAGTTGCCTGTGTCATCCACCAGGAACTCCAGCGTGCCGGCACTGGTAAAGTCCAGGGCACGAGCGCCGGCAATGGTGGCCTGGCCCAGCTGCTCGCGCAGGGCCGGACTGGTCGACGCCGACGGCGCCTCCTCGATGAGTTTCTGATGCCGCCGTTGAATCGAGCACTCCCGTTCGGCAAGATGCACGATGGATCCATGCGTATCGCCCAGGACTTGCACTTCAATATGCCGGCAGTGTTCTAAATAGCGCTCGAGGTACACTTCGTCATTATCAAACGAGGCCCGAGCCTCCACCTGGGCCAGGGTAAAGCCGCCGGCCAGCTCGCGATCGTCGCGCGCCATATGCATACCGCGGCCGCCGCCACCCGCGGCCGCTTTGAGGATCACCGGATATCCGATGTCATGAGCAGCCTGCTGCGCCTCCTCCAATGAGGAAACCGGACCATCTGTACCCGGCAGGACTGGCAGCCCAGCGGCAGACATGACTCTTTTGGCATCCGCTTTATTCGCCACCTTTTCGATGGCTTCAGCACTCGGGCCGACAAAGGTCAGATCGTATTCGCCGCAAATCTCGGCGAAGTAGCGATCTTCGGCCAGGAAGCCGTAGCCGGGATGAATAGCGTCGCAGCCCGTGATCAAGGCGGCACTGATAATGTTTGGTACCGACAGGTAGCTCTTCGCACTGGGTGGGGGGCCGACGCACACGGCTTCATCCGCCAATCGCACGGGCAAGGAATTGCGGTCCGCTTCCGAGAAAATGATCACCGTCGGAATCTGAAGCTCCCGGCAGGCGCGCAGAATACGCAGAGCAATCTCGCCGCGATTGGCAATCAGCAGCTTGCCAATCATGCTAGAGCATCACCATGCCGCCGTCGATCTTCAGCACCTGACCCGTCATGTAGGCCGCGTCATCGCTCACCAGAAAGGCCACCGCACCCGCCACATCCTCCGCGGTACCCGGTCTGCCCATCGGCACCTGCCCCAGCATCCACTCTCTGATCTCCTGCGATAATGCTCGTGTCATTTCCGTATCCACCATGCCCGGCGCCACGACATTCGCCGTGATGCCGCGAGTGGCGACTTCGCGAGCGACGCTCTTGGTCAAGCCCAATAGACCCGCCTTGGCGGCCGCGTAACTTGCCTGGCCGGCATTACCGGTGCAGGCGACCACGGATGCGATATTGATGATGCGGCCCCATCGCTGCCGCATCATCGGACGCAGGACCTCTTTCGTCGTCAGGAACGCTCCCTTGAGATCGGTGTCCAGAACGCGATCCCATTCGTCCTCGCTCAGGCGGACGGTAAGGTGATCGGCTGAGATTCCCGCATTGTTTACCAGAATGTGGATGCCGCCCAGTTCGCTGCAGGCAGCACCGACCAGCGCCGAGACGGCGGTGCCACTGCTCACATCACCCTGCACGACCATCCCCCGGCCACCCACCTCGGTCACCGCGGCGAGCGTCTTCGCCGCGCCCTCCGCATCTGACCGATAGTTCACAGCCACAGAGGCGCCATCCCGAGCGAGGCGCACTGCGATCGCTCGTCCAATACCGCGCGAAGCGCCAGTGACTAGCGCTACCTTCCCCTCCAATGGCGTCAATGTGAAATCCCTATTCGGCCCGGCGAGCGCGCTTTTCCGGCACTACCTCTCGTCCCTTATAGAAACCGCAATTGCCACACGCGCGGTGCGAGATATGCGGCCGGCGACAGTGCGAGCAAAGAATAATAGCCCCGAACGCGGCATGGTCGTGGCCGCGTCGGCTGGTCTTTTTGGCGTGACTGGTCTTTCGCTTGGGTTGTGCTCCCATGGGGATCCTCTCTTCTAACTGTTTAATTCAGAATTGGCAAGTAGTCCCTGCAGCACCGTGAAAGGGGTGGAACCCTCGCTTGGCGGACAGGTACATTGTTCCAGATTAAGATTGACACCGCATGCCGGGCACAGCCCTCGGCACGCGTTTCTGCAGACCGGGACCAACTCAAGCGTCAACAGAAGCTGTTGGCGAATCGCTTCACCCAGATCAATCGTGTGATTCGCTGATATTTCAAAGGCTTCATCGCTGGAGGGAACGCCCGCCGACAAGCCCGTCGCTATATCGACCACCGGTCGATATTCCTCTTCGAAGTCCACCGTCGCCGGCTCCGAAAACGGCTCCAGGCAGCGGGCGCAGGTCGAGTGTACCAGTGCCTCCGCGTGGATATCGGCGATCAGGCCGAAGTTGGTCAGCATGAATCGAGCATGTCCCTGGACATCCGACGCCTCGCTGTCGCCCAGATCCAGCGTTCCATCGGACTGGAAGTCGTAGCGGCGCAATTGACCGACGTCTGATTTTAAGAGTTGCGATACGTTGAAAAGCAGTGACATTGGACGACCTTATCACTCTGGCTCGCCCTCCTCGAGGGGTGGCGGCCCTTGAATATTGAGCGCATGGATAGCGTTGCGGACACTTCCCTGTACGCGATGCAGCTCAGCATCCACTCGATCCAGCATATCGAGCGCGTAGCCGTCTGCCCCGTGTCGAACCTCCTCCGCCTCCTGTCGGGCCCTGGCCACGATCTCCCGAGCACGCTCTTCCGCCGCCAGGCGGACACTGTCCTCAGCAACCATTCGCTCGACGCGTTCCTGCGCCTGAGTGACTAACCGATTTGCCTCACTCTGCGCCTGGGCGAGAATCCGTTCTCGTTCTTGATTGACGCGTCGTGATTGCTTGATCTCCTCAGGAACAGTGGTTCTCATCAAATCGAGAACGTCGAGCGCCTCGCGCTCGTCAATCCAAACGCGGTGAGCGATGAGCATGCGAGAGCCGCTATTAATCACGGCCTCAAGGCGGTCCACCAGCATCAAAATATCGATGACATCACCTCTTGGAGGGGACGGACATGGCGATCCCCTGATGTAACTCACGCAGTCGACGTGCCACCGGCGCCGGCACCATGCCCGCGACATCCCCGCCGTTTTCAGCGATGTCCTTGATGAGGCTGGAGCTGAGGAAGCCAAAGTTCATGCTGGCAAACATACAGATAACCTCGAGTCCCGGCGCCATCTGGCGGTTCATCGTCGATTGCTGAAATTCCGACTCAAAGTCCGACACGGCTCGTAACCCCCGAACCAGGACGTCGGCCCCAACATCGCGAGCAAAGGTCGCGACCAATCCATCAAACCGCTCTACTTGCACTCGGTTCTCATCCTTCAGTGACTCTCGAACCATGTCGAGACGCTCATCCAGTGAAAACATGACATTTTTCTTGGGACGTGCGTAAACAGCGACCACCACTCGATCAAAGAGCTTCGCCGCTCGTTTCACGATCTCGACATGCCCGCAGGTAATGGGATCAAAGCTGCCCGGAACTACCGCCACGGTCACGCGTTTCACCCCTCTTGTACGACAAAAAACGATACCGCGGTGTCGCCATACACTTTTTGACGCTGGAGACTTAGCCGCCCGTAGCGCTCAGAAACAGCAAAACGCGGGCTATGTTCAAGAACGACCTCGGTGTCGTTCCCAATCACCCACGCCCCACCGAGCGTAGCCATTATAGCGTGTAGATTGGGATAGGCATAGGGCGGGTCGAGAAGAATCAGGCGGAACGGTTCATCCAGGAGCCGCAACGCTCGCTCCACCGGCGTGGCGAGCACACGACTGACGTCGTCATAACGGGTATGCCGTAGGTTGGCACGAATCGCCTGACAAGCCGCGGGCCGGTGCTCGACGAACACCGCGTGGCTCGCGCCCCGACTGAGCGCTTCGATTCCCAGCGCTCCCGTGCCCGCAAACAGGTCCAGTACGGGCTCCTCGACAAACTCGCCGGCCAGAATATTGAAGATGGCCCCTCGCACTTTATCGGAGGTCGGCCTCGTTTCCATGCCCCTGGGCGCCACCAGGTGATGCCCCTTCGCCTGTCCTGCTACTACTCGCACGCCTTCTCCCCACCGCGGTTGGTTACCCCTCCGCCCTCCATCATTGTCGCGTGCTCAGAGGATCGCAACTGTTCGGCCATACTGGGAAAAGCGGAAATCGACTCACGAATGAAGCTGCTCGACGGGAGGTGACCCAACCTTGAGCCTGGAGCCAGACGAGAAATCAATCCCGCCTGAACCGGAACGCGATAACTGGCAGGAAGGCGTGGGCGATATGTCGCCCGAGCAGTTCCGAGCCTATGGTTACCAGGTCGTGGACTGGATTGCCGAGTACTTTAACGGCCTGGAACAGAACCCGGTTCTCAGCCAGGTCAGGCCGGGACAGATTGCGTCATCGCTTCCCTCTCACGCGCCCGATGCCCCGGAGCCCATGAGCGCTATTCTCGACGACTTCGACCGGCTCATTATGCCGGGCATAACGCACTGGAACCACCCGGCCTTCTTTGCCTACTTTGCCATCACCGGATCTGCTCCTGGTATCCTCGGCGAGTTTCTGGCAGCCGCGCTCAACGTCAATGCCATGCTCTGGCGTACCTCGCCGGCGGCGACCGAGTTGGAAAGCGTAACCTTGGACTGGCTGCGGCAGCTCCTGGGCCTGCCCGATAGCTTTGAAGGCGTTATCTACGACACGGCTTCCATCTCCAGCCTGGTGGCGATCGCTGCGGCGCGCCAGGCAACTGGATTGGGCATTAGAGAACAGGGGATGGCGGGACGGAGCGATCTTCCTATCCTGCGGCTGTATTGCTCCAGCCAGGCGCATTCCTCCATCGAGAAGGACGCAATCACCCTCGGAATCGGCCAGGACAACGTGCGCAAGATCGGCACGGACCAGCAGTTCCGCATGCGCCCCGACGAACTCCGGCAGGCCATCGAGGACGATCTGCGTGCCGGCCACCGGCCGTTCTGCGTCGTGGCCACCGTCGGCACCACCTCAACCACCAGCATCGACCCGGTGCCGGAGATCGCGGACCTCTGCCGGCAGCACGGCCTGTGGCTGCATGTTGATGCGGCCTATGGAGGAGTTGCGGCGATCGATCCGGAGATGCGCTGGGTGCTGAATGGTGTAGACCGCGCCGACTCGGTCGTCGTCAATCCTCACAAGTGGCTCTTTACGCCGGTGGACCTCAGCACCTTCTTCACGCGGCATCTCGACACCGTGGCGGACGCGTTTACGTTGATCCCGGCCTACCTGCACACGCCCGAGCACGAGGGCGAACGCAACTACATGAATTACGGGCCGCAATTGGGTCGGCGCTTTCGAGCACTCAAGTTGTGGTTCGTGTTGCGTGCCTACGGCCGTGAAGGCATCGTTCGACGGCTGCGCGAGCACCTGCGACTGGCACACCTCTTCGCGCAACTGGTACGCGAGGACGGCGATTGGGAGATCATGGCGCCGGCTCCGTTCAGCACCGTGTGCTTCCGTGCGCATCCCAGGGGTAGCGCCCAACCTGAACTCAACGATCTGAACCAGAAGGTCGAGGACGCTGTCAACGCGACCGGAGAGGTATTCATTGCGCACACCATGCTGGGCGACGCCTTGACACTGCGCCTGGCCATCGGCAATGTTCGGACCGAAGAACGCCATGTGCTCCGAACCTGGGAATTACTACTGGGAGCGTTACGCGAATTGCGCGCCTAGCGCCGACGCTGTCCCACAGTCGACGCACATGGCTACCCGCTCACTCTCCCGTCGTGCCATCGAGCTGTTCACGCAGAATATCGGCATGCCCGCAGTGGCGGGCCGTCTCCTCGATCATATGGATGTAGATCCAGCGCAGTGAGACCGGTCGATCCGTCCGCTCGGCCAGGTCGTCAAGCGAGTGTCCTTCCGCACTGAGACTGGCTTCCGCGACCTCCTGGCGATAGAACGCCACAATCTCTTCAGGCGTCTCATCCGGTTCAATGCGAAAGTCCGCATCGGGATCCTCGTCCGTCCATGGCACCGGAAAGATCTGGTTGTTCAGCGTTCGACGAAACCAGCCCCGCTCCACATACGCCATATGCTTCACGATGCCCAGTAACGTGGTGTCCGAGCCTACCAGACGCCGCGTCAACTGCTCTCGATCCAGCCCTTCGGTCTTCAGCAGGAGCGTATCACGATAGTAATCCAGGAATGCTCGCAACAATTCGGCTTCGGTCCCAGTCTGAGGCGGTTCGACGCGATTGATCACCGTAGCCTTCTTTCCCTGCTAGAGCGCGGTAGGTCCGTGGTGTGCTCTGCGATCAGAGCAGCAAAGCACCGCGCATTCTAACTGAGGTCCGCCGTATCCCTCCAGAAGCGTGTAACCTGTCCGCTCAATAATTCGTTGTCCGCCCCCGACAGCTCGGGATCTTCCGCCAGCACCTGGTGAGCGGCCTGGCGGGCGTCTTCGATGGTCGCCACATCGCCCAGTTTGGCCACGCGCAGGGCTGGCAGGCCGCTCTGGCGCAAGCCCCAGAACTCGCCGGGACCGCGCAGTCGCAGGTCCTCTTCAGCCAGCTCAAAGCCATTGTCGGTCGCAGTCAGCGCCTCCAGTCGCTCGCGCGCCTGGTCGCCCTCAGACGCACTGATCAGGATGCAATACGCCTGCTCGCCACCCCGTCCCACCCTTCCACGAAATTGGTGGAGTTGCGCCAGACCAAACCGGTGGGCATCACGGATCACCATGACCGTGGCATTCGGCACGTCAATGCCGACCTCCACCACCGAGGTGGCCACCAGCACCTGATACTCGCCGGCGCGGAACGACGCCAGCGTTTTCTCCTTCTCGGCTGGCTTCATCCGCCCGTGGAGTAAGCCAACCGTAAAATCCGGAAAGGTCAAGCTCTGGAGTTGCTGGTGCTCGGCGATCACCGAGCGCATGTCGGAATCCGCGGTATCCTCGATCACGGGACAGACGACGAACGCCTGCCTCCCCTGCTGCACTTCCTCCCGTATCACGGCATACGCCTCAAACGGCTTGCGACACCAGGTAGTGATCACCGGCAGGCGGCCGGGCGGCATCTCGTCAAGCGAACTTACATCCAGATCGCCGTAGATGGTCATAGCCAGGGTACGCGGGATAGGCGTGGCGGTCATCGCTAGCGTATGCGGGTGCAGACCTTTCAGTCGGAGTGCAGCGCGCTGTTCAACGCCGAACCGGTGTTGCTCATCGGTGATCGCCAGGCCCAGTTGCCTGAATTCCACGTTCTCCTGGATCAGCGCATGAGTACCGACCAGGACCGGAATCGAGCCGTCCGCCGAGCCCGCATTCACCGTCCGGCGTTGTACTTTGGTGGTACTGCCGATCAGTAGCTCGCACCTCACCCCGAAGGGCGCAAGCACCTGAGAAAGCGTGCGAAAGTGTTGCTCCGCGAGAATCTCGGTCGGAGCCATCAACACTCCCTGGCGGCCCGCGGCAGCAATCTGCAGCAGGGCCGCCGCCGCTACCACCGTCTTGCCGGAGCCAACGTCGCCCTGCAGGAGACGGCTCATCGGTTGGGGACGCTGCATGTCCTCCAGAATCCCGGCGAGCACTCGTCGTTGCGCTCCGGTGAGCGAAAAGGGAAGTGAGGCGCGGAAGCGCTCCAGCAAGGCTGCATCAACCGGCACGGCAACCGCCGGGTCATACTGCTGCCAGTCCTTTTTGCGCATCAGCAGCCCAAGCTGGATCAGGAATAGCTCGTCGAAGGCGAGGCGCCGCTCTGCCTGGGCTTTACGGCGCTCATCCGCCGGGAAATGGTACTGATCGACGGCTCGAGCCAGGTCGAGAAGGTCGAACTGACCGCGCACAGGGGCCGGCAGATAGTCCTCCAGCGCGCCCGCATACTCGTCCACGATGCGGCGGATGCAGGTGCGTAGCGACCGCTGGAAGAGACCTTTGGTGAGCGGGTAGATGGGTACCAGACGCGCCGTGTGGGTCAGCTCGACATCCTCGATCAGCTCGTAGTCGCGCGGCGCGAAGGTAAAGCGGCCGTTAAATACATCCGGCTCGCCCGAGATGGCGATACGCTTGCCCACCGGCAAGGTCTTCTGCAGATACGGCTGATTGAACCATCGCACCGCGATGGTACCGCTGTCGTCCGAAATGGTCGCCGTGGTGATCGCCACCTTGCGTGCCGTTCGATTGACCCGCACATCGCGAATGACGCCCACCAGTGTAATTTTCTCGCCCAGACGCAGCCGGCTAATCGAGCTGGTGTCGGCGTAGTCGTAGTGGGTACGGGGGAAATGGTAGAGCAGATCGCGCACCGTTGCCACGCCCATCCGCTCGAGTGCTTCAGGCATCGGCTTCCGCATGCCCTTGAGCGAAGCAATGTCATGATCGAGATCGTCGGAGGAATGGACGGTAGAGAGCTCGGTCTGACCAGAGGTCGACGGCGCGACCGGTCGAGGGATGTCTGCCGGCAGTGCGGTATCGACGGCTGGCGGCGCGGCGGGAGCTCGATCAGGCGCTGCCGTGGGGCTCACGTCCATAGCGTCCCGAGCTGAACCGGTAACCAGCGCGTGCAAGGCGTCGGCGACCACGCTTTCGCGTTTCCTTCGGTCGGCGCTGCTGTAGTCTCGCAGGAGTGAGGCGGCGGCAAGGAGTGGCCCAGGAGGCGGGTCGCCAGCGCGTTTCACCTGCTGCTGGACAAAATGCGTCAGTCCGCCCACAGCGGCACGATCCAGAAAGCCCTGTTGACGTTCCAGCGTCAGCACACGCTGCACTACCGTCGAGGGGTCGTAGGCGGGGCGCATGCGCAATCAGGCCAGGGCGGGGACCGTGGCGCGCAGCACCTCCGCTATAGCGTGCAGGGCGTACTCGATATCTGCCCGCGATACCTCAAGGCTGGTCACCGCCCGGAAGGTACCGGGACCACCGCCGGCCACCCGCACTCCCTGTGCGGCGAGTTGCGCGGCCAGCTCCTGCAGCGGCCGGCCCGTGGCCGTGATATCGAAAAAGACCATGTTGCTATCCGGAGTGGGATTAATGACCGTGACGCCAGGTACAGCCGCCAACCCCTCGGCCAGGAGGCGCGCGTTAGCATGGTCATCGACCAGGCGATCTCGGTGGCAGTCCAAGGCCACCAGGCCCGCGGCCGCCAGCACGCCGGCCTGGCGCATTCCTCCGCCCAGCATCTTGCGCCAGCGACGCGCCTGGGCGATGAAGTCAACCGACCCGCAGAGCAGCGACCCCACCGGCGCCCCCAGTCCCTTGGAAAGACAGAAGGTCACCGAATCGACCGGCGCCAGCAAGTCGCTCACCGGCACGCCGAGCGCGGCCACGGCATTGAAGACCCGTGCGCCGTCGAGATGGAACGGGATGCGGGCCGCGTGCGCCACCGCGCCCACCGCAGCCACCTCGTCCACGCCGAGCACAGCTCCACCGCAGCGGTTGTGGGTGTTTTCCAGGGCGATGCAACCGGTACGTGGCTCGTGCTCATCGTTCGATCGAATGGCGCCACGCACCATCTCGGGATCGAGCCGCCCGTTCTTCCCGTTGGGGAGGGTGTGCAATTGGAGCCCGCCGCACACGGCCGTCCCCGCCGCCTCGTAACGAAAGATATGGCTCTGGTCCCCCAGTATCACCTCGTTGCCACGTTGTGTGTGCGACAGCAACCCGATCAGATTGCCCTGGGTGCCGCTGGAGACCAGGACTGCCGCTTCCTTGCCGGTGAGTTCGGCGGCGCGCGCTTCCAGACGGTGCACCGTGGGGTCTTCGTGCCACACATCATCGCCCACTTCCGCCTCGTACATGGCACGCCGCATCTCCGGCGTGGGGCGCGTAAAAGTATCGCTCCGGAGCTCTACCGAACGAATCATACTCGGACGAACGTCACCTGCTGCAGCCGGCCGTTCACCTCCAGCAAAGCAACGCTGCCCGGCATCCCCAGATGATCTTCATCCGTGGCCGAACCTGGATTGATAAAGGGAACATTGTGGAATACATCGTAAAAGGGATGATGTGTCCCGCCGAAGATAACGCAATCGACGTGCTCGCCGAAAAGGTCCTCAGGTTTTCTGGCATGGATGGCAAACTGCTGCACAGAGCCAATATCGTGGGCAATTCCCAGCTTGAAGCCGTCGAGATCCTCCACCCGCGTATCGGGCAGATTCGCCAGCGAGAGTTCAAAGTTGTCGCCGCGAACCGCCAGGACTTTCCGATTGTCCCCGCCCAGAGATTCCAGCACCTGTTCGCATTTGAGGTCGCCGGCGTGTACGACCACCTCAGCATCCCGGACCAGATCGAGCACTCGCGCCGGAACGGCATCGCTGCCTACCCAGTGCGTATCGGCGAGGACTGCAATTTGCATGGCGGACCACCCTCCCTACTAGAGAATCGGCGCTTACGGCAGAGCCAGATTATACCACCGTGCCGAAAGCGCTCCCGGTGTGGCAGAATGACCGAAGTGGAAGTAATTCTCACGCCCCGAACTGGTCTGCGTCTGAAAAACCCGGTGATTGCTGCCTCCGGCACCTTCGGCTATGGCATCGAGTGTGCGGCCAAAAACGACATTTCTGGGCTGGGAGCCGTGATCTGTAAGGGGACCACTCGGCAGGCGCGGACCGGCAACCAGCCGCTTCGACTGACCGAAACCGCGGCAGGCATGTTGAATGCAATCGGTCTCCAGAACATTGGCGTGGACGCCGTGGTACGCGACAAAGCCCCGCTCTGGGCGGCGCTGGACCTTCCGTTCCTGGTGAACGTGAGCGGAACCACGGTCGAGGACTACGCGGATATAGTGGCTCGACTTGATGGCGTTCCCGGCGTGGCCGGTATTGAACTCAATATTTCCTGTCCGAACGTCAAAGAGGGCGGCGTGGCGTTCGGCACGGACAGCCGCATGGCCGCCGAGGTCACGCGGGCCGTGCGCGACGTGACCGACCTGCCGCTGATGGTAAAACTTTCTCCCAACGTGTCCGACATCCGCCCCATCGCATCTGCCGTGGAAGAAGCCGGAGCGGATGCTATCAGCCTGGTCAACACGGTCTATGGGATGGCGATCGACGCGCGACACCGCCGGCCGCTCATGCCCAGCGTGACCGGCGGGCTGTCCGGCCCGGCCATCAAACCACTGGCACTCTACCTGGTCTACCAGGTGGCGCAGGAAGTCAGCGTACCCATCGTTGGCTTGGGCGGCATCCTACGCGCCGAGGACGCGATCGAGTTTCTGCTGGCCGGGGCAACGGCGGTGGCGGTGGGAACGGCGCTGATGCTGGACCCAACCAGTTGGCGAAACGTCGTCGCTGGAATCGACCAGTGGTGCCGGCGAGAGGGTGTACACGACCTCGCCGAGATCACGGGAGCGGCCAACGCCGGGTACAAAAAGAGAGCCGGCGAGGTTTCCCTCACCGGCTGAACTGTTTCTGGTGGAGATGGGGGCGAATCGAACGCCCCGTCCAGAAAGCTGGGCACAAGTACATCTACAAGCTTATTCGATATTTTAGTGTCACCGGCGAGTCCTCTACCGACAAAGTCCTCTCCGGCCAGCCCAAAGTCTTAGATCGATCCTATGGGCCCTCGGACCAACCGCACTGCCGGCTTTATGTCACCGTCCCCAACCCGCCGGCGATGGGTCGGATAGGCGTCGCTAGCTAATTAAGCTGCGAGGGCGTAATTATTGTCGGCAGTTATGCCATTGCCAGTTGTTTAACGAGACATCCACTGGCACCTCGGCTTGCAGTCCTTGCTCCAGACCCCCTGTCGAATCCTGGCATCCCCATGAAGTGTTACCGATAATTATACTGAGTGGAGAGGGCCGCATCAACTCATAATCGGCATTGCTGGCCACACTCCGGCGGAAGATAACTGCCCGCACTGCGCGTTATGCCGAGAAGCGGGAAACCCGAGCGGCGATAGGGGCGATGCTGCAAGCGGCAAAAACGGTGCCGTTAAACTGGGGGAGCGGGTGGCGTCGATAATAGCTGAGATACAGCTGGAGTTGGGATCGAAAGTCTGATTGGCCACCGAGTTCCAGGTGGCGCCATTGCATCAGAAGAGCTGGTGGCCATACCCATCTCTCGGCTACATGGCGCGCTCTATGGGCCGAAAGGAGTGTAGTGCTCCGGATTCACTTGACGGGCCACGCACGCTCCAATGCGGCACAGCTCCTCGATGTGCAGGCTAGCGTCCAACGCTTGTACTGCTGCAGAATCGATGTCTGGCAGGCCGAGGCGAGCGAGCCCGACGGCTGAAAGGTCCGCGTTGTAGCGCAGGTACGTGAATAGCTTTCGATCGAGTGGTCCACGCGCTTCCCGCATATCGCCCACTTCGGCGTCGACCTCATCTCCCACTAGACAGTCACCGAAGACGCGGCAAAGGAAGTCTTGCTCCTGCGTGGCTGAGAAGATGAGGGCGGCGGGCACCGACACCGCGTCATACAGCAGGCTCATCTTCTTCGGGCGCAGCTTCTCGTTCGATCGGGCAGCTATTCCGGAGCCGACGGATACGAGCAACATGCTCTCCTTGGTGGCCGTCCAGCAGAGGCGATACGGCTCGATGGTCGCCATCAGGAAGAGCTGAAAGGCGGGATTGTTGTACACGGTCACGCCGCCATCGACGAAGACGAATTGCTGCCCGCCAACATCGATCACTTCAGGCGGAAAGTAGGTGGGCGCGGCGGTGCTCGCGCGCACCAGCTGCCACAAGGGAAATCTGAGATTGGAGGCTGCACTATCGAGCGCATTGAACATGGCTCGGGGGTTGTTCGACACCGGCCACGGGGAGTCCGTGGTGGCGTTGCGCATCACAAGCATGAGGAGTGTCTGCAGACGGTCGCTGCCGAGGGTCGCGTCGAGCCCGATCTCGTCGCGCAAAAGGCGGGTCAGGTGCGTACCGGCATATTTGGACCGCAACCGAGAAAGACCGTGGGTCCGGTCGAACATCTCCCGCGCCGCGTTGTGATAGAGTTCTCGAATGGATTTCACGCGCATCCCAAGAGCCAGACAGGTCGCAATAATGGCGCCGGTACTGGTACCGGCAACGTAATCGAAATAGTCAGCCAGCACGAAGTCATCACCGCTGCCCAGCAGTTGCTGGAGCGTCGATTCGATGTGGAGCAGGACTTCGAGCGTCATTACACCACGGACTCCGCCCCCGTCGAGCGCCAGCAGCTTCCTGGGGCCACTCTTTGCCAGCGTCTCCTGCACCGACATGCACCACCTCCACATCTAACCGATTGTCGTCGTTGTCCCGATAACCTCGCCATAGTGGAATGACGGGGCGTGCGAGCAGGCACGCTGCTGGATGTCCCCGCCGTCTGCAGCGGTCAGCAGGGGCTGACCGTCGTCGGCTCGGAGGCGGTTCGGTAGCCCCTCCCGTACGCCTCGGTCAGGATGGTCGGTCGCTCCATCCAGCCGTTAGGCGTGCTTGGCCTGCCAATCGGCGTATTCCTTCGACAGGATGCCTTCGGCCTTCCCCACGTAGGTGCTCAGACTGTTCTCATCGTTGACGGTCTCGTCGCCAAACAACGGCTCGAGCAGCTGGAGGTTCTCTCCAGCTGCCCCGTAGGAGTGGGCCAGCTCGTCGTACCGCCCGGTCTGCGCCATGGCGATCACCGCCGTGGCCAGAGCAGCGGCTGCCGGGATGAAGGCGGCGGAGCAGGCGGTCTTACTGAATACTTGCTCCCGTGCATGGCCTCCTTGGCATCGTTGATGCAGCAGCTTGATAGCTTGGTACTCTTCATGACGGACGATTCATCACACAGTGACGGGCTGTGATCTACTATCAAACGCCTGACCTGCGGTCGCTCCAGAGACGTGTTCTGCTGGAAACATGAGTCCAATCAAGGGAGGGACCGGGTCTTTCATCTTTCACGCTCCAGGGACAGAGGCCAAGATTCGGATCGCGGAATCCATAATGAGAGCCCGATAAGGCTCGTAGTCCTCCGCGGTCAAGCACATGGCGAGGCGTACTCAGAGGACGGCAATACAGGACAGGTCCGGGGAGGGACGAATGGAGTTCGAGCAGGTCCGGCAGGACGGCCTCTGGTACTACTACGAAGCAGTGGTTGATGGTCAGAAGATTGAGAGCTGCATCTTTCCTGTGAATAACCGCATCATGGACGGATTCGGCGCGGCAACTGGGCGGACGGTAGACGGGGAATGGGAGACCGAGGAGACGATCCTCGAGTTCGGGCCTTTCGAGGGAGCTCTGAGTCGCCTGAATAGTTACCTCTACGGGCTGGAGAATCGCGATGTTGAGCCGGATTATCAGGTACTGCCATCCACCCAGCGCAAGCCGTGGTGGCGCCTTTGGTAATTGGGAGAGAGCCAGTCTCGAGCCTTTGGGAACTTCAGACACGTTCGGCGTCGCGGCGTGCGCCCTCGGATCGGCGCCAGGACGCTGCGAGGCCTAGCGTACGATGGTGAAACGAAGATCCTTGTAGACGGTCTTGGAGCCGGCCACCACAGTGAATCGCGCGTACCAGGCGCCGAGCTGGTTCGTGTTGTGGAAGGTGAGGATTTCGCGAAAGGCTGGGAGGCCATTTGCCAACTTGATCGGATTCATGCGGAAGGGCGTGAACCAGCGATGGTTGAACCAGAGTCGGACCGTGGCACTCGGTGTGGCGCCGGCGACGCTGTACCCCACCAGAAAATGACCGGGCTCACCGAGATGCAACTGAGAGGTGAACGTCGAGTTCCCGTTGCTCGTGTGCGTGATGCCCACCATCCCGATACTTGCCGTGACCGGAGCGGCAAACCCGCCCATGGAGCGAATGTCGTTCTCCATCGCCGCGCCGTCAAACGATCCCAGACCGCTGGCCAAATCGTATCCCGGCGTCGCGGGATAGTAGAGGTTATTCCCCTGTGTCACATCGTTGAAGGCTGGATGCGAAAAGGAACTGGCGCGCTGCGCCAGGGCGTAGAGCACGGGATTGAGAAAGCCTATACGAGTCCGGAAGTCCTGGACCAGCAACGCGCCGTAGCCGGCCCAGAGCGGAGTGGAGGCGCTGGTGCCGCCCAGCGTCGACCATCCCGGCTGGCCGTTGTTGCCATCGTGCGTATACAGGTCGTATCCGCTGTTCGGGTCGGCGTCGGCCGATACATCCGGCACCTCCCGCTTACCGTTCGAGTACTGGTTAGCCGTTCCAGCACCCATTTGGTAGCTTGGCCTGGGAAAGAACTCGCTCAGTCCACCACCACCGCCAACAGGATTGTTGGGATCGGTGGTGGTATCGCCCCACGCCGACTCACCCCCGTACGAGCCGTCGCTGTTGCGCGTCAGGTTGGTGCCGCCGACGCTGGTCACGTACGGATCCGAGCCCGGATATTTCACGGCAAGTACCGTTGCCCTCGAACTATCAGTGCTACCGTAGGCGTAGGCGCCATCGTCCCCAGTTGGGGCGAAGACGGTCTGTCCCTGCGCCGCTGCCTCCTGAAACACTTGGTGAAGCGCGTTCACATCGTCCGACAACCAGAACTCCTCGGGGCCGTCCAGACTGGTGCTGAGCACGCTTGCCCGGTTCTCACTGACCATCTGGTTAAAGGTAACGGCGATGCTGCCCAGGTCTGAGCTGCTATCGGTATACAGGAGAATATGCGCGTCCGGAGCCATCGCCGAGACTACCTCCGTGTCCAACTCGGCCTCACTGTCCGGTGACAATGGCTTGGTCCCGTTGGGATCGCGGACGGCCACGCGCTCGATCGTGCTACGCAGCCCGTACTGTTGCTGGTACGCGGCCACGTCACTATCGACAATGTCCCCGCCAGCCACTATCCCTACCGTTACTCCCTTGCCGGTCACCCCGCCCCGGTGTAGCGCATCCATGTCATAGAGCTGGGCCAGGTCCTGAGGCGTGTAGCCGCCGGATGAACCCGAGCCACCGTCATGCAGCGCGCTCTCCTGACGCAGGACCGAGTGCGACAGGGTCCCCCGGTTCGTGAGGCCGCTCACTGCCAGCACGCGCGGCGCTAACCAGCCTGGCAGCCGCACCCCCATCTCGTTGGCGAAAAAGCCGTGGTCGTGCTGCTGATAGGCATACAGCCGGGTGCTGAAGGCGGCGTCGATCTGCTTCACCGTGCCCCGGGCGGTAACCAACGTGCCGTTGGCAAATTGATCAAGCACCTGCAGCCCCTTGCTCCTGATCCAGCCCACGACCTCAGCTCGTTGAGCGGTGGTCGGTGCGAAACGCTCGGCAAACTGGCGCGTGGTGAGAAAGCGATGGTACAGCGGCGAGCGGCGGTCATACACCCCCGCGAGATACTGGTTGAAGCCGGGCTGATCGCGTAAACGTAACGTCACTGCGATACCCAGGGAGCGCGTCGGTGATAACGCACCCTGGCGTGTGGCTGCGGCCAGCTGCGGGAGAAGTGTGCCGCCCAGTGGCACCAGGCGCGTGGCATCAGTGACGAGCAGAGATGAACCGGCCGCGCGTGCGGCGCTTGTTGGTATGCCGCTGGCTGCGGCCCCCGAATAGACCGCACCGAGCAGAGCGGCTATCGCAATAGTCGTGGTCAGAGATCGAGAAATGATGG
>JAABUL010000071.1_pt1 | contig 183816 bp, 200 predicted proteins | sample 5559151 | NCBI WGS metagenome assembly JAABUL01 (sample SAMN10711876, study PRJNA513368) | rock metagenome | isolation source: Antarctica rocks | place: Antarctica: Victoria Land, Pudding Butte sud | reverse complement strand
TGGTATGCAGCTAATCTATATGTATATGGTGTGTAAGCTCCAATCCATTACATATGGTGACACCACACCATAAAACACCACACCACATCCCCGCACTGTTTAAATAATAAAGGAGTTCTGATATGTTGTGTTAGCAAGATGTAGAGGAACAAGGCGAGACTTACCACATTATATGAAAGGGTAGGGTAGAGTCAATGGACAGTTTGCTGAACTCGAGTCAGCATAGTCACTTCGGACCATAATCACCAAGCAATCAGCCTGCCAGCGTAGCCGTGCGCTGACAGCAATGCCCGTCTGCTGTCTCTGAAGAATGCAGTGAGAGCTCTAAGAAGGTGAGGACTAGAGTCCACCATTAGATTAAAAGGCATACAAGGCTGAGAGCAGAAAAATCATGTAGGGCTGCTGAATACCCTGAGCAATTCATCATGCCAAGTAATTGTATCGTTCGCAAAAAAAAAGAGATAACCAACTCCGTCTCGCCAGGCGGCGATTCCACAACTCTGCTCACCGAGGTTCAGGAGGATACGAAAACGATCTTAAACATAACGCCACGTTCCACTATTGCCCGTAATGGGCATCAAGCTTTCCTGAGCTCCCGGAGGTTGCCCAGATATGCCAGTAGTACTGCTCGGCTATCGATCTTCCAAGTCCATATCGCTCTGCATCGCGGACGTAATCCTCTCGAGACTCTCGTGTTGCGTCCGGCTTGCGGAATACCTGTACTATCCCATCGACGGTGATGCGCGGCTATACTAGTTCGTTCGGCAGCGGAGGACTGTAGCGGGCAGTGACGCCTGTCGGTGTATTCTTCGTCTCTTCCTTGCCTTTAGGAAATGCACGCTGTTCGAGGGAGTTGTCCGCGATTCTGGCTCTGAACTGGAGATAGTAGTCTCGAGCTAGCTTTCCAGAGCACCCGCTACGCTTTGCTGCGTCAATGTACGTATTACGTGCCTCTCCCACTCCCGGGTCGCGAAATGTTGTACCGGTATGGCTGTAGGGACGTGGAGCTGCCTGGAGCTGAGGACCAGTTGAGCTCGACACCAATGCTTGTGCGGACTGTAGAACAGGCTGCTGACTGGATTGGATGACAAATGGTTGAGGGTTGGTGGTGCTCGACATCTTTGAACACTCTTCGCACCTGGCGTGAATCGTATGACATTGACAATGGTCCCCGACGCATGGCACACCGGACAATAATGCCGTAGCGCATCTGACGCCGAACTGCCCCAAAGGTATGTCCCCGGAACGAGAGCAGAACGGACAAACACGTCGGCTGCGTTTGCACATTGCTGGGATCGACTTTGATGTGGTGATTGGGTGATAGTCTTTGGGTGAAGGTATCAAATCAATAAAGAGGCATGTACAGTAAATGGATCAATGGTTTGGGCAGTGTCTCCCAGTATGTTTCATTGAAAGGATCAAAGAAGTAAAGAAGACTCACATCACTATATACTAAAGCAAAGTCTCGATGGACTGTTTGCTCGAGTCAATCCAGTCACACTCCCCTACCTTGGTCATAGAGCAAACAGCATCACGGCACATTGCACAGTCACGCTGCTTAGGATTCTTCATTCCCTGGTTTCGCAAACGCGTACCTAGAACCCTTTTTCGAAACTCCACGTTCGGGTCGAGACGAGGACGATCCTGACTTCCTAGAATCACCTGTTGGGGGTTTAGGACTCGAAGGATTGCCGAGTCCCTGCAGGCTTGGTGGCTCGAGACCAGGTGGAGGACGTAGGCCTGGTCCAAGGCGTTTGGCATCATCAGATGCCGCTCTCAGGCCTGCCTTGCGGAGTTGTTCTGTCTGGTCGATCAACTCAAAGCTATCCTGAGGCGGCTCAAAGAACATAGGCCGCTTCGCATCGTTGTATACCTTCTCGGCTTTTTTCCCTGAAGAACTTTGTCTTACCGCATACGCTTTGTAGGTTTCGAGACTCTCCATATGTGGATCAGGCGTGCGAAGGTGCCCTGGACTTTCTGGACGAAGAATCGGGAAGCCTTGTGGCGGATAGTGGCTGATATATTTAGGTGGTGTTATGAAATCAAAAGCCTGTTTCTCGTGTGGACGAGGCCATGGTGCAGAGGTATCCGACTCTGCTTGCATAGCCGGTGGCGAGGCCTGCGAATTTTCGTACCAAGCCAGAGCAGCTGCCTTTGGTAAACCCACCTTCTCTGCGTAAGAGAGCCACGTTTTCAGGCTTTCTACTGAAGGTACCGGCGATCGAAGCATGGGTCCATTCTTATCTGTTGCGAAGAAGTGCCAGTAGTATTGCCAGGCGTTTTGACGATCACAACCGTGTCGGACTGCGTTGTCAGCGTAGTGCTCAGCAGTTTCTCGTGCCACATTCGGCTCTCTGAACATTGTGTCCATAACAGGAGATCGAGGACGGTTAGGTTGGTTCGGTAAGGGTGGTGATGGAGGAGGAGTGCTGAGAGTCCTGCCCACGGCTTTGTTTATGCGGTCTTTCAGGTCGGCCCGCGTGAGCTGAGGTCTTTCAGCAGGCCATTGTGTTGTTTTGATATGCCAGTAATAGAGCCAAGCTGTTTCTCTACTGAAGCAACCCGCATATTCAGCGTCGGCTACGTATTCCTGGATACAGGTTAGTCACTATCTCCCAGATCATGATAGGGCTAAGGAATGTACATACATCTGCGTCCTCCCTCAAGTCGTAATTAGGATCGCGGAAAACCTGGCCTGTGAGGACGCTATATGGGCGTACGATGCCTGTGGTAGGGCAGACAACGTCTTCGTTGCTGGGAAAGCCAGCAGCTCGCTTAGGCCAATGCTCCAAATGCTTTTCCGTGGTGTGCCCACAAGGCCCGCAGTAGTCACACAATAGCCTGGTCCGGCCAAGATGCGGACAACTCTCCTTTGTATGCTCCTTCACGGCGCACCACTCGCATCTTAGCTTACTCCTGGCCCTTCTGTTGGGTCCAGGCACGGCTTCTTTGCTGGAGTCTTCATGCTCTTCGATGCGATTGAACCGGTTGTAGTAGATGCGAGCCTCTTCACCGGAGCACTTGTTCTTGATTGCGTTCTCAACGTAGGCGGCTATAGACTCTTTTAGCTGTGGATTACGAAAAACTCTACCGTGGGCAGTAAGGGGGGCAGGGGGTCCCTGTGGTTCCAAGGGAATCGTTCTGTCTGTATTCTTCCACGCTTTTTCTTCTTTGAAGGCCTTGACTTTCGAATTGAGCGCCGCGCAATCATCCGCCGTGTGACTGGTCTCGCCACACCACGCACACTTCGGAAGTCCGCTTTCTTCGCTGTTCTCGGTCTCGTGTCCACCTTCGGGCTGAGCATCGTCAGGTTGCGTAATCCTCCAGAGAAACTTGAAGTACACCTGAGCATCGGTCGCGTCGCACTTGTGCGCGACGGCGGCGGAAACGTATTCTTCCAAACTCTCACTTGGTATAGCGGGATCCCGAAAGAATGCAAAAGTGTCAACATTGTATGGCCGGGGCAGTTCGTCTTCGGGAGGCAAGGTCAAGACCTGCCTAGATTTTGTAGTTGCATCGCTTGGTCGATTAGCCCGAGAAGCAGAGCGTTCGGTTGGGTCTGGGGTGATCTGGTTGCTTAACGGACTGGGTTGATAAGAGGACTGCTGAGAACTCTCTAGGTCGGGCTGAGATTTGGCTCGGAGGTTCTGAAGAGCGGATCGCTTGGTACGCAATACGATTTTGTTCTTCGACTGGTAAGCCTCATCAGGGGCGACTGGAGCTTCAACAGTGGCGACTGGCTTCGCGGGTGATGTAGCTGCAGCATATGAGGGGCGCGCAGGGGGTGCATCTTTCGGGTTTGGACGTGGTGGCATTGTTGGAGTCGACTTGTACTCCGAAAGTATACACAGTTATGGTCAGTGGAGTCTTCGCTTGGGTATATTAGATCAATGAAGTAGCTGTGCAGCTGTGGAAGTAAAGAAAAGGGTTTGTGGATTATGTGGTGATACTCTCGCGTCGAGCTATCAAGGTCTTATATATCGGAAAGGTGAATTGTTTGCACTGTTGAATCAAAACAGTCAAATCGAGGCATGACCAGACATTAGATATGTAGCAAACGATCGACTCACCGCAGCGAGGTGCGTGAGAGTTCAACTTCCCATGTGTATATGTGCACGCATGGTAAAGGCCAGCCGATGACGTCCTTCTACTAGGTGCTTGAGGTCGGCTTCCGGATGTGTGAAGGGACGAACTTGCATGTGATCAGTTGAACATTTTCCAAAAGTCCGAGGGGGTGTGATGTGACTTAGCGCAGTGCTGGTAGATGATTCATCTAGAGCTCTTGCGATCCCAGCATTTATTCTTCCTATGACCGTGCCGGCCGCAGTGACTGCACCTTGCCTTTCCTTGGCAGTACATCGCTCTGTGATAGGGGGAGCCACAGCTGCTGCACCATGCCTTTCCTTCGCAGTACATTTCCACGTGATTGCGGGAGCCACAGTTACCGCACCAAGTCAGCTCCGCCGCCACCAGCTGGCGGAGTCGACGACCGGGGGCTCACTCCTGCGCTTTGCTTTCGTGCGCAGGCTGGAGGGGAACAAGCTGCATAGGCGGCAACGGCGAAGCCTCCGGATCGATGTACCATTCCCGAGCAGCGAGTTCAGGATACCCTCGGGCTCTAGCGTACTCAAGCCACGTTTCCAGGCCCTCGGTAGAAGGCATTGGCGCCCGGAGCCTAGGCTTGGAGCCGTTTTCGTCCCTCTCTGTTGCCCAGATGTGCCACCAGTATTTGATAGCTACCGCTCTCAAGCAACCATTTTCGACTGCGTCCCTGGCGTAGTCCTCCGATGACTCTCGTGTCGGATCGGGATCTCTGAAAGGGGTCCCAAAGAAATCGCTACTCGGACGTACAGTCCCTTTCGGCGGACCAGTCGAGACACCGGTAGTTTGGCCTGTGACTATGCCAGGTCGCGTAGTCGTGAGTATGTGCCACCAATAGTACCATGCTAACTTTCTCACACAGCCAGCATCCTCTGCGTCATCTACATAATCATCTGCATCCTCCTGTTCTACGTCCGGCTCGCGAAATGGCTGACACCCGAATCCCGTCGGTACAAGGGGATGAAACAAATTGGAGCTCCGTACAGGCTTCTGCGATGGCTCTGTAGTCCGCTGTTCGATCGGCTGTCCCTTGCTTTCCGAGCTCATATCTTGCTGAACGTTCTCATCGGCTCGATCTTCGCACTCCTATTGGCGGGAGGGTGTCCGCGATTGCCCAGACACTGAGCTTTCGGTGATCTTGCTTGGCTGTTCAGGTTCCTTCGGCTTAAAATGCTTAGGTTCCTTCGGCTTCGAATGCTGAGCTTCCTTCGGCTTCGAATGCTGAGATCCCTTCGGCTTCGATTGCTCAGGTCGCTTCGACTTCGAGTGCTCAGGTTCCGTCAATTTCGTATGCTCAGGTTCCTTCGACTTGGAAAGCTCGGATTGCTTTGACTTCGAATGCTCAGGTTCCTTCGATGTCGAAAGGAATTCGTTGCAAGTGTGGATGGTATGGCCAGTTTTATCGCAGATTGGACACTTAGGGCCGCTGATCGCTTCTTTCTGCTTGGTAGGCCCGAGGTCTCTCATCTTGCTACCCTTTTCAATGACTTTCAACTTGGACTGACTTTGCTTGGCTTTGACCACGATGCCCTCGCCAGCAAGATGTGATGAGAGGTCCTCGAATTCAGGATTAAGCTGGGCTGCGAGACTTTCGAGTGCAGCACTGTCAGGTTGAATGATTTTCCAGAGGTACTTGAAGTAGTCCCGAGCTACGATTGACATGCATTTGGCCTTCGTTGCAGCGTTGATGTATTCTTCCATAGTCTCATCAGGTATATTGGGGTCTCGAAACACCTCAAGATTAACCTGGTTCCACGGAGCAGAGGGTGGCTTCGGCTTAGACGGGGCAGAGCGCTGCGTAGGCTGCGTCACTGCGTGGCTCAACGGACCAGGGTGAGGCGACGAGGTTCCGGATCGTGATAAGAAAACCTCATTCCTCAGTCCGCTCGATTTGTACGAACTCTGCTGAGGAGTCTCCAGATCGTCCTGAGACTTGGAATGAAAGCCTTGAAGAGAGGGTCGCTTACGCAGGACCATCTTGTCTTTTGGCGGGTAGGATCCCTCAAGGGCAAAGTTCTTGGAGGGCGATGTGGCCGCAGCGTAGGAGGGTCGCGCAAGCGGTGCATAGCTCGGTTTCGGCGGTGGGTCTTTTGGGTACGGGTGGTATGGGCATCTGACCTCGAGTGTTGTCCATTGACAAACGTCGTCAGGACACATCGCACCCGTCCCCTTCTTCGCCATGCGGTCACATTGAGTACCGGCTTGCTTGATTGGCACCTTGTTTCTATAAGAGCACGGGTCGTACGTACAGGTATGTATGACCCTTCTGCACATTGTTGAGGTCGACCTGTAGTCCGACGGTTGATATACACGATTCTGGTCAGCGAAGTCTTCGCTTGGATATATCGGTCAATGAATTAGCTGTGGAGCTGTGGAAGTGGTAGAGAAGGGTGTGGTGGTATTGTGCTAGCTCTGGCATCGCGCTACCAAGGTGTTATATAGGAGAACAAGTTCATCATTTGCACCATTGAGTCAGAAGAGTCACATCGTATGTCGTGGGAACCACACATGATGAGGCGATGTATGGGTAGCAAACGATCGACTCACCGTAGCCGTAGTGGGTCGAATGGCCGTCACATTCTCCATCGTCCGCAGCCTGCGTGACAGGTTGTTCCGATGCAAACTACGGCCGGAAGAAGCACGCATCTGTTCCATAACAGGTGATCATGCTACGCAGGCACAGGCTTCCCAGGCGACGCAATTCCGAACCATTGCGAGCTCCCTGTTGCTATGCCTAGGCGCGAGAAGAGCAATGCACCAGGAAACCAGACTCACTGCTACCGGTCGCGTCAAGAGCATGCCAGTGTCAGGGAATCAGCCCACAGTCCATCGCAGATGCTGGAACGGTCACGCTCGTTGGCAGAAGTTTTCGCCCTTCGATATCCGTCGGTGGCAACATTAGCCGGTTGAACAGCATCTCAAGAGTTGAGCAGCAGCAGCAAATGAACACCTTCATGTCTATACAGGCGAGGCGATTGCTCCCACACGATCGAATCGGAAGGTCCATACGACATCAATGCTGTTATGCTTGCATCGCTGTGATCCTGGCCGAGTCCCTGGTCTTCTTCAAGACAACCCGCGCTCCGACAAGCTTGGAGCCCGCAGCATCCAGTGCCGTACAGAGAAGATTCTTTTGACCAGAGAAGCACAATCGAGGAGCTCAGCAAGAGGACGTCCCTGGAGACCAGCAGTCGCGGAAGGCCAGTGTTCCGCGAGCGAGGCGAGGTATTGCCTTCTCGCCCTGCTGCTATCGCGTTCACAAACTCTCTGCTGGAAGATCCGGCGATGTGGCTATCAAGTATACTTCAAGACCATATCGCTCGCGTCCACGGACAGACGGTGGTGCAAAGCATGAAAGCAGGCTGCAAGCAAAACCTCCTATCCGGGAAAACCGGGTAGTCTTGGCCAAAATCCGGAGACACGAATTAATTTAGGGTCCCTCGCGGGTAGGGTCGGAATCACGGGCGCGGCTCTTCCACCCCCGCAGGACCTCGGTGTTGTGGAAGTGTGTGCTCTGATGACCAGCCCACATAGCTAGCACGAGCCATTCGTCTGTTGTTTGGTCTCGTGAGGCACTTTCAGAGTCATATACGCCGACAAAATCTTGACATTGGTCCTCGTACGCCTTCTCGTTTTGTCGGCCATACCATTGCGAGGCCTGAGGGCCTGTTATTGTATTCGCCATGTCCTGGAAACTCGGTCCTGAGCTGGCACGAACGATTGAACACTTCTCCGCGTGAGTGTGTAGAAAATAGGATGTCAATGGCTAGGACTAATGGTCGTACAGCTTCCCAGCGACAGGCGTGAGTCTACGGCAGATGGTACAATTCGGCTCGAATCCATCCACAGGCACACTATTCCGAGCATCCCAGTTCTTGTCCGAAGAACTACCTATACGGCTGGCACATCGCGTACAAGAGTTGGGAGAGCTTCCAGATGGACTCAATGAGATGCCCAGTATACAGCGGGTGCGGGACTGGTATGCGCAGTCGTTTGAGGTACACCATATCCAAACCAATACATATATATGAGCATGACTCACACCAACATCTAGGAGATCACCACCCTCCAAAAACCCAGCCTCTCAACGGAAGTACGAGAACGACTAATGAAGCCCGCAAAAGACAACGGCAAAATGTCCCGCGTCCTCTCCGAAACCCACCACAACCCCAGCGTCAAACCCGGTCAGTACAAATCCGGCGGGAAGCAAGACGTCGACACCCAGAAAGCAGCCGCAGCGAAAGCACGACGATACTACGCCGCGACAGAAGACGGCAACGGCGACTGGCCTCCGGAGCTCAACGACTACAACACCAAATTCTCCCAAACCCTCGACAAAATCAAGCGGCGGCACGACGGTGTAGTAACGACCGTAGCGCAAGGCATTCTCGAATACAAGCGCAAACGGCAACGCATGCAGATCGACAACAGCATACAGGCGTTTCTGGACCGGTTCTACATGTCGCGAATAGGAATTCGGATGTTGATCGGACAGCACGTCGCTCTGACGGATCAGCGAACACACTCGGATCCGAATTACGTCGGCATAATCTGTACGAAGACGAATGTGCGAGATCTAGCGCAAGAAGCCATCGAAAACGCCCGATTCGTCTGCGAAGACCACTACGGCCTCTTCGATGCGCCGAAAGTACGGCTGGTGTGTCCGAAAGATCTGGAGTTCATGTATGTGCCTGGCCATCTATCGCACATGCTGTTCGAGACGCTTAAGAATAGCTTACGAGCTGTGGTCGAGACGCATGGGCAGGATAAGGAGGAGTTCCCTACCACAGATGTGATTGTGAGTGAAGGAAGGGAGGATATAACGATTAAAGTGAGTGATGAGGGAGGCGGGATACCGCGGAGCAGCATACCGCTCGTCTGGACGTACATGTACACCACCGTGGACCAGACGCCGAATCTGGACCCTGATTTCAATAAAAGTGATTTCAAGGCGCCAATGGCTGGGTTCGGGTATGGGCTGCCGATTTCGAGGTTGTATGCGAGGTATTTTGGTGGGGATCTGAAGTTGATTAGTATGGAAGGGTGAGTCTTGTCGTATCCCGCCAACCGACCTCGGTGGCAAGAAGCCGCGGTGCTAATGTGCTTTGTTGTTTCACAGCTACGGCACAGACGTCTACCTCCACCTCAACCGCCTCTCGTCCTCCTCGGAGCCGCTCCAATGACAACGACCAGTCAATCGAGATGAATGGATCAACAACAGTGCAGTAGCAGAAACAGCAGCAGCCGACTCGCGTTCATCTCCAGGATTGACGTCCGTCGGGAGACATCAGAGTGAGTCGAATAATTATAAGTCGGGCGGGTTGGATCGCAGCGCCAGTCTTACGCTTGCGAAGAAGGGGATGCGGTTGAAGGGGGGTATGGGGGATTTGAGGAGTAGGGAGGTGAGTGCGCGGAGGCAGGTGGGGGATGCGGAGTCCAATCTGTACAATAGCATGGACGAGAAGATTGGTGGGAGAGCGGGATGGTGGCGAAACGTAGGGATGGAGGAGGGGCTATGAGGTTTCTCTGGGTTAAGGTGTTGGAAAGATGCGTGCACGAGTGCATGCCTGGTGTCCTATGCGACATGTACAAATCTTGCAGCCCAATTTGGAATAAGAATCAAACAACCAAAAACACTCCTCGACAGCAACCATAAAATTGATGAGGCGTGGTGTGGTGGAGTTGGAGAAGTTTACGGAAGCGATCGGCCCGAGAAATGATATGGCTTGAGTACCGGCCGCGTATTATATATCACAACGCGCTTCGCGTGTCTAGAACTTTAAGCCTCTCCAACTCCAACGACATCTCCAACGACACAGCTTCCGCCAGCAACGCACCAGCATGTCCGGCAGCGTGACACCAGCAAGGCGTCGGCGCGAGGATGATGACAGCGATATAGAAGACTTCGAGCCTTCCGTCGACGGTGAAGATGCTCCACGTTCAAGCGGAAGGAAACGCGCCCGTGTTGATAATGGGAACGATGACGACGAACGTGATGAAGAAGACGAGGAGGAGGTATGCGCAATTTTACCAAAAAGGGGGAATACACGTACGCGAAGCTGACACTTCCCGCAGGCCAGCAACGGTGACCTCCTCCCGAACAGTTTCCGACGCTCTCCCAAGACGACAGGCCGCGGCGTGGACATGCTCCACGGCCGCCAGCCACAACAGACATATCAGCCTGGCTCGATCGTACGCGTCACGCTCACCAACTTCGTCACTTACAGCAAAGCGGAGTTTCATCCTGGACCGAACCTCAACATGGTCATCGGACCGAACGGGACCGGCAAGAGCACTCTTGTGTGTGCCATATGCCTGGGTCTTGGCTGGGAAACTAAACATCTGGGTCGCGCGAAAGACATTGGCGAGTTTGTGAAGCATGGTGCTAAAAGGGCTTTCATCGAGATCGAACTTGCAAAAGATCCTGCTCATCAGGAAAACAACCCTTTCATTACTACGATGATCACCAAGGAGGGCAACAAGACGGACTTCACGATCGATCACAAGAAGTCGAACAAAAAGAGTGTTCAAGCGCTCGCTCGCAGCTTCTCCATCCAGGTCGACAATCTCTGTCAGTTCCTGCCGCAAGATCGTGTCGTGGAGTTTGCAGGCTTATCACCAGAAGCCCTGCTTGTCCACACGCAGCGGGCAGCGGCGCCAGAGTACATGAGTGAGTGGCATGAGGAGCTCAAGGACATGCGGAAGGAGCAAAGACGGCGCCAAGATGAGCAGCAAAAGCTACTGGAGTCCCTGAAACAAGACGAAGGTCGCCAGCGAGGGCAAGAAGCCGATGTTCTTCGTATGCGCGAGCGAACGGAGCTGCAAGAGCGCCATGCGATTCTGGAGAAATTGCGACCATTCCCTCAATACACTGTTGCGTTGCAGCAGTTCAAGGAAGCCAAGGCTCGTAAGAAGGAGGCTGGAAAGGAGCTCGGCCGTCTCAATGCTAGGCTCCAGCCCAATCTCCGTGCTGTGAATGACAAAGAAGCTTATACTGAGCGAGTCAAGAAGGTAGTAGGGGTGCGCGAGAGGCACCTACAGCGCGGCGACGACATCGTTGCAGATAACAAGAAGAAGATTGCAAAAGCAACTGAGCAGATCGAAGAGTGCATTGCAGAGATTCAAACAGAGAAGAACTCCAACAAGACAGCCATCCAGGCTGCGAACCGCCTTAGGCAGGAGATCAAAACCGTCGAGAAAGCCATGGCGAATCCACCCGAGGAATTCGATCCAGCTGAGATTAATGAGCGCTTACGTGGGTTCAAGAGGGAGATGCGCGAAAGTGAAGATCGCAGTCGCGACAACAAGCAGGAGATGGGTGGTCTCGTAGCACAATCCAGACAACGGAAGTTGATCATCCAGCAGTGCGCAAGAGAGAAGGAGGACTTGCAATCTCAAGCTGGCCAACAAGCCAACAAACTACGGGGGGCGTCCCGCGATGCAGGAACTGCCTGGGATTGGATACAAAGCAATCGCGATCAGTTCAAAGGCGAGGTATTCGGTCCTCCGATCATCTCTTGCTCGCTCAAATACCCTCGACACGCAAGTGCTGTAGAGTCGGTCATCAATCAGAACGAGCAATTCGCATTTACCGTGACGGCGAAAGAAGATTTCGAGACGCTCAACAAGCAACTGACGAAGGTCATGAAGCTGAACCAGATCAACATCAGAGGGTCGTACCACACACTTGCTTCGTTCCCACCACCTGTACATACAGGTGAACTGCAACAGTTTGGGCTACAAAGTTGGATCATTGATCTGATCGAGGGACCCGAGCCTGTGCTGGCCATGCTGTGTGACAATTCCAAAATCCATTCAACCGCATTCACCAATCGCGACATGACCGATGCGCAATTCGAAGCACTGAAGCGCACTCCTCTGAGCTCGTGGGTCACTGCCTCCAACACCTTCCAAATCATTCGACGTCGCGAGTACGGTGACCAAGCAAGCAGCACCCGTGTCAACCCTCTGAAATCAGCGAGGCATTTCACCGATGCGCCCGTTGATCGCCAACAGGAAGATGAACTCAATGCCCGTGAGCGAGAGGCCAACGGCGAAATCGAGCTGCTGCAAGAGCAAATGCAGAAGCTCAAAGACGAGATGGATGCGATGAAGCCAAAGCATGCCAAGCTCCAGGAACAGCATGACACGTTGCTGGCGTCGAAGAACGAAAAGCAGCGCCAACTTTCGGAGTTCAACGGCTTGCCGGCGAAACTCCAGCGCGCTCAAGAAAAGCTAGCGAACGAAGAAGAAAAGATCAACGGCAGCCTCGAACGAAGGCGCGACATCGTCAGTCGGGGCGACAACCTCACCGTGAGCAAGGGTCAGCTGGTCCTCGACTACGCCAATTCCATTGAGGCGCTGCGGAATTTCCACATCTCGCTCTATGAAGCCGAGATCTTGCAAGCGGAAGCAAAGTCGGACTTGGACCAACTGCAGGCTCAACATGCCGAAGAGCAGCGCATGCTTGAAGAGCTGCGAAGAGAGGTCGACCACCTTACTCAAACGGAGGCCGAGTTACTAGAGGAAGGCAAACGCCTGCAAGCTGTCTGCCAGCATGCTGGTAAAGATATCGTTGAAGGCACCCCAGAGCATGAAGTCTATAGCGAAGTTGTGGACATCGGAAAGTGGACGAGCGACCGGCTCGAGACGGAGATCGAGTCCGTGAGCACCAGGATCGACTTGACGTCTGGCAATGGAAATCAGGACACCATACGAGAGTTTGAGGCGAGAGCCAGCAGGATCGAGACCAAGCGAGCAAGACTGAGCGAGATCGAAGAACATCTGCATGACCTCTTCAACAAAATCGAAGCACTGCGCAATAAGTGGGAGCCAGAGTTGGATGCTCTCGTTGTGCAGATCTCGGAAGCGTTCGCGGAGAACTTCGCCCGCATCCAGTCGGCGGGTGAGGTGGGTGTTCACAAAGACGACGACTTCGAGCAGTGGGCCATCCAAATCAAAGTCAAGTTCAGGTACGACCTTATCTACTCCACCTGGTAAAGTACTATTGCTAATTTGTATCATAGAGAAACCGAACAACTCTCCATCCTAGACTCCCACCGCCAGTCCGGCGGCGAGCGTGCCGTCAGCACCATCTTCTTCCTCATGGCCCTGCAATCTCTCGCCCGTGCGCCCTTCCGCGTCGTCGACGAGATTAACCAGGGCATGGACCCGCGCAACGAGCGTCTCGTCCACTCCCGCATGGTGGAGATCGCCTGCGCCGAGCACACGAGCCAGTACTTCTTGATCACGCCGAAGTTGCTGCCGGGATTGACGTATCATAAGAACATGAAGGTTCATTGCATCGCCAGTGGGGAGTACATGCCTACTGATCATCGGGAGTTGGATTTCAGCGCGCTTGCGAAGAAGGCGCTGGCTGTGAGGAGCGTTGGCGAGGTTGCTGGGTGAAGAAGTCTCGTTGGTCGAGATGAAGATGTGTGCAGAGTGAGGTGAAGAGCACTCATAGGTCGGCATTGTAGACTAGATCATCATCGGGCTCGTAGTCTGGATCAACTTCAGGCGCGTAGTCATCGGGCTCGTACACAAACCCAGCGTCAGCCTCATAGACCGAATCAACAAGCCATACACGCATGTTGCATTCCACCATATCAACCCCAATATCCGCACGGACAAGATCTAAACTGGCATCGTCCAGTTCTACGCTGTAGTAGAGGCCATGTCTATCCGTCTCCGGAAAGATGTGCTCGATGTCAGAGTTCAGGTCTGTGCCGTGACCGACTGCCTGCGCGTGTTGCTCTAGCGTGTAGCCCATGTGGAGGAAGATGAAGTAGCTGTGCGGTACGGGGTCGTTCACAGAATCGCAGAGATGTAGGGGAGCCTCGTAGGAGGACATAGAGGCTCTCTTTTCCCACCATGTGAGTGCAGTGTTGTCTGGGCGTGTTATTAAGAGCATGATGAGGGCGAAAACGCTGATTGCGGAAGTGGTGATGATGGTGAGGAGTCTGAAGGGCTGGTACATTATTGTGGACTATCGATGTTGGTTTGAAGAACTATAGTTGTAACCTTGTTCTTCATACGGGTGCGGGCGTTGAAGACAAGTGGCCACCTCACTGCGCTGGGTCGATGTCTACCGGGGCACATCTAATGTTCTCAACAAATGCAAGGATCATTGTCAGAAGGGCGACACAACTCGTTCATGTTTGGATGCTATGGGCGTAGCGATAGGAAGGACAACATCTTGTCACGTTGCCACTTTGCTTCCAGTCCAAGATTCTGGCTACGGCTTCGACCTCGAGCTTTATGTGATCCTCCTAACGTAATCTTAGTGAATTGTGCGGACACTATGCCATACCTGCCATTCATGTTGCGAACCTTGCTGCAACATCTTCGATGCCGATCCGTTGCAATCTCGTGGCATCGTAGGCAGCCAATTCCGGACAAATTGAAGGAAGCACTCTGAGACCGCAGGCGGAGGAAGATGCACGGAGACAACGAGGCGCCAAGGATATCGATTTAATCAATTCAGATTGGTAGATCAATCCCATACAGGTTGGAGTTCATGTCATCCACAAACTGCTGGTCTGCGTGATTGCATCGTTTCCGAACACTGGAGAGTCGTTAATGGTACGGTAGTACTTCCATCAGTCCGAACAGCCGCATAGCGATTGGAGAATTGGTTCGTATGCGTTCCGGGGATGTCGCCCAGGCTTGCTAGGATCGTTTGCCAACGAGCAAGGATCGTTCGAAGAATCGTTCTCTTCAGTTTGGAGCCGAGATCTGCAGGGAAGGTATTTGGAAGAGCTTGCAAGGTTTGTGACAGGCGAGGCAGCTTGATGTTGGCTGCACGCCAAATGCCGAAGTAGATGTGATCTTCGTGGTCTGCAACGTGATACAATTTTGAGTTCACACTGTCGAACTCTACGAATCCTCCAGAACGGCCATCCGCGTTCACTGTGTCAAGATAACGAGTCGATGGCTTCGCAGAACATGACCGATGCAAGCACGTCTTTGTTTGATCTCCACCAGTATGATGAAATGTCCAACGTGCTACGACACATGATGTCAATACTGGCTTTTAACCGAATGATGACAGTCAGACAGTCTGGGATCTCCACGATTCTGCAGGGGGAGATCGGCAGTGCATGGACAGCAGAAAGAACAGAGCGTGGAAGTACCTGGTTGGAATTACGCCTTGAACCTCTTCACGTGGCTTGCAAGGTGGCACGAGCGAAGAACCGTGCACAAGCGTTCGGGGCATTGCGAGCAGCCCTCGGTCAACACTCCCCGCAGCTACAGCACAAGCAGCACTGATCGTCTGGTTGACACGTGGCAGCGCACATCACGGCATCTGCCATCCCATTGCAGAGAGACACAGAACGCGCCATCGCTGCTCAGCATGGCTTTACTCTCTTAGCCGATATTCGGAGTCATGGAATACTCAGCGTATTTCATCTCGACGACGTGAAATGCGGCGCTATAGCTATGCACGAGCGTTACGCCTCATAGCCACCAGTCCCACGCTTGCTCCTTCGAGCCTGCCTTGTTTTGCCTTTCGGTTCCGGCAGTTATGGAACTTATGGCGCATGCACCAGCAGTTCACCAAGCGCCAATGTCCACCTTGAAACAAGATGGATCTCGGATGATGACCCCATATTGCACGCAAGTGAGCCTCATCTTAAGCTTCACGGCCACGTTAGAACCACCAAGGGCTGATGTGGCCCTCGTCAACCTCATCTTGCCAACTTTCACTAGTGGTTTTGACATCTTGGAACCATTCTGCAACTCCCACAGCAAACCCGACTCATCGAACACGCTAGGTCAGGAACACACCACGGCACTGCATCATTAGCGGGAGCCGTCACCGAATGATAAACATGTTTGAAGGCTTCCATGACTCCACTCGCGGACTCGGGAAGCTCCAGTCGACCGAGAAGATCGTTGACCACACTCACACTACAGGGCGATCAAACCCCGGCTGTACTCGGCCGCACGTGGAGACAATGTGCCTAGCTTGAAGACGGCGTGGCTTGGAACCGCACCTTGAGATCAGTATATGGAGACGCAGCAATCCTCAGGACCACATCTCACACGATATCACTGTGTAGAAGCATGTGGACGCTGAGGCCTCCATTGGCTTCGAGGTTTTACCGGGTCTGGGCAAGATGGTATGTGGCTCGGTTAAAGGACTCAGACCCGGATCTTTACGCCACCCCGACCCTTATCGCCGCCAGAGGAGCCAGAATGCTGTTCCTCCAATACCAAGCATTGAAAGGCCGCAAGCTAGAGGTCGATCCGCGATCAAGGCCACCCTGGCCACCCTAGGCCCGACTCCCGAGGACATTCTACAGTAGCACACCGGCTTCAACAGCCACAGCGGTAAGAGCCAATCTTGACGTCTCGGGAAACGATCGAGGCGTGAGAGTGTGCTCCCTGCGAATATTCGCCACTGTAATCTCGATAGCGAATTCGAACTATTGTGCGGATCATTGCCAACAACAGAGGTACAGTAGCTCGTCCATCATCGGAGCCTCCGTGACGCAAGCCTATCCATTGTGGGGTCTACTGCATTTATTATCTCTTTCGATCTCAATAGTGCTCCGATCTCTTGCCTCATGTCTCCAGAAGTCTTGGTAGAGGTGCATTCAGAAGGTTTGAAGGGTTTCATTTGGCCTTTGTCGATCACCAAATGGACCAAAATGTCCACGAAGGCCTACCTTGTTGATATACTGACTACCTTCGTTAGCGTCTACCATGGTGCTGGGATTAGCCTGAGGACTGCAGTTTAAACGTTGAATCGTCCTGAGTGTCCTTGTCCTGATGAATATGCTTCGTCAACCGTACTGACGAAAGTCGTCCCTCACCTGCCACTTGCTTTGGCTCGGCATGACACCAGTCCGACGTCGAAGTCAGCAGTGAACAAGAGCTATAGCATTGCCGCCACTCGATTTAGATCGACTTGCTATGCTGCGCCACATAACGGAAATCTGGACCTTCGTACGCATGGACCACTGAAATCGCGCGAGCAGGCATCACGACAGGACTATTTTGTCTACCTTTCGTTATGTCTTTTGACAAACTTGACGTTCCTACTCCAATCGCTCCAACCACCACAACCAACGGCACATCAAGGGATGTGGTTTCAGACCTTAGCGCAGTGTTCAATTCGACAGGATCCAGCGATGTGCGTCTCGGACAAGCACCTCCACCAACGTCCGCTCCTTTGGGTTCCACAATCAAGCGTCAACAACCGTCACGATCGAAGATCTCGAAAGTGACGAAGCCCGCCCAAAGATCCCTTTCTACGTCTCATGTACAAGGCTTGATCATGTCCGACTCCGATGCCGACAAGAAACGCAACAAGCTTGGGTACCAACGAATCTCTATTGCGTGCGGTAAGTCGTGAACGGTGTCAGGAAGGGGATGACAGACGTACTTGCACACGTCTCTACCTAACCTATTCACTAACGTAAGACAGCTCACTGTCGCCGACGGAAGATACGATGCCTGGTCGCCGATGCAGACCCACACGGCAGGTGTCAGAACTGCATCCGTTTGAAGAAAGAGTGTGTCTTCTATCCAGTCGACCAGCAGGGCGTGATTGACAGTAGTTCGCAATCTGCTGGCGGGACGGGTGTAACTTCTGGCCCATCTTCTGCAGTGTCTTCTTCGACTCCACCCAATCTTGCTCTTGGTACCTCGTTCGATGGTTCCCGCGACTTGGAAGGGTTTCCCACCCTCCCTTCGAACGCTCCAAGTGGCTATAGCGGCGCTTCAATGGAATTAGGATCGAGCGTTCCTAGTACGACAGGACACGCGTTCAACCCTTTCGCTGGACCACTCGCTCAACCCGAATCCCAGTATCGGCACCATACGGACGCGCAATCACCTTGGGCGAACGCGACTGGGTTACAGTACCACATGGCCACTCCGACGCCAACCTCGAGCGACTTCGCCAACTCCAACTACTGGCGTCACCATGCCGGTGCATCTCCAGGTGACTATGCTCCGTTCCCGTACGGATCGACCACGATGGCAACAAACGCTCAGAATCCATATGCGTTCGACCACCGACAGCCAACGAACATGATGTGGCCGCCATCTCAACCACAGCAACAACCATCAAGATCGTTATCATACAGTCACGTAGAAGGATACCAGCAGAACATGGACCCTTACCGTGGTCTGCAACTTGCCGGACAGCAGCATCCTTCTCAAATGAGATACATTCCGCATCCACTCCAGATGCAGAGCGCGACAACGATGGCGCAATCTCCTGGTCCTCACTCTGCGCCAATCGCACAGCATCCTCAGAGCTTCATGGGACAGAACGCGTTCCACATGCAGCAGAGTGAACCACCCATAACAACGACTCAGGGCTATCAGGATCTCCTTCACAACACGAGCCCCCAGTTAGGCACTCTGCAGGAAGAGCAACAAAGCTGTCCAAGCAACCTCAGCAGCTATGCGCGACACACGAGGCAACCAGGGTGATGCTGTTGCGTGGCCAGGCGTTGAATTTACAGGACATGACAGGCATGTTGCATTGCTAAGATCGGGTATTCGGCGGCTCTTGTCGTTCCAGCGGAGACGATAGCCGACAGCAATATGCCGTGCATACTGGGTTTTGAATGGCGTCGGCCTTGGAGGAAACATACATTAGTACATCGATCGCCAGCTGGCAGGGAGGATCGGGACGGTTGTGCCCACTAGAGCTTCAGGGAAGGATTCAAGAGGAATGGATGGAAAGAGGGAACGATCTCAGGGCGGAAGAGCAGCTGTCCGTGAGGCTGTCGGCGCAGCGACCGACTCCGCGATTGTACGACACTGGGTGGCAGGACGAATGCCGGGGCCAGGTTTCTGGGTACCCAGGAGGCGCTGCTGGGATATCTACGCGTCACAATAAGCGCCTGTGTCACCGAACTTCGTGTAGGTGGGCCTGAACGACGCAAGGCCGGAGAAGAACCGCATACCGCAGACATATACCCGACAACCAATGGAACGCATTCGCAGAAGGGCGATTGTTAGCCGCGGATTCATCTCCACGTGCGCAGGGTGGCACAGAACCGGCAGGAAGTGCAGCAATATGCAAGGGATGGCTGCTAAATAGCCGACACGGCCACGTTGTGTAGCGACATGTCGCGAAACAATCGATCGATCCCCCGACATTCACTCGATCCAGACGAGACGAAATGCTGTTGGGAAAGCGAGGGAACGCAAAATGTCTGCGGGAACTGCAGTTTCAGCATGTCTGACGAAATAATGGCAATCGAATTGGAAGAACAGAAGAGCACGGGCAACGGAGAATAGGCGGCTTCAGGAGGCAGGGACATACACGATAGAATACGAGGTATGCATACACATAGTAGGACAGGCACAGCAGCCTCAAAGATGGACAGGATACAGGATGCCGTAATGTACATAACACAGGAATTGAGCACAACAGACTCGAATCTTGAACACTTGAAGAATGTGATTGGCGTACGGGTACTGAATGGCCGATCGTACATGACCCACCGCCTGAACACAGCCATTGATGGGATCGCAACTATCAGGAGACAATTGAAACGGGCATTCCTCCTCAGCAATCTGTAGAATTGATCACTCGCAAGCTCAATCTTCGACGTAGACAGAGCTCAGGATGCCGCAATGTACACGAAACAAGAACAGCAAGTCGAACGACAACAGACTCAAATCCGAACAACTAAAAAGGCGAAATTGGCAGTTCAAAAGGTGCTAATTACGAACTGTCAATCATCTGAGCAGAGGCATCGATGAGACTTCGATCGTCCAGAGACACGCTGTGCAACACTTGCATAACTCACATGTGCATGAAACGTCAAGCATGGCCATGAAGTCATCCTCAAGTCATCCTTCCTTTGCCAACTCGCAGCACCCGTACCCAGCATAACATCATCAACCCGACTCATAGCTAAATGTGGTTCAATCACATAATGGCACACTCCGACTCATCCCTTTTCTGGTTCCGCGAGAGCTTCCCATTAGCAGCGGGCTGTTTCGAACTCCTCCCACCATTCTTCCTCAACTCTTCCAACCGCTCCCTTGCCTTTGGAAAATTATGCGCTGTCTAAAATTAGCCTCACACTCCCACATCGCCAGATATTCAAAGCACATCACTTACAGGCCGCTCTCCCATACCACTTCTTCGCCTCGTCAACAGATGTCGGACATCCAATCCCCTGCTCAGTAAAATACCCCATCGCAAACATCGCCTTCGCTAACGGCGGTTCACTGCTCGCCGCTTTACGCGCCCACAGATATGCTTCCATATCCGAGTGCTCGAGGATCCCTTCTGCACCCGTCAAATACCACCCCGACAGCGCGAGTTCGGCTTGATGCTCGCCCTGCGAGGCAGCCTTCGAGTACCAAGAGATCGACGCCCGGTTATCGATCGTCAAACCCATTTGTCCGTACTCGTACGCCTGTCCCAAACGAAATTGAGAGAACTTGTGCCCCATCGCTGACGCCTTCTGGAAGAGCTCCAAGGCGTAAGCATCGTCTGCGACGACTTTATTCCGGACTTCAGGGTTCGTGTTGCCGGATTCGTAGAGTAGACCGAGTTCATGCATCGCGTGCGGGTTCTCGCCGCCGCTTTGGAGGGAGCGGTTGAGCCAGTTGACCGCTTCGCCGATGTTTCGGGGCTGGCCGAGGAGACCTTTGAGCGATATGACGCCGACTTTGAACATGCCTGATGAGTCTCCGAGGGCAGCGGCGCGACGGTACCATTGCACGGCTTTGGCGTAGTCTTTGCTTGTGCCGCCGCCATCTTCGGCACCTAGTTCGCAGCACATGGCAGTTCTGTACGCTGCTTCGCCGTGGCCAGCTTTGGCGGCTGCTTGGTACAGTTTGAACGCTTCTCGTGGATCGACTTCCAGGCCAAGCTCGCCAGAGCCGTGGCAGTCGGCGAAATAAAATTGTGCTTCAGGGTAGCCGGCGGCGACAAGCTTCTTCACCATCTTGTGAGCATCAAGCATGTATCGCTCCCGATTCTTCGCCGTTGTTCTGGCATCCGCGCGACCGCCTTCTGAGGCCAGAACAGTAGCTGCTTCGACCAGCTTCTTCGCCAAGATCAGAGCCTGCTTCTGATTCTGCGGGTTCGCAGAGACGTACGCTCGAAGCCTATCGAGCTCAGCGGGAGTGATGGGCTTCATTGATGGTTCAACCGACGCCTGCCGCTGATGTGGCGCGGGCTGGCCATTGTTGTAGTTCCTTATCGGCGGTGGCTTCGAGTTCGGATCCAGCCCCTGAGCTCCACCCTCCATCAAACCTGGACGCACGGGCGCCGGATGGTATGGCAAAGAGTCAGGGTTGCTACTTCTGTGCCGCTGGCTCTGTTGCTCCGGGTGAGATCTCTGCTGCGTTAGTGGAGCACCCATCGGAGTACCCGTTGGACCGCCCGCCGGACCTCTTCCAGGTGGACTTTGAATCGCTTGTCGCGGTGGGGCACTACCTGCACGCTCAGCCATTGGATCAGAATACGCTGTCACTCCCGTGAGGTTTCGATCTACGGGCGGTCTCTGCTGAGGCGGGTACTGCCCGAGAGGCTGACGGCTATTAGACGGACGACGTTGTGCTTGTGGCGGGCCTTGTCGATACGGCATCTGTCTGGCATCGTCCATCGACCTCCTGGGCGGTTGTTGTTGCGCATACGGTGGCTGCGGCGGCTGTTGATACTGCTGGGGTGGCTGTCTACTCTGCGAAGGTTGCTGTTGATACCTCTCGTCATATTGCTGCTGATAGCCGGCATCGCCTGCAACCTCAAAGACGTGTCCATTCGTGATACCACCCTGTTTCTGCTGAGGCGCTCGTGGGTCTGGCAGCGACCGAGCGCTCTGATCCACTTGCTGGCCGTAGAACCGCTGAGGCGGCATAGGATATTCACCAGGACTCTGCGGCTGGCTATTCGGTGGTGGTGTGGGACTGGGAAGTTCTGCAACGTAAGTCTGAGGCTCAGGCTGAGGTCTAGTGACCTGACTTCGCTTGTGTAGTAAAGAGGTCCCTCCTGGTGCTGCGCTGTCGAAGTCCGGCATTTCTGATTCGATCTGGGATGCGCGGCTCATCGGAGCTGCAGTGACTGGAGCTGGCATGCGATTATCGCTATACATGCCGCGTGTGGCAGCATTGTTTGATGGCTGGGCATAGCCTGACTGGCTCTGCTGCATGGACATCGCGAACTGATCTTGAGGAGTGGCTTGAGAATATGCTGACGTGGGACTCATTATCGGTTGACCAGGCCTTGATCGCGAGCCATGAGCACTCTCAGATCGAGGCGGTATTACAGCAGGGCTAAGTGGCTGATGGTCAAGATATGACGGCTGCTGCTGCTGCTGCACATGCCGGGTGTCGATGGGCTGCATAGGCGGTCCACGTGGCACTTGCTGGCGAGGCTGTCTTACTGCAGTGTTTGCTTCCTCGACCATTGGCCTGCCTTGATACGAGCGGTCGTAGCTGTTGGTTGGCTGTGGCTGTGGCTGAGGTACAGCTTGCATATAGGGTGGCGACTGAGGCTGATTGTGCATCTGCCGCTGGCGAGAGGCACCATGATCAACCGGTATTGGCGCCATGTTTGAGTCCTGTCGCTGCAATTGCGGACGCTGCTGAGGCGGCGGTGACACGTGCGTGGCTTTTGGCGGCATCTGCACGCCATCGTGGGAAAATGGCTTGTGGTCTAAAGGAGGGCGCTCAAGTCCTCGCTGCTGGCTGTCTGGCGGCTCCGACCTGTTACCATGACTGTCATCCCTGGCTATAACAGGTCTTTCATCGTGGCGAACGTCAGTAGACGAGCGAGCAACTTCTTCGTGAGTACCATTAGCAGTTCCGGGTCTTGACTTGTTCTGATAAGTCGGAAAGACCGGAAAGGCATTATCCCATGCCATGATCTCCGGTGAAAGAGCTTCGGCGTGCATCCTGGCCTTCTCCTTGGCCTTCCACTCCTCCATGCTCATCTTCGGAACGTCGGGTGGCTTTTGCGGTCCAGGGGCAGTCTGAGGCCGACCATTGACGACTGGCGGTGGTCGCGGTCGTTGCTCGCGCTTGCGCTGTTCCTGTGGTTGCTGGACAGGCTGCGCCTGTGCCTCCGGTGCATACATCTGAGGACGACTTGGTTTCGCGCGAACGGCTGCCCGCTGCTGTTGCTCCGGCTGCTGTGGTCTCGCTTGCTGATCATAGCCTTGCTGCTGTCTACCCTTCTCGGGTCTCTGCCGATATCTCGGGTCATAGTGACGGTCCTGTTGTTGCTGTTGCGGTGCTCTTTGACCATGAGACATTGGCTGGCTGGCCTGGTAGTTGTCGTAGTACTCTGGTGACCGCGACTGCTGTGGCTGCCTCACATCTCGCTCGTATTGTTCATATCGTGGATCATATCCTTGATCTTGGTATTGCTGGTCATACTGACCGTACTGATCTTGGTATTGCCCAGCATGACCGTTCTGAACAGGAGTTTGCTGCTGCGAGTAGTACTGTCGCCTTGGAGGCTCATACGCCGCATTCGAATTGTATGCCATCCTTCAAGGCCTCAGCGCAACAGCCCATCCAGCTCTTCTTGAACTCCAGAACCTCAGTCAGCCGAATGAGGGATGTACTCGTTGCGATCGTTCAGGTGGTTGGACGCGGGGTACGGCGCTCAGTCGGTCTCACGCTCACGCGAGCAGGCGATTGTATATCACGTCTTCTCCAACGTAATCCAACAACATCGAAACCGGTGCTGACACGAAACAAGGCGGCTCAGACGTGCTCGCGAAACGTACGACGCTTCGATCCTTCCCACGAGGGCCGACACGCACGTTGTCTCGAGTCCCACGGAGATGGTGGCTGTTTCAGATTGATCCGCGATTTCTGGGCATCGCGTATATTAGGCACGTCACCGTGGCATTGAGGACGTATATTCAGCTCGACGAGGAGGTTGTCGACGATCTCAGGAGGGCTGCGTGACCTTTGAGATCCGAGATGGCGGGCAACGAGGCATCGCGAAACCGCACTGCGCTCCAATCAGCAACCGTACCAGCGTACCTGCAGGAATTGCTTCCGTCGACCATCCAATCGATCGACACTCAGCCACAGGTGGCGGTGTCATAGCACGTTTCGACATGGCTCCCACGATGTAACGACGTCGGGAGATTCCCCCAGATCTTGTGGCAGTACCTCACCATCGTACAGCAGCTCGAGACTGCCAGCTTGCGTTTGAGAAGAACGATCGAACCCTTCAACAACGATGTAGGTAGTCGGCCGGCCGAGCCTCTTTGCTCATATTATCCGGACTTCGAGCGTTGGATTCTCGTTGTACACCGCCCTCTTTCATGACTGACCGACGAAGAAGAAAGATGTGCAATAGCCTCGACATCATCTAGGTACGAATCCAGTAAGGTACATGTACTTTTCAGCTATATCGACCACATAATACACATCTCATTCTTCCATACACCTCTAGGCACACTCATCCCCTCGTATATTCACCCCCTCACTTCTTCTCCGTAGGCGCCAACATAAGCTCCGGCCGGACAATCTCATCAAACTTCTCACTACTCAACGCCTCCAACTCCATCGCACTTTCCTTCAGCGTCAGCCCCTTCTTATGCGCGTTCTTCGCCACCTTACTCGCCATATCATACCCAATCACGGGATTCAAACACGTCACCAACATCAAACTCTCGTGCAAAATCGCGTTTATCTTCTTCTCGTCCGCCTCCATCCCTTCAACCAAATGCTCGCGGAAAGAATGCATCCCGTCTGTAAGCAGCCGGGCGCTGTGGAGGAGGTTGCGGATCATGACGGGCTTGAAGACGTTGAGCTCGAAGTTGCCTTGGGAGCCGGCGAAGGTGACGGCGGTTTGGTTGCCGAAGACCTGGCAGCAGAGCATAGTCAGGCTCTCGCATTGGGTTGGGTTCACTTTGCCGGGCATGATGGAGCTACCCGGTTCATTCTCCGGGAGTTTGAGCTCGCCGAGCCCGCATCGCGGCCCTGAGCCCAGGAAGCGGATGTCCTGCGCGATCTTGAAGAGGGAGGTGGCGAGGGTGTTGAGCTGGCCGTGGGCTTCAACGATGGCGTCGTGGGCGGCGAGGGCTTCGAATTTGTTGGGTGCGGTGATGAACTCGTGGCCGGTCATTTTGGTGACTTCGGAGGCGATGTCCTCGGCGAAACCTTTGAAGGTGTTGAGGCCGGTGCCTACGGCTGTGCCACCTTGGGCCAGCATCCGCAGGTGAGGGAGGGCGGATTCGAGGCGTTTGAGGCCGAAGTCGAGTTGGGTTACGTAGCCTGAGAATTCCTGGCCGAGGGTCAGAGGTGTTGCGTCTTGCAGATGTGTTCGTCCGATCTTGATGATCTTGTCAAACTCCTCTGCTTTGGCGTTCAGAGCTTTCCGCAGTGCCTTGAGGCTGGGTATGAGCTCCTCCTCGAACTCGAGCACAGCAGCGATATGCATGACAGTCGGGAAAGTATCGTTGGAGCTCGCGGACATGTTGACGTGGTCGTTCGGGTGTACCGGCTTCTTGCTTCCCATTGTCCCACCCAAGATCTCAATGGCGCGATTCGAGATGACCTCGTTGGCGTTCATGTTCGACTGCGTGCCAGAGCCAGTTTGCCAGACCACGAGAGGGAAGTGGTCGACGAGTTTGAGGGATGCAACTTCAGACGCTGCTTGCTGGATCGCCTTGCCTAGCTTGGGATCTGCCGTCGACCACCATGAGCCTTCATCTCCGGCTTGTGTCCTGTTCACTCACCTAGTCCGAATTTCATGTTCACCGTAGCAGCCGCGCCCTTCAAGATCCCAAAGGCGCGTACAATAGGCGGCGGCATCCGGTCCTGAGGCTGATTGATCTTGAAGTTGCCCAACGACCTCTGCGTCTGCGCGCCCCAGTACTTGTCGCTCTCGACCGGGACCTCGCCGAACGCATCACTCTCCGTTCTTGTTGCTGCTGCCATCTTGGCGGTATGTGTGAATGCTCTTGCGGTCGGAGTACTCGATCGATGCGGCGAGGGTTTTTCTCGGAGTGTATCGTGTCGTTGAGGGAGTCTACTGCATTCCCGGGTGCTGGGGACGCGGTTCAATGCGGTCACAAAGCTTCGTCTCGCTGCGGGGAGTGTGGATGGAGCTCGTAGGCCAGTCTGAAGCTCTGATGAGAGAGGGTTTCGAGGGAGAGCGGTACGCAGCATTGCTGTAGGAGGGGCGCGGCGAGGTTGTCGAGGGATAGGAGGTTATAATATACAGATGTGTGGATGATGCTACAATGGCACTTTCAATAAATCTTCCCAGGGTAGCTCGATGTGGCTTGTCCTTCGCCGACGCCGGTGTTGACTCCGCGAAACCTTGGGGCGACGACATCGTTTACTTTGAGCACCGTTTCAGTGTTGAGTGGTATGGCAGATATAATCACAATAAGTCGGAAAAACAACAGAGCAAGAAGGAAGATGTCTGACGCGAGATATTTGTCGATCTTCATCAATCCATTGGTTTGGGGTATCAACAGCTATACTGCAGCAATGACCCTCTGCTAATCCATCGAGAAAGGTATGTCACGCAATCTCATTCGAGGGGGATCCTAGCGCAAGACAGCAGAAGCAAGAGCAGCTCGGCCGTGAAGTCGTATGGGTGATACGCTTATTTATCTGCACGTATCGTTAGCATTCGCCACCTTCACTGAGAGTTGTTCGTGATCACGAACTCATGCCCAGGGTGTCCTTGACGGTGTTGGCGGCGTTGCCAGCCATGTCCGATGCCTGCTCAGTGACGGGCTTGCCGGAGCTGCCGGAGCCGGAGGTGGCGTCGGTGGCCTTCTGGCCGACACCCTTCTCGCCCTCTGTGGTGATGGTCAGTATGTGACGTTGGTGAAGTGCGAGTGTGAAGGATCTTACCTGGCTGTGCGGACCCAGCAACGCTGTCAGCGGCGCCCTTGACCTTGTCGGAGCCCTGCTCGAGGGTGGACTTCTGGCTATCCGGCTTCAGGTTGGAAGCGGCCTTGTCGGTGGTGGATTGGCGGCTGGTGAGGTGGTCAGCACGATGAGGGACGGCGAGGCGCCAGGCGATACATACAGAGCGTCAGACATGTTGGCGGTCGTTTGGAAGGGTTGGTGTTTGGTTTGAGTGAGTTGATTGTTGTGTGAAGTTGTGTTGTGTCGAAAGAACAGAAAATTTGGAAAGAAACCTCTGTATATAAACCAGAACCCCCACTTGCACATGCTACAACAACGTCATTGCCATTCTTCTGCCTATTCACCAGCGTCTAGAAGGTGCATCCCAGTCATTCTGGAAGGTACGACCGCCTCTCATTGGCTCTCACATGTCACCAGGTGCGCGAACTGCTGTGCGAGGGTGCCTAGCTCACATCGTGAAGGAAGCTCGTCTTCACGATTGCAAGTAATGAGCTCATCATGACGGTGGTGGCAGCACTGGCGACCTAGACTACAGGGCTCGGCAGAATTATGGAGTAGGTGGATGCGTGGTTGCGTGGTGTTCGTGTTGGCAAGGAAGTTGAAGTGAAGGTGTGGCGTCAGATCGCGTCAGATTTTCCACGAGGATGGCAGCCACATTGGGTGGCACAAACGAAGTCGTTCCCCTGGACGACCTTGAAAGATGGTTTTACTTTGAGCCCCACGTCCATGGTGGCGGAAGTGGGCTGGCGTGGTGAGAAGAACACCTCACTTCTTCTGGCCCGCGCGTGACCACATTCAAGGCGAAGTGAGGGCCGGGGAAATCTTCTCCAAAGGCGATTACACCGTTCGTACTAGTATATCACCTGCGGTTATAGCAAGGCAGCTATCTGCGATAGCGAGAACACTCGTTGGCCCGAGTTGATCGCCAGCGGCAGAAGGTTGTTCTCCGACCACGCAACATATCTCGAGCTACCGTACTGCCGCTCGGTCTGCTACGCTGGGGCTGTACAACTCCGAGATCGATATGTTGGGTTCATGCTATGTCACACTATATGCTCGCTATATACTCCATATACGCCGTTGCAGGTTACAGGCTACACCAAACTGCTCTACCCTTTTTCCGAATGCTACCTACTCGTGGTGTTCAAGCCCTATATCGTATCGTACGGTTCAGTCCACCGAAAAAGCTCGCCATGAAGCCTCCGAACGACGTCGATCTCGTTGTCTCATGAGTGCCTGCATGAGCTGTGATTAGTCTTCTGCTACGCTGTTCTCTCAGATCGACCTACGACATACCTTTCATCTTCTTATCAGCAACCAACGCAATCAGCGCCGCACCCACCCCCGACCCATCCTTCGCAATCCCAATCCGTATCCTCTTCTCGCCATGTGGCCCAATTTGCGGCACATCCCTCAGTGCTTCGCGAATATACTCCTCGAAGTTGGGGTAAAACTCCACTAAGCTGCCATCGACACCGATATCAACAACCCCGTCTGGCGCGCTAGACTCAAGGCTCTTCGTGGTGATGACAACAGCAGCGATAGCAACAGCAGACAATCGAGCAGCACGCTTTCCAATAGCACCAGCGATGAGACGAGCGGCTTCCGCGTCTTCGGCACTGGCGGCAGAAACACCATAATCGCTGTTGAGCGCCTGGCGGGTGGCTTTGAGACCATAACTGCTGTCGCCGGACGTGATGGAGAGGAAGGAAGTGTCTAGACCCCACTGTTTGTACAATGGTGAGTCCGAAGCAACGGTCGTTGTGCTAGAAATGTCGTTGCGGCTCGAGTCGTCATCCGAGAAGAGAGGGACAGAGGGATCATTCATCAGATCAATCAAAGCGCGGCGCAGGATCTCGCCCAAGAACATGCCACTCACGCGTTTCTCGAACATCTGGATGCCTGGGTTGACTGATCCGGCGTCAAGACCACGGTCGTAAGATGTGTCTGGTAGCACGCTCATGTGGTTGTCGAAGCTGCCCCATTCGGTGTTGACGATCATTTCGCCGGTGCTGTCGTCGATTTCTCCTGCGTCTGCGCTTTGGTTCTTAAGTTTGGTGATCTTGTCTAGCTTTTCTACGTAGGCACCGTTCGTGCCTGTGCCGAAGATGCCGCCGAGTAGTGTTCCTTGCTTGCCCGGGCTGGTGTAGGAGCGAGCCATGAGGGTACCGACCGTGTCGTTAACCAGCGCCGCAACCCTGACTGGTAGTCCAAGAGCATCGATCTCCTTCTGTAGTAGAGCGCAGACGTCCTTGCCGATCGTGTCCGCAATATCGAAGCCTTTTGTCCATCGGATGAGTGTGCCCTTGTTGATGCCATACTGTTGCACTGGGAACGAGAACGTAAAGCCCAGGCTGAAGATATTCTCGTCCCTCATAGTCCCAAAGCCAACATAGCTAGCCCTCCTCTCTACATGGGACTGGTAGTGCTCCTCATGGTGCACCTTCAGAAACAGCTCAATCTGCTTCGCCAGAAACGAAAACAGCTCATGGCTAGTCTTCGCCACCATAAGGTCCTTCGGAATCGCAACCTTGCTCTGCGTCAAGCTGAACGTGCTGTTCCCGTGAAGCTGAATACTGCAGACTCGGAAATTCGTTCCGCCAAGATCGACAGCCATGTATAGACCCTTTTCCGTGCCATTGGGAACTGCTGTGACGTATGTAGGGATCTGGCTCATCGTCGCTCCCTTCTTCCCCAGACCTTCGTCCATCTGCTGGATGAAGGCCTGCACACCTCGGTTCACATCTTCTTTCGAGTACTCGAACTCCGCGGCTACCCGCTCGGCTGCTACTGCGAGAGCCATGCTGCGTGGAGACCGGCGGAACCAAGAGGTACTGGTGTGTTGTGGGACGCGGCAGTAGAGCTCTTGGATGAACGGGTTGTAGGTCGGCACCGGACACGAGGGTGGAGGAGGTGGAGCTGGGAAGAGAAAGGTCTGCAGACGCGGGAGAAGCAATTGAACAAGAACGAGAAAGAGGACGAGGAGGAGACCTGGGAGAAGTGCAGTGCTCGGAGGGTGGTGGGAAAGCCACTCGCGTGCTCGCCGCCTCCGACCGCCTCGTAGATGTCGTAGGAAGGGTAGCTCTCTGCCTTGCTCTTTGCTGTCGGTGTGCTGGGCAAGGTTTGGGAGGGACTTGGAGCGGTTTCGGTAGGCCAGCTTGGAGGATGAGAGGAGGACCCAGAGGAGCTGATGAGAGGGTAGCGGTAGGGGAAGAGGCAAGCTACGTGAGATCGACCGCAAATACCACCGAGCTCAATCGCCGATTGGGCGGAGGCGTTTCCTGCCAGCCCATTTGCGGGGTTGTGGGGAAACGTGCTGCTTCTCGATGCTTGCTTCTCCTACGTCTGATTGGGCCTTCCCCATCAATCTGTTATAAGCAGAAGTGAATGGAATGCAAACAAGGCGAGGATCAGGAATAGCGGCCACTTCAGCTATTTGTCCGTTGCACAGGGCAAACATCTCCGTTAGTTTCTTCATGGCACTGCTATCGTACAACACGCAAAGTCAGCCTGGCCGCAACAGCTTGTTGTGATGCACCAGTAACCTGGGTTCACCGTTCCGAACCTCTGCCTCATCATTGTTTTACCTCCGGAACACTCTGACTAGACAAGACTCATGTGAGTCTCTACAGCGTGGACCGCGAACTCATATTGATGGATGCGAGCCTTAGTGGTCGGATGGAGTTTACGCAAGCTCGGCGTGCACAGACCACGAGCACTGCGCAGATGCGTCCATTTCCCGATACGGAAACGCAGCCAGGCTGACAACAAGCAGCATAGGCCCATGCTCGGATATCCTAGTAGCCCCAGAACACCATCGCTATGCAAATCATGCCATGCGTCCGTCCAGCAGCAGTCACAGCTCATCATACATCCCTCCAACTTCCTTGCACAGGCTTCCTCCCCACCCCGGCATACGGCGTCGACTGCTGCTGCATCGGACTCACCACACTCGGCGCAGCCGTGCGGTAGCTGGGCGGTATGCTTGGCGCATACTGCTGCTCCCCATACACCGAAGACGGTGGCCTTGTCTGATACGTCGGCGCATGCATCGACGTCGGCGCCGTCGAGGCGGTGGGCGAGCCAACGAATTGCTGATGCGCGTTGTAGTCGTGGTACAGTCCCGTCTGCTGAGGCTGGTTGTGCCCGTCGTGAACTCCAGTCTGCTGCTGCTGCCCATACTCATGATACGGTCCCGTCTGCATCGCCCCCAAGTCCCCAGCTGTATCCTGCGGCACCCCGTTATTGTAATACCTCCCCCCACTATCCCTCTGCTTACTCAACAACCCCTCCTGCTGCGCAGCACTCTGATCCAACTTCTCCATCTCCACATCCTCATCCTGCACATGCCGACTATTCGCCTGATCCCAGCTCGGCATCGCCGGCAGCGCGTCCTCATTGAACTTCCCACCCTTCCCCGTCGGCGCATCAAACGTCGCGGTCTGCGGTCCTCGGTACGCATAACCCGCCCCAGCGCCACCATACATCATCGGCTGCGCGGGCTGGTATTGCCCACTGTAAGGTTGTGGAGGTTGCTGATACCCCTCGTTCTTCCGGCGAGGCGAAGGGCAACACCGATTGCAGCAGGAGAAGCAGCCGCAACAGCATTCCATCCCGCAGCAAAGGCATCGCGCGCAGCACCAGAGGACTGAGATGAGGATGAGGGAACCGATGATTATGCCGACTATGACTGGCCATTTGCAGTAGCCTTGGGCCATGCATGAGTCCCAGGAGGAGAAGGTGTTTGCTGTGTTTGATATGTCGTCGCCGATGCCGCGCGGGAGGAGTGATGAGGGCGCCATTGTGTAGAGATATGGATGTAACGATCTGGTCGAGTTTCCTCCTTCGAAGGTCGTTTCGTGGTTCAAACGCTTCCGGTGGCTGGTCGTTCAGACGACAAGAATGTGTTCCGCGGTTGCTCGTTCGTCGCTCCTCACGTGAGTTCTGACGGTCGAACGAATGTGTTCCTCAATGCGACCGTTGCTGCAAAGAGGAGAGAGGCAAGTGAGGAGGTTGGAAGATCACCTCCCACCTCGTTGAAATCAAATCTAATTGTGAAACAACCCGCGCCTTGGTGCTTCGTCAAGCTCGTCACACTTTGCCCCGGATTGCGAGGCTTTGGTGGCGCAGCTCACGGGCCACTCAAGTGAGAGAATTGCTCGATTAAGGCAACCTAAAAATTGACCAGGTACCAGGTACGAAGGGTTGTAGGAGGTACGAAGTCTTATGGTCATACAACGGTTGGGGTTTGACGTGTACAAACAAACAGTCTTGGGACAAGTGGCAAAGATAACCATTGTCTCATGTCTTCACGGTACAATCAAGAATGAGCATGGGAGAGCGAAGAGTATGAGTCGTCGTCTATACTTGTGCAGGACGAGAGTGTGGCATACGTACGCTCTGCCCGCTAGACTGATGATGTTATCTTTCTGCTACTGCTGAATCTCGTTCGCATCGCAGTCGGTGTTGAGCGCAGTCGGTGTTGGGAGCATACTGTCCCTCTTCGCAGAACATCACCTCCGAGGTCAATCTCAATAGTACCTGACCGCTCAAGCATCGCTCTCTAAACCAGGTATCTGACCATTCCGGAACATGTCCACGAAGAGCTTGTGATCCTCCCTCACCTTGTCAGCGTACTTGTGCCCGAAGTCCAGCAACAGATGCTCGAAGCCTGCCTCGTCTTTGCAAATAGCAGCATGAATCGCTTCTTCCGTGCTGAAGTCCACCAGCCCAGCAAATTCGCTGTCTTTGTCCGCAGCTCCGTGCATCATAGCAGTCGCGCGTCCGAAATCCGCACAGACGGCTACCATTTCGTCGATGTGGTTAACATCAGACCACTCGAAATCGACCGCGTACGGCGACACCTCTGACACCATGTATCCGACGCCGTCGATTTCGGTCCAGCCTGCCCATGGATCGGCATGATCTTGAACTAACGTCGGAGAAGAGGTTTAGTCAGCGGTTTGAGCAGTAGTTGAGGTAGAGGCGGAGTTGGATGCGGAAACTTACGTGCACGCTGAGAAATGACGGTACGATGACCCTCATGCTTGAAGTACTGGCGTGCTGCCTCGATGTTGACGTGCCTGGAGACTGCGGAAGGCTGCGACTGTTTTAGGTAGACAATTCGGTCGTTCTCCAAAGCCTCGGAAGTACCCTCGATTAGGACGTTGTAAGTCGGCAGGCCCGCGGAGCCGATGCCAACACCACGCTTGCCGATGGAGTCCTTGATTCGGCAGGTGTTCTCGGTTGGCAAGACCGGCAACGTCGTGAGGTAATTTCCAAAGGCCGTGGCAAGCTTCTCCTTCATAGATTCGTCGAGCTCAATAACGCCCTTGCTTCTCTTGAAACACCTGTCTGCGTCCTTGATCTCGGTCGAGGAGTTGAGGACTTCAATGCGGCTTTGCACTCGGGCAGATCTTAATGCTTCCAGCAAAGGGCCTTTTGCAGTCCTCAGCGTGAAGCGCGGCACGCCACTTGACGACGCCACTTCGTGGATGCGTTCACGGTACGCAGCAGCAAAAGCACTGATTAGTTTTGAGATCTGCTTATCACTCAGAGCCTTGCCGTAGCCGAGCAGAGCGAGAGACGCCACCAGACGGTACAGATCCCAGGTGAACGGGCCAACGTAGGCCTCGTCGAAGTCATTGACGTTGAAGACAAGTTCGCCTCGCGAGTCCATGTAGGTGCCGAAGTTCTCTGCGTGGAGGTCGCCATGAATCCAGACCTGGCTCGTCCGTTTGTCGAGGAATGGCCCTTGCACAGCTCCCGGTTCCAGGTCTTTGTAGAACAGACAGGCCGATCCGCGATAGAAGGCGAAGGGCGAGGCCGCCATCTTTCGAAATTTGGTCTGGAAGGCATCGGGGTCTCCTGCCAGTAAATCACCGAAGGCGTTGTTGAACACGTCCAAGATCTGTTTTCCACGGTCGGATTGTGCGGCTGAGCCTTGTTGGTTGACCATGTTGAAGGTGGTGGTCACGGTGTGTAGTGGGAGAGTGGAAACCCCGTCAATGTCATGAACCATCTACGATGGCACTTGCACCAAGCCTTCTTTTCGCCTTTGGCAGTTTCCTTGTTTGCTGGTGGTCTGGCTCGAGCCAAGCAGCGGGGTGTGTCTCGAATGTGGTTTAAGTTTCACTTACCACGTGCTCACGTGCTGGCTGTACGCCTCGTAACTTTCGTCGAGAACGGTCAATGACGATACGGAATCAGGCCCGCGGCTCGTAGATGAGGCCACAGTGCTACAGCAACAGGTGCCTCTCTACGACCTATATTTCGCGGGAACGCAACTGGCTCCAGATGAGCGGGCAGCTCGGTGAAGTTGCGGCTGCAAGATCTCCGACTCGCATGGCAGCTCGATCGCTGTTGTAAGTGTCACAACCTGTGATGTCTGCTTGCAGTTGAAGCTCGAGGATGTCGGAGTTGAAGACGCGTTTCTGCTGGAAACCAGCCTTCGTGGCAAAAGACAAGCTTGGCCAAATATCGTGACATCTCGCTCCTGCCTATTCGGAACGTCCGTGCAACTGATGAGCAACATTCGTCAATTTCATCATTCTTGTTTCATCTCAAGACGTGAATAGAATGGCAAAAGTACTCATCACCGGAAGCTCCGACGGCATCGGGCAAGCGGGCGCGAAACTCCTAGCAGACCAGGGCCACAAGGTCTATCTGCATGCTCGCAGTCAACAGAGAGCCAAAGATGCCAAAGATGCCGTGCCAAAGGCGGAAGGTGTTGTCATTGGAGATCTGTCCACCATCAAGGGAGCGAAAGAAACAGCAGCAGAAGCAAACAAGGTTGGCCCATTCGATGCTGTTGTGCACAATGCTGGCCTTGGACCGAGCAATGCCGACCGCAAGACGGCAGACGGCCTGCAATCAACCTTTGCGGTGAACTCCCTTGCTCCGTATATCCTCACATGCCTGATGGATAAGCCGAAGCGCCTGCTGTACCTCTCATCTCAGCTACACTCCGGTGGAGACGACAGCCTCAAGGACGTCGGCTATCAGAATAAGCCCTTCCAGGCCATGCAAGCATACAGTGACAGTAAACTTCACGACGTCATGCTCGCCAACGCTGTTTCTCGCCGCTGGCCGGACGTCCAGTCGGGCTCGCTAGATCCTGGCTGGATCGCCACCAAGATGGGCGGAGCTGGTGCGCCTGGGAAGACCTCGACACCTGCCAAGGCGATGGCGGACTACGCCGTGGGCGAGAGCAGTATTGTAGGCAGCAATACCGGAGTCTACTTCAATCCTCAAGGAGCGAGAACGCCGCACAAAGGTGCGACCGACGTGAAGAAGCAGGATGAGTTTGTCAAGATCTGCGAGCAGCTATCTGGTGTGAGCTTGCCGAAGTAGAGTCATGATCCGTACTGCTGATGAGACACGGGGTATGCTCAGTTCTTAATGGATGTGTTAGAATGAGAGAGCGGTAGTTGCATCCGAACAATACACTGCCGCCGTCGCTCAACTTCTCGCACCCCTGGCCTAGGTTTCCGGCCTTTGTCTTGGACTTCTGTCTAGCTTCGATAGATCCCGAGTCCTGCTTCATCGGCGTTCCTTTGCGACAGCTGGTTCTCGATGGTTTGCCAATCTACTTCGATCTCATCGTGCTCTCGACTTCGGATTCCATCTTTGGACCAGATCTCATATCTCAAACCTGTCCCGACAAGCACACGTACCTCAAAATCGGCTCGATTATACTCCTTCCCGATATCATACCAGTGCCGATTCTTGCGCTTCATGTCTCTAGGATTGAGTATTGTTTCGACTCCACAGACATTCTGAGCACCTTCCCACTTCAGACTTCTCGGCAATCGGTCGACCGGCAGAGTCGACATCACTACCCTAGTCCTCCACGGCTCTTTTTCTTTACCCATGTCCAGCTTGAGCCGATAACTCTCACTGACACCGGTAGCGGCACGGATGACTTGACCCTTCAGCACAAAGTTAGCTTATGCCGGGAGCAGCGAGACGAGTCTCAGCGCGAACCTATTTGATAATCCAATGGATTTGTCGCTCAGCCCACCGCCTCTTGTCGTATGTATCATCGGTAATGTCCTTCCCTTGATGTTTCGTTGGGTCATAGACCTCTCGGCATATGATTCCGAAGCTGACAGGACACATCCTCAGCGAGTACATCTCCGGGCCACCCCTCCTGCTCTGAATGCGAGACAGCACCAGTCCGTGGACAACTGCCAGCTGTCTGTTGATAGTCAGCACTGGTGAAGAGCCATGACTCACTTAGTACATACGGCTCATCGGCCAGTAGCACCTTGATAGCTCTGGCGCCCCATTCATATTTTGCCTTGATGCGGCTTTGAACGTAGGAGGAACTGCCAAGGCCTCCTGAAAGTATGAGGTAAGACTGATTTAGTCAGCTTGTGTCGGATCATGATATGATGGGGACGCCGCAAGCATACAACTGATTCCGTTGCGTAGTTCTCTTCTACGATCTTCAGCTGTCCATCGACGATACTACACATCTTGTCAATTTGATCGTCAAATACTGCTCGCAACTCCTCGCTGGGTAGAACGATGTTAGTCGAAACCGGTACCCTCTGCGAAGGCACTTACCGCGTGATGACCATCTTCGAGTCCTCGATTCTGGCGTCCTCGGAATCTACGACACCGCCATGCGGTAGACTGGGGATTGCTTCGGACGACGGTCAGTACCGTCCACACTTTGCACAAGGCAGACATACGCAAGAATAGCTTAGGTACGTCCATGCCTACGCTACCGAACGAGCATTTGAATCTCTCGAACTTGTCTTGCATCATGGCCGACACCGTAGAATCGATATCGGCGGTCAAATAATGCTTGACGTGAGACAAACGCTCCTTGATCAGCATACGGATCTTCCAGTCGATGAGGGTGGAGCCCACGGCTTCTCCCTCTGTCCAGCTTAGAGGCACCAGCTCCATCCGATCCTTGGCCGCAGCTTCGACTTTGAGGACGTTGAGATCAGTCGTTCCACCCCCTGCGTCGCAAACAAGATACACTTCTCCGCGTTTCATGGACTGCTTTGCAGCATAGATGGCTTGCCGCTTCCGCTTCGGTCAAATATATGCTGGCTCGCTCCCACTCAGGATTGTCACCAAACCCTGCCGCACGGATGTCCTTTTCAAGCTCCGCTAGCATCGCTGGGTGTCGTCTCCAAGTAACAGGAACCGGGAAAACATACCTGCTCGCCTGTCAGCATATCATCTCTGGAGTGAACGACGAGAAACCGCCACCTACTCTATCCTGTTCTGGTGGAAGCGCGGCACACTGTTCCCCAAGTACTTCGTGATATAGCGGTACAGTGAGGCTAGATAATCTCGATACCATGACTGGGCCTCAACGACAGAGGGCGCATCTTCGAGTGCATCCTTGTAGTCTGGGTCAAGATACAGCTTGAACAGTGAGTTACATTCAAAACGCGGATCGTCAGGATTGCACCTAAAGTGATGGGTAGAAGGGTCAGCAAGTGTTTCGGGGCTGAAGGCGGAGGGTGGAAGGTGTCAGAGCGCCGCACGGTACGTGATGCTGTCTCGGAGAGCCCTTCCAACCATGAGTTTGACGCACAGGAATCCCCAGCTAGTCATGTGACCTGTATGTATGTCGTACGACACTAGACGGTGCAGAGGGGTTAGAAGAAGCACAAGGAGCTAGGGAAGCTTTGACGAGCGAGGTACCGCTGGTGTCGACCTTGTTGCGCAGCTCATGGCCCAGTTTACCTGGCCACCGCTGGATGGTCTTTGGATCTGGCCACTCGGGCCCGCTGCTCCATGCTACGCCTACGACGGGCTTCAGCGAGAGGTATAAGAAGCAGATGCGCTGCATACCTGAGCACGTCATCCCAAAGTCGACCCCAACCACCATGTCTGGCTGCCATCTTGCCTGCATTGCACGAGCAATGTTGGGGGTGGTGCTTGCCGATCGCTTCAGTACTTCACGAGACTGCGTATACCGTTCACGCGGAGACCGCGACGTCCAGTCAGTATATGCACTGACCCCAGCCACTGTTTGGTAGGAAATCTAAGGCCATCTTCGTACTAATGCTAGATGGGCAAAAACTGGGGATGCCGGCATTTGAGGTCTTGCATATCTCTCCTGGAAACTAAATGTACTGAGGGTCGAGGAACCTCGGCGGCCACGAGGCTGAGAAGCGGTACCGTCTTCCAATAAAGGCAGATCTTTCGTACTTGGGAGCACTGACCAGGTACACAGCACATGCAGCCAACAGACTAGCGTTGCAGTGCCTGTCCGATAGACACTGCATTGGCGGTCGGCCGTTTAGACATGATCCCCTGCCCAGTCTAATGGTTCGACGACCGCTCGCCGTCCGTTCCTCCCAATTATAAGTTGGTAATCGAGATCGACCTAGCTTTTCTCTGGTTTATCGAACAAATGGTAAAACTACCGGATCTATAAGCCGCAACTGACTCATTGCATTGATGTTGACATGGCTACAACCACAACCGTGAACGTAGCGACGAGGACTGGACGTACCCGTGACAATTCATCAGCAACTCTGCAGGGAGTCGGTGGATCAACAACAACCCAAGGGTCGACAACAGCGACTCAACCGATCGGCCAAATTGGACAGTCGGTTGGCGATGTGTCAAATACTCCATCGGGATCTGCTATTGACTCGATACCAGGCGCATCGACGTCAGCAGTTGCGAATACTCCAGTGATATCGTTGACAAACCCAGCTCCCACACTCTACAGTAGCACAACGTCGACGTTGTCTCCGGTGACACGCACATCGGAGACTGTCGAAGCCAGCTCGCCGGCGACTACTTCTGCTTCCACGGACACAAGATACACAGCAGGCTCATTAGTAGGTGGCATCGTGGGTGCAGCGCTGGGAGCAGCCCTTGTCACCTTTCTAGCCACATTCTTCCTCTGCCGCCATAGGAATCGTCGGCGTTCAGATCTTCAAAGTGGCCGCGAAGTTGACCCAGTCCCGCAAAAGTCCTACAAAGGTGGAGTGGCCATAACCGAGAAGTCTACCTCTGGTTCTGGCTACAACGACCTGGACTGGCAAGCGTACCTGCCCCAATCGATCGACGATGCACTATCCAGAATGCTGTCAAGACTCTGTTCAACTCGATCGACTTGCATGTCGACAATTACTACCACAAAGCCGCTGTGCATCCAGACGAGAACATCAGACTGGATCTTTCTCGGGTTGAATCGAACAAATTACCAGCGCCTGTGGAAACCTTGGTTTCGAACCCGCAGCTAGTCCCCCCCAGTTAGCAAACACTGTATTACGAGTCTTCTGATATCGAGGATCACTCCTGGCCACCAGCTCGCAGGTTCGCTTCTGCCCTCGCGGCAGGCAATCGCGCCATCGAAGCTGGACACATCTTCGATGCCGGTCGCAGAGCGCGAAGGCAAGTCCCCTCGCACTCCCAAGACATGTGTTTGCTCAAGCGCTGACGTATGTGCTCCCAGCAATGCAACAAGCGTACAGCCAGTGGAGACTGCTGAACACCTACTTGTTTCCCGGTACCCAACAGGATTCTCCGGATAGCCGCCGAATCCAGAGTGCGAGGAATGATATTTTCGATGTCACATACATTGCATTCATGCCCTGGCAAGCAGATGTCAAGAATGACGAGGCATTAAAACAGCACGAGCTGAGCGTGATTTCTCGGGCGAGTGAGCTAGGCGCACTCATTCACTCGCAATCTTCGGCGTATGAGTTCGATTGGGACGATGGAGGTAGGATTGATGGACCACGTACGGGACGCCTCGTAGTGCTCCCTGGGTTCTGCAAGATCACGGATGAACGAGGCGCTCTTCTCGAGGCGCCGCAAGTTCTTGTTCCAGCGAAATTTCAGGGCATGTGAATGCTAGCAGATAGTTGGTTGGATTGCTTCACAACAGATATCTTACTGTGCTTTGATGACAGTTTATTCACGCACACGAGCCTCGCACCAGTACTGACTCCGAGCTCTACCAGTCCTTCGGTGAGCCTGGACATGTCTGCTCAAAGGCGTCGAAAGGTGGGATGTCGTGGTCGGAAGGTTCTCGACGCTTTCGAGCTGAGAATGGTTGCACTTCTGTAGCTGCTTGGTTTCTGGAGATGGCTGCACTGTCTGTACCACCGCTTCTGAGAGAGACATATCGGAAGACAGACTTAAGAAGGCGTGAAGTAGCTTTCGTCCGCTGCAAGCTCTGGGATGCTAAGCTCGGGAATGCTGAGATCTTGGTTCTTGAATCGGAGAGTGCTGTGTTCGACGGATTTTTGCACAGCATTGATTGATGGTGCCACAATCGACTGAGACGAGCACGGTCGATAGCGCTCGTGGGCAAAAGGAGATCCGGTGAGACCGAGAGCCGCTGCGCTGGCACGTCGCTGTATATTCCTGCGGCGACCCTCGGAGAGAAACTGACTTTCCTCGTAAGTCGGGGGTGACTTCGAGACCTGATAGCCCGATGGTAGCGAAGGACTACTTTCAGATGGTCCAGATCTTCCCGCTTGCGCTCCACGGTCGTTGAGCTGAACGAGAGTCGAATGAAGTCCTTGGCTCGCAATACCCAGCCGAGTCAAGCTGACTTGGATGTTTGATGTGTTGCAAGGTTGAACATCCCGCTTTCGCCTTCCAGCAGAGACAATGGCGCCGGGCGCAGGAGGTTCGCCCAGCTCCAGGACTTCATGTACGGCATGTTCGGTATGCTGAAAAGTGTCCTCAAACATGTCTTCCTCATTGGATGTGAACAGCGTCGATTTCTGGCGCCGTAGAGACCTCGCAAGTTCCAGTTGCCGGGTCACTTGTCGCACAGTCTGTAAGAGACCTTTGCTTTGGCCTGCTCATCCACTACACCTGTCTCACGATCAAGGGGGGTGAAGGCATGCTGCGCATGTGTGGTAGTGTCATCCATCTCTGCCGTCAGTGGTAAGGTATGGTCGATGTGTTGATGCCGATTAGAACGTAACCACAATACTTCCTCTGTCGCCATAGTCCCATGTGTCCGTGTGCCCGAGAGGCGCGTGCACAGGACACATCTATGGCGTGTAGCGTCTTTTGAGGCGGCAAAGCAGGTCCTCTACCAACCCTCTAGAAAGCCCCCTGAGGTATACTCCGGGCAAACACACCTCTGCACTAGAGACGAAGGTGCAGGTCCGGCCCGACTAGCCTTTCGCTAATCCGGCCTAAAGAGGCTAGACGGCGACCTTGTTGACTTCAGCAACCACAGCCTTGTCTTGTGCAGCCTTACGCAACCGCTTGATTAATCCAACGACCTAAGTACATCCGTTCTTGCTATCGGTTATGACCTTCAATGTGGTACAGCCGCAACTGGCGTCCAGTATTGGTAGTCCAAGAGTGATCATCCGGCGGTGCGAGGTGCGGGCGGAGGCATGCGAAAGACCCTTCTGCAAGGCTGGCAGAGTCACTACTGCAAGGCTGGCATAGTCAATACGGCATACTGACAAGCCACACCAGCGCAGCGCCCCGATGCCCCGGGGGTTCTGGGTGCGTCTATCGCCCCAAGTCACATGGGTGACACCCACCCCTGGACGTGCATGGCTAAGCACGCAGAGTAGTGTGGCCATCGCCCTGGTTGATCGATTTTCGTCGACCGAGTCCGGTGATTGGCAGCAAAAGACTCCCGCAAACGCATATGGGCCGTCCATCTGGCTGTCACGACGAATGGCCCCCACATTAAGCCTGGGTAGCTCGCCGCATGTGTGTTCGCCGGTCGAGCGCTCCGCGATATGAGCACAGAACCAAGCTTCGTCAAAAGTATCGACTCTGGTTTCGCATCTATATCGAGCTCACCCCGAATGCCCGTAGCTGTGTGTAGCCTGAGCAAGAGATCCTTGGCCGTCATGCACCGCACAAATAGTGCTTGTGCTCCCGACGATCGATGCAGGCTCGTGCATGTTCGCTTCCTCATGTGGTCGAGCCAGGCACCGAGCTTGGGTCTAGCTTTTGCCCACGGCCGATAAGCTCCCCTATTCATCGGATTGGGCAGTGCGAAGATTTGAATCTCGAGCTCGCTTGTCGCGGATCAAGGGACTGCTCTATGATATACTCCGTACGGTTGTGGAAGCTCGGTAGTCACTTTATCACTTTCTTGCTGATTCTTTCCACTGTCTGTAGGCCGAGAAGGCACAATGTTGCGTCTCCTCACACTGGTCTGCACTTTCGCAGTTCTCGCACAAACAACAAAACACCCGCATCTCGAGCCAACACCACGTCACTTCGACAATGGAAATTTGCTAAACGGCTGGTCCCCCAAGCCGACGCAGGCACCACAGATGCGAGAGCGGTATGGATCACTTGAGATGAACGATCTCTTCCGCCGTCTGTCGATCGAGACGTGCGGCTACACTTCCGGCGATCAGAGTCAGCCGTTTACGTGTGATGGCGGACAAGGATGTGCCTATCTGCTAGGTGCTAGCCCCCAGTGCAAGTGCACATATCGAAGCCTTGTACGAAGGAGATAGGGCAGTAGTTCGCACTTGTTTGCAGCTGCGCAACAAGTCCTTTTGAAATAACTTTGATGGGGCTGATAAACCCTCAGATTTTAGATGCTGCCCGCACGTCGACGGCCAATTGGACTGGGACAACTGCCCTGCGATCAGTGCGTGTTACGACTATCAGTCTTCCTCATCCGCGTTTCCTGCGAGCAGCAATATCCCGAAGGTTACGGACAATACGCTTTATTGGTAAGTGACATTCGGTCGCACCTTTGCGGTCCTGTAACATGTATATTAGCTGACATCTGGGAAGTCCAAGTGCAAATCCGGCATGCTATCTCATTATACTCGCGCAGACATTAGTAAGCCAGACATACCAAAGCATCGGCTGCACGGATTCGCGAAGTACAATAATTCTCTACGGAACGCCATCATCGACAAGTGTCAATACAGTGACCCAGATAGTGTCTCATGAGAACACTGTAACGCAGATCAGCACGCAGGTCATCACGCATAGTACGAAGGCCACCTTGAGCTCAGCATCCACTTCTGGAGCGCAAGGCGATCCCACCCCGTTGCGCCCAGCAGCAGTCGCCTCTACAACGCAAGGTAATCAACAGACGAACAAGCCGAAGCCCGCGCAGAAATCTACCAACGTAGGTGCAATCGCCGGCGGCGTGGTTGGAGGCGTCGGGGCGCTAGCGTTGATCGGGGCTGGCATTGGATACATGATTCTTAAGAAGCGAAGGGATCGGGTCGAGCCCATGCGTGAGATCAGCACGGGGTTCTATACTTCGAACTCGAATGTCGATAGCCCTCGTTAATACGTCGATGATACATAAGCAATATTCTATCAACACTCAGCACGATGGTCGTTTTCACAAGACGCAGTCCCGCTTGATGTTGAGCCTGGGACTTTGGGCTGAAGGTGTGTGTATCCATCTCAACACCGCTCGGAGCTGCCGATCAGCATCAGCAAACTATCTTGAGCCCATTGTCTGTATGATGGCCGCACACAGTTCTCGCATGTGATGTCATCATACCACGAGATCCATGACCCCGATGTCCCTTTGCATTACCACGGCGTTCTTTGGATTGAGCCGGCGATAGTAGTTGTGCTCCAACCCCACGTCCTGGAAGCCACGTTTGCGATACCACTCCAGCCCGACCGCGTTCGCTTCCCACACATGCGCGCCAACAATCTCAACACCATAGTCCTGTACAGCCCGCCTAGTCAGGATCTCCAGCATGCCGGTGGCGATTCCGTGACTCCGGTATGGCGACAGAAGCACGACTGTACTGAGATATAACATCGGTCCAGATCGTTTTGGTCGTGTTGGTAATGGGTTGGAAGGTACAACCTCGTTGCATAGTGGATGAGCAAGGATTCGACATCGGATGGCCCCCACCAGCCTGCCTTTGTCTATGCCAGAGCGGGCAGGATCATCGTGCCAGACCGCGACGAGAGTGATGCTATTCGTCAAAGGATCCTCGATGGTCTCACGATAGAACTTCTCCTGGTATGGGATCGGGAGGAGTAAGCTGTTTAGACGTTTGAGGTGTGGGATATCCTCCTTCGTGCAAGCGCGTAGTTCGACGTTAGGTGGCATCTGGGGTCGACCTTTTGATGGCCTCGGTGCGATATGGGAGATAGCATTCTCCTGAGGATCCAATACTGCTGGAGGCACGTTGTTGACTGATGCTGGCGCCGTGCTGTCGCCACTTTGGCTCTCATCGACCTCATTGTGATGTAGGGGTCGTTGTCGTGGCACTGATAGCTGCAGGCCAGCAGGCTTGCTTAGCCATGCCGTCAATGAGGTCTGCGGCATCGTACATCATCCTTGCCCGTGAAGTTGTGATGAAGTGATTCGGAACGAGAGGATGAAGTTGATGTTGCAGGTGAAGTCGGCAAGTGCTCGGTGGTTCCGGCGATGCCTCGGAGATGGAGCTTCATCGGTTGTTTCCCAAAACTTCACCTCCGTGTTTGACCGCACTCCAAGACTCGGGATTAGTTGGAAGATGGGAAGTGGGAGCTCCAAACCGGAGCAACACGTCTTCAATGCGTAAGGGAACTACTGCGACTGCCATTGACACGTGATCGCTAACGTGCGACCAGAGATGCGCCGGTAAGGTTCAGCCAAAGCGTGGTCAACGGCCTCCAAAGCAGTCCAGAGGTGGGGTGCCCTTACGAATGACCAGTATGGCCGCATACTGATCGTGTCAATGTTACAGACGGACTCAACAAGAGCAAAAGACACCGAGCTCAAGATCCAGCAACGCGTCAACAGCGAGCTCAAGCGCATCCGCGACTCCCAGTCGAAAGAACTCTCCAAACTCACAGCCTCACTCACCACCAACCCACCCAAGGAAGGCGACAAACCCGCGCCAGACCAACGAGATCCAAACACTCTAGCTGCACACCTCTCATCACCCTTCTACCAGGACTACAAATCACCCACAGGACCACCGGCCGACAAGAAGCCCGAATCCGACAGGACGCACGACAGTGTACAGAAAGAGATCATGGATCTACGGCAGAAGTTGGACTCGCGGAAGAAGGTGGACAAAGTGAGTCCGGAGGTGGAGAAGGCGAAGGAGAATCTGGTCATGTGTCTACGGACGAACGACAGACGGCCGCTGGATTGCTGGCAGGAGGTGGAGAACTTCAAGGCTGAGGTGGGCAAGCTGGAGAAAGCTTTCATTCAGAAGGCAGGACGGTAGTTGGTCGAGAACGATGTGTAACATACTCCCTAGGAAGTGTACCTACTAAACTACGAACACAATCAAACTCAAGCCTATACGATACTCGGTCTACTGCAATGTGTCGACATCGAAAGCAGAGTCGATATGCCTGTGCAATGCAACTCAAGTGCTGCGAATGGATCCTGCTGGCCAAACTCGAAAGCACGCATGCGACAGTATCACGACAACAAACCGAGGATATATTGCAGTGGGATGATCATGCTTCCACGTACGGCCATAGGTGCGAGAATATAGAGCTTCCCGTTCGCTCAGCTGAACTCAAGCTCGCAACCGGCTGATTAGTACTACGGTGGGTGACCACGTGGGAATACCGGCTGCTGTACGTTTTGCTTTTTGCTTCCGACATGTATTAGAGCTAGGTGCAAAGGAATAACGGGCGCTGCATGTGGGTGGGAGGGCTACATCGTTTTTGTGCATTATTGAACTGGTGTTCGTTCAAGTCGCTGATACGTAATTCGATTTGACTGGTGTTGACTCCAGTCATCCACTAATGTTGTTATTGAAGTCGACTGTGGTTGTGAGTGCTTTGCTTCAATCTTTCTTGTTTTCATATGGCCAGGCCAAAAGTGCCAGATAACGCAACGACAGCTCCCTCACCGATTCCCACGCCTACAGTCGTGTCGTGATCGTTACGAGGTATCGGAATTTTGCTTGTTCGCTGTTGAGGTTTGGAGAGCTCTTGGTTTGATGTCCCAGTAACAGCAGTGGCAGAACTATCAGAAGTGGCAGATGTCACAGAATTGTTGGTCGATTTGACGGAAAGCAAGGTATAAATAAACGTCGTGTTGGTATCTTGGGTTGAGGTTTGCTGACACGCTTTCCGCCCAAGCGCTCGCTCCACTTTGAAACGAAACCACAACCAACGCGCGCCTCCTTCGTGCATATCGTGGCCGCTATGTACCTTCTGTACCAACCTGATCGTTCTTCTTGTCCACTCACGATGGAAGTGTGGCTATTGCTTCCTCGCCGCCTGCAGTCTTTGTTTCCTGTTCAAGTCCGCATACCGCAACTGATATAATCGGGATGGGACGGAGAAGAGCTGGGCCGCCCATTATTGGCGCCGGAATCTTTCTTCTAGGCCTCTTATTATGGCGATTCTGGCCTGCACACGTTGCCAACCTTCCACAGCCCTTTGGAGGTCGAGAAAAGGCAGCTCGTCTGCCCTGTTGGAGTCTGCCCGGAGCAAGTGACACGCTGGTCGTGCTCAGAACGTAAGCAACCCAGGGACTGGCCATCTGCATTTTATATATGCTAACTGTCTTGTTGGGCGCTATCAGGGGGGCTACAGAAGTCCTAGACAAGCTTCCTGTCCATCTGGAAACTTCTCTACGATGCTTTCCGAACTATGTCGTGTACTCTGACTACGGTGAAAACTTCCATGGCCAGCTCATCGTCAATGCGCTGGAGTTCGTAAGTCAGCGCATCCAGGAGGAACACCAAGACTTCGAACTGTATCGCCGACTCAAGCAAGACGGAAGGTCAGCATTGAGTGATGGTGCTTTTCAAGGCGCCAATTCGGCAGTGGACGGGCAAGGCATGACAACCGGGAACGCGCAGAACCCAGGTTGGAAGCTTGACAAATGGAAGTTTCTACCAATGGTCAACAGGACGCTTTATGACTTTCCCGACATGAAGTGGTACATCTTTTCAGAGGGTGAGGCGCTTCACAGATCCGTGACACCTACAATGAGTCCTTTGCTGATCTCCTTTCCTGTTCACTTAGCCGATGCATACGTTGTGTGGAGTACTATGCTTCAATTACTGGCAACATTAGACTCGAGGCAGCTAGTATACCAAGGCCAATTTATGTCTGCGGGCGCGGATAACTTCGTATACGGAGGTGCTGGGATTATTGTGTCGCAAGCGGCATTGCAGGCAGTGGTTGCTTACTACTCCTCACACAAGAAGGAACTGGAAGACTTCACCGATCACCATTGGGCAGGCGATGCTGTACTTGGGAAGGCCTTCAAGGAGGCAGGCGTGCTCTTGACAGATATATGGCCTATCATGCAAGGAGATTATCCTGGCTGGTTAACGTACCTTCCTGGTGGAACATTGACGGATGGTATCGCCAGAGCTTGGTGTAAGCCAGTTGCGAATTTTCACCACGTCACACCTGATGCTGTCCGTGCTCTGTGGCATACGGAGCAAGAATGGTTGGAGAGGCGAACAGATGTAAGTCATGTCTTCTTTCAGGGTCGGGAAGTGACAACTAATGCTGTTGCTTGAACAGAGCACCGCTCGTTTTCTGCGGCAAAGGGACATCTTCGATGAGTACACCCTCCCACAGATGACGCAATCACCTCGACTGGAGTGGGACAGTGACTCCGACCAAGAAGAGCCAGAAGCAACCTCGGAGGATCTTTGCCAGCAGTCATGTCAGCTCAATTCGAATTGTCTTCAGTACTCTTTTGAGGAGAGTAACAGCAAGTGCAGAACTCGGGAAACCCCAAGGTTAGGCGTTGCGAAGGCTGGATTTTGCTCGGGATGGTTGAGAGAAAGGATGGACAGCTTCAGGGAGGGCATGCCTTCTTGCAGCGATGAGGTATCTTGGCCGACGTAACAATTCAAGACCATCGTGAGCCATGTCAGCGCATTGGGCGGTTCCTTGAGAGTTGTTTACCAAGGCCGTCGTCGTCTAACACCTCTGATATCGTCAATGACTATTCTGACTGACCGTCCGGACCGTCCGTCCTAGCCTCCCTATCCTGTTGAACTCACCATCATCATCACTTCCGATCCTCTCGATATCCTGCTCAACCACCGTCGTAACCTGTATCCGTCCCTCATCACCAGCTGGTAACGGCACGATATCCATCTCATGCTCCTCCGAGCTGCTATCGTTCCCACTATACGGATATGCACTCTGCCATGGATCACTCCTCCCGGTCAAGCCTCGTCCGAGGGCATCAAAGGAGATCTTCCGTCTGCCTGGCCTGGCATTATCCTGCATTGGTGGCAGAGCAGTTGTTTCATAAGGTTTGCTATTTGCTGAGAGGTCTGATGATTGCTCGTTCTTCGGATTGCTGTCCGAGTTGGAGGAGCGGAAGGTGCCGAGCAGTTTTGGCAACAGGCGTGAGACGCAAGATCGCAATGTTGGGAGGCAGGAGCAGAGGATGCCGGTGTTGCATTCTACACTGGACCAGATGGCGGCGAGAGGGTTCTCCCAGGTGATGTCTTTGGCCTTGGAGATGACGTAGAGGGATTCGAGGCGGAGGATGGAGACGATGCAGGTGCTATATACAGGTCAGCATTCTTATGTCTGTCATGAAGGAGGAGAAGCCAACTCACAATCCACCAAGCCCAAACACAATCATAAGAGCAATCTTATGCCGCTTTGGCAAGTCCAGCTCTCGCAAGACTCGCATCGGCAACAGACCAACCGCAATATCCGAGGCGATATTCATCCCAGCATTCGCGAACCTACTCGCGTTAGCATCACGAACCATCTCAACATACATCAATCAAACTCACCACACAGCAAACCGATTCAAGCAATGGCCTCCACTCGGATCCTTGATCTGCGTCCAAAAGTATGAAATCGGCCAGCAAGCAAACACCGCGCTGAAGAACGTCCAGCATGTATACACCGCCACCACCCCCATCATGATGTAGCAGGATCGCCGGAAGACGACTTGCGGGAAGATGCGGAGGTACTGCAGCAGGATGGAAAATTTGGTGCAGGACATGGAGAGGTTGTAGACCCAGACGGAGATGTAGAAGGGTTTTTGGGATTGGATGGCTTCGTAGAGGGTGAGGGTGGTGATGTGTTGGCCCATGCCCCATTTTACTGCCATGTGGGTTAGCTTACTGAGAAGTGAATGTTGCTGGTGGGGACGTTGGCGAACCTTGCAGGCACATAGTAACCGTCGTAGCGATCGAGAATATCAGCGCTGCTGTGATGAAGCCATCATCGATTCCTGCGTTGTGCACCACCACCACGCGAGCAAACAATCGTGCAGCAACTGCCATGCCAGCGAGTACCGTCATACCGATCGTGACGCCGATGACAGCCGCGCCTGAGGCGTGGCCCGACAGACCCATGGCGCGCGAGTAGTGTGGTGAAGGCGATCGCAAGTGCTGAGGTGCAGTCTATGTTGACTCATCGAGGGGGGGATGAAGTTGTTCTCCGAAGCTGAGGTCCACGAACTCGTTTCAAGTCAAGTCACACAGCACGAGAAGAACGGTGGACGAGATTTTCGGTGCATCTGGGAGTACGACAGTGGTGAAAGATGTGTAAGACGGTCAACAGGAGCATGTGACGACCTCGGTTGCTTCGACGAAATTAATGAAATTGAATGTGAATGACAGCATAATCACATGTACTTACAACTCGTCGAAGGCTCGAAGCGAAGTAGAGAGGCGCGAGAGGTTGTGGGCGTCAGATCTGATCCCAGTTCGAGGTCGGCAATCTGTTACAGGGATACAAGCCCTCGGGTCGCACAGCAGTAGATCGATGCGCTGTGCGGGCTCTCGTGCTCATGTGGTCTTTATCTGAAGCACAAAAGTCCCCCATTCGATTCGAATTCTCCGACAGCCCTAAAATGTCAGGTCACACCCGGAAGCTCACTGAATGTGGTTGCTGGTCGCGTACCTAGGCGATGATCTGGGGTATCGAATTCTGCCGGACTTCGTTGTTCCAAATATCCGGTAAATTGAGCCTCGAGATGGACTCGTGCGGGCACCAGTGAGTGCGACAATCACACTGTGCCTGGGTTGCCACCCAAAGCCCCGAGGCACGGTGTGTGCCGCCGTAAACATCTGATGATACGCAACAAGCAGGGCGTGGTGCATCGAACAAGCATTTGTGCAGAGCGCACAACAACAGGCCACGTGCTAACGGGTCGTGAAGTGCGCGAACACCGCTTCTCTCGCGCAGTTTGCTGCCGTAGCACAAGGCTCATGTACTGGATCCGGTCGTCGACAAGGTCACGGTCAGGGTCGATCTCAGTGGCCGTATGGGTGACTTGGCCTATCGATTGTGTCGCCAGTATCTCCTCTTAGCTATCGTTCGCGGATGGGATGGTCCATTGGTCCAAGGTTGACGCAGTTGCACGGCTTATTTCACCCATCTATCCCACCCTCAACCACAAAGTACCGCCCAACCTTCCTCTCAGCAGTACCCAGAACATCCCACTTCTCGCCATGCTGACCAGACGAGTCTCTCTTCCTCCTTATCCGCTTGTGATGCTTCCCTCTCACTTCTTCCACAGCCAACGCATCCTTCATAGCTGCCATGCCTAGCTCAGACTCCTGTTCTCCAGCCGCCGTCTCATCCCTCAGACTTCGGCATGGCTCGACACCAGTTGTGTCCACTTCTTGAATCTGCTTGACAAAGTGGAGCTGCGAGCTCAGAGTCTTGAGCATCTGCGCTTCTTCCTGCTCATCCTTAGGAGGTGGGAGAGCCGAGAGTCGGAGCAGATGGTGTAGCTGTTTGGACGATATGGCGGGTGAGTCTTCCGGACCATCCTTCGGTGGAAGGAGGCTGGAGACGGACCAGGTGGGCTTGGAGAGGAGCTCGTCCACGTCTATGTAGCTTCGAGTATTGCCATTGGCTTCTCGGGACCGAGTGGTCGACGTATGTAGATGTCTTGCGGCTCCTGCAGGCGTACGAACTATCAATAGTCCACGTCCAGACTGCTGCAACAGATATCGGAATGCCATTTCCAGCACCCTCAAACAGTTTCTCAGCTCATGGTATGTCAATGTTGTTGATACGATCGATGCCTCCCTGTCATACCATGCCTTGGCACTATGCGGAGTGCACGGATGCCCCGAGAGCTTTAGCTGAATGCATCATTCATGTTCAACAACAACCACCACACCATTTGGCTGTGAGTAATAACAACAATGAGTAGAGGTTTCGCAGCCTTCGGCGTAGCTCTGGCAGGGCTATGTGGTGTTGGTATCAGTATGTGAGCAGCTGTACCTTCCGCACAGCACCTCTAACCGACATCCCAGTGTACTCGACATTACGACCAGAGCTCGAGAACCAGGCCGCCGAGCGACGGGGCGAATTCAAAAAACAACATGGGGATGGCAACGAGCATGCGCTGAGTCAAGCAATTGCTAGTGATTTCAAGGAGGCGGGACAGCAGTTGAAGCCTACACCGAATAAAGGCTTCGCTTGGGGCATTCGGGAAGCTATATGGGGATCACCCAAGGGCCAGCCGGTTGATAAGACGGTGCATTTGCCTACAAGGAGTCAAGAGGAGATGCAGGAGAGCCCAATGGAAGTGGTGCATAAGGCGAAAAGCGCAGATCGAGAGGGTGGTTGAGGATGCGGTCGACTCAGACTTCGACACACGACTATCCGCAAACCGGCAGAGTTTGGGCAAGCCATACACATCTGCTACACCAGATTTAAGCTGCGTGCAAATTCGAGGTGCACGCACACAGACTCCGTGGCGCCACAGTTGGCCGCCGAACGGTCAGGAGCCGACCAGCTGATCCAGAGAGTTGTTTGGACATGCAATCATGATCATAGTTGGTGTTTGTCTTGGTCGTATTCCCGGATATCGAGCTTCGTCACAACGCCACCAATGCACCAATGCTCAGCACGCTCATGAGAAGTCTTCACCCTTCTCCTCAATACCCTCCTTCACCCGCAACAAGATCGTGGTCTTCCACTTGTCGAGCTTCGACATCTGGTCAAACTGAAACAGCTTGTCGGCGAACTTCTCCTGGTCACCCTCTTCGACTGCCTCCGCCAAATCGGTCAATAGTTGGTGCTCTCTTGTTTGAGAAAACGCAGGATCCAGATCACGGTAGCTCTCCATGGCTCGGTTCGTTGCGACGACGTCTGCGGTCGCGAGATGGCACATGCCGGCTTTCAGAAGATACTCCTTCACCGACCACTTCATGAGGTTGTTGTTTATCGAGCTCTTCGCCACCCGTTCGTAGTTGGATATGGCTTTGTAGTAGTCGCCTTCGAGAGCGGTGAGGTCGGCGGTCTTGAGGTAGAGTTTGTTGGCTAGGCTGCAACACAAATCTCATCAGCATGTCACACCAGGTCAGTCTTACGATGTATACATACGCCTCCGCATTATCATTCTCAAACCACCCCGCCGCGGTCTCATACGCCTCCATCGCCCTCTTCTGATCTCCCAGCTCCACCTCATACAGCTCCGCCAAACTCTGCTTATGCGTCGCCGCCCGTCTAAAATTCCCCTTCAGCGTGTAGTGATGTATGGCCTGCTCCAGCACCCGCGCCGCATCCTCGGGTTCGTCTTTCCGGTAGCTCTTGTAGGCTTCTGTGAGTGTCTGTGCCGCGTCATCAGGTTCTTTGAGGTTATTGGTTTGGATTGCTGCCGCGCGCTCGAAGGCTTGCCCGGCTTCTTTGCCGGACTTTTGCATGCGGAAAGCGTTGGCGGCTTGGGTGTAGAGCTCGACGGCTTCTTCGTATTTTTGCGTCTTGCCGCCGAAGAGAGAGAAACCGCCGCCGGCGCCCGAAGCGGCTTTGTCTGCCTGGAAACTGTTAGACTGTGGTCGTGTTGAAGATTTGTTGATATGCGCTTGGGGCGGACCTTTTGGAGCAGTGCTCGTGGGTCTTGCGCCATGTTTGGTGTGTGGAGGACGGCTCAGTAGGTGGAAGTCGGGGATAGGAATATGAGAGCTACTTTGAGGCGTCGTATGTTAGATAGTTGTCCTGATCAACACGTTTACCTATAGCTACCCCCAAGCCTCTAAGGTGACGTACAAGGTTCAGCCCTATGAACCGCCGGAGAAACCTTCGGCTGTGCCCCGCTTCAAGGCGCGTCTTCCAGGCGCGTGCTCTCGACTTCAGACGATCAACTAAATTCAGTGTGCATATGTATACGAAGCTCATGTTACGACGTCAGCATCTGTGATCAGACTATCATGAAGTGGAGGGGAGATGAAGCGTTGGCAGGATCGAGGAGAGGTGCAGGACTCCGATGACGAAGACCTCAGCATTGAAGCAGAGTCTCAAAGGTCGGAGCATGTTAGCAAGAAACCAAGGCTCGATACAGGCGATTTAGCAGCTACCCAAGGCCACGATCAGCAATCCGAGCAGCCGCTGAGTGGTGTCAGGGAAGATGAAGAAGCCGAATGGCTTCGCCCGCGGGCGGTGGCGAAATATGGCCGGAAGGCGGATGCCACTCGACAACATCTAGACGACGAAGCACCTGAAGGGCTTCAACTCACCGGGACTGGGATCGAGAGTGCCTCTCCTGTATCTACAGCACACTCCCCAGGACCGCCCGCTCAGACTTTTCAGGATATCAAGAGCTCGCAATCAGTCGAATCTGAAGAGCTTCCGGATGTTGATCAGCTCATTGGCAGGCGGCTGGGTTCAAGGACTACACCGGACGTCGTCTCACCAGTTAGCTCAGCGCCATCATCGCCCCTCAGTGAGCCTGAGCAATCGCCACCTCCGCCTGACGTGGAATTTCGGAGATCTAGCGATTTCAGCGCGTTACCGTTACCTGAAGCTGCGCCACACGATCATAACAACCGCTATGATGTTGAAGACCTACTAGTTGACGATCTAGCTGATGAGAATTTCACGTCGTTTGTAGGACGAAGGGGCTTTCGAACGCGAAACGAGAAGCAGCTTCATCCCTACGGGTTTGAACTGGCTCAATATCAGAAGCAGCTCCGTGACCGTGGTATGCGCCCTGTTCGAGTTGTGGAGGTGAGCAAGCGGGTGGATGAGACTCAGGATTCTGTTGGAGGTGGCAACGAGAGTGACCACTCTGCCAACGGCGCTGGAACCAGCTCGTCGCCCACACCATCTGTACTGGGATCGGTGTCTGGGTCTCAGTCTTTGCCAATCGATCACGAGCCGACGACGGTGTCGATTCCCCACGATGCATCCTCTGATAGTGAAGAAGAGCTTCCAGATGTGCGCAGTCTGCTCAACAGACCAAATACAGGTTCAATCAGGCGCAGTACCAAGCGTCGCAAACTCTCGCATGTCGCCGTGCCAGTCCCCAATACGCGCAGGGTTGACGACTACGACGTCTTCTCGATCCCGCCATCACCACCACCTACATCAACTGACTCGGCTGCGGCCCCCGAAACTAGACCTGCGCCGGCCGTATTTCGTATGCCTCGAGGACTGACACCCGCGCCGCTGCCTACACCGCAGATATCTTCAGAACTTGGACACCGAACAATCAACAGCCGAGAAGACACATCAGATATGGAGCGCAGTCCGTCACCCACGGGATCGACATCTGCTGCTCGCATCCGACAACCCTTGATCGTGGAAAGCTCAAGCGAGTCATCAGAGGTCGAGTCAGAAGAAGAAAAAGTCGATGAGCTGCGTTTGAGACGAGAAGGCAAACGCATCAGGGGCGTACTGCCTGCGTCGTGGCTCAAGATTGACCTTCTTGCTCGGCAAGGACAGAAACCGGCTTCCGCAGCACGAGAGAGGATAGAGAAGTCTGCATCACCGCCGAAGTCAGTGCCTCGACGGGGTGTAGCTCAGAGGGTACAAAGATTTGGCACTCCGGCGAGGACTGATACCATCTTGACCTCTGATGATGATGACGACGATGGCGAGACAACTGCACAGTTTCAGCCACGTATGAGGCAAGCAAGGCTGGACTTTGAACGAGAGCGGCCAGCCACAGCGGCACATAGGGAACCCATCGACGACGACCGAATGGAAGTAGACTGGGTAGACCCGATGTTCACGTCGGCTCCTCGCAAACGCTCCGCTGTCAGTGGGAAGAGACGTCAACCACGGATTAATGAAACCTTCCGCCAACCTCATCGGCCTGCAGATGACTTCTCAGAGGAGCGAAAAGCTCTGAAAGCATCAGCAAGAGAGGGTCCCGGCCATACAAGAAGGAAGCTAGGCACTAAACGTCGACGACCTCCTGTACAGCATCATCAATTGAGTATTATTGATGCACCACCTCCACCAGATGGGCCAAGTGGGCAGCTGGCCCCATTCGTACGGCTTGCCATGCGTGCAGCTCGGAAGCGACCAGATCATGGACGCCATTCGCCGACCAATAAGCAGATACGCCTTGCTACGAGAGAGGATACCGAGGATGCTACTGCAACGCTTCGCGCCTGGCGTGAGGGCACCATTGTGCCGCGTCGTCAAGGCCAAGGTGCAGCATCAGCAAACGACTATACGCCAACAGACTACAACGATACTAGAGAAGTTCGTTCCGTGGGAACTGCTCGAGCACCACTGGTAGAGCTGTCCAGCAATGGTCAGGGACGACTGCCCGATCCTCTTCGGAAAGAGCCATCTGCATACAAGGCCCCTTGGAAGTCTGTAGCAACAGTGCGGCGTCCCAGAACCCAACAGACAAAGTTGACACACTTTGTCGCACCTCTAGAGAGCGCCACCACACTACCGCAATCGCGTTCACAGCCATCAGCAAGCAATGCGAACTCAGCAGCAGCGGAAACGATGACGAGAGTACCTCGCAAACAGCTTCGAGCGGCTCAGTACCATGACGTTCAACTAGAAACGCTAGAGAGTGACTTCGACCGACAGCATCGCGCAGCCGCCTTCGAACGGAGGATGCAGATATGGACCAAGCAGGCGAGCATGCGAGCCCCGAGGCAGTTAGAAGCCATCGAATATCCTATCGCACGATTTCTGAACGAACCTACCAGGATCGAGACGACCTCAACGGATGTCACGCAAGACACTGGGCGATCTACACACGACGCAGCCGTGTCAACGGCGAGAAGGCCGTTGCCTTACAGATCCCGGAAGCGTCACGCCAAGAGGATCGATGTAGAGACACGCGACTACCGTCAGCCAAGCGAGCCACTTCCAGAAGTCGTTGTTATAGACGATATCGGTGGAGCTGCCAATGTCTCTTCAACCTCGAAGCCTACCACCGTGCTTCAAGGACTCGGCCCGTTCGGCACGAGATATGCAACCGACTTCGACGTGCTACCGTTGCCATTGGGCACATACTTCCACGAGAGCTCTTTCATCGGGTCTGGAGACTTTGTGGCAAGCCTAGCCATTGGCACTCGTGACCTTGATGTCTCCACAGGCCGCCTTTATCTACATATCAATGGCGAGGTTCTCGACTGGGGTGTGTGGACTGAAGATGTCAGCGCAGGCTTGACACTTGTGCACAACACAATCTCGGGAGCTATCAACAGTCTAAGCCATCCTTCACAACCTCTAGAAGAGAAGGACGATGCCTCGTTGGTCCTCGCAAATATCGACTACCTATTGCGCTCAACAGTCAGATACATTGCGAGATGTCTTACGTTTCTCGACTCAGTCGACCGCAGTGCTTGTGTACAGCGGCTCGACCGGTTCGTGGAAGATCTGCTCGAACTGTTTGTAGCCGAGGATGCAGAAACTGGCGACAAGGGCCTCATTCGTACCCGGTGCACCCAGTATGCTCTTGTGTTGGCGAAACAGGCTGTTGACCTGTGCAACCACACATCAGTGCATTCAAGCTTCGTAGAAAGGTGCAACGGTCTCGTCGTTCGAGCTGCTCACCAGCTAGCCCAACCGCTTATTCCGCGTGGACTGGTCGAGCTGCGACAGTTTCTGGAAGACGTTCGACGCGCAGCCAAACGGGAGGCCGGCATACGAGACAGCGACGTCGTGGTTACCAGCATTGTCATACTCCGCTACGTGCTTGAGATCAAATCAACTGCACGACCTACATTCTGGGACGTCATCTACGAGGCAATGGACAACAGCGTGTCTCCTCTTTGTGCCGTATCACAGCTCGATGCGGTGTGGTACAACATCCTCACGATCTTGCCGGTGCTCGAGATCAAGGCAGACGGCATTGCATATATCGGGAGTTGTATGCATGGTACTCCTGAGGACTGGGTCCTCCCTCGGCGTCTCCTGAGTCGGGTCTTTGAGCTATATCCAACTACGAGCTCCGTTCATGGCTCGACGATCAACGACTATGTTCGTGCGACAATGGTCAGATGCTATCGACTCACTGCTATATGGGGCTGGTGGACGTGCGAGTCCATCCTAGGTACAATGTTCGACTTCTTTGCCCGCCGCGGACTTTCTCAGCTGTCTCGAGAAGAGAGTCGTGGGTCACCTAGATTTCTTGATGAACTTGACAAAACGCCTTCGCTCGCAGTGCAGCCAGAGGACAGGACTTTCACAATCTTCTTGAAGCTCCTCGCTTCTAGCCTTCAAGGCATGCACAAGCACGGACTATCTACCGACAAAAGAATTGGTGACGTTGCATGGCGCTTCATACCCAATCACGGAAGGACCTATCGAAAGGATGCCGAAGTGCAACAGGAGGCATTAGACGCTCTCCGAAATCATCACAGTCTCCTTTGCACGTTGTACTACGCAACACCGCCAGCTCATCGACTACGAGTTGACCTCATTCACGATCTTGTCGATCACTCCACTTCACACCGAGAGGCTTGTCGCCTCAATGTTCGTGCTTGGTCGAATCTGGCCGCCTTTCAGATGTCGACCACCGAGGACGTTGGAAGGCTGGAGCCCTTCGCGCGCTGGTACAAGGATATGCTCAACACCACAATCAATCAATATCGTCTCGCAAAGACAGAAGTAGAGCGTGATGCTGCTGCGGCCAATTCACAAAGCAAGGCTCTCGTGCCTCAAGCAGTGATCGAAAACACCATTGCTCGCAACCAGCAACAGATCGCCGCGACACTGGTGGATCTGTTAGCAGCCATGAAAAGAGCAATGCGAGCTGCAAATAATGCTGCCAGTGCTTACTACCTGCTTGATAGATCAAACTTTTGGCAGGCTTTCGGTATCTTCGAGCCTTCCGGACGAAGGCTGTACTCTATGCTCGACGAGGCTCTTGAAGTAGTCATATTCGCTCTGGCTGTCGACGAGAAGTTTACTACCGGACAAGAAAGTCAGAACACGAGCGAAGACAGCCAAGACTATGGAGACTCTACTGCCTTGCAGATACTTGCATCAGGACAGCCAGCTGTGAGGTCTTCCGACTCATGCCTGGTAACAGTGATTCATGCACCGCTCGCCCACCTCATTTCCAACGTCTTTGGTGCCGACGAATCTATCGATGATGCGTTGTCGACTAAGATTATCGACGTATGGACCAGTGCCGCTCAAGCGATGGTCTCTTTGGGCCAGAGAACGATGAGTAACTATATCAGCGATTACAACCCGGAAGCGTGGACTCAGCTTCGTGACACTGTCCAAAGGCGGAAGCTGACGCCGTACTTCTTCTCTCGCATCGTCGAGTCTCGCAGAGTGGATGTCTTAGAGGCTGGCATCCTTCGTTCATGGCTGACGTCGCTCGTGGAGAGAGAGGCCATGCTCAAATATCAGAATCTGCTAACCGGCACCTTGTTGGAACATGCCTCGAGCGAGCCGCTACTACAGAACCTACCGTTCGTTCTGGATGCATCAGGTCGCTACAATATCTCTCTCCACGACTTCCGCCAGCGCCGTGTCAGCCTTGTTTCCACTGCCCTGTCCAACATGCGACACAACTTCGATCAGGCACTGCATAACAGGCCGAACATGGTGCAAGGGCTTCGAAGAACGTACGCAGACCTTCTGAAGCATCTCATGCAGGCGATGAAGGGCAATTACCAAGATCTTCAGGTGTCTCGAAGCGATGAGATTGCAAGCGAACAAGTCCAAAGGGGATACGCAGAATTCGTGCAACACGTCGTGTCTGCAATGCAGCAGTACACGTCGGACATTCAACAAGTCGATCGATTCTTTACAGATTCTGCTGCGTTCCCGCTACCAGCAACGGATCCTACGTACGTGGTTGGCAGACTTCGATCGTACGTTCCGAAGCTTGCAGAGACCAGTAAGAGGAATCAGCTTGCTATCTTCGTGCAGTCTGTGAGCGAGAGGGCTGCAGTCGACAACCAGCAGGGCTATCTGGTCGACCAGCTCACGACGGCCATGATGGGAACTACCGAGCGTGGCAATACGAGGACACCAAGTCTACGGCAAGTGCTCCTGACCGCCGTGTTTCCAGCATACATCGAACAAGCTTTGTCGACAGCATTCGCCTGGATCGTTGCTCGTCCCATAATTCAAGCATGCGGCCGTATCGCAAGCAATCTGCTATACAGTGTGATACTAGAGGACGACAGCAGCGTGCAGGGTGTTGTGGACACACTCAGCGCACTATTGCAAGGCATGACGAAGCCACTAGAGCTTGCTTTGGCACATCCTGGCCAGCTGAGGCTGCCTCAGGGACAAGCCATTTTGTCTGCAATATTCACTTCCGCGCAACAGTGTCTGACTTGCGTACGGACTCTGGACAGCCATATGCAGGACGGCCACCCACTCAAACGTGTGGCGGAGAGGTATGACGTTCTTGCGAAACGCGTGGAAGCGATCTTGACGGGTATCGATGACTTCGACAACCTTGACACCCCAGACAGGGTACCTGACATCCCATGTCCATGGGCGGACACTATGGACTTCTCGCGGAGACAAATACAGGACAGGCTTAGCGATTCGTGGTATGCAATCGACGGCCAGTACTATGTGAAGAGAGGCTCAGGTCCAGCTGAAGTGACTGTTGCTCTGAACGATGATGAAGAGGAACGACGGGGCTTGCTGCACAGTTTGAAGGACTTCCGGCAAAGCTATCAAACGGTGTTCGGACAGGGAAGACGATCGGTGGAAGCCAGATGTGTTGACTCCATGTTGAGCGACCTGGTGGTATAGATGATCCCATTAACCTTGATAGCGTTCTGAGCGAGCATCAGCATGTTTTTGTGTACTACGACCTTTTTCCAAGCCCCTCAAGCATACGACTTTCACATGCAACACTTCAAGCTACCCATGTAGCCAAGCCGGCGAGCTGCCGAGTTCGAACCATCTCGTGGCCACCATCGTTATCGTCTTGCGCGACTTTCCCCACGCAATGCTCCCCATCCCCAGCAATTTCCTGCACTGAGGCGTTTTGCTATATGATCGTCGAGTCGCGTATGCAAGGACTCACGGACCGCACTCCACTCCGCTTCTGCACGACGCACACTATCCACAGATCTACCTGTCATGATTCGATCAGCGGCGCTTGGAGCTACAACAGCTTGTGAGAGTCGCGCATCGTACAATAAATTGCTCGCCACACTTGTGACACTCTGCTATTGTGTTTTGCATGATAGCAGAGTGAGATAGATACCGATTCGTGTCTACCCCGCTACTGGTATGAGTGGGTGAATATAGAAGAGGAATGTGGTTTTCTTGTTATCTTTGGGGGTGACCTTCAAGATACATCTTAGAAAATAAACTCGAACTCAAAATGGCCGTCACGAAGAAGCAACTCGTCACTGCCATCAGCGTTGTCGTGAGTGCATACACACAGTCACAAGGAGCAAAACCAAGCTGATAGTAGGGACAGTATCTCCTCTGCCCAACCGTCCTCGCAGCCTACGCTCTCCGCAGCGCTCACAACTACAGTCTGCCCATCCCAGATGTCATCTGCGCCCTCGCAATCGCTTTGCCACCACTCGCAGGCATCGCCCTGGAAGTCGTCCTCGCGATCAACGAGAAACTCGCCGCCAGAGGCCAACTGCAAACCTCACGTATCTTCCAGATCGTGACAGCCTTCTTTCTCATCTACGAGAGCGTGCTCGCCACATTAGCAGGCTCGCATATTTCGCCACCCGGAAGTCTGGACTGTGCTTTACGAGAGACATGGCAGAAGCTATATCACGGAAAGGAAGGGCAGTGCGTGAGGCGGATACAAGATGCGTTCCAGTGCTGTGGGTTGGCCAGCATGAAAGATATGGCGTGGCCGTTCCCGGATGCGAACCATGCGGCCGAGGCGTGTATGGTGAGGTACGAGGAGAGAAGCACGGCGTGCATGGATCCATGGAGGGATGAGGAGAGGAAGGTCGCCATTATGCTGTTGATTGTGCCGGTAATGGTGTTTCTGTGGAAGGTAAGATTGCCACTGCATGCAAAGCGAATTAGTGCGATGTCTGACTGCTCGAACAGGTCGCTGTGGTGCTAGCACCATCATCACAATCAGCATGGCTGCCATCACAGATCAGACTGCCGACCGATAGTGCCAGCGCTGAAAGCAGTGCCACGCCTCGGCGACCCCGGCCAGCAATTGCCTACCGTGATGTCGAGGAAGCTGTCGAGGAAGATAGCCTACACGACGAAGTTGAAAGGCTCAACAAGGACTCTCAACTTGCTTCGCATATCGAGGCGAATCGATCGAAGTCGAGTGGATACTTGGACGAGGCAGCTCGATGGCGGGAACCGCTTTAGGTCAACATTGGCACCACCAAGCCATGGGACGGGTTTTGCGTTCATATCAAGCGATCGTGAGATACGAGGAAATGCGGATTGGCGAACAAGCGGCATGGTTATGTAGCGTTACAGGTTGCTGTGTCTGTAATTATCGAAATATCTGAAAGGGTGGGTATCTTTGACCAATCCTTGTCGAGCATCTTGTTCGTAACCGGAACGCCTCTCCTCCCACGTACAAGTACACTATGTCTCAGCCAACGACACCTTCTCAAGCGCTCCAGCCACCGCATCCATATGCTCACTCTGACCCTCCTCAGCAATAACCGCTTGGGTGAAACTAGCACCCAGAGGCGAGCTCTCCGTACTACGGCGAACCTCCCTCTCCACCTTCTCCTGGATGCGCTCGTCCAGTCGACTAACGATCTTCTCGCTAGCCTGATCGAGCAGCCGTGCCATTGTCGTCTCGTCCACGTTCTTGCCCTGCGATCTCTCGCCGACAGCTCGTGCGGTGAGTCTCAGCTCCTTCTCCAACTCTCGTAGCGACTCGGGACCAAGATTGTCAGAGGCAGAAGAGTTCGCCAATTTCTTCCTATAAGCACGCAGGGTCCGACACACCGACTCAGTTGAGGACGTCAAGCTTCCGAAGCCGCTTGTCTGACCCATGGACGCGGTTGTAAGGACATTCTCGCTGCTTTTCGACCGTAAGGTCATGCCTAGAGAAGGCTTGCGAGCCATGTCCTTTTTCGCGTTGCTCCGTGGGCTTGGAGGCGATGGTGACCGCTTCCTCAAACTACTGCGCCGCCGATGTTCGGGAAATGTAGATCTGATGGGAGGCTCTAATTTCGGCGGTTGCGCTAGAGTTATGCGAGAACTTTTCTTCTTCAACCGCATTGGTGATGGTGGAGGCTGTATCTGTCGATCAACAGTTGGAGAAGTCTGCACGCCATCATCAACAGACCTCCCACGCTTGAATCTGGAGAGCTCTGTGAATGAGAGGACTTTTCGCAGCGGCGGTCCGATCGGTGTGGAAAGCCTGTCAGTGGACGGTGTCTCATGCACTCCGTTGACCTCAGCTTGCTGCGTGGTCGGCTTCATTGTGTGCGCGGAGGTGTCCCACATGAAGATGGTCGAGTCTGCTGCCACAGTGACAAGCTGTTGATGGGTAGGCTGTTCCTCACCGTGACCTTCTTTGGCGTCCAACAAGCACACATCTGTGATGCCCTCGGTGTGACCCCAGTCTCGCGCCATGAGCGAGCCATACTCGGAATACAGTCGCACAGATTTGTCGCTGCTGGAAACGCCGACAATAGTCGGGTTGCCGCTTAGTGAGGGCACGTACATAATCTTCGACATTGCGGCTGCCTCTCCTCCATCTGTGTCCGAACACTTGAAGGCGAAGCCCGTTTGTCCATTCCTGAGGTTGTAGGCACCCACATTGCGGTCGACTGTAGCCACAAGTACCTCGTCGGTGTCCGTCTTCATACACATCGATGTTGGGGATGACTTCAAGCTGATGGTGCGAAGCATCGCATACGCGGTCGAAGACGGATCGCTCATCCGGTTGACGGCTTCACGCACGATTACAGATCGATCCGTAGAGCATGAAAGTAAGAGGTCGCCATCCTTGGTGGCCAGGAGGCCGCAAACTGCGGCTGCGTGCTCTTCCAATGTTTGCAGTAGCTCCAAGCGGTTCTGGCAGCATTCAAATAACTGGATAGTCCGGTCTCTGCTCGCCGAAGCAAGAAGCTGCTTGCCACCTCGCTCGAATGCTGTAATGTCCACGATCTCTGCTGTGTGTGCCCGCACTTGATGCGCAACCATGCCGGAGCTGACTTCGAGAAGACTGAGCGTGCCGTGCTTATCTCCTGTGGCAATATGCATGCCATCTGGAAGCGCCACGGCCGCCTTCAGCTCGTTCGTTAGGTCATACATACTTGAAGACGACTCGACCGGCGCCAAGAGTTCGGTATTGTGTTTGCCATCGTCAGCCCAAATGTGTATTAAGCCGTCGCTTGAAGATGTGAAGAACGCCGCGCTCGGTAGAGCTGAAGAACTAAATTTCTGCACACCTAGAACAGGCTCGTTATGGGCAGCGAGCTGACGTGAAAGAATATCACTTTCGTTCTCCGCGGCATCGGAGGATCTCGTGAGCCGGATTCCACGCTTGGAGTTCATCTCGACGGTGATGTCGCCGATTGTGGCAACCGCTATAGGTGCGAGGATGTCAGAGTAGCTGGACTTGTTCGGTGACATAGTCTGCCTCCGGTTCGCTTTGACGTTCGAGGGAGAGCTTAGGCCCTCCAGCTTGAAGTCCTTGGTCTTGGCCCCAGGCCCAGCCACGGAAAGGCAGCCAGATGTACCAACTGCAGCAGCAGTGATACGGAATCCAGCATGCGCGGTGGCTGTGAATGTCTGAGAATTGTGGCAGTCACTGAGCAGACATATCTCGCCGGAGTCAGCGCACACGATAGCCCGGTCTTCGGATACAGCCACTACGGCGACAAAGTTGGCATCAATCATGTCTCCTAGCAAGCTGTTCTTCCCTAGAAGAACTTTATGCCTTGAGCCGAGGACGCTGTTTCCGAAGTCGGTCGCCTTTGATCTAGGCGTGCCCGCAATGTTTGCGAGTTCAGGTTCGCGACGATCAGGAGCTCCATCCTCAGTTGGCCTCCAGCACTTTACGAAGCGTAGCCCCACTGTCAGTAAGCTCTGGCCAACCCAGATCATACGATTGATCAAGACTGTACATTTGTTGCTCGAGTGCAACGATGCGGCTCCTGTGCGGTCATCGATGGCCCACACGTAGATATATCCGTCGTTCACCGTGCCTAAGGAGGCAAGATGTTTCGAGTCTGGGCTGAACGCAAGTGCGTGTACGCCGAAGGTATGCTCCGCAAGTACAGAGACAGGCGATTCGCTTGACTCTCCCTTGTTCGCGAAGATCAGTACCCTGGGCTTGTAACCAGTCTCGCCCATGGCAACCCATTTTCCGTTTGGACTTAGTGCCACTGATGTCGCAGCCTTGACGCGATCTTTCGCGGTTGTACTTTTCCCACCCGGAGAATCCGACCAGTCTCTCGCTGACGGGCCTAAGGGCGAGCCGTTCGCACCATCTCGAATACCGCCTAGCACGCGACTTCGCGCGTCCGCGGGAGTGGGTGATATTGGCCATTGGCCATTGAGCTCTCGCGCTCCCCCGCCGCTGGTCGGTCTCGCTCTGAAGAAGCGCTGGGTGACATTCAGATCCTGCTCGACTGTACACACCACCGCAGTCGCACCCGCCGTGTATGCAAACTGCTTGGACGTAGGCTGGTGGTCGAAGCCATTGGCCGAGCCAGTTGTTGTTCCTATGACCTTCTTCAATCGTAGGCCCGGTTCGTCCGACTTCGACTTGGTGGGCGATCTCGGGGTGGATGTTTTGAAGAATGGAGAGTTCGAGGGCGTCAGTCGTAGATGGGTCATCCTGGCTCGTCTGGTCGCAGCACGCGCCTCTTGCTATGCCACGGTATTCGCGGGTAGTGCCAGCTTTGGAGGCTCATCAGTGTCATCGCTCGTTCAGCATTGTAGTATGGAGTTGACGCTGGGTGTCGGGGTGCCCTGTGGAATGCACTCCAATTCCACCTCTGATCTTCACTTCATCTCGTATGAAATCACGGTCGCATGAGCATCCAATTCCCACTCCTTGTGACGATGGCGTCTGGGAACAGTTTTCGAGATCTTGCTATCTCTAAAGTCGAGGTCCAACTTGCTACAGCAGAGGCACAGAACTTGGACAGTGCGTCCATCACTGGGAAACTCTATATTTGCTTGGTCACCGGCGTCTTCGCAGCCAAGCTTGCCTGTCAACGAGTACAACAAACACAGTGGCGTTCTCCATCACATCGACGACCACATCTCTCTTGACCGTGGACGTGCATCGATCAAGGTATCGCGACAACCTGGATGCTATACAACCGGCGGCAGAAGCTTCGAACCGCGAACAGCCGCTTCGACACGCGCTCGCTCGCGTGATCATCGAGCCATATGAACGCCCAGGCTCTGATCAGACAAATGTCTCGGCGATACAATGCATGACCTAGGCTGACGGCATGCTGCACCTGCGACCCCATTCGCATCGAAGAGCGTCCTCCCGATTCACCGCAAATGCTGGTTTCGGACGGACGAATGGGCGCCAACGCTGGGCCAGATGAGCTTCGGAACCAACTGCGCCTGCGCTGAACTCCCCTCACCTGCCCCGCAATCACACACCATTGTATTGACTGTGCAATGACGCCGCCCTGGGGTAGCGACGGCAGTGAATAGGAAGCAATGGAAGCTACAGATCGGCGTAGGTAAATAGTAAGTGCAGAGCCTCTTATACCTTCTGCCTCTCCACTATCTCTTGTATTTGTCAAACCCTCGAAAAGAAGAAACACGTCTAGATCGATAGTGGTCTTCCAGAACGCCGGTCCCCTTTAACCGATTGCTCAACCCACCTCGGGCTTTTCCTGCACGACCTTAGCACGCGCCAGGTACCGAATTTAATAAGAGCTGTGCGAGCTCCGCCGTACCAGCGATCGTGTTTGTGCTCTTTTGTTCTGCCGTGATCCTCCGACTGAAGCTGGGGAAACCACACGTCTGCGATAGTTGTCGAGGGCAAACAGATATACCTGACAATCTAATTCCACCGCTGGAGGGCGAGCAAGCCTAGACAAGATGTCCGACAACAAGGAGGAAACTGGAAAGACGGAGCAGCCGGCGGACGGCATCCCAGAATCACACCATGCAGAGACCTACCAGGTCCCAGAGCACTACCTTCCGTGAGTATAGCCACTCAGAGTGAGAACTCTGCAGCCTCTAACACAAAGGCAGAAACCACCCGAAGAAGCCGCATCTCGATGACCTTGACCACTACAAGCAGATGTACAAGGAGTCGATCTCCGACCCGGACAAGTTCTGGGGTAAGATGGCCCGCGACCTTCTGACATGGGACCAAGATTTCAAGACGACCCGCAACGGAACGCTGGCTGGCGGCGACACGGCGTGGTTCTTGGAAGGCAGGCTTAATGCTTCGTACAACTGTGTTGACCGACATGCGATCAAGAACCCGGATAAGCCCGCGATCATCTACGAGGCAGATGAGAAGGGCGAGGGCCGCATCATCACCTACCAGGAGCTTCTCCGCGATGTGTCCAAGCTCGCGTGGACACTGCAGCAGATGGGTGTTAAGAAGGGTGACTCTGTCGCGCTGTACATGCCCATGATTCCTGAAGCTGTCATTGCGTTCCTGGCTTGCACACGTATTGGCGCCGTGCACTCCGTCGTTTTTGCCGGCTTCAGCTCCGACTCACTGCGAGACCGCATTATTGACGCCGAGTCAAAGGTTGTTTTGACAACAGACGAGGGCAAGCGAGGTGGCAAGCTCATCGGCACCAAGAAGATTGTGGACGAGGCGCTTAAGCAGTGCCCAGACGTCAGGCACTGCTTGGTGTACAAGCGCACTGGCGCCGAGATCCCCTGGACTGAGGGCAGAGATCTGTGGTGGCACGAGGAGACTGAGAAGTGGCCGTCCTACTTCGCTCCAGTAAGCATGAGCTCCGAGGATCCTCTCTTCTTGCTCTACACTTCGGGATCCACTGGCAAGCCCAAGGGTGTTATGCACACCACAGCTGGCTACTTGCTAGGTGCAGCGGCGACCGGCAAGTACGTCTTCGATATTCACGACTCCGACCGCTTCTTCTGCGGTGGCGATGTGGGTTGGATTACCGGACACACCTACGTGGTGTATGCGCCTCTGGTCCTTGGTATCGCAACAGTTGTGTTTGAGGGCACGCCTGCGTACCCTGACTTCGGCCGATATTGGGATGTCTGCGAGAAGCACGATGTTACCCAATTCTACGTCGCCCCGACTGCCCTGCGATTACTCAAGAGAGCTGGTGATCACCACGTGAAGCACGACCTGAAGAACCTGCGCGTGCTTGGATCTGTTGGCGAGCCGATTGCAGCAGAAGTGTGGAAATGGTACTACTCGATCGTTGGCAAGGAGAAGGCACACATCGTTGATGTAAGTGAATTATACTCACCATCAAGAAACCTCGAATTCCGTGGCTGACATCCAAACCCAGACATACTGGCAAACCGAAACCGGCTCCCACGTCATCTCGCCCATGGGCGGCCTCACCCCAACCAAACCCGGCAGCGCCACCCTCCCCTTCTTCGGCATCGAGCCCGCAATCATCGACCCCGTCTCCGGCGAAGAGATCCACGGCAACGACGTCGAAGGCGTGCTCGCCTTCAAGCAGGCCTGGCCGTCAATGGCCCGCACAGTCTGGGGCGCGCACAAGAGATACATGGACACCTACCTCAACGTATACAAGGGCTACTACTTCACGGGCGACGGCGCGGCACGGGATCACGAGGGCTACTACTGGATCCGCGGGCGTGTCGACGATGTCGTTAATGTTTCCGGCCACAGACTGTCGACCGCTGAGATTGAGGCGGCGCTTATCGAGCATCCTGCTGTCGGCGAGGCGGCTGTTGTCGGTATTAACGACGAGTTGACCGGCCAGGCTGTAAACGCCTTCGTGTCGATCAAGGATGGCAACGAGATCAACGATAAGCTCCGGAAGGACCTGATCATGCAAGTCCGCAAGTCGATCGGTCCGTTCGCGGCGCCAAAGGCTGTCTTTGCGATTCCGGACCTGCCGAAGACGAGGTCGGGCAAGATCATGCGTCGGATTCTGCGGAAGATCCTTGCGGGCGAGGAGGACCAGCTGGGCGATACGTCGACGTTGTCGGATCCGTCGGTGGTGGATACGATTATCAAGACGGTGAAGGAGAGCAACCAGCGGCTCAAGTCGCAGCCGGGGGACGATAAGAAGTGAGGGCGAGGCTTGTGAGCGGAATACCATAGTGGAATGTGATTGGGATATGGATGGTCATAGGATAGGATGATAGGATGGCAAACGCAAAAACTCCATGAAAGCTTTATTATCCTTTCTCGATTGGACACCGTGGAATGGGCCGCGGATGTCTTCTCTTCCTCCCATCACCTCGCATCCATCGGGCTTCTGCACTGCCTCGAAAGCTCTCCTCCCCGCTGACACTTTTGCTAAGAGTCGTACGCAATGCACTAAGAGCTTTTCTCTTGGCCATATGTTCGTTCGGGGAGCCTTCAACTCTAATATCCATCTAGGCTCGTGTTCTGCATGTGGGAATTCACAGAATCGCCTGTATGCCAACAACGTCAAGCAGTAATTGACGAATCGAGTAGCATAGATGACAGGTCGTGCAGCCGCCTCACAGGAGGATGTGCATAGATTTTGGTATACAGTCAGCAGTTCATTTAAATCTATCGAGGCTGATTGGTGGAGCTCGTCTGGGCGAGGCTGTTCGGCAACACTTGCTCGCTGGGCAACCGCGCAACCACCCCAAGGTTGAGAGAGGCGAAGGCATACTCCGTAGCTTTCTCATAAACCACTGTATTCTCATTGTAATTCGTGTATCACCTTCGAGTCATTCGCTTCTGATTACTTGGGTTCTTGGACGGTAGGCGGACACCTGAATCACGACTACAACCATCACCTACCCGCCCGACCCCCCAACTCCCTCTTCCTCTAAGGCTGCAGTAGGCATGCGTCTACCTTTTGCCTTACTCTCGCTAGTCGTCGCAACACTCGCCAGATCCAGCATACGAAATCCAATCGGTGCCCTTTCAACCGTCCAGAATGCGACGATCCATACACATAATCACCGGGTAACGGCCCTGTCGCGATTCGACCTCACATTTAACATCCGCGACGATCTCTACGTCAAGTTCGCTCTCGAGCCGAACCATAACATACTCGCAGACGATGCATCGGTATCATATCTGGGTTCCGATGGGGAGGTGGCGCATAGGGAGAGCGTGGACAGACTAGGGCATAAGGTGTTCAAGGGCTCTGCTTGGATACAGAGGCCGGGCGCTGGACAGCATGAATGGGTACGAGTTGGGTGGGCGCGAGTACTGGTACGGGGTGATGGGAAGGTGCCGTTCTTTGAGGGAGCGTTCGCGGTAAATCACGATCACCACCATATCCAAAGCTCGACGAACTATGCGCGGACCAAGCATTGGGAGGATCCGTATATGGATGAGTTGGATGATGGGGAGGAGTATATGGTGATTTGGAGGGACTCGGACATCCTGCCGACTTCTTCAAGGCCTCATGAGGACTTGCGACGGAGTGTTGGGGAGGATGTGCCTTCGTGTCAGGCAGATGTGCTGAACTTCAACGATTTCAAGCTGAACCCTGACCATCCGGTGCATCGTGGTATGTTTGGACTGCCTTCGAAGACCCATGGTGGGAAGACGTACGGCTCCATGGACTTCTCCAGTATCTTCGGCAAGCGACAGATCGACACAACGACCGGTGGCAACAGCGGTGGCGTCAACCTCAAAAGCACGATTGGCGACAGCTCCGGATGTCCATCGACGAACAAGGTTGCGTTGGTTGGAGTGGCGACGGATTGCACGTACACCGCTGCGTTCAACTCCACGCAGACGTTGAGGGAAAATGTTATTCTCCAGATGAACACTGCATCCGCGCTTTGGGAGAATTCCTTCAAGATCTCGCTCGGTCTGCAGAACTTGACCATCCAGCCCAAAGATTGCCCCGGCACTCCTGCAAGCACCACAATGTGGAACCAACCTTGCACCAGCGGCCTAGACATTCAAGGTCGACTGAACTACTTCTCTGCATGGCGGGGCACACAGCCAGACGACAACAGCCATTGGACTCTGCTCAGCACTTGCAACACCGGTTCTGCCGTTGGCCTTGCCTGGCTCGGACAAGCTTGCATTAACACTGCTTACAACGCCAACAGCAGCGTCACAGGCAACGGCCAAACATCTGGCTCCGGAGAAACAATCAGCGGAGCCAACGTCGTAATCCGTACCCAAGGTGCCAACGAATGGCAAGTCATCGCCCACGAAACCGGCCACACCTACGGCGCAGTCCACGACTGCACGTCCGAAGCTTGCGCCAATACCGACTTCGTCAACGCGCAGCAGTGCTGTCCCTTGAGCCAGGGCACGTGCGATGCCGGCGAGCAGTACATCATGAACCCGTCCACGGCACAAGGTATCACGAACTTCAGCCCCTGCTCCGTCGGGAATATCTGCAGCGCTATTAGTCGTAAGTCGGTCAACACGGATTGTTTGTCCGACAACAAGAACGTCGAAACCATCACCGGCCAACAATGCGGCAACGGCATCGTCGAACCAGGCGAAGACTGCGACTGCGGCGGTGTGGCAGGCTGCGGTGCCGACTCTTGCTGCCAACCCGATACGTGTAAATTCACTGTAGGCTCGGTCTGCGACGACGCGAATGAGGACTGCTGTTCGCAGTGCCAGTTCAAGTCGTCAGGTACGGTCTGCAGATCAAGCAGCAGTAGTTGCGACCCGCAGGAAGTTTGTCCCGGCGATTCGGGTAACTGTCCAGCAGACAAGACTGCGCCAGATGGCGATGATTGTGGTGGTGGATTGCAGTGCGCGAGTGGGCAGTGCACGAGTCGGGACCAGCAGTGCAAGACTGTGATGGGTAGTTATACCCAAGGCAACGACACCCATGCGTGCGATAGCCAGGGTTGCACCATCAGCTGCGCGAGCCCGGAGTTCGGGTATGGGACTTGCTATGGGCTACAGCAGAACTTTCTCGACGGGACTGGGTGTGGTGGTGGCGGGCATTGCCAGAACGTCAGCCTTCTCCCCTCTCTACCTCACCCTTCGTTCCTTCAGCTAATGTATTATACAGGGCCAATGCAAAGGTTCCTCCTTCGGCGGCGAAGTCAAATCCTGGATCGACGACCACAAAGCCATCGTCATCGGCGTCTGCTCCGCCGTCGGCGCCCTCTTGCTCCTCTCCTTCCTCGGCTGCCTCCGCCGCTGCTATAATCGTCGCAAGTACCAAAAACGGATGGCGAATGCCCCTGCGCCGCGGGCTCCGGCTGGTGGTTGGGCTGGATGGCAGGGCCAACAGGGACAGCAGCTGCAGATGTCGCATCAGCCGAATCAAGGGTGGTATGCTGGGCCACCGCAGCAGCAGCAGCCGATGATGAGTGGTGCCAGAGGTGGGGGCAATAGGGGTGGAGCGAGAGGAGGGCAGGCACAGCAAGGGTGGGCTACGCCGCCGCCGCCTCCGCCGGCTTATGCTGGGAGGCCGATGTATGGCTGAGTTTTTGCGTTTTCGGTTTTTGGTTATGATGTGAATGACTTGCATATCTGGGCGCTATCGGAAGTGTAGATACCTTTAGCATCATTTTCGGGCTGCTTATTGGGTTTCGCAGGCCTGTTAGATATGAGCATACAATAGTACAGCTTTGTCGATATGCATCTTCTGCTCATTGTCGGCACAGTTTACGCCATCTTTGCTTGGACTTTGATCGTTGTTTAGAGCTTCCACATCTTGAGTATTCTACATATCACGCCCATCTGACGTCTATCTTACACTAATCTATGCAATGCTCGCCGCTCCCACCACGGCTACCTGTAAAGAGGAGACTGTACAATGCTATAGCGCCACCAGAAATGCCCAATCATACAACACTTCGCCACATCATGAGTTCTTCACCACCCCAACCTTCGGCGGCCGAATCACCCGTCCATTCAGCGTAAACCCCTTCTGCTGCGTATGAAACACCGTCCCGTCCTCCTTTCCTGGCTGTGGCGCCTGGAACACCGCCTCGTGCTTGTTTGGATCGAACTTCTCTGCGCCTTCGCTCGGGTCTACTCGCTCTAGTCCGTGCTTTGAGAGCGTTTGGAGCAGGATCTTCTCTGTCATCTTCAGTCCGGAGTGGAGGTTGAGAAGGTCTTGGTTCGCGCCTCCGCCTTCGCCTCCGGCCAAAGAGGCTTCAGGAACGTTTGAGAGCGCACGGTCGAGGTTGTCGATGCTCTCGAGGAGGTCCTGGGAGAAGCGCTGGAGGGCGAAGTCTTTGGCGGCGGTGATCTCGCGGCGGGTTTGGATCTGCAGGTTTCGGTAGTCGGCTACTTGGCGTTTGTATTTGTCCTGTTCGATGTATCAGTACTGTATTCATAACGTGTTCATGTGTATGATGTGGGGCATACAGTAACATCAATGACCTCCTTCTTCTTCGCCTCGAGCTCCTTCTGCACTGGGTCCTCATTTCCAGCCGTCTTGGTCGCCTCCTCTGCTTTCAATTGTTCTTTGCTCGCGCCTTCCGATGCTGCTTGTCCTTGTTTCCCTTCCGCTGCTTCTTGTGCTGACGAGTACTGTCTTCGTTGCAGTAGTCGCTGTGATATGGGTGGCGCTAATGATCGGAACGCTGATGAGGAGGTTGAGAAGGGGGATTGGTGTTGTGGTATTCTAAGGCATTGTCGCTGCTGCCGCGCGATGAGTTGGAGAGAGCGGGACACTCGTTGCTGGATCATTGTAATAGGTGGCGTGGGATATGAGATGGAGGCCTTGATGAATGGTCGCGCGATTACTTCTATAAATTTATCGAGATGAGATGGAAGACAGCGTCACCCGGTCACGTGAGGAGTGTCGCCGCGGAGGTGCCCTGCATGTACTAATAAATGTTTGGAGTGTAAGGTAGCTCAATCAGTACGACAAACAGGTCATATACCGGAATTGAATGCGTCCACTCACCCGCCAGAGTGCTCGCCTGGCAAGCTCAAGTCGAGCGAGAGCTCCTTCCGTTCCGAGACAACGAATTGAGCGACAGCGTCGTTCCTTCCACATCAGCTCCCAACGCTCCTCGGACCCTCGAACACCAGGCGCTTCCGACAACCATACCCCTTCAAAAACCATAGAAGATTTTGTTAAGAAACATGAGGCAGACAACGAACGACACGATGAGGGCGCCGTACTGGAGAACGGGGAAGCCAAAACCAGCAGTTTCCCACGGCCAGGACGGCAGAGGACGACACTTCGCCAACGGCGGATGAATGATGTGCCTAAGCCGCCGCCTATACCGGATTGGTTTCTGAAGCACAATGTCCATCTGGTTGAGGGCATTAAGGAGTATGACGGTAGGAAAGGGGGGAAGTCCTCGACCATCCGATGTGTTGATACTGAGACTGGACATACGCTGTTTGTCGTTGAAGACGCCGGACCACTCGAGACCGACGCACAGGAGGCACTAGACCAAAACTCACCCGCCGACGAAGATTCTAACCCCGGGCGCGGCACAGAAGCGACTTCTTCGGAGCCTCAGGTAGGTGTGGTAGAAGAGCACAGTGCCGATGCGTCTGGGTCCCCGGAACCTGATACGCCCTACGAGCCACCACGGAAACTCAACACGCACCTTCTTGACGAAGCGACCTTCATACAAGCCCAATGGTTACAAGACCCACTCAAATGGTCGCTGCTCGAAGCCGAAACGAGTGTGAGAGCGGCCTTTTCTCTGGCCAACGAAAATCAACCTTCTTCACTATATGCCACGGACAAAGTGGATTTGTCGTTGCAGTGCGCTGATCCGAACAGCCATGAACAGCTGGAGGAGTTTGTGTACGATCTTGCTCGCCATGTCAAAGCCGATGTCATTCAATTTGACGCGAACGACTTTGCTGAGCTTTCAGACGACTACGTTGGGCAGGGAGATGATGCACCTGGGTCGATCTCGAATCTTGCTTACGAAGTGTTTGATGGATATGTGGCTACCGGAGCTACTCAGAAGTCCAACAAGTTTCGGATGCCGCCTGACCAAGACGAAGATCATGAGTTTGACGAAGACGACGAGGCAGATGAAGCCGACCAGGCTGGCGGCACCGGTGGTCCTTTCGGCACCTTTGTTGGTATCGGAGATCTAAAGAAGGCTCTCCAGTCCAGTCCATTCAGAAAAGCTCTAGGAGGCCCTGTTGTAGGCATCGGTATCGGAGGCTCTGCGCTCGGCCAGCACTCAGCCTCTATGTCCCAACAGTCAAAGCAAGCTATGCAAGGCCACGGCGGAGATACTAGCAGAGGTGACGCGCGCCTGAGCGCCTTGTTCGGTAGCCTTTTGGATGCCGGAACCGAGAGACGAGCCGCGTTTGACAAGACCAAAGACGGTCAATCTGCCCTACAGAGATCGCGTGTCCCTGAGAAGTATTACTCCGCGACGCAAAAATACCAGCGCTCATCGAGGCTAAGCGCGCAAAACTGGCAGTCAATTACTTCCGGTCTGGTGCTCTCTCATCTTGGAACGGCACTAGAAGGCGACGATCCGACTAAACCACCCTTCCGACTCCAACATGGGCCAATAATCGAAGCTGCCGGTGTCGGAAACTCGGAGCGCCGGACTATCGTCCATGTACGTGATCTACGGGACATAAGCGAGTCGCGGATGGGCGAGAATGTTATCCGCAATCTCAGCAAAGTGGTCGGGAAGCGAAGACGAGCTGGCGAACGAATCATGATCGTGGGCACCACCGCGCAAGATGTACCCGGGCCCTTCAATATTCCCGGTGATCATTCAGATGACTTTCCGTTTCGGATGATCACACTACCTCCTTGCTGGACCTTTGAGTTCGACGAGATGGAGCACCTTGCCTGCCGCTCGCCACCGTGGGAGGGCAAGAATCTCGATGAGCCAGCTTACAATCGTATACTGGATATCAACCTTCGGCACGTTCAATCAATGCTGGGGCGTATGCGGCCCGAGGACAACGTGGACATGTGCTCGGCGGCGGCTCGCAAACAGCTAAACTTGGATGGGATGTACTTTCTGGCCGAGAGGGTACTTTCCCAGGACCAGGTGCAACGCCTAGCTCTAACAGCTGTGGGTCTAGCAGAGACTCATGCCAAATCAGACACTGTCTATCCGCTTCACGTAGCTCTGGCCGGATTCATCAATTCAAGATCCGACCACATGCTGCATTGTTGCAACCTCTTGAAGGACAAACTTCGAGCAGACGATGCCAAGTCTGAGAGCGGCGGTGAAGAGAAAGGACGCGGTAAGCACAGCGGCGAACGTGGCAAAGGTCGCATTGACCGGATCAAGAAGTCGCTTAACCAGCACGAGACGCGGCTATTGACTGGTGTGGTCGACGCCGAGAAGATCAAAGTCGGCTTCGGTGATGTGCATGCCGTACCCGAGACGATCGATGCGCTGAAAACCGTGACTTCGCTCTCGTTACTGCGACCTGATGCGTTCAAGTATGGTGTCCTTGCCAACGACCGCCTGCCCGGTCTCTTGCTATACGGCCCGCCAGGCACGGGTAAGACTCTCCTCGCAAAAGCTGTGGCCAAGGAGTCCAAAGCAACCGTCCTCGAAGTCAGCGGCGCACAAATCTACGAAAAGTACGTCGGCGAAGGCGAGAAGATGGTCCGTGCAGTCTTCAGTCTCGCGAAGAAGCTCAGCCCTTGCGTAGTCTTCGTCGACGAAGCGGATGCCATATTCGGAAGTAGAAGCAATGCGGGCAATAGGAATACCCACCGTGAGATCATCAATCAGTTCCTGCGTGAGTGGGACGGGATGGATGATCACGGCTGCTTCATGATGGTCGCCACCAATCGACCGTTCGACTTGGATGATGCTGTGCTTCGACGACTTCCGCGACGATTGCTTGTCGATCTGCCTGTGGCGAAAGATCGGGAATCTATCCTCGGCATCCACTTGCGCAACGAAGCACTCGATTCTTCGGTCTCGCTCGCGAGATTGGCGGAGCAGACGCCGTTCTACAGTGGTTCAGATCTGAAGAACCTGTCTGTGGCGGCTGCGCTGGCGTGCGTGCGGGAAGAGAACGAGCTGGCCGAAGTCCGCAAGGACGATACTGAGTTCAAGTTCCCCGATAAGCGGACGCTGACGTCGAAGCATTTCGACAAGGCGCTCTCGGAGGTCTCGGCTTCGGTTAGTGAGGATATGAGTTCGCTCACGGCCATCAGGAAGTTTGACGAGCAGTTCGGTGATCGCAAGGGGAGGAGGAAAAAGATGGGATATGGGTTTGGGCTAGCGGATGGGGTGATTGATGAGAGTGCTGTGAGGGTGAGGCAGGATTCCAATCCTTCAGCGACGCCACCGTGAGAAGCGAAGGATAGATTAGGATAGACGTATCCAAACATCTCTAATGTTTCTGCTTCATCTTCTCCTCCCGCTTGCGCTCCACAAGCGCTGTAAACCGCATCCGGCCGAAAACTCCTTCCACAAAGAACGTCGCGGGCCATGGTCACCACACCGCCGTTCGCGGGTTTACTGAATGCTTCTGCAAACAGCTCGAAATGAACATCGCCACTTCCGTCCCGTGAATCACCACCATCCCCGACATCCCCTGGGAAAGCATTTCGTAACTGTTCTCGCCCAAGTTGACTTGAATACCTACAACAACCTCTCATCGTTCGCGCGAGCACATCAGTGCGTAGAAGGCTGCAACGACCGCCCCGATCAGAGCGCAGGCGATTGGCTTGAAGCGCTTGAACGGTATGTTAGGGAACGCCCCCTCCATCTCACCTAAGGCCTGGTCTAATGCGTCGTGGATGTGTGACGTGCCGATCCCGATCGCGATAGCCATAAGACTTATAGTACAGGGGTTCGTGCACATGTCCAGACCACCAGCGTGCAGGGAGAATGCGACGATGATCAAGATGCCAGGCAGCACCCAGTTGGTAAAGTGGATGAAGGCCTTCATGCGCGGTCCTAGATCCGGGGCCACAGGTGCACGCGGGTCCGCCATCTTGGAGTGGAATGCTGCTTCGAGTTGGGGGGTGTCAGAATAGGGTGGCAGCGTTTCTGTAGAGTGTTCGTGTGCTTCGTTCTCGGGGCTGTCGAGGAGAGGCGTATAGTGATGCGTATTAGGCGTATGAAGATACGTTTGAGGACGCATCTTTCAGAAGACCAGGTTCACAGGATTTGCTTTCGTTAGATAGGCTCCTGCTCTGCTCCGCACTGTTGTTGTTGTTCAGGTGTGCAATTACTATCCTGTGAAGTGTGAAGTGCGGCAGCTGCGGTTTATGGAAGTACCCGTGGAAGCGAAGTGGCCTGAGGTTCGCTCCTTCCTCTGCCGGGCTGTTCTTGCCGACGTTTCCGCTTCGCCGCTTCGAACAACCAACAACCACGCCAACACTTTCTTCCTGAGTTGCTTGCGCGGCATGACAACACTTTGCCAACTTTTCGTCGTTCTATCGTTTCATCAGCATCCTCGACAAGCTTACGCCACAGCGCTTGAGTCGCGTGCCGACCGCCGTTCGATAGTCGCTGCATGGACAAGGGTACATCCTTGCGTCCCTGCTCGCATCCTTGCACAAGGTGGCTGGAGCTGGTGGAGAGATGTTGCGTCAGCGCGACGAGGTCGCTCGCGAGGGGAGTGCATTTACGGAGGTTGGTGAAACAGGTTTGGTTATTTTTCTCGGGGCAGCTGTCTCTTGTATCTTTTCTCGAACATCACTCCATCTCATCTACTCCGAAAAAACTATCGTCGGAGAAGCTTCCTATCTCTACTTCTACACACGTGCAAAGTGACTGCGCGTCGGCCAAGATGTCTACACAAGAAGAAAGCGAACAGCAGGCCTCCGCGAGCGCGGAAGGCTCAGCAGGTCTAAACGCCAACGCCGCTGGATCTGGTTCCGTGCAATCAATGCAAAGCTCGAAGAAAACTCCCAAGAAGCTCGGCGGCAAGAAGCAAGAACCTCAGCAGCAGCAAACTCCCGAAGCCACCCCGGACGCCGAAGGCGAAGGTGGAGCCGAAGCAGACGCTGGCGCAGAGGCCGACGGCGAGGCAGACGCTCAAGCAGAAGTGCAACAGGAGCAACGCACGCAATCCCGCCGCCGCCAGAGCCGTGGTCGCGGCAGACGCGGAGGAGACAGCGACGCCGAATCTGTTGCCCGCAGCGATGTCAGCGCTTCCGGCGGCCGCCGCCAACGTCAACGTCAGAAGAAGCAGCAAGGCCAGACTCAGACCCAGGAGAAGCAAGGTGGCGGCGGCCCACTCGAGGGCATCACCGAGGACCTACCAGGTGGCGAACTCGTTAACGGCGCCACCGACATGGTCCAGGATACTGCTGGTCAGGCGGTCGGACAGGCTACCGACACTGCCGGTAAGGCTCTGGGTGGGCTGACTGGAGGCGGCAAGAAAGAGGAAAAAGAGGAGGATGGCGGTGGTGGGGAGCAGCTGAGACTGCGGTTGGAGCTGAATCTCGATATTGAGATCCAGCTTAAGGCGAAGATTCATGGTGATCTTACGCTGGGTCTGCTCAACTAGGGTGGAAAGTACGGATTGGATTGGATGGTCGTGGCTATGTAACTGCTATCTCGGCGAAATGGTGTTGGTAGTGAGCATTGTAGGCACTTTGCAATCAGTTCTACATCAGATCTTTCGTATCACGCCTTCAGTGTTCACTCCCTGCTCTTGCTCCCACCCACCTTCTTCGTGACCGCTCTTCCAGCCTCGCTTGCAAGCTCGAAGAGCACTCCACAATGATGCCTGCCCTGCCAAGGTCAAGCCCGACGTTGCGTTTCAGCAGTCAGCACGTTTCTCGAAACTCTCGTCTCTAGCACCCAATGGTGTTGGCGAACGTGACGATCGGCCGTCGGATGTCCGGCTGCATTTGAAGCGAACAAACTCAATAGCTCTGGCTCCGGCCATGTGGCCAAGTTCTCCAACGTGGCCTTCCCTGCCTCACACAGCTGACTCCACCACTGCTGCAAAGACTTGGACAAGCTCGAAGGCACAGCTCTGCATTCGGTGTTGCGTGTCTTCCCAAACAGGACCAAGAAGTGCGTGCATGCAACTATGACTTCATAAATGTGGCTGAGGGCAGAGGATCTGTAGCCGTACAAGGGTACTCCCCGCCATGCCGACACCAAGCAGGTTTTGCTGCATGATCTGTCGCAGGGGTAGGTCGGTTGCAGCATCGTGACCGTGGGGCATCATGGCGAGCATCATGGCTGGGCTGGTGAGATCGGCTTGCGTTGCCGGATGTTTCTTACGTCGCTGCTACTGCTGAGTGCTGTGATTTTACTGCTCGTACTGGTAATTTGTCGTATACCTTTTTTACGTTCTTCTCCTACCACAACGAGTCCTACCCAACCCCCACATCCTCCATCATGAGCGGAAGAGAAATAGTCGAGCAACCGGCTCCGCTCCCTCCCACCCTCAACGAAGACGGCGAGCCCATCAAGCAACGAACTGTCGAACAACAAAACAAATCCGATAACGCACTCGCCAAAGACCGCCGCGAACAAGGTCAAGAGTCGAATCGCTCGCGGTCTTCGTCACGCCGTGACCGCCGTAAGCGGATCCGTGATCAACAGCGCGATGGCAAGTATATGCACACGAACTCGCTCGAGGCACTAGAGGAGGCAGACGCCAATGGCGAGTTGGGTGCGATGCACCCGTTCGAACGCATAGGGCCGGACTCGACGAGTATGGATGGACCGGTGACGCATGCGAGAGCGATGAGGGGTGAGATACCAATGAGGGGAAGTAATCCAGATCAGCCTTATTACATGACGCCGGAGCCGAAGAAGGAGGGTGGAGTAAGTTGATGAAGACGTCTGTGCGAGATGGCAACGCTGCATCGTGGACTGACTTGCAAGCAGAGCTCGTTAAAGGACCAAGACGGCTTAAAGCTAACGCTTGAGGCGAATCTGGAGATTGAGATCGAGCTCAAGGCGAGCATTCGGGGTGATCTGACCATTTCGTTATAGTAAGTCCCTCCCGTCTCTCGTTCCTCCCCATCCGCTGTACCCCGATGGCATGTGGGCCGTGAGACCTTCAACAGCACACATATCATGAAGTAACAGCACATAGCGCGTGACCAACAAAACCATTGCGACTGACGGGTTTCGTGCTTGCGTAGCGAATGATCTTCATACTACAATATTGCATCTATGGGCGTATACGACCGGCGTATCAATGAATGAATGGGTGGTGGGAAGGAGCTTAGGAAATAGGCCTCTATACTGAATATATCTGACCGCTGAGGCGATATCCTGCTGTACGATCATGCTAATGGCTTTCTTCCTGTCTCTCCGTTCCCTGTCTCCAACCTGTATGTGCTGATGTTACGTCCAACAATCTTCAGTACTTCATGTCGTTTCTTCGTCCCAACCTCGCATTACCTTACTGACCGACCCCACATAACCTTATCTCTTATCGCTAGCTATATTGCTATTCGACATCAACATTGCTACCTTCTCTCCCTCAACACGATGGCTCATTCACACGACCATGGAGACGTGGGTCACTCCCACCCAGGTGGTGACCATCGCCATACTCACGAGGTCCTGGACGGCCCAGGCTCGTATCTCGGCCGTGAAATGCCCATCATCGAGGGTCGAGACTGGAACGAGCGAGCATTTACCGTTGGCATTGGTGGGTATGAGCACAGCAGAACCCCTGCAACCAGGCATAGCAGCTCACCAAGCTCATGTATAGACCCGTCGGCTCCGGCAAAACGGCCCTGATGTTAGCCCTCTGCCTCGCCCTCCGCGACACCTACAACATCGCCGCCGTAACCAACGACATCTTCACCCGCGAAGACTGCGAGTTCCTCACGCGCCACAAGGCGCTACCCGCCGATCGTATCCGTGCTATTGAGACAGGAGGATGCCCGCACGCTGCTGTGCGAGAAGACATCAGTGCCAATCTGGCCGCTCTCACGGATCTGCACCGTGAGTTCGATACTCAGATCTTGTTGATCGAGAGCGGAGGGGACAATCTGGCGGCGAATTACAGTAGGGAGCTTGCAGATTATATCATTTACGTGATTGATGTTGCGGGAGGGGATAAGGTGCCTAGGAAGGGAGGGCCGGGGATTACGCAGAGTGATCTGTTGATTGTGAATAAGACGGATCTGGCTGAGTTGATTGGGGCGGATTTGGGGGTTATGGAGAGGGATGCTAGGAAGATGCGGTAGGTGTTCTTCGATGTGGTCGTGGCGAGGTCTGGGTTGAATGGCATGCTAACGCGTTTGTGGTTTGATAGAGAGGGAGGGCCAACGATCTTCGCGCAAGTCAAAAACGGCAAGGGCGTGGAGCACATCGTTGACTTGATCTTGAGTGCGTGGAAGAGTAGTGGTGCTAGTGTTGGTGGTTCGGCTCCTGCTGCGAATGGGACGAAGTAGTGACTGAGCCGTGAATTGGTGAAGATATTAGACGCTCTACAGCCTTGCTGCTTCACACAGAGCCGTGTGTTCACGATTCGGACAGCCAGGCATATATCGCCTCTTGAACAAGATGCTGAGAAGGAGATGGTGGAGATCTAGGTTGTTTAGTATTTCTCCCAACCGTGCACCTTCCCAATTGGGCGTATTCGCGTTTGGGCACGTGTTCGTATTCCAGTAGATTGTAAGGCAAATACCAAACGAAACCGCGTGGTTATTCAGCTCGAATGCTCTTCGGGATTCCTGATCACACCCGATGGAGACAATGCAGGTGATCACGAACTAATGCACAGAATTGATCGCCAACCCGCTTGTGCACCGGAAAGAGCATTGGCGGCAGTGCAAACCATCCCACTTGGTACAACTTGTTCCCAGGTTACACTCCTTCGATATGAATGCTCTTGACCTCGCCACTTGGAACATTGGGTGTGGATAAGTTGGGAGAAAAAGCGAAGCCCGAAGAGCTTGCATATCACCACCAGCATGGCTCTCCCGAACCCTACCATCGATCCACCGCATCTGCCAGCTGCGACCCGACGGAGTTTGCACACACGGTCCCCTTCTCGATCGCCAGTCCGGCGGCATCACAGTGTACGGGATCTCGACCCTCTGTTGCGAGATCTTTCGCCAACAGCAACACTTCGGGCGTTCACATCCCAACCAGAAAAACATGAGGCCGACCACCTGAGTAGAAGCGTTGAGTCCGCTTCACTCGCACAGAGGAGATTGGGTATCCAGGCAGCACAAAGTTGTTTGGACTTACGAGCATGGGCACGAGAGTTGGGCGCCTGGGAGTGGCCAGGCACGTTCGATGAGCCGGAGCCGGCGAGAAAGAAGCAGCGGATGAGTGTGATGAGCATCGGCAGTGTGACGTCTCAGCCGTCCATCAGTCAGAGGGACAGCGACAGTGGGCAGGAGTTCTGGGGCTCTCTACCAGCTCAAACAGCACAGGCATATCAACGACGACTGGACGAAATTACTGAAGATCTCGAGGAGGTCGATGTGGAGGGACTCAAGGCCTTCGTCTTGTCAGCACACAGCCAAGCAGGATATGGCAAAGTTGATATCGACGATAGTATCGGCGCTATTGGAGCTGACACCAATCTCAAACGCTTGGATGACTTTACGGCACTGGTCACAGCCACGATACTCCAGTCGCTGCCGTATCTCAGTCGCTTGCATCGTCTGTTGAGCACCTGGAGTACCCGACTGAGCATCTTGCGGAGCGCATCCAGCTTTTTGCGCGACCTTGCGCAGGCGCATACCGATCTGGACCATGGATGGGCAGCGCTAGCGGTCTCTAGCCACCCAGCTGCAGCAGATGCGTTGCAGAGAGCAAATGCGACATTCTCCAGGGAGACCATGCTTGAGATGAAGACTGTGGTCCAGAAGCTGGTCTCTAGCTTAGGCGGCAGACTGGACCAGTTCTTGGATATGCTTGAAGGTCGAGAGGAGTGTGTACCGGATGCTTGGATCGAAGACTTCGAGACGCTGGAGGAACAGTACGGTCAGTGGGTTGTTCAGGCTGAAAGAAAAGTGCTGGACGGCGAGTGGAAGGCTTCAACTCCCAAGCTGAGCGAGCCCGATGTTGCTGGGTTTGACGTGAGAAACTTGTATGGCCCACAGGACGTGCCGAACGGTGCGAACGGCCATGTACCAGTCCAGTCGATGCGATCAGTGACCATAAGACCGACCGTTGTGTCTACCACGGCCTCTAGTGCCGGTAAGGGTGCGACATCGAACATGACGACTCACACGACATCTTCAGGTCCTCAAAGCACCACCATCACTACAGCTACACCTTCCTCATCGACACAGACTCGGACTGCAACAGCCCAAACTACTACAAACTCGAACCGCTCTTCTACAGTGCAATCCACCAGCAGCACAAGCTCATCCACCAAGAAACACCGGTCACGGCATGTTCCAATTGATATAGACAGCTACCATGACGAATACGCGAACGCGATTGCCAACGGGGCCATCTTGGAACTGCCGGCTACCACGAGCCGCAATATTACTCCAGACCCGATGACCGAGTCAGGACCTGCCAACGATGCTGAAACATCTAGCCAAACGGTTAAGAAGCGTGCCGCATTCCTCAATGGCGACATCGAGAAGTCGGAAAGGCTTAATAAGAGCAAGCCTGCGCCGATTGTTCGGCCGTTCGAACACGCTAGCAACGCGTTCACACGGCTTTTCAAGCGCGATAGAGATGAGGAGAAGGCTGATGGCGGTAGCAGAAGTAGCAGTGTCGGCTCGCGAGGGAGCAAGAAAGTCGAGAAGAAGAGCTCGCGCTCAAAAATGGGATACGCGGACCTGTTTAGTGTACCGACCTCGTCTGAGGACACGAACGAGGCTACATCTCCAGACGAGAGCCGACAACGTACACCAAGGAAAGTCGACTCGAGAGTGATGGAGTATGTGGACAACGTGCGTATGCCGGCACGGAGTTCTTCAGCCAGGAGTAAGCAGAGCAGCAGGCCCACGACGCCCAGGCAGAGTACGTATCCGACCGATGGTCTAAAAAGCCGGGCACGAAGCATGTCCAGTAGGTCGAGACGATCGTCCAAGCAAAACATCACTGCGCTTCCAACAAAAGAACCCGAGCCACCAATGCCAACGTACGTTGGGGATGGAGTGGGTCCGGAGACCTATCTGCCTACCGATCTGAGCTCGCCTTTCCATTCTCCGACCGAACCAGAGCCATTTCCAGACTTGCCCGAGGATTGGCCACTTCCTGGAAGCGTAACTCCAGGAGCGGAGGCTGAGGACCCGATGACAGCGAGAGCTTTGCCGGAGAAGGTAGCGGAAACCGATCCTGACGTCTCGAAGGAGCCCCTTTCGACTGAGATGTTCGAGAACCTGTTTGTCTCAAGCATGCCACTCTCACCGCACCGAGCTGTGACATCCGGTATCAACGCGGCCAACGAGAAGGAGACTAGATTCGGCCAATTCGGCTCATATTTTCAAGGACGTACGCCGAATGCCTTCGACGAAGATGACACATTCTTCCGCGAGCGACCCAGCCCCGATCGCACCCTACTGCGTACAGGTACAAATATAGAGAACCTCAGACTTGATGACTTTGAGGATTCATCTTTCCCACGGCCTGTCAGCATGGCCATGGAGGATGACGAAGACACCGTCGATGAGGATGACATCGAAACTGCCGAGATCGAGACCGCACGAAGAGTACACAGTGTAGGTAACGCAGCTGCTTACTTCGGTGGTTCAGGACCATCTACTCCATTGTCAAGCGCGAAGAAGCCGCCCCCATCTGGATTACAGCGCTCGATGAGCATACCGCCTGTCAGCCCCAGGCTCTTGAAGCTGAAGATTCCTTCTTCCAACTCTCTTGACGAGTACGACTCTCCCGAAGTAGGACGCGATGAAGATGTCGGCCTGATCCGACGTGCTTCGTTGAAGTCCATCGAAGCATTTCCGAGATCGAGCTTGAAGAGCATCCGTGTGGTCGGGCCAAGATCGCAACCTCAGACCCCTCTGGATTCGACGCCTGCAAGCCTGGAGCAAGCTCGTTCAAGCATGGAGCCCTTTACGCCTACGAGTCCATTGCACTACAAAGACGATCTGTACTTCCCCAGTCCGCCTTCAGTGCCGCCTCGCAGGTCGTCATTGAGCTACAGCCCTGAAACGAGGCGTTCGGTGGAAGGCAGAAATTCGATCGAGCGAGGCAGGAATTCGTTCAGCCCTGATGAGCTGAATAAGGCCATGGCAAAGTCTAAGCGCAAGAAAGCTGAAAACCAGGACCCAAGACGCTCGACCGAAAGTTCTAAGCAGCGCGATACACCGCCTAAGAAGCGAGCTTCGCCGCTGAAACCTGGTGAAGACAACTTCGACCGTCACGTGAGCGAGGTGCTGGATAGTGTCCAGGCCTCGAACATCAAGTTTCGAACGAGGCCGGGTGCTATGACGCCACTACCATCGCAGAGAGTGGTGAGAAAGTCATCATCATTGAAGCCAGCGCAGCAACCGATGGGCAACATGACGCTAGCTCCTGCGGACCAGTCGCCTAAGAAGTCTGCGGCCGCAGACAAAGAGGTCAAGTTATATCATCTGATGCAAGCTGGACGCTCGGAGCCCATCAAGCTGTTTGTGCGACTTGTTGGCGAGGGTGAGAGAGTCATGGTTCGCGTTGGTGGAGGGTGGGCTGATCTAGCGGATTACTTGCGCCAATATGCTGAGCACCACGGTAGCCGGACTGTCTCAGAGGGTGGGCTTCAGGTACAGACAGCTGCTCTGACGAACGGACACGGAAAGCGCACGTTCAGTGGACCTGCCGCTTCCCTGGCAAAGCCATCGCAGCGCGCAACGCCTGTAACACCTCTGACTGCACTTCCAGTGGATGAGCGACCTAGCGCGAAGGACGGCGAGAGCGAGTGGCTCGGCTCAGAACAGCCTCGTTTCACCATGGGCGAGTCGGACGAGTCTGCTAGTCCTAGCCCGCTCGTTGCGCAGCAAGCTGGAACGTGGAAGCCTACATCCCGTCCATCGACAGCGCAATCCGCTAAGCCATTTGATGGCTTATCTACACCACTTGCCGAGAGCTCTCCAGCTGGTAGCCTGGGCATGGCTGGACCGGCGTCTTCGACGAGGTCGAAAGCTGATCTACCAGAGCAGAAGGCGAGGTGGGTGGAGGGCATGATTGAGAGGGTGAATGCCAGTGCTTCGGCGGAGAAGAGCCGTGAGAAGCAGTTTGCGGACATAGGGAAGGTGGGTGGGACGAGGAGGGTTGTGTTTAGGAAGGGTTCTACTGGGGCTGGGCCAGGGGGGTGAGCATGAGCGTGTCTGGGATGCGGTGGACTGCGTCGCGAGTACGGGTGTGTGTCTATGCTGTTTGTAATAGAAGTGGGTGTAGAGTTGTGTAAAGTACTGTACTTGGGAGTGAAGCAGTGTACCTCGATGGCTTCGATCTCCGGCGTGCTCAGGCTCAGTTGGTGCTGTTGCAGCTACCGAGATCTGTGCTACTGTATGCATGACCTCGAGATAAGCTTGCATATCTGTACTTCTTGTACTCACTCCTGCATCACAGATCTCTTCGGCATGCCTTGCCGATCGGAAACCGTCCTTGCTCGCGTATCTTGCGGTGTCACCGCAAATCCTGCATGAGTGCCTGCAGACATCATCATCATCCCGCATCCAACCACACCTTCGCTTCCACGAATCACATAGATTGAGTGGGACCTAACGTGCCGCTAAGATCTGTATCTGCCGCTCTGCAGATCCGATCTCTGTGCGCTCCCACGGCTCTTCTTCCAATCTTGCACATCGTCCCTCCACCTGCGCTGTTCCACCAATGCATCTGCCGACGTACTTTGCTTGACACAACCTAGTTTCGAGTCTAATCTCTCCGTACCATCGGCATGGGTTGGACCTCCCCGTTATGGGGTCGAGGGCATGACGGTATGACGGAGTGAATGCAGGGGCGTGGGCAGCTGTCCATTGTGAGGCCTGTATGTACTCTCGGTACTGTATCTATATGAGCGGACTCTTGTCGGGCACACATTGCTACATCTACTCTGTCGCGTTGCATCGCATCTCTCCATATACGATATACTGTCCCATTTAGTTTGTCTACTTCCAACTGAAAGCTCTGCAGACACGCGCTACTCAACGTTGGTCCAACGGCAGGGTCGATGAATCATCGGACTAGGTGAAGGCAAGACGTTTCCAGGGACACGGATCCAGCACAAAGTAAAGGAAGGCAACCATTTTTGAGTCCAGGAACATACTTTAGGCAGTCGAAGACAACATGTCGAAATCATCCCGTGTGCTCATCTACCTACTCCGAAGAGATCTTCGACTGGCCGACAACCCCATCTTCCACGAGATCGGACGTCTGAACAACCAGTCACAGAAGCCCTTCACGCATTTGTTACCCGTATACGTCTTTCCAGCTGCACAAGTCGAGGTTTCTGGCTTTCTATCTTCGGACGACCAGCGATCGCCATACAAGGAGGCACGAAGCGAAGTTGGCCATTTCTTCAGATGTGGGAGGTTACGTGCAAAGTTCCTGGCAGAGTCTGTTTGGGATCTTAAGAATGATCTCGCAAAAATCAGCAGCGGGTTGGAAATCAGGGTGGGAACGATGCAGGACGTTGTAAGGTCGCTACTTGACGGCATCAAGCAGCGGGACGATGTTGAAGTCCATGGCTTGTGGATGACTGCCGAGGAAGGCTGGGAGGAGAAGATCGAGGAAAAAGAAGTCAAGCAGCTGATGAAAGATCAGGGTGCAGAGTTCAGGCTTTGGGTCGACGAGAAGTACTTCGTCGATGATCGCGACATACCGTTCAAGGAGCCAAATGAGCTCTCAGACGTCTTCACACATTTTCGGAAGACTGTAGAACCACTGCGAGAAGCACCAAGGAAACAGTTGCCAAAGCCGAACGAGCTGCCTCCTCTACCAAATCACATACCATCTCAACACGGCCCATTCAGCATTCCAGACACATTCGATGGCACAGTCTCCGCATTGCTTAAGCCTTTGCCAAAAGATGGCGAGTTCTCCGACATGCCATCAATGCCACCAGGCGTGGAATCGGCACATCCGTTCAAAGGAGGCTCGACCACCGGTCTCGAACGGGTGAAGCATCTGCTCGAGTCCGGCTCAATGACCACCTACCAAGACACGCGGAACGGCTTGCTAGGGCTCGACTTCAGCACGAAGTTCGCGGCGTGGCTGTCTCTCGGGTCTATTACCTCGAGACAGATACATTGGATGATGGTAGATTTCGAGGACGGTAAGACCGATCTTGGGAAGGGTGCATCAGGTTACGCTCAAGGCGAGACCAAAGGTACCAGAGGGGTGCGGTTCGAACTCCTCTGGCGAGACTACATGCGGCTCTGCACGCGTAAGTTCGGAACACGATTGTTCTATCTCGACGGCTTCAGGCGGATGGACGACGCATGGTCGAAGTTCATTAGCAGCCCGTTCACAAAATCCTCGAACAAGAACAAAAATGGCACCAACGACTTTGACACGAAAGCAGCCGTTGAGCGTTTCATCCGCGGCAAAACTGGCACAGGGCTGATCGACGCATCACAGCGCGAGCTCTTCCTGACAGGATGGACCTCGAACCGCGCACGGCAGAACGTGGCTTCGTATCTCGCGAAGCACCTTGGTATCGACTGGAGGATTGGAGCTGAATGGTACGAGACGAACCTCATTGACTACGATATCTCCAGCAACTGGGGCAACTGGCAATACGTCTCCGGCGTGGGCAATGACCCGCGCGGCGACGCTAGAGTGTTCAACCCAGTAAAGCAGGCACTTGATTATGATCCAGAAGGCGAATACATTCGTGCCTGGGTTCCGGAGTTGCGTGATGTTGGTCGAGGACCTAATGGCGGCAGCAAAGAGGATGTGATGGGCGTATTCCAGGCCTGGCGCATGTCTGAGGACGAGAAGAAGCGTCTTGGACTTGAAGGCGTCGAGTGGATTGAGAAGCCGTTGGTGCGAATCAACTTCTCGATGAATCGACGGCGTGGCGGCGCGCCTCGTGGGCGAGGTGGTGGAGGCGGCGGGCGAGGAAGAGGTCGTGGTGGTGGACGAGGAGGACGCGGCAATTCTGGTGGGAGAGAGGCCAGGACCGGGCAAATGCAGAAAGCTGGAATGATGGGTTAGTCAAGATGATGATGACATTGTATTATAGGTTAGTCTTCAGCCAGTGGTCTTGGATCTGGCGCTTTGGCTTGGTGCTCTTGTGCCGCCGACACTCGACGAACGTTGTACTTTTATTTTCATGATCATGCAGTGGTTTGAATGCAACTCTGGTTCATTGTCGTCTACCTCCCGCCCGTGGTGACTCCGTTACTATGAAGTCATGGACTGGTGAACTTCCCATGTTCATCACGGTAGCACAAAACTTCTCTCAACCCACCGGTCACTCTGAACCAAGCTTTAACGAGATGTTGGCAATGGCTTCGACTTAGCGCCCTTCGCTGCTTGCTTGCCCACAACACTGCGCATACGTTAGCAAACACTGAAGATAGATCTGCATGAATAGACGAGCATACCGTCCAGTAGTCTGTCCCTTCGCCGCACCGGCAGCATTCTTCGCCTTCTCAGCCTTCTTGACGCTCTGCGCAGCAGCCCTCTTCTCCTTGCCCTCCTTGGTCGCCTCGGTGCGAGCAGCAGCGCGTGCCTCTGGACGCATAGAGCGACGCTCCTTGATTACATCGAGCGAGGCACCAACGACAGCACGCTGAGACTTGACTTGACGACGGCGGCGGGTCTTGGCTTGCTCCTGGAATGGTCATCAATATCGCATCTATCAGAAGAGCGCTTGCGACCTCGTCGTACCTCAGAGATACCTTTCCTCCGTTGCCTGCGGCACAGGACGGTCCAGGCGATGCGGCGGGGGTTCTTGCGCTGGAGGAAAAGAGATTCGCTCTTGCCATTCTGGAAGCGGAAGATCTTGCTGTCTGCACGAACGAAGATCTTGCCCTGTAGCATATATCAGCGATTGCTCCGTGTTGTAGCATCTTCCACATCGCTAAGTCGCCGAGCCGTCTTCTCCAGCACTCCCAAACACTCTCAGAGATATCCCAAAGCATCCACAAGATATGACATCTCTTTGTTTGTGTGTGTTTCGACTTGCGGCCCTCTTGCTCGTGCATTTCCGTGCAGGAGTGGTTGAACGTACCTTTCCAGGGTAGATCTTCACGCCGGAGAAGGTATCGTCGTAGGTACGCATGTTGTCGACTCGATATCGCTGGGTGTGAGAGTCGGTGCGGCTTCGTCGCCTTTGTTCGTTCACTTGAAGTTCGATGTGGCTCACAACTGAGGTGGAGGTCTTGGCAACATCGGACTTTCAATTTGGGCTTCCGAGTGTGCGCAAGGCTTGGCAGTCATGTGACTGATCTGCCTCCTGAAAACTATTATACATCACCACCATTAACATTTAATACTACGTACATGCTATACTATTGATACAAGACCACCGCATACCCACAACAAACGCCAGTGCTAGGGGTATCCAAAATCCAACATCTCTTCAATCAACATTATTGTCCTCAAGTGAAGTCCGCCTGCACCGTTCCGTACTTGATGCCATCAACGCGTAGCTCAAAGACCAGATTCGCGCTTTCAATCTTCATGTGCAGCTCAAAGTCGAGGTTGTCAAACTCGATGCCCTTCGTCGTGGTGAGCCGAGTGAACAAGCTCTTGGGCACCGCGTTGAGATCGGTCGTCAGCGTGCAAACATTGACAAGGTCCTTCGTCATGGCATCCGGAGGATCGTCGTGCTCGCAGCCGATGAGATCGTCCTCTACGACCAACGACTGGCCCGGCCGGAAGTTGCGTGTGTAGTGGAACGATATAGGGGCGTCAGCAGAGATGGGCATGTTCTGCAATCAGAATGTCAGCAGTTGTACATTGTCCTCGGCAGTATTTTCATGCTCACCTTATGGACATGCCATTGCATCCGATCACTGACCATCCACCTCTCCCACAACGGACTCCAATACCGGTCATCGATCGGATGCTTCGACTCATCAAACACAGTAGCATAGCTGGTGCCATAATGCCACCTGCTTCTTCGGGTCTCTACCAGACTGCCTTCTATACCCCTGAGCACCGCACCTCGAACGACAGCAGTCCAAGCGTGCAGCGGCTGGAGCACTTCAACACTCTGTTGGCCCGCCATCGAATTTGCAACTGCATGCGTAGGCTGCTCAGAGTACGGAGGCGGCGGTGCTGCGTTGAAGTGCTGCTTCAACCGTGTGTACAGATAGTTCGACTGTCCAAAGCCACCAACAAGGATGATGCCGGAAACACGGCCGCCTTTCTCTCTGATCGAGCCCACCTGGCCTTCCACAAGGTCCACGACTTGCTTAATGACAGGCTCAAAGATGGTCTTGACTTGCTCGGCGGTCATGATCAGGAAGCCGGACTCCAGACCAGCTTCTTCGTCGTCCGGCAAACCAGGAAATGGCACATTGACCTCACTATGCTCCTCCTCGTTGAAGTTGCGTTTGACGAACTCTTCAAAATATCGCAAGCCCATCATCCATGTCTTGGGTTTCTTCTCTCGCATCATCTCATACCGCTCCGCACCTATCCGTTCCTTGACGTGATCCTCAAATCGGTAGTTCAGAAACGCAGAGCCGCAAAGGCCACCAGTGCCAACAGCGCTCTCCTCCACCCGTAAAGGCGACACTTGCGTGACCCTATACGCAATCAAATCCACAGTCCCACCTCCGGCATCGCAGACGATGAAGTTATCCCCCTCCTTCAACCCGCTCGGTTGAATTGTCTTCAACGTATACACCGCTGCAGCTTCCGGCTCCGATATCAGCTTCAGCTCATGCCTATTGCCCATGCCAGCTCTTTCCGCTGCCTGCAATGTCGCGTTCTTTGCAGCGTCGCTCCACACCGCGGGTACGGTAAGCACAAAGTCCACGTCCGTCGTGCTCATGAAACTCTCGCCGTATCGTCTAGTCAATGTCTCCATCGTGTGCTCGTAGATCTTGGTGAGGTAGTCCGAAACAGCGTCCATGACGGTTCGATCGCATTTTCGCAACTGCGCTGCCGTTTCGAGTGGTGATACGAAGTGCGGTAGCTTCTGGTTGCGGTCGAGAAACAACTTCACGCAACGCAACCGTGGCTCCTCGGGCTTGAACTGGAAGCCCCATCGGATCTGTCGAGATGCGTTCGTGCCATTGATTTCCGCTGGTATGGGCTCCTTCATGTCGTAGGAGATCTCCGTCGGCACTTTGTCCGATGTGATGCCATTGCCGCCTGGCCACGTCTTGATGATATCGACATTGTCTGGAGTCGCGCTGTACGCTGCCGCAACGCCAGAGTAGGTGGTCCCGAAGTCCTACAGACAAAAGAGCCAAAGGGTTAGCGAATGACTTGGACAAAGAAGGGTTTTGTCCAATGGATTTTATACCACTCCAACAATTAGCCGGTCGTGAGGTGGTGGTCCGCCGTTCGTGAGGTTAAGACGCTCGAATCCATTCTGTAGCCCGTTCATCCTTTCTGTCCCGTTCGATTGGCGGCTGGGTTTGCTGATGGTCATGCTCGAGGCTGCAGGTCCAGTCGCATGGGAGCAATTGGCAAGAACGAACACAATGCTGTAGTGTGACCGAAATCTCAGCCGCTTCGTGTGACGCTCTCCAGGATAATAAGTATCGCTGTCAAGCTTTGCGTAGCGTGTGAAATTGCGTTCGAGATTGCCTTTGTGCGGGAATAGATGTCATGCAGATCCCTGGGAAATTGCCAACAGCTGCCTGGTGGAGATGATTGTGCATGTGTGCACGAAGGTTCGAGCTGGAAGATTGGTTGTTGGCGGGTTCAAAGACACGAAGGAGCTGAACCATTGTCCTCAGCTCCTCGCGCCGGTTTGGCACGACGATATGACGCCTGCGCCGTGGTTTCCATTGCGGCGTTGGCAACGTCGGACTCCCCGTTTTGCTTGCCTGTGCTTGCCTTAACAGGGTTTGACGCTGCACTGGTCGGAGCTTGCCTCCTGCAGATCTGGAGAAATGGAGCCGTCGACCTAATTATAGGATGTTCGCTGAGAGCTTAATTGCAAATTCTCCGATGTGGTGGCACACGGAAGCGGATGGCGTTGCGGTAGGAAACTCGGCTCGGTATACAGTGTGTTCTGATATGTGTGAGATGCACATGTGAACCACGAGCGTGGTGTGGATCCCAAGATGGCTTTTATTGTTACTCCGATCACTTCAAGCATGTCGGTAAAAGCTTAGCATTTACCCGGGAACTGCTGTTACAGATAGCGAGACCGACCACTATTTCTGACTTGGAAGCGTTCTGCATACAGGTCTCCTTGGACCTCCAGTATATGCCTTCGCCCGGAAGCTCTACTTCATCTCTGCGACATGACGTACGTTTTGGACCGGACAGCCAGCAGCAGTTGCAAATGACTAGCTGAGTGTCACCAACCTGGAGCATGACACTCAGTCGTCCGAAAGCGGAGGCGACTGGAGAGGCGGAGGACGTGGACGTGGCCCAGAATGAGGTGGGATCAGGCGAAGTTGAAGGCGAGTACGCGTCGCCCGAAAACGACACCGAGACACCATCGACATCGAACGAGCAAAGTAGCCCTGAGTCGGCTGAAGTCTCTCGCGAGGAATCGAACTCAGCCGGCACCAACTATGAGCGTGAGCAACCGATTTCGAATGGAAGATCCACCCCCAGCCAGGCAGGAACACGGAGCTCGAGTTCGAAGTTTGCCAACCTGAGAGCCACGTTCGAGCAAAGCCCTACTGCGACCGGCAACTCTATTGCCTCGAAGCGACGCCTGGCGAGTAGTGAGAAGCTCAACGAACTCGGATCGGGGCAGAAGCAGGAGTTCGAATCCGAGATTGCTCGGCTGAGGGACGAGCTGGAGAAGACGAAGGAGATTTGTGTTGCTCTTCAAGAGAAGGTCATTGGTCACGAGGAGAGGGAAGGCAGAAATGCCGCCTCGGGCGTTGAGCAGAAGAAAGAACATGAATTCGAGATTGCACAGATGCGAGCCGAGATAGATAGAGCACAGGAGATGCGTAATGTTCTCGAGGAGAAAGTGAGTCGCTGTGGCGATACCGAGACGAGGATCTCGCAATTGCAAGAGGAGCTAGGCAAAGAAAGAGAGATGCGTATTGCCTTTGAAGAGAAAGTGACAGGGCTCGAAGAGGAAATTGAGGTGTTGAACGCAGCATTGGAGCAGCGTGATCAGCAGTGGCAGTCGGAGTTCGAGAAGTCGCAGGCTCAGCTCATGTCTGACGCCGAGAACCGACTCAATGTTGTGGTGAAGGAGGCGAGCAGACGACAAGAAGAGGCAGCGATCGCGCAAAAACAGCTGGTGGATTTGAAGCAAAGCATTGCAGCCTCTACGCGCGTCAGTACTGAGGTTAGCGATACGACATTCAAGGAAGAGATTGGCTTGCTTCAATACGAAGTCCAGAATTGGGTGATCAACAACTTTCGGCGTGTGAAAAACGAAAACTCGCCAGAACGATTATGTGAGAAGCTTGACAAGGTCGCGGAACCAGAGCAACTCGAGTATCTGAAGCCCATCTACGAGAAGTTTGAAGCATCAGCAAGGCTCCAAATATACCAGGCGACTTTTACGTGCTACATAATGGAGATCTTCGATGAGCCCTATCTTTTTGGGCTCCAAGGTCAGCGAGACTGGGCCAGGCGATCAAGACAGGCTGCAGATGCGTTGCGAGTTGTTCTTGACCAGGAGACGTGGAATCGATGGCGAGTGACGACATTCGAGGCCCTGCGAAGGTCAGCGAGCATCACAGAACTGGTTGAAAGCGCAACAAGTGGAATAACGGAGATGATATGCATTACATTGCAAGCTTTGACCGATGCCGAGGACAGTGAGACCTGGCAATCCTCATTGAAGCCGATCATTCAGCGTGCTATCTCCCTCGCTCACTCGATGAGGGTGCAAACTGCGCAATACAAGTTTGTTCTTCCCGTGTCTGAGCAGCCCTTTGACTCAGAACTGATGGAGGACGTTGCTGGAGAAGGCGACGATGATGCTGAGCGCCTCGTCAGATGCGCAACTTTCCCTGCCTTGACGAAGCTTGGCCAAGAGAGCGTAACGTCGACCGCGAGACAAGTTGTTGTGAAGGCGAAGGTTGTCTGCTTCGATGCAGACGACGAAGAGCCGTGAGAGTCAGATCGGATGCGTCTTTCACAAGGTCTTCTCTCTGTGTCGTAGATCACCGCGACGGGCACCTAGACGCTTTGATTCCGGAGACTGCATCTTGCAGGAGTCTTGCTTCAGCCAAGCCTCAAGGTCAAACGATGTGTCGATGGTTTGCGCTCGCTCCTTAGTGGAAGGACGACGAGTTGTGACGAGCTCGCCTTTAATGACGCGGTCTTGGAGTTCCGTGTCTCTACTGAGCTTGGCCTCGCGCCGTTGAAGCGATGCTGTTGGACTCGGGATATCGCATGGTGAGAGCGCGGGAGTGGCACCAAAATCCCGAATCTTGACATCACCGTCGCCATCGGCCAGTTCTGGGGTCTTGACTTTGTGGAGCTTCATCTTGCGAATGTCATCTTCCAGCTGACTGAACGAACCCGTGAAGACTCGAGGAACGTCTGGACCTCTGCGGCGCGTGCCAACGGCCACACCTCGATCTCCTCTGGTCTGATGTGGACCGAACATGGCTACGGCTTCTGCTTCAGGAACAGTTGCCGCACGTGCATGCCGTCTAAGGTTGAACTCTTCCTCAGCGACACCGAATGACTTGCTGATGGAAGATGGTGGTTGGGTCTTGGCCTTGGAGAGTAACGGCATGTACGTGCTCGCGGCAAGCATCTCTGGCGTGGATCGCGAATGACGTCGAGCTCTCATCGCCATAGCTCCCTCTTCGGCCTTGTGAACCTTCTCTCGTAGCGCAATGACGCGACGATCGGCTTTGAGAGCGACCTGACAAAGTCCGTGAAATGCTTCGTATAGCTCCGTGGCCCGACACATCAGGTTGTCGAGCCTATAAGCCGGCTTGCGGGAGTTGAGTCGGTGCAAGCGCAGGTAACAGTGGCGGTCGTAATGCTCCAGTATGAGTTGAAATAGCCTGGCATCGTTGCCTGTCGGATTATGTAGATTCCTGCTCCGAGTGTTAGCCTCGTTTCTGTCTGCAGTCACATGTAAGTCGACTCACTTCAACTTCTCCCGGCACTCCCTGAGCTCCACAACAGGTGCTACGCCGATTGTGCTGATCGTCAGCTGTCTATCATCCTTGGCCTTCTCAGATGCTCTCTGCATATTACTGTGGAAGACACTGCAGCCTTGCAGCATGCAGTCAATGAACCTGAAGCTCCAAAGGTAAAAGAGTCAGCAGTGTCTCAGAGAGGACAGACGCGCGAACAACTGTCAAAGTACTTACCATTCCATCTTCGCAATCGACGACGCGCTGGCAATCTTTGACTGGAAGATGAGGTGAGCTTCCCAGCCTATCGCGGAGATCATCTCGATGGTGCGTTGAAGCATGTCAACGCCCTTCCGATCGAGTCCGCCATGGTTGAAGTGCGTCTCCAGGAACATCATGCATGGTAGCTTCTGTCTACATGTCTCGCTTGGTTGTTGAGCCATAGTGTACTCATTGGCAGGCGAAGGCGACGTGGACGTTGTGATCGTGAAGGAGTGATGTGTAGTAAGATTAAAGTTTAGCGATCCAACGTCACTGCTCGATATGAGGAAGGAGCGACGCAAACACGTGAAGACAAAGACATTCAGCGAAACGTTCACCATTGAAGTAACCTCACTTCATTTCTAGTGCATAAAGCTATGTAGCTCCATCTCTTTAGCCGGTAACACTGCATCGGACCGCTGGGTATCATCGACGAACTCTTCGGATCTCCTCATAACACAAGACCCCTCCGCTCATTTCGATTTCTTTCCAGATTTGCTCCGTACAGTACTGATAAGAGCGTGTCACCGTAACGAACAACACGACGTCCATCTAGATCTCTCCTGCTTTGAACATTGCGTCGGCTCGTGCAGAACGCCGTAAGCCCGCGTTTCTTGGCTGTAGAGCGCAGAGAGTCGAAGCTTGAGAGACCAAAGAGGATATGAGTGGGCCTCCACTTTACATCATAGCGCAAGGTCTGCTTGTGTGTTGCAGCCCGTTGATGCGCCGACTGGATCAAGCATATCGCACCTCACCACTTTCGCTCCCTCTCTCCAGCTTGTAAGGTGGTGGCCCTTGATTGACCGCAGCGTAGTTGGCCTTGCTCCTCTTTTTCTCTCCATAGATGGCAGAGGCCACGTAGAGAAGCCACATAATGCCTGCGCCGACGGCATAGCCAATAACTGCGCCCTGCGTCGGAGCGAACATGCCCAATCTCTTTGATAGCTGAAGGCCCAGTCCACCATTGATGATCCCGAGAGTGATGACGAATCGTCCGAGCCAGATGTGTGCGTACGACCAGACCACTCGTCTGCTGTGCTTCTTGAACGCGAAATGGTGGATCAAGCCCAGGAATGGCTGGAAGAATAGCAGAAGCAGAAGAAGCAGCCCGATGATGGGATGTGCGTTGAGTAGCACGTTCCCGCGCGGGATGTGTCGGGCCATGTATACCCCTATCGCGGCGGCGGCGACGAAGAGCACATAGGTGATGGATTGGATGATGCCGTGTACAAGCCACAAGCCCCGGAATGATCCCAATCGGATTATAATGCTCCCAAAGGGAAAGAAGAGCCCGAACGCGAGGGTGGCCAGGACGGCATGCGCAGTGATCATCGTGTTGATGTTCTTTGGTACACCGAATTCGCCGGATCCAAAACCCGGTCGGCCACTGGTGCTGCCATCGTCGCTGCCTCCGTCTGTGTAGGGATTGCCACCAGATGGAGAGCCGCTGGGAGGCCCGCCAAATTGGGCGCTCGCGACTGATGCTGCTGGACGTAAGTATGCGTTTTGAATTCCGAGACCGGTGTATTTACCAAGCGCCAAAACCAGACTTGTCCTCGCTATGCGCTGCATGATTGTGATATAGGGTCCTCCCGATTCTGATAGATGTTTCGAAGCACGACCAGCGCTTCGCAGCCTTTCAGCGGTATCAGCCTAGAAGGAAGCAGCAAGTTACGAGAATATAATTACCAAAAGTTCGACGCAGAAAGGTATGTAGACAGTTATGAAGTGAGAAAGCAGGATCAAGGACAATCTCTGTGTGTTATATTCCCCGCCCCAGCCTTACCGTTGCCATGAACCACCGCCTTACGCGTAGGCGGTCCACAACCATAGATGCATGTCGTTGGCGGGTTGCATGCTGACGTTCCGACCTCCGGCCACCGCGCCACCCTTGTTCGGGGCTGCGTGTTCCGCGAATAGAAGCAGTTGCTTGGCATTTGGATAGATCAGCGGCCCCAACGAGGCAAGCCTGGATTCGCAGATTTCTCCTGTAGGTGTGATGGCGCTGGCAAGCTGACGTGGTGGTGAGGGTCGAATTGTTAGAAGGATGAGGTTGAAATGGTGAGAGAAGGATTGATGGCGTGGCGAGGCGTGACGTCCGGGGCAAGAGCGGGTGGTCAATATCCTTGAACACAACCTCGAATACGCTAGATATGGATGCTTTTCGTCCGCATGGCGGTTTCACGGACGAGTCTTTGGATGATGAGACTGGGATCTGCAGTAGGTATCACTTTGTCATTCGTGAACCGTTATCGAGCTATAAGAAAACACTTTCCAGGTCAACAAGACCGTATCGCATATACCCTCATTGCACCCTGAGCTCCAGTCAGATAGCCAAAGCCCTCCAACCATCGCCCAAAGATTGCACAGACAGCCCGCCATCTGTGTAAAGAGCATAGCATGAGTATGATGTAGCAGCTGCCAGCCAAGCAAGTCATATAGACAGCCGACAGCCGCACGTCGCAAGCCATTAAAAACAATCGCAGTCATAATCAATCAATCCGTCAAGCAATCAAGTCAGCCCAGAGGTATATCCACTCAGAACACCATCATAGCAGTTTGCCTGATCTTGACACCCATATGCACAAATCTCGTTATCGTATCATACTCGAGCCATCAGCCGACTGAGCAGTGGATAAGAGATATCCTTCCCATCTTTGCATGATTTCCCAAACGCCGTCGAATGCCATGCTTGGGGTATCAAGAGAAGTGATCGTGAAGAAACAACACACCAGAACTGAAGGTCGAGAGGAGTCGGTCGATGAGGAGACCTAGTAGCGGCGGTTGCCGGAAGAGCGGACGTTGCGCTTGGGTGCCTTCTAGCCACCGGCGCCACCACTGCTTCCAGCTTGGCCGGACTGAGTCTGATGCTCCACCAGCATCTTCTTAACCTGCTCGTTGCCCAACTCAAGCGCGCGGATATACTCGCAGATCTCCTCAAGCACGTCGGCGCGGGATAAGCCAGACTTGCCGTTCTTGAGACCCGGGACCATTTCGTCAAGAGATTCGTACTGCAGCTTGATGAGGTCGCGGCGCATCTTCTCGGATTGGATGTGGTTCTTGCGCTTGTCTTCGAGGCTGAGGTTCTGGCGGCTCTGGGACTTGCGGCTTCGGCGCTTCCTGCTGGATGATGGCTCACCATCGTCGGAACCGGATGCGTCCTCTTCGGAGTCGGAGTCCGGGTAGGGGATGGCGTTGCTGGACTTGCGGCGCTTGTTGTTTGTGGTACCCTTAGAGGGGGTAGTCGCGATGGGGCTGCCCACGCCGTTGGTCTCCTGCTTGATCATGCGCTTGCCGTTCGAGCGTTGCCCTTGACCGGTTGGTGTGAATTCGCCGTCGTCGTCGTCATCGTTGTTCTCATCGCGCCTGATACGCTTACGCGGCTTCTGGCCTCTGTTAGGGCTGTTCTCCTCGGAATTGTCGTCTTCGGTGGTGGGAAGAGCCATTTGGCGGTCTGGATGACTGTGGTTGTAGGTGTTATTGTGGTTGGAGAAGCCGTTCGTGGTAGGAAGACCGCCGAGACCATTTGGCGGGTTCATGTTTCCGTAGGTATTGGAAGATGTGAGGTTGCCATTTGTGTAGCCGCGGCTGCCTGATCCCGTGCCTGTCATGTGCTTCTGCGTTGGGCTGATCACCCCGGCGAACATAGGCACTTCGTTGAGGTTGCCGCCTTTCGCTGCCTGGACCTCGTTCCACCCCTGCGGAACTGGATAGTGTGAGTTGCTGAAGCTTGGATCGGTGCCAAATCGCAGGTGAGAGCCTGGTCCCTGACCGTGAGCGAGCTGCATACCTTGCATGTGCGCAGCATCGTAGAAGAACTGTGGGTTGCCGGGAAGTGTTTGGTGAGTCGCATGTGACATGTTCGTGTTTGCCATGCGCATGTTCACCGCCTGCCCGTTCCACTCGCCACCGCCTCCTTGGTGGTATTGCTGGTAGTTCTGCTCACCGTTTTGGTTTTGGCCTAACTGCCCGGAAGTGCCGTACGGATTGCCCATGCCTTGTTGGAACTGAGGGTGCATGTATTGGTTGTTGTGATTGAGTGGTACGTTGATTCTGCCCCACGAGCCACCTATTATCGGAAGCTGGTCGATTGGAGGTTGTTGAGCATGTGACTCTTGGTGACGTCCGTGCGCCGCTAGTTGAAAGAGGCCTGAGGCAGCATTTTGCTCTTCCGCTGTCGAATTCACGTCCGTGCTGAAATTGCTGTAGTTGCTGATGGTGCTGTGCACTGGAGTCGTCATATGACTTTGTTGTTGTTCGTGCGAATTTGAGTGAATGTAACCACCTGCCTGGGAACCCGCGAGAGTGACCGCTGGATCTGAAACAGTTCTGTTTTTCTGATCCAGGCCTGGAGTGTCGTGCTCAATGTCAGGATCTTCCACCTTCGCATCCACAGGCCAATGGAGGCCGAAATCATGTGGCTGCATATTCGCTGTGTCGGGATCGTCGAAGAAGTTGTTTAGCTGACTCGTCTCCCTTGGGTCCAACAGGTTCTGTTGATTTGGCACGCCTCCCATGGGCACGAGGGACCCCTCGCCGTGGCCAAAATCTACATTTCGCTGTCAATTTGCGCTCTCTACCATAGCCTCACTCGGCTCGGAAGGCAACTTACACCCGAAAGGCCCTGGATGCGCCCCTGGAATTTCGTATGTTATGTACTGCGTCATATCGGCGCCGAGACTCGGTCGCAAGTGTCCGGCTTCACCACACGGCTCTTCTGCTCCCCGTGTACGATGCTCTGTGTATTGTCCTGGCTGGCTGCTGTTCTAGCGCAGTCTTGCAGGGCGGCTTCTGTCGTGGTTGCTGCGAGCTAAGACGAACATGGTCTCATCGAAGTAGGGCCGGTTCGAGTTGTCACGCGGCGGTAGTGAATGACCTCGCGGCGGGCGGGTGAATGCTGGCAGTGATGGCAACGTGGGCGACTTCGGAGCGGTGCTTCGCTGTCTTGGTTGAGAATCAGATGTCGGCGCTGAGGACTCGAGCAGCACGTCAGGCGGACAGCTCGAGGGTTTCGGCGAGCAATGCTGACGCAGGGTGCGGGTGGTAGTGATATGAGGGCTCTGCTCACCACCGACAGTTAGCAATGCCCAAGTTCCTATCTTGGACGACGGCGTGGCAGAAAGTGGAGTGGCTGTGGTGTGGAGTGGAGGACGTTGGGATGGATTTGACATGTGAAAGAAGCGATGGCTTGCGGGCCGACCAGTCTCCGCATTCTCCGGCGTCTGATGCGCCAAGCAGTCTTCTCAATCCCCCTCTCACGCTCTCACACTTCTCTCCTATACTACGTCCTCTTCTTGCTTTCCACAATCTTCATACGCTAACCAAGAACCGTTTGACAAGACCAACGCGTCGTTGATCGTTAGAGACTTACAGGTCTCCTCATCCCGTCCATCCCGGACATCGCAGAGTTGTTCTACAACGCGTTCACCGTCATCCAACGCTTTTGAAGCTATCTCGATGTAGATCTCCCTTCAGAGTATGGTCGCGAGCCCGACGACTGTGTAATCCACCACCACATGCCTCACTTCCGGCATAGTCCGTTCTAGAGCCGCCATCGCTACCTCAATCCATGACTGCGCGAGACCTGGATCACGATCAACAGCGACGGAAGCAGCGCGTACAGCTAACTCAACCAGATCCCTCTTACGGACCAGACGATCTAGTTCGAATGCGCCAGTAGACGCGATCAGGGCGATGCCGTCAGCCGCTCTCGCTCAGCGGCGGCGCGTGTGTTGGCCCTGAAGCGAGCATGCATACAAACGTACCACCAAGGGACATTGGAGTCTGTTGAACTCACGCGATTGTAGTCGGGCGGTCTAGTCAATGTCGATGGTCGGCCGCTGTCGACGCGTCGACGATAGAGGGTGAGCGTGTGACGCAGAAGAGCCAGAGGACGGCAACAACTCATCGTTAGTCCAACTTCAGCGTTTCAAACCATTCTCCAACAACTGTGCTACGGTGTGTCTGCTGTGGAGGCATCGATGCGAGCAGTGTTAAAACGATTAATGGATCACATGTTCCGTCCGGCCTCGAAGCAAAGTTTGAACGAAACTTTGGAGCTATGGTGGAACGACTTGATTTGTTCCCCTATGGCAGATGAGTGGCTACAGATGGCGCTGAAGACTTGGATTGCTACACCTGTGTTTGGGTGTCTGGATCGATCAATTCAACGAGGCGAAGATTGCACAAATGGAGGTTCTTATCGGTAGAAAAGACATCGAGCGTTATAGTCGATGTGAAGAGCTTTGATCGACTACATCAGACGCGTTTCTCATGTGATATCGCCGGAGCATGCTGCGAGCCTCCAAATTGCATGCTATAGTGACTACTCTGCGCGCCCCACAGGACAATCGTTCCACCCATCCCAGCTCGCTAGGTTCTGTCAGATCGCGAAGACTGAAGGATGAAGCCCATCACCGCCCTTCGCGCTGACGCGTCACATATGGCGCAGCCTGTCGCGCGTTGGCGTCGGATGGCAAGTCTTATTCTTGATGCCTGGTGTCCGGCCGGATGAGGTGTTCATCACCACTCTGATAGTTATCGAAGCCGTCGACACTGCAACACTTTGAGTCCTGTTCACTCTGGGCAATTCGATGTTAATTGTTGGAAACCCAATCAGGCTTTACCTCTTCCAGCATTGCGAGCGAACCTCCCAAGCGCTGGCCCTAGATCCTCCTTGACTCTCCCCGTCTTCGCCTCCTTAGTTTGCTTTCGCTTCTCCTCCCTCATCTCCATAACCCTCATCTTATGCTCGTCAATTACGTTCTTGTTTCCCTTCTTCCGCATATACTTCCTCAACGAGCTGTTCTTTCCGCGCCCACGATTCTTCAGCTCCTCAATCCGGTCTCGCTCGGCTGCAGCACCAGTCTTACGATCCAGGTCCTTCTCTAGCTGCTTCTCCCGATTCGAAGCCGTGTCCAGCTTGCCAACAAAGCTCGGATCTATGCTGATCATCTCCGGTTGAAGCTTGTTAAGCAGGGACTTGACTTCAGCCTCTTGTCGCTGCTTGACGTTCTCGTACGGGTTTACTTCCAGAGCATCGAAATTGGGCTCTCCTGCTCCTGGAACGATCATGGAGGAGAAGCCTTTGTCGTGGGAGATTCCAAGGATGTCTTCGAAGGGACACCACTGGACTCGCTCCACAGTTTGGCCTCGCGCGCCCCATGCCATATAGGGTGACTGCACTTTGGATTGGTCCGAGACGTGCTTGGAGAAGAGGTCCTTCCATATCGTGGTCTGTGTACCCCAGCCGACAGCAGTCAAGTTGCGATCGGAAATATCTATACTTGAACCAGGGGCGTGCATGAAGTACTCGTGGACCGGCTTGAAAGTTCGGATGTCCCAGACAGCCATCTTACTGTCCTGGCCAGTTGAAACCATATACCGGCCTTCGCGATCCATGGCGAGCGAGCGAACCGGACCTCGGTGGTTCAGCATCTTGACAAGTGGAGTGGTGCTGTTCGGTGACCAGAGCGAGACAGTGCCGTTCTGGTGTCCGACATGCAAGATAGCATTGTAAGGATTCTGGCCAAAAGCTGTCGGCGTTCCTTGTTTGGTGCCCATCTGCATTACAAGCTTGCCAGTACTCGTGTCTTGCCACTTCAGCCAACCAGCCTTGCCGATGGTTGCCAACAGAAAGTGGTAAGGTAGAAACTCCATGAATTCCACCTCGACATGTTGATCCAGATTGTGTATCTCCACACCGTGATGATCGTAGATGTAGACATTCCGCTTCTGCGCAACAGCAAAGAACTGGTTGTTGTGCAGCCACTTCGCATCTCTAACCGTCTCTCCGAGCTGTAACTCGCAGCCAAGAGTACCGCTTCGCCAGTCCATCGTCGCGATATGCCCTTTGCGGCCAGCCAGTAGCAGATGTCGTCCATTCCGGGTGTAGTCCGACACATAAGGTCCCAGGCCGTCCAGTTTCAGCTCAAAGCCTTTCTTCGCCGTTTCGACTCCAACATCCGATCGAATGTCGTCCTGTCGGACTTTATAAGTCCGTTCAAGTTCACCTTCCGGTTGCAGGAATCCAGACGTATTCTCGAGAAGGATTTCCGCATCCTTGGCTTTCATAGATGCATCTTGGTATCTTTCTTCGAGTGCCTTGAGATTACCACGAAGCTTCTTGTCACGAACGCTTTTGGTATTGATACCCTTTCCTCGACCATACTGTCGGCTAGCCTCGAGTTGCCTTTTCTTCGCGGCTTCTTGCTCTGCATTCAGTGGCGCCGTTGGTCCAGGTCTCCTTCTCCCAACCTTGACCTGACCATTTTGCTTGACCAGGTCGGTCGTCTCCAGTTCCATGACTTCCGCCATATCGATATATCACTTCCTTCGTGCTATCTACTCATGTTATTCGGTTCGAGAATTCCCGAATTTGCATGTGAGAAGTTCTTGCCTTTTTCGAGATCCTTGCCGCACGCTAGTGCGCTAGTCAAAGCTTTGGAGCTCCTGCATCTTCTTGAAACTCAATTCACTGCGGCAAAAGCAACCATCTAAACCATCTTCCATCTCCACAGCCGCGCTCACATCATACACGATGCTAGCCACGAGAATCGCCACGCGTGCCGCCACGCCGATCCGCAGCATCCCCGCCGTTCAATGCCTCGCCAAGTCAACGTGGTCCCAAGTGCCACAGGGCCCTCCTGATGCTATTCTCGGCATCACAGAGGCTTTCAAGAAGGACTCGAGCAGCCAGAAGATCAATCTCGGCGTCGGAGCCTACCGCGATGACAAGGGCAAGCCATACGTGCTACCCTCAGTTCGCACGGCAGAGCAGAAGGTGGTGCAGCAGAATCTGGACAAGGAGTATGCGGGTATCACAGGTGTGCCAGAGTTCGGCAGCGCTGCAGCTTTGCTGGCCTACGGGCCCGACTCGGCACCGCTCAAGGAGGGCAGAATCGCCATGACACAATCCATCTCCGGTACTGGTGCGTTGCGGATAGGAGGCGCCTTCCTGCAGCGTCACTTCCCAGGTGCCAAAGCCATCTACATCCCAACACCATCATGGGCCAACCACAAGGCCGTCTTCTTGGACAGTGGACTCGAGGTCAAGCAATACAAGTACTACAACAAGGACACCATCGGACTCGACTTCGACGGCATGATTTCGGACATCAAGAACATGCCCAAGGGCAGCATGATCCTGCTCCATGCTTGCGCACACAACCCAACTGGTGTTGACCCTACTGAAGAGCAATGGCGCGCCATCAGCGATGCGGTCAAGGAGGGCGGCCACTACCCATTCTTCGACATGGCATACCAAGGCTTCGCATCTGGCGACACTGACAAGGACGCGTTCGCCCTCCGTCACTTCATCAAGGAGGGCCATCTTCCATGCCTCGCTCAGTCGTTCGCCAAGAACATGGGTCTCTATGGCGAGCGTGTGGGAGCTTTCTCCATCGTCTGCGAATCCACCGAAGAGAAGGCTCGCGTCGACTCACAAGTCAAGATCCTCGTCCGTCCTCTCTACTCCAACCCACCTGTCCACGGTGCGCGTATCGCCAGCCACATCCTCAAGGACCCTGCCCTTAACAAGCAATGGCTCGGCGAGGTGAAGGACATGGCCGACCGCATCATCAAGATGCGCGCCCTGCTCAAGGACAACCTCGAGAAGCTCGGCAGCAAGCACAGCTGGAACCACATCACGGACCAGATTGGCATGTTCGCCTACACCGGTCTGACCGCCGAGCAGATGACGAAGCTGGCCGAGGAGCACTCCGTCTACGCCACCAAGGACGGCCGTATCAGCGTTGCCGGCATTACGTCTGAGAACGTGGGTCGGCTGGCCGAAGCTATCTACAAGGTCGTCGGTTAAAAGTGAGTACGGGCTGCCGAAACTCTCGGATTCGCTGGTATGAAGGAGACGGGGTTGGCCGCTGAGGTGGAGCTGAGCATTAGGCGACGTAGGATCGACATGATGCAGTAGTGGAGTAGGTCACTAGCGGTTTGTCCCACATCGATGCGGGATGATGTACTATTAAGCATTTGCAGCATGGCGAGCGAGCAACGGGCATATCTTGCTCTTGCATAGAGGTAGAGTCATGAACAGCTGTGTTTCTATCATATCCTTCTGCTGTCTCATGAACTACAACTTTGATCATCTTAGCGCACCAGCACATCGGAGACCGAGACGTGGTCGTCATGTTCAACTTGATCCACGGTACGAACCATCCAAGCTTCCGAAATCCTTCTTGGTGTCTTCTCTGCACGACAAACGATTGACCTGTGGACCCGATCATGACGGTCTCCCGCTGCAAGGGCTCCAGCGTCCCGGAGATCGTTGGCTCGTGAAACGCGGCAAAACCTCCAGAGGTGAGGTCTGCGTCTACCTAATGCGGAAGGAGCAGGCGCAGATCTCGTGCTCTAACGGACCCTTGTTCCGACGTCACTCTTCGATATCTGAAACCGTACTCCTGCCTCCACATGAGCTTTTCCATTCGTGACGAGCTCGTAAGGGGGAGTACAAAAGCTCGAGCAATCTCCTCATATCGAGGTGTTCTAGCCTTTCGTTACAGCTCGGTGTGTAATCGGCTGAACGCAGGGTTCTCGCATGGCGATTTTAAGGTGGAGTCTGACGTAGCTGGACCACACTGCTGGTGAAATTGTTTGTGCGTGTGCTCATGACTTGTGCTGACCTGTCCTCGAGTCGCTGCTGGACGGTAGATCAGGTGGTGGAAGAGGTGTGATGGATTGTCCGCGTGTTATAGTAGGAATGAAATAGGCCTGCAAAGACCTTGTCTTCCAGTTTTAGAGTTATGTCAAAGTGCCTGCCGATTTTGCGTGTATAGCAATGACGCCAGCGCACACCTCCGAATAGGCTGATTCAACCGATATCGTTCCCTCCTTTCTAGCGACCGATCAGCAAAACCCACCCACGGCCGTGGGTTCCGAGCGTGGAGAACCAGTGAACAAGCGAGCGGCAGGGACGAGGACTGTGTCCGTTGCCTATTGTGTTATCACCCACCATCTGTGCTCGACAGCTCCACCACACTATACACCTTCGACACTACCATCCGAAAGGCCTCGCTGCCGAAGAGTGGGCATCCTTAATCTCAACGTCTGCCTTCTCACGACAGAAGCTGAACCTACACCCCACTACTACAGCACATATCATTGTTCTCTTTGCACCCTCAAAAGAACATCCCTGGCATCCACCGATTGTTCTTACCGGAACAGCGTCATTCCTGAAGCTCGTCCACTCTAGCCGACTGGTTGTACCTGCTTCCTGACACGCACCGGCCCGCTGACAGCAGCATTGTTTGGTTGCAGCCCTTGCAACCACGTGTGCAGCATCATAACCACCTGCACACCTGGCTCCCCTACTGACACCGCGTGGTGCACAAAGGTACCTCTCACCGGCCGACACCAGCAGGTCTGACATCATCGCTTGAAGAATAATATCTTCAGCTCCCACAGAATACCTCAAAGAACGGTTCAACCTGAGCACACGACTGGGAACTTTCCAACACCTTGTGACCGGACCCAGGACCAAGGACCACTCAACAAGCTCCATCGATCTGCACAGGCGGCACATATACGAACCGCCGCTGTCGCAGATCACTCCCATCACCAACCACAATCATGGCGCCGGCCACCACTCAGCCCGCCGCCACTGATGGCAGAGTACGCACCCCCGTCTTCTCCTTGCAAGAACAGGTCGAACATCTGCACTTCAACGAGGCGCCCGCGCGCTGCAAGTCGCCCTGCTGCGCGCCGCGGCCCTACTCGATGGCAGGTCTTCGACCGTCACCGAAACGTGACACCCTCTCTCGGCCTGCGCTTAACCGCAACGCCGCTTCTCACTTTAGTGCTAGCTCGGGTAAATCGTGCTACAGCATGGGTACTGATGGGTCGCACGTGCAGTCCGAGGATGGCTTTGCTGAGTTTGGAGATATGGTGGATTCTGCCACTTTCGAGCAGGTGAGAAAGGATTCTCTGCTGGACTGCTTGATAAGGTGGATAGGGATACTGATGTTAGCAGATCCTCGAAATGGACGACGACGAAGAAGAGCGCGAATTCAGCAGAAGCATCGTATACGATTTCTTCACGCAAGCGGAGGGCACGTTCGTCAAGATGGACGAGGCACTGTATCTGACTACTCCCAAATCATAAACTCCAGCTCATATAGTCCAGTTCGCTAACCTCATACACAGCGTAAGCAAGGACCTCGATCAGCTGTCCCAGCTCGGCCACTTCCTCAAAGGCTCCTCGGCCACCCTAGGCCTGACAAAGGTGAAGGACTCATGCGAAAAGATCCAGAACTTCGGTGCGCAGAAGGACGAGACGGGCACGCGAGAGGAGCCGGATGACAAGGTCAGCTTGGCCAAGTTGAAGGTCACGATCAAGGAGGCAAAGGAGCAGTTTCATCAGGTGGAGGCGGCGTTGAAGAAGTATTACCGTGATGAGGGTAGTTAAAGAATCGGCGGAGGTGGTGTGCTGGCAGATTGAATGTGCTGGCAGTGTACAGCGGTGGCATGTGTTGATGGGCAGGAGGAGCAGTTATGAGCCGTGTTCGTCTTGGTCATCGGCAGAATGGCCATCGGCTGGAATGTGATAGAATACCTGATGCTACGAGGCATAGTGGTAAGCGAGCATGCGAGCAAGTGAGCAAGCATTGCGCTGCATATTCTATCTGTGTTTACGTCTTTTCTCGTTCTGTCATCGCGGTGTCTTTGCCGTTGGAACGAGGCCGACTGGAATCACCCACAAGCACCGCTCAGCGCTTCGAGCATCCTGCACGCCATAACGCCGCTTCGCCAATCGTATCCTACCAGGCGCCTGTCTTCTGTCACCTGTGGACCTAACTACAGCCCACGACCGACGTACTTCAGCCCATCGACGCCGTGGCTCTTCGTCTCCTCCATACTAAGCATCCCACGCCCTGGCCGCGCTGCGATAGCCTCCTGCCTCTCCTTCTCAGTATCGTAGGTAACGATCTCGACACCACGAGCGCCTTTTTCACCGCATTTTTCACTACCATTGCCGGACTCAGCACCTTCCAGAGCGAGCTCCTCCCCGCCCTGCTTCTCGCTCTCCTCGTCCTGGTCGCTGACGTGGACGCACAAGTAAGTCTTCAACGGCATATGATAGACCGTCGTAACTCCGTTCGCATCCGGTTCTTGTTCACTGAGCAAGACGTACGTCTGATCCAGATCGTCCTTCTTCTCGTCTGAGTCGGTCTGGGCGACGATGGTGAGGCCGTCTTTCGCCTTCTCTGCTTCTTGTGCTTTCTTGCGCTCCTTTTGCCTGAACATGATCGAACAAGGTCAGTCGTTGACCATCATGTCATACCGTAGAGTACTTACGCCCTCCTCTTCTCATTAAACTTCTCCCTCTGCCTCGTCCTAACCTCCTCATTCCCCTCCCCCTCCTCGCCACCAAATCGTGCTGTTCCCGAATCATTGCTCGCAACAGACTTCGGCGTCCCCGACGAGTTCGTCAGCTGCCGTCGATGCTTCTTCGCCTCCCGCTTCTTCACCAGCGCCACCCTCTTCTCCTCCTCCTCGTGATGCTTCACCAGATCTTGGAACACCACCTTACGGAACTTCCCCAAACTGTCGAAATACCTCTTAACCTCTTCCTCCTCGATATCCCACGCCACTTCGCCCTCCTTGACCACCCCAATGATCTTGCACTTCTCCATCTTCTGCCCGGTGACTTCGTTGATGAACGTCACGTACTGCGCGTCGAGCATGTCCTCCCTGGCTCTCACAATGCCAAGCGTGGGCACCTTCCCAGGCGCCGGCACATCAGCCACGACGCCGAATTCGAATTTGCCGCTCCATGGCTTGATTGCGATGGCGTGCTCAAGGTTCTCGTTGCACCTCTTATACAACGTCACGCCTTCGCCTTCGCCGGAGGCAGTTCTGGCTGTCACCTTCGGGAACTTGGCGCCCTCTGCTTGTTGCACGTGAGCGCGGACCGTGAGGCCACGAGCCTCCATATCCTTCCTCAACTCCTCGTACTCCTGTGCGCCACACCGTCAGCATCGTGCCAGAATTGCACAATCATCTCCGAGTGGTGAAAGAGGTGAGAGACTCACATCCTTCATCCCCTCCTCAAACATCTCAACCTCGTCGTTGATGCGCCTCCCCAATAACACCTCCCGATCCCACTGCAGCAGCGCCAACAGCCCGAGCACGCCCAGTCTACCCTTCCTGGTGTTCGCTGTCAGCAAGTGTCTCGAAAATGTCAGCCGTGTAGATCGAGTCTGCTTGACAGCATCGTGATAGCGTCGTGACAGCGTCAGGGGGGTAATAAGAAAAGTTCATACACACTTCTTAGGGGCGACTCGCCACGTATCAAAGTCGCAAGGGCTGCAGACGACCGGTTGGACGTCCTCGTAGTTGCGGCCGTCAACGACGAGTAAGGAGGTTTCGAACTTGGAGTCGTATTTGAGGACCCAGTAGGCGTCTTCCTGCGCGAAGCGTTAGTAAAGGTGATGATTGCGGCAACGATGATTGTGAGGCAGTGAAGGAAGGTGAAGTACTGTGATCTCGCCTGACTCGTTCGGAGAAGATGGGGCCATGCTCGATTAAAGGGGGTATGGCATGTGACTGTAGATTGATAGGGGTTGTAGCGAGTGCGCTGAATGAATGCGGAAGAACGATTGTTGATGCTCGATGCGAAAGATCAATGCGGCGAAAGGTATACGAATGCAGGTGTTGGATGAGGTGAGGTCGCGCATAGGTGCAGGTTGCAGGGTGGTGGATGGTGGACGTCTTTCGAATCGGAACGAAACAAACGGAAGAACAAGTTGTCAAGGCAACTTCAAGGCAAACGAGCATATGACAAACGGACGTGAGAAGCGGTGAGACCATTGAAGGAGCGAAGCGTATCTCACCGGGACGAACAAATGGACGGTTTGAATGGTATCATTTTTCACGCTACCAGCAAAAGCTCTCCACACTGGGAGCTGATGCATGCTACGAACGCCTCCATGACCCTCCTGATGACCGACGCAATGAACACACCTATGCAGCTTGGATAAGATCCTTCTTGAGTGTGCCCAAGAACTGCTTCTTCTCGGCAGGTGTCTGGTATGCACCGTGGCCGAACTTGCTGCTGGTGTCGATCCATTTGAGGTCGATCTTCTCGAGCGCACGACGCGAAGTGTGGATGAACATGGACTTGCGGAGAGTCATGACCCGCTTCTTCACGCCGGGCACGGAGCCCTTGAGAAGGACGAAGTCGTTCTTGACCTCACCGTAGCGGACGAAGCCACCCATACTGTGATATATTAGCGACCGGCCAAGAGTGAGAGAGGGTAGGGATATCTTACGGTGTGATCTGCTTCTTGCTGTGGTCAGACTCGGTGGTGGCGTTGGCCTCATCAGTGCCCTTGCCGACTCGGTAGACCTTGTGGTTGACAGAGGTACGATGATGGTAGCCCATCTGACCAGCACGAGCCACAGTCCACTGCACGTGAGACGGATGCCAAGCGCCGATACAAGCAACCTTGCGCAGACCCTTGTGCGTCTTGCGAGGAAGCTTCTTGGTGCCCCATCTGCTCGTCACACCGGCGTAACCGTGACCCTTGGTGACGGCAATGCAGTCGATCATCTCATCCTGCTCGAAGATGGAGCTGATCTCGACTGGCTTCTCGAAGAGACCTTGTGCGAAAGTGATCTTGTCCTCGATGGAGCCGCCGTTGACTTGGATCTCCATGAGATGCGCCTTCTTCTGCTTGAGTGGGGTGAGGTGGATCTGGGTGTGGGCGAGAACACGGACGACCGTGCAGTACTTCTTCATACGCTCCAGCTCGCGGGTGATGCTCTTGCCGGAGTCGTCGGAGTGCTTCTTGGCGTACTTGGTGAAGGCCTTCTTCTTGCTCTTGTACCAGTTCTTGTAGAAGCGGCGCTTGACCTCGTCGGAGAGATGCTCAGCCCAGACAGTAGTCAACGAGCGGAGGCCGCGAGGGGTCTCGATGTAGCCAACTAGACCGACAACCATCATCTGCAATCAAATTGTACGGATCAGCGCATGCCATGAATGGTATTGGCGCCAAGTCACGTACCGGAGGAGTTTCGATGACCGTGGCGGCCTCGACGATCTCCTTCTTGTGGTTCTTCGCACCCGGGCGGTCCAGGTCGCGCACGATGGTGGTCATGCCCGCCTTGTAGCCCATCATCGCCGTGAGATGCACCTTCTCTTTTGGGTTGTCCTTGGGGAAGCTGCACGAATATTGTCAGTGTCCATTGACTATTTCTCACTACCATCCTCCGGATTGGGGTGTGTATGGCTGTTTCTCACCTCTTCACCTTTCCTCTATGGCGGGCTGCTCGCTTCCGTGGCAAGAAAGCCAGGGAGCCATGGCGAGGCGCTTCGAACTTTCTGTGCGACATCGTGTGCTGTTGCGAATGTCGTGTCGTTGAAGTCGTCGTGGAGTCTCGAAATCGCAAAGTTCGGCTTCGCAAGTGCGAGCCAAGACTTCTGAGGCGCTAAGCTGTATCGAGCGCTAAGTGGTAACGTGACTTTCGTGTCGTTTTCGAAGCAGGCGCGTTCGTGAAGCGCGGGGCAGATTTGCCGCCTGGGTCTCCTTTCCACAACTTTTAGACATACACCTTCCACCCCTCCTACAACTAGACCACCTCCACCATCCGCCGCGGAGACCACCACAATGTCAGGCAGAAGGGGCGGGAATCGCATTCGCGGTCCACAGAGTGCACTTACCGACTTTCTTGCGGTATGAGATGTGGCGACGATGACTTCTCGCATATGCTAATGTTGCCCAGGCGAACAACATCTCTGCAGCACAAATCCGCGATGACTACGAGCGCCGGAGGTCCCAGGTCGACCCTCAAGCAACTGCCGGTGCAGCTGAGGCACGTGCAGAGGCAGCCGCATCAGCAGCATCTCCTACGGTACCCGACCCCGAAGAAGAAGCAGAGGCCAGGACGAAGAAGCGCAAGCGGTCTGAGAAGGATGCGATAGACAAGATCAAGAAGGACAAGGCGTCGAAAAAGACACCAAAGAAGAAAAAGAAGAAGGACGACTCGGACGACGACGTTGATGCCTACGATGTCGGAAAGGATATGTACAGGAAGGCACGACCGAACCCAGGCCAGTTCGAGCATTGTGAGATTTGTAGTAAACGCTTTACGGTCACACCGTACAGCAAGGAGGGGCCGGATGGTGGGTTGTTATGTACGCCGTGTGGGAAGGAGTTGGTGAAGGAGATGAAGCAAGAGAAGAAGGCTGCCAGTAAGCCTGTAGGCAGGAAACGACGCAAGGTGGAGAGTGACAGGTTGGACGGTATCGCGACTGGAGGCGCGAAGTCGCTGCTACAATTATGCATTGAGAAGATTGCAGCGCACCACGAGGATGTTGAGGAGTTCGGCGATGTACCACAGCCGGTGCTTGAGCGGCTAAGTGAGATCTTCTCCAAGAAGCGGGTCATGAAACCCAAGGCACTCAAACTCTTCCTTCGAGGTGATCTTGAGGATATGGTCGTTCACGATTCTGCATACTTGGAAGCTGAAGACTATCACGAGATGTTTGCAGTCATCCCGAAGATGAAACGGCTGGTGCTGGGCAACGCTTGCCAACTCAAGGACGGGGGTATCGACTACATGCTGGAACGCTGCAAGGACATGAGATACCTTCAACTTTACGCTGCAAATCTGGTGACGGATGCCATGTGGCACAGGCTCTTCCGTGAGCTTGGGCCGAAGCTCGAAGTGTTGAAGCTCAAGTGGCTGGATGCTGCATTCGAGGACGTCGTTGTTCAAGACATGGTCCGGTGCTGCCCCAACCTCAACTGCGTCAAGTTCAAGCTCTGTCGAAAGCTCGGCGAAGACGCAGTCGCCGCCCTAGCCGACCTTCCAAACCTACAACACCTGTCCCTCCAGATCGGCCGCGAAGTCCCAACCACAGTCCTCTGCGACCTCATTTCCACGCGTGGCTTGCAGCTACGTACCCTCTCCCTCGAAAAATTCATCGACGCCGATGACTCCGTCCTCGAAGCCATCCACACCAACTGCCGCCACCTCCAAAAACTACGCTTCTCCGAAAATGACACCGCCACCGACGCAGCTTACACCGCCCTCTTCACCGACTGGCCCAACCCACCCCTCCACTTCATCGACGTCAACTCCAATCGCGACATTGACAATAACAACCCCGATGGCCCGGAAGAAGCCATCGGTCTCGCCTCATCCGGGTTCCGTGCCATGATGGCACATTCAGGAGCTGCGCTCAAGCATCTCGATATTGCTAGTTGTCGACACATCGAGCTGGGAGCGTTCATGGATGTGTTTAATGGAGAGCAGTCGTATCCGGCGCTTGAGCATATCAATATTAGTTTTTGTAACCGGGTGGATACGAGTGTGGTGGCGGGCATCTTCAAGAGCTGTCCGGCGCTGAAGAAGCTGGTGGCGTTTGGGTGTTTTAATGTGCAGGATGTTGTCGTCCCGAGAAACATAGCGCTGATCGGTGTACCGAGGGCGCAGGATGCGATTGAGCAGTATGGTGTGGGTATTGATGTTGAAGAGGCGATTGGGCGGATGGTTGAGGTCGGTGCTTGAAGTCAGCTGTCTGGACTCTTCCACGTTGACTGCTGCGGATCGTTACGATGACTGTTGAGCATTGCTGTTGCGAGTGCATGTAACGATGGTAGATGTTGCTTAGATATGGCTGATGAGACGATAGCTTTAATCTTGCTTATTAGATATGCCACCGCGGCGTACCATCCAACGGTCCCGGATCTTTCATTCTATCCACGACTCCACTTTCCCTACTCATGCCTCCTCCTGCTCCCCAGCCATCTTCCTCAACTCCTCCACAACCTCCTCCGCCCTCTCCGGCGCAACAAACAAGTGATCATGATAATACCCACTAACCGGATTCACCCCCAACCCCAACTTCGTCAATCTCGCACTTATCGCCGCGATGAACCCCACCGCCTCCAAACTCGAATGTACGTTCAATGTCACCATTCGACAAGGGAATGTTGATTGCAATTGGATCTCTTTCGCTACCTCCTCGGGCACCAATACCGTCCAGCCTTCCTGCTCGCGGAAAAGCATCTGGACTTGGTTTCCGGCGAAAAGGTTGAGGATGGTGGTAGAGGAGGAGGAGGGGTCGGTGGGGATGGTGCCCCAGACGAAGGTGGAGGGGTGGAGGACTGGGGACATGGATTTGAGGAGGTGGGGGAGGGAGAGGGCGCCGGTGGTCTGCGCCATGGTGGTTGGAGTTGAGTAAATGGGGGCCCTGGTGGTATGGTAAGGGCCGTGAAGGAGGTAGAAGAATGGAAGCTTGCTTCGAGGTCTTTTTGTTGCTAGACAGAGTTCTCCTACCTGAAGGGTTTGAGGGTAGGGCGCGCGTGTAGGATCGCCCCGCAGCAGGTGATGGTATGGTGGAGACGTGGTTTACATTGAGAAGTCAAGTCAACTTACGGAGGTCCTTGAGCAGAACCGTGCTTTGGAGTTATCAGAATGCTCATCAGAGAGATCATCGTTCATACGTGCATCGGGGACACGAGACGGGATGATGTTGATATGGATAGTGGTCAGTGCGTCGTACAGACGCGTCTTGAAGTTCGGACTCTTCCTCTATCACACACACATTGATCATCATCGTGCTACACGCAATTGATGAAGATCTGGCCTTCTCTCAGCGTTGTTTGCGATTCCCACAGGAGCATGACTGGCGACGTGGCGAACACCCAGCCCCTTGACATGCCTCCCGGAGCATTGTCCATCTTGTACCTCACATAACTTCCGGCTCGCGCACGTATGGTTCGCATCAGCTGCGACTTGCCGTGACAGCCTGGCTACACAAACACATTTCTTCGCAATCAGCCGCGTGTCTACCAAGGATCCTTCGCGTGCGCGGTGCCCTGCGAAGTTGTCTCACAGCCATGCAGCTTCCCGGCTTCGGGATGAGACACGAAGTCCTGGACGTCACTGGTGTTTCTCACGCTGGAGACTTTATATTACTTGGTCTTGGTGTTACTGCCAATCAAGCGTACGTTCCCGGTCTGTTTGTCGTCTGAAGCATGCTTCCCGAGATCAACTCAGCATGGGTAAAGCACCGGCTTGCCGCTTCTCGCCTTGCGACAGGGGCTGGCAAACGTATGTCCTCGTGTCGGCTTGTTCGACGGACTGTCTGTCTCTTGACTCTGGAATTACAGCGATAGGTCTGAGGGGATGTTCTATCGGCCGCGCAGGCCCAGCGAAGGCAGCGCACGTGAGTATTCGAGCACACGCCGTGCTTGCTCCCAAACCATGAACAGTGCCAGCTGCTCGGATGTGATTCTTGCCGACCACGTCGGTCAGCTTGATTCCTGCTGCACCATTAGATGCTCATTCAGCACATTCTTGCACCCGTGAACTTGGCCGTGTGGTGACACTACACGTTGTTGTTGCGCTCATCGGGTTTGCAGGAATAGCACATATCTCGCAGAGGGCAGCAACTTGGAACGTCAGGACACGACTCATTGGTCGCCGGCGACACCGATGTTCACAACGTCAATAGGATATGCTTAGAACAAGTCAGAAGGTTGCACACGCCTCCACATGGTTGCACGCTCTTGTTGCTATAGCGAAGCAACCTCTCGACCAGCAAACGCGCCACCGTATGGTTGCTGCTGGTTGCTCATGCGTTTGTCCGGCATTTTGGCCGCCTGCATTTCTCTTGATGGACTCCTTGCATGCTTACCGCTGGAATGTCTCAAACACACCTGATGCTCCGAAATAGGCCGCTTCCGGCATGCGTGGTGCCGCACCACACCAACAAAGAACAAAGAGAAACTTCGCTCAGCCTGTGATCCAGTAATGCGTCGGCTCCGCAACAATCGCAACATCGCTGCTTGACCGTGCTCGTCATTGGACAAAGAATTCCATGCCACAGGTAGGCGAAGATAATAGGAACAAAGATCCTTTCGTACGATGATGGCTACGCTTGATTCGTTGCACCATGCTATTGAGCATGCTTTTCTTTGACCGCTGAAGGGACTGACCTTTGAACAAGAGGCTTGCGAGGGCCAACTCGATTGTTCTACGAATGTGTGCCTCTTACCACCGACTCGCACCTCACGAATCCGTGGCCTGGCAACAACACCACAACAGCTTCCCAGCGCATCATCCACCTCCTGATGATACTGGGCGCGTCGTCTTCACCAGACAGCTTTGGAAGCGAGACATGTCTGACAAGAGTCAGACTGATCCAGGTGTGCTGAACAACAAGTCTCGCACGGCGAACGTGTCCCAGACAGGCCAAGCAGAGACATCGGGATCAAGAAGAAGCTCGTCAACGGTCTCTTTACGTCCTCGCAACCACTCACCAAGTCCTTCGCGCGGCTCGACCGCTCCATTGACGCCGGAAGAAAGCCCACCGTTCAAGTCTACAAGAAAGCGCAGCATCGACGTTGTTGAGCAAGAGGACAAAGCACTCTCAAGTACGGAAGTCTCACCTGCGCACTCGAGAGCGAATAGTGGTGAGCAGGCCAACCACATCTGCGTCTGTCCTCCCGACCCGAAGATCCCAAGACCTCGTAACGGTATGTATAGAGCACGTGCCATCTCAATCAACACTGCTAACTTGAATCAGCATTCATCCTATATCGGCAGTACTATCAAGCGAACGTCGTTGCTCAAAACCCAGGCCTTGCGAATCCCGAGATCTCAAAGATCATCGGCGAGAAGTGGCAGAGCTTGCCTCCAGAAGAGAAAGGCAAGTGGAAGACGGCCGCAGAAGAGGAGAAGCTTCGACATCAGCAGCAGTACCCGACTTATCGCTATCAACCCAAGCGCAACGGTCGTCGTAACAGCCTCTCCGGTGACCTTACCGGACCTGCTGGCGAGAAGCCGAAGTGCCTGAAGTGCGGCGGCAGATCGATCTTGACTCCCTCGACGCCCTTCTCGATAGGACTTGGAACTTCGGCTCCACCGACTCCGGGCTCGTCAAGCAATACGCCTGTGAGTAGGGCGCTACCAGTTTTCCGAGACCTGAGTCTACAGTCACCTGGCATCCATCGACAGCGTCAACAATACCCGACGAATATGTCTCCTCACCATATAGATGAGCGCGACGACCTTGGGCCACTGAGTCCTGGTAACAAGCGACGTCGGTATAATGGCGATCATCCGGCTTCAGTAACCCGCACCATGCCTCCGCGCTACGGTGTTGCAACCCATGGCGTTGCAGTCGGCCCAGGCACTCCTTTCCCATTTGGCCAAGTGCAACCGCCGCCGCCGCATGGCTATCCACCAGTAGTCCATACCCGTCGTGAGAGTCTACCTGGTCTGCGTGGCATGGTAAGTCCCCCCGGTCCGATGGCTCCACCTCCACGACCAGGTATGGGCTACTCGCAACACCGACTCTCGCACGGCCACCTTGCTCCAGACCGATCCCTGACGCTTCCTCCTATTCAGACAGCACACGCTGGCGATGAACCACTCACGACGGGAAGTATAGTTCACACCGCTGAGGAGAAGATCATGACCACCGACTTCCGATACAAGCTCAAAGTCCTGGGACAAATCACACCTCCAGCGAGTCGGACTGAGCGACGTTGCGGCCCGCTCATCGCAATCGAAGGCGACAGTTCTGAAGCTGCCGCCGCGCTTGCTGAGTGGCTTAAAGACATGCTGGGCAGAGACGATGACCTTCATCTTACTTTACTCGACAGTCCAGACGTTGCAGTCCTAGGCAGCAAAGAGCAGATGATGGCCCAATGCCATCGCCTTGCCGCAGAGTGGCTTGGGAAGAGCAGTACCATCATCGAGTCCCTTAGCGTGCATGTGGAGATCTCCGGGGATGCCGCGATGACTGACTCCGTTCACACGGACGCACAAGCCACCCCAAAGGCAAACGACACTGATGTTCACGGACACGCTGCCGCAAAAAGCGACTCGGACTCGAACAACTCAGTGCAAACTCATGCAAAGATCGAGAGCGTATCGAGCGAGAAAATGGACATCGACAAGCGCTCGTCCACCATCTCAACCACCAGCACAGCCAGCTTGCGAGGTCCGAAGCCCGTCTCGATCGTGGCAAATTACTCATTACATGCCAGCAACCGCTTCGCCTGCGCGATCCCGATCGGTGGACAGGACCCTTACTCATCGAACGATCACTGGCAATGGGCTGCTACACAGTGGCGTGGAATCGTTGGGCCGGATCTTACCATCTACGTGCGCGATGCTGCGTCCAACGAGACCGGAAGACCATCGATGGAGATCGAGGCTGCTGATGAGAAGTCGGCGATGGCGCTCTTCGTTGTGAAGCGTGCCAGAGAAGACGAGGTCATGACCGAGGGTGAAGGGAAGGAGACGAAGATGCAATTGGAGCCATCTGTTCTACGCCGAGTCGGCTTTGAGGTGAGCGAGTGGGTCAAGGCTTTCGGGAGCAGGAAGTGAGAACGATAGAGTGATGCAACGCTGTGATATGATATGATGAGATGAGAGTGTGACTTCGGCCGAGGAGGCAACAATTATGTACGATCGATAGCTATGTAACATGTGGGTGGTCTATCACAGCAGCTCTAGTATACTTCGCATCAAGTCATCATCCTCGTCTCTTTCCATTTGTACGTCAGCCGTGTCTGTATGATCCGATACTGTATCCCGATGGGTGCTCTCCCGTGAATACTTGTATATCTGCTGTGGTGAGCTTAGCGCTTCTGGCAGTTCACTGGTCAGCGGTATCAAGGTCGAGCCGTAAACGTCCGCTGTCACCGAAGGCGCACTTGTTTCTGTCCACCGATGCTTCCCTGGCCCGAGCCCCTCGATGTGAACATCTTGATCGTCGTCATTGGAAGCCTGCAGTGGTCCGGCTTTGACGAATGCCAAAGTCCTTCTCACAAGTGGGTTAACTCTGCTTGCTTCCTCATCATTGTCCTCAGTCTTGATATCTTCATGCTTCCGCTTCTTCGCAGTTGCGCCTCTGTTTGGAGCTGCCGTCTGGCCTTTCAATAGACTCGCGTATCCCTCACGACACCATAGCTGTTGTCTCTCCTCTAAAGGTGCCATCTGGCTGCGTCCACTGCGCTCTTCTTTAATGAGAGGAATGATCCTAGCGCTTTGTATAATCTCCCTTATCCCAACATCGTCCTCGAGATGGCCTGCCTCACGATGCTCAGATCCTGTCATTCGCTGGGAACGTTCTAGCATCTTTTCCTCGATGGTTCCTTTCAGCACTAGCGTCTCCACAAAGACTGGTCGGGTCTGACCGATCCTGTGAGCTCGCTTGATAGCCTGAGCCTCGACATTAGGCCGGCAGGTCGGATTAACGAAGAAGATCCGCGAGGCAGACGGAAGATTGAGGCCAAACGCTGCATTGCGGACGTCCATCAACAGCACGCGGTCTTCCACTTCCTGATCGAAGCGCACCACATACTCGGACTTGAGATTGGCAGCTAGTGTCTTAGCATAGATCTGATGCTTGATATGTAGTAGCTCCAGCATCTGCGCGATGTAGTAGGCAGCATTCTCGCCGTCGTAGAAGATAAGGATCTTCTCGTCCTCGTAGTATCTCAGGATTTGAGACGCCAGATAGCTTAGCTTCGCCGATGTTGTGCCCACGATGCTGCTGCGCAAGAAAGGCGAATCATGTGGGAGCGTAGCATTGATGTCTGCGGTTTCAGCGTCTGGGACCAAGTCTGATGGCGGCGACGAGCGGGCTGGTTGGTCGTTGGTTTCTGCTGCCGTGATCACAGCCAGCCTCGTGTACTCGGTCATGGCTGGCGCACTGCGACGTCTATCCTTTGGCTTGACCACTTTCAACGTCCTCGCCACTCTTTTGGGGGACACCTTCGCACTCGACGAGCTCCGCCGCCGCAGTGTCGGCTCTCCATCGATGCTTGACGTTGGAATACCGTTCTTCATTAAAACTGGCTTTGGAACTTTCTTGACTCCGTCTGGTTCGGTTTTGACAATGCTTTGCTGAGCTGCAGCAAGCGCTCGAATGCCTGCGCCGCCCAGACCTTCGCCTGGATCAGCTTGACCTACTCGCTCATTGACATATTTTTGTGCCTCAAGCAGCTGCGAAATACCTGTGAGCAGTGGTTGCTGAGTGACATCGAATGACCAATGCTCTGCACTCTCGCCCGGCCAGTCCCTCACAAATACTCCCAACTCGTGCGAACGGCTCATTGACTTCCATCCTTTAGAAGCTAGCACGCTATGTGCGGATTTGAACGTCTCGGTAAGCAAAGCACGGTCAGCCTCTGTGCAGTTTGTGTTCTCCTTGGCCAGATACGCTCTGCTGCTTTTCAGAGAAGCCTTAACGTCGGCTGTGCTGAATCCGGTCCAACAGAATGCACTTTGGCGCAAGTTGCCAATCAGCTGCGAGCGCGCTTTCTGACTGTTCTTGTGAAACAGGTAGTCCTGATCGGTTCGCTCGGAGGTGACCGCATTCGCAGTCAACACAAGTGTGAACAGGTTAGCCGTAAGCTTGTCATAGAACGATGGCTGCAGGCGGATGACCTCGTGATTGAGTTCCGGGAGCTTTACATCCAGCTCGACGTCTTCTGGCTGCGTCTTTATAACCATGGCGTTCAGCACACGCCTGAGACATGTCGAGAACCCAGAGTACGTTCGCTTTCGAGCGTCTTCGTGTCGATATATGTACTCGTCCCACTGCAAGCCTTTCTCAGTACTAGTCGGTGCGGCCCAGGGCCGGACTTGCAGAAAGTTGGTAGCAAGCGCACCAAGGCTGCGAATAGCTCCATCGGTGTCGTCCTTCTTGCTGAAGTGTCTTCTCTGCTGTAGCACAGCTTCGCGAGAGTCCTTCGTGTTCGTTGTTTGCCATGAGTTCTCAGAAGAGGACATATCAACCTCAACGCCTAGAAGATCTTTCGCTGGTGTCCCACTCACGACCCACCGGGCGTCAGCAGTTATCAGCTTATTGGCTACAGTCGCAGCGGTATTGCTAGCATTCGAAAAGAAGTGGCCCTCGTCGATGATGAGACGTTTGAAGTGTACGTGCTTGAGCGGTGAATCATAAAGCTGATCTGTACGGAGGCAGTGACAGTCTCGCGTACGCGATGCGCCAATGTAAGGACAGCGGCATAGCAATTGAGTCGAGCCTAGGCGACGGCCTTGTTCATCGGATCCATCGCGGACCTCGGCCTCGAACCGGCTACGTGTGAACAGTACGATGTCGTACTTGCGAATCTCGTCTGCTTGAGGCAGAGCCTGCTTCGAATTGTCCATAACCAAGATATGCAGCAAGCCGGCGTCCACGTGCTTTTGAACTTCAGCTTGCCACTGCTTACACAAGTTGCGGGGCACAACGATAACCGTAGTAGCAGCAAGAACCATCCTCTTCGGTGGCGGCTCGACTGTCTTCCTGTTCCATCGTACAGGTTCGAGCGGGATCTGATAGATTGGAGGTACATTCTCCAGCTTCACGAGGCAGGTATTGACACGGTGTTCAACCGCGCGTCGCAGCTCTGTCCTCCATGGGATAGACTTCCTGTTGATGTTCGAGGCAACCATATCCGCTAGGCTGGCGGTCGACGGCCTGACTAAGGGTAAACTGTACGGCGCGGGCACCCTCGGGGTGTGGTCTCTCGTCGCTAGAATCAGCGCTAGACAAATTACAGTCTTACCAAGGCCCATAGTTTCCGCGAGTATTCCTCCTTGGCAAGCTTCGTAGTGCCGCGGGTGCTTCAAGAACGTCAGGTCACGAGCGCCATAGTAGTACTCTGAGCCATCTGGAGCAAGGCGAAGCTCGAGACGTGGATCAAGCTCCAGACTTGGGGCCAGCTCCCTCTGCAACATCAGAGCGGCTGATCGCCGTTGGTATCTGTACAGCTGTGTTTTGAGGCCCGGCACATTCGACTTGAGCAGATCCACCATCGCTTCGTGGGTATACTTCTCGCGTACAAGCCCCTTCGACGGACTCGGAGACGGGGTCTGGTTGAACAGCCAGAAGAGCGAGCCTTCTTCCGAACTTGCATACATGTCGAATTTGCATGCTACATCCGAAGCACGGTACCCTTGCCAAACCTGAGTGCCGACATCGACCTCCGCGAGAAGGTTCTCGAGTGCAACGTACAGGCGCTTGCTCTGCCGATCCACGTATCTGAGCCCGACATCGAATGGTAGTATATATATTCGAATCACCAGATACCGTCCGTAGATCGAGCCCCGGTTGGAAAAGAGCCGTATCCAGCCGGCGTTCACTAGCTTACTCACATGAGGCGAGAGTGAATATCCGATAGAATGTTGTGATGGCAGCTGTGTGATGGCGCGCCAGCCGTTAATGGAGTTCTGTTCAGCTGGGAGCTCGTCCACGTGCTCTAGGCAGAGACATCCTAACGGCAAGTAGTTGCTGAGATCCGAAAAGAAACAAGCGGCATCGTCTGACAGCGGTGCAGCGCCACTGCGGTGGCTCTTTGGACTGGCATTGGAGGCGGACGATGAAGATGATGTTATCGAGACAGATATGGAGCCGTCCTCCAGCTGGGGATGGACAGGAGGATAGTACAAAGATCCACCCTCGTGTGAACTCTTTGACAGTTTCGTGTTACAGCCCTCCATTCTTCCCCGACCGCTTCACGGCCCGAACGACACCGACCGCCGCAATATCATTTCCTGCCTCATCCAGTACGCCCAGGAGTTGCCTAGAGTGGCGAGTACAATCGGCGGATAGACGAGCGTATTCTGTCACTTCATTCCTCGACTGTAGGTCATCGACGATTTGTACAGTGCAGCATAGCAACGCCCACCACTCACGAGATGATAAGAGTCGTTGGCAATTGATTTGTGAGGGTGTGAGGGCAGGCAGGTAGGTATAGATTGATAGACTCATTGGCTCGGGAGTATCCGCCGCTAGCTCACGTGCCTGCAAAAGTGCTGAAGAACTCGATCGCAACTCGGAGAAGCGGCGTCCCGAGTGCACTTGTCACGAACTGTTGTCACGCATAAAGTACGGAGGCACTCGCAGATCTTCTCCATGAAATCTGCCTTCAACCAGGCTTGGGGTTCATCATAGCTTCACATAACATCGATTCGGATGAATCCAGGTCCTTCCAGTTCGGACCCGAAGTCGCACGCCAGTCTCGCAGTCTGCTCCTGCAGGGCTCCCAAAACAAATGCGTACCGATTGAGGTCTGCTGTTTGGTGGAGCACAAATGTATATGCGGTCGTATGTAGCACAAGATCTGAGTTCTCTTCGTCTCCTCTCACAACATCCCATCTGTCACTCTCGTTACCACTGTGTGGCCATATCCGAAACGAAGAACAAATGGAGAACACATCTGACCAGAAAGGCACAGCAGCAGCATTCACCACAACAGAGCTCGCCAGCGTATCCAACGATGGCTTCTCCCTCCCTGCTACTGGAGGCACGACACAGGATGGCGCAGACATGTCGCGGATGGGCAAGCAGCAGGTGTTGAAGCGTAATTTCCGCTTCATCAGCATTGTCGGTTTCGTCACGATCTTGCAAGCGACCTGGGAGTCTACGCTGCTGGCGAACAGCTTCGGCTTGTACAATGGTGGCACCGGTGGTGTCATCTGGTGCACGATTACTGTGTGGTTGTGTATTATGGCCATGATAGTAGGTATAAGCTGCCTCTAAACTACCTGGTCGAATTCAACAGCATTAACTTCATATGTGCACAGGCTTCTATGGCTTCTATGGCTGAAATGGCTGAAATGGCGCCCAGTAAGATTATGATTATAACACGAATCTCTGAGACGTGTACTAACTACACCCATCTGTCTTTGAAGCGTCGGGCTGCCAGTACCATTGGGTAAGCGAATTCGCGCCGGACTCATGTCAGAAGCCGCTCTCCTACCTTGTTGGTTGGTGCTGCTGCCTCGGATGGGTCAGTGGCATCCCAGCTTGCGGACAACTCCTTGTGGGCCTCGTACAAGGCATGGTGGTGCTCGTCTATCCTGATGCGAATGTAACGCAGCTATGGCAGACGACACTCATGATCTACCTCTTTCTGCTGCTTACCTTCGCCTTCAACATCTGGGCGGCGAATTACCTGCCCGCAGCGGAGAGTGTCGTGCTAGGCATACACGTCGCAGGTTTCATCATCTTCATGGCAGTACTGTGGAGCATGGGCGAGCATATCTCTGCGAAGCAAGTATTCACTCAATTTCATGATGGAGGTGGTTGGGGCAGTATCGGCCTCAGTACATTGGTGGGCTTATCGACGCCGGTGAGCACAACCTCATGACGTCAAGGTCGCTCTCACAGGCTGACCAGCTTCCAGCTATGGTGCTTCATCGGTCCGGCTTGTGGTGCTCATATGTCCGAGGAACTACGGGATGCGTCACTGCAGCTTCCGAGGGCGATGATGTGGGTGACATTTTTCAACGGCATCTTGGGCATCTCGATGCTGATCTCATTCTGGTCCGTTGTGCACCGTTCATAGCTTAGGAAGCCTTTTACTGAACAGCGAAACAGTTTCTGCGTAGGCGATATCAACGCAATCCTCAACGCAGGTTCCGGCATCTCGATCCTGAACGTTGTGTACGCGGTCATACTCGGCAACCTACTGGTGGTTCTCACGTTCTTCTCAACAGTCACTGTCATCGCAACGTCGTCTCGCCAGTGTTGGGCGTTCGCCCGCGATGGCGGCTTTCCTTTCAGCGCCTGGATCTCGAAAGTCGGCACAAGCCACGTCGTTCCGATCAATGCCCTACTCGTGTGCTTCAGCGTCTCCATCATACTGGCTGCGATTAACTTTGGCTCAGACGTTGCACTGAACGCCATCATTTCCGTCTCGAACGCAGCCTTGATCTTCTCCTACATCATCAGCGTGGGATGTATCCGCCTCAAAAGACTTCGAGGTCAGCAGCTTCTGGCTCGCCGCTGGAGTTTGGGTAAATACGGCGGGATTATGAACGACATAACGCTCGTGTTCCTGTCGATCAGCCTGGTGTTTTCATTCTCCCTGTCGCACCGGTGGTCGGCGATCCAACCTGGGCGTTGGACTTCAACTGGGCGATCGTGATATTTACTGCGACACTATTACTTGCGCTGGTGTATTACCTGCTGGGTGGGAAGCATAAGTACGTACCGCCGGTCAGGCTATGCAACCAGGACTAACATGCGGTGGTTGGACGACGAATCTATAGAGGCTTGGTCACGAATACAAACAGTGGCACACTGAATGTTTCACTAACAACGGATGCATACTGGTCGATATGACTACATGTATCCTGTCTCGTTCTGGCCTCTGTGGGCACTCCTGGTCGTCCATTTTGCCTGCTTGTTGGAAATATGCGGCAGCAGCTGCAGAGACGCCATCTACTCCATATCCTAGTCGTAGACCACGCCGCACGCCTAGGCCAATCCTTCCCTTCCCTCGTTCAAAAGAAGTTATGAATAGGACATTTCTCCGCTCCCTGCCCGCATTCAACACAATAGACATCCTTGCAAAGCTCGTCCATGCAACGACTCGAGCACCCTGGACAGATCTTGCGCCCACACAGCCCACATTCAACGAACGTCTCATACTCCTCGATCCCGTTCGGGTGAGCACTACGCAACAAGCTCACACGGTTCCGTGCCTTGAGTCGCATCGCCGTCTCACCGAGGTCCTGACTAGTCGACTTGCTTGCGATGAGCAGATCCGCGTACTTGCAACACAACTTGGAACAGATGCTGCACTTTTGGACGTTCTCGGTGTCGGTGTCCATGGGATCGCTCTTGTCGAAGTAGACTGAGTTGACGTGTCGTAGGTTTACGGGGTAGTTCTTCGGAACTTCTGGGAGCTGAGGTTGCACGTTGCGATTGTTGTGAATGATACGGCACATAACCTTCTCATGGTCCCAGGTGAGCGGATGATGCGGGTGGCGTGGCGAATCGTCTCCCATGGGTAACTGGAGCGGTTGCAGATCGACGTCATTGCGCAGCTTCTGCATATCGATCTTGCCGGAGAGACGGCTCTTGTTGTGGTCTATCGTGCTTCCCGAAGATGAAGACGTGCGCTGGTCGAGACTGTAGCTAGTTGGCGAGCCGACAAGGGTATCCTTAGAGCTACGCTGTGCAGTAAACTCCGATTGTCGTGTGCTGCTAGTCCCGTACCCTTCATCATGGAACTCATTCATGCTCATCGCAACTCCAGAGTCGCTTCTAGCGCGCTTTGGAGTCGGGAAGCAGCTTGATTGAGTCTCATCACTACCTCGAGATGAGTCGCCCACTTCTGGGGAGATCTCGCGCATTGCTGGATGGCTTTCAAGCTTTCTCTGCCGTGCCAGGCTCGCTTCCTGGATCTTCCGCATAAACGAGCTGTTGCGTCGTGGTGAGAAAGATGGTGAATTCTCAAGGTCGTCGTACTCCGGGTTGCGGGCGACTTTGAGAACGGGAATCTCCAGAGGTGGCAGTCTGCGCTTCTGAATCTTGAGTGGCTCCGGCATGGCATCCTCGCAAGTGAAGGCAGAAGACGCATCATCTGCCTCGTGACGTGGCTTAGGCGACCGTTCGTCCTCAACATCATCGACGGAGTAGACACTGGCGCTCTCCGCATCCTCGTTGTCGAAGTCGTGGCCGGCGAGGGAGTGTTCGGTACTGGCTTCGTCGATAGTGCTCATCGTCCGCAAGATATCAATGGCGTAGGGTGCAGGGTCCGCTGCAAGTTCATAGACTTGCGGCATGACCACAGTCTGCTCGATGATATCGTCGCCATGCCCGCACTGGATACCCAGGCCAATCGTCGTAGTGGCCACTTGTGATGCGGGTACATTCGCGACGACGTCCTTTTCGTTTGCGTTGGCCAGCTTCAGCGCATCCTCGAAGTGAGCGCACTCTTCCATAGTTGGCGATGCAATATCGTCGCCTAATACTTCATTTAGGACTTGGAGAGCGTCATGCTCATCCAACTGCTGACGGACATCACTGCCTTGGCTCCCGTCATCCTTCACGACGTTACGTGACTTTTTGAAGAAGCTTCCAAGGATCTTACTCTTCTTCGCAGTCGAAGTCTCCTTCTGTGAAGTCGTAGCGCCGATGCCCACAGCCTCAAATTCCTCTTCGGTAATCGCCGCGATTGACTTTTTTGGCATCACACCAAGCTGGCTTCCACTCTGAATCACATCTTTGCCGGCTTTGATCCTGTTCAATCGCTTCTGTTCCAGAGCTGGAAGCCGCAGACTAGTCAATCTCGACTCCGATCGGCGGTTGGTCTCGGCACGCAGACGTTCGAATTTGGCCTCCTCGGTCTCTGGCTTCCGGACCTTCTCCAGCTTCTTCGGCTTCTGTGATGGTGTGACGGGCAAGCTTGGCTCAAACGATACCGTTGACGGTGAAGGAGTCATAGCCAGAATCGAAGAGCCAGAAGTTGTTCGTGACATCTCCAAGCTGCCGGCGTTGCCCGGGATAGTACTCGACTCCCCAGATGCTGATGACCTCGGTGGCGCCGGCGAGAGAGCATTGCTGTCCGAGAACGGATCGGCGTAGCGTGGCCCAGACACCTCGGAAGCGCCGGTCCCGTGCCTCAGTCGTGATGGAGTCTTTGGGGTGTGGCCACCCTCAGCCAGTCCCGGACTTGAAGTGTGGAAGCCTGGCGACGAGACAGTGTGTTCAACGTGCTTGCAAAAATCGCGGGGCGGGATGGTCATAACAGGGGGCGACTTGATCTTCTTGGGGCCGGAAGGCATGCCTCGATCTTCGTTCGATAGCTCATCGAGCTCTGGTGGCGAGGCCATGGTAACATCATGTGCTGATGAGTGCGTCGCCTCAAGAACCTCGCATTTGCTGTGACGGTAGCCATTGGGAGAAATATCGAGGTCGTCGAGAGTGGTCTGCCCGACCTTCCTCTTCGGCGAAGAAGTCAACGAAGGCATGGAAGCTGAAGTCGACAGCCTGTTCTGCTTCTTCTTTTTTGCACGGTTGTCTGAAATGTTGTTAGTATCCCCAGAATTGTCGCGGAGCCGGGCAGTACTCACAGGCATCTCGTCCCAATGTAAGGTTGGAGAACTCGGTCTCTCTGAAATTATAGCCGGTAACTGCGCTGATCAGTATGCAGTTCATATACAGTTTGCACGCCGCGTGACTGCACTCACCAGAATCTCCTCCCCAGATTGGATCGTTAAACAACTTGAGGACACTTGACCGCTTCGTGGCCGCATCCCGGCTAAACCCAAAAGTCTGAGCCGTCCTTGGATTCACGTGAGTAGCCCTCGCTTTGCTGACCGGCAGTTCGCGCCTGGGCGCCGCCACATTCAGCAGGTCAGGCTGTTCTTGAAAAGCGTTCGCTCGACTGCCGGCGGGACTGTCTGGGGAGTACATCATCCCCAGCTTTCTTGCCACCTTCCCCACATCTTCGGCTCCTTCATCTATTTCGAACGCCTCTGCTTCGCTTCTGCCCATCGCCGCAGCTGTCTTGGTGCGCTTCTTCAGACGCGGGAAGTTCTTCAGCTTGTTTGTCTTTATGCCTTTACCCTCGTCGTCACTGTCCCAATCGAATGTGCTTCTCGGCTCGACAGTAGTGTTCACGGGATCGTTCGGCTGGATGCGCCGCTCGTTCAGAAAATCGCAAAGCTCGCCGATGTTCTCGGATTCTTCTGGTTTGCCGGATCTCGGCTTTGGCCTTGATTCTGCAAGCTCCGTAGACTCCCTAGCGCTAGCCGATGAAGCAAGCTGCGGCGAGCGGATCGAGTTGGTCGAAGACGAGCCTCCCAGTGAGGTCAATTGGCTCCGTGGGCTGTTGACGAGTGACGGAGATGTACTGTTGGAGCGGGCTACCAGAGAGCCAACATTGGACTGGTCTGCGCGCGGCAAGTTCCTGTTCTTTTTGCGGTTCCAAGCAGACAGCATACCGCCAGCGCCTTTTGGCTTGTTCGGGTTTGCTTCATTGGTGGTGTTTCTGCTAGACTTCCGAGCTGGTGAGTTCTGTGCAGTAATGTTTGCTGTGAAGATGCTGCTTGGTGATAGCATTGAATCGCGTATGACCGCTCCTGTGCTGTCACAGGTAGCCGATGAGCATGTGATCCAGGAGGCTGCGTCGCCGCTGTCAGTGCTGAAGGTGAGGCCTGAGCTATCGGAATTCGAGAGGCGATCAAAGTTGATCTCGTCAAATGACGATGATAGAAGGTGCTGCGACGACCTAGATAGCGTGTCGTCCGAGATGGTCGTGACTGAGAATCTTGGAATTGTGGTGGCTGGGTTGTGCGTGTGAGGGTTTGAACTCAGCTGCGTTGCCAAGGCTGGAGTTGGTCGATCGAGGATGAAGTGAGGTTGCGGATGAGGTGCAACTTCATATGATGCGACGCCAGTCTTCGAAGCGGTCGAGTCTTGGCGGGAGACTGAAGCAGTTCTGGCTATCGAGGCGTGAAGGTATTGCTCTCTCTGCGCTGTGCGCCGGAGCCAACTGGGCTGCGATGGCATCGTTCACGGCAGTCGAGTCGGTTGAAGGCTTCGACTGATGTCGATGGGCGGGAGTCCCTCGAGCTCAGTGAATAGAGGGAGGGTACTTGATCGTATCGATGCTAGTCGTTGCTAACACTAGTCGGACCGTCGTCTGACTTGTGCTGCATTACCATAGTGAATACGGTGGCGGACTGCGCAACTATTGGGTGACCATTCTCTCATCTTTTTCGAACTTGCAGCCCGTCGAACGCAGGTTAGGGAGGGCGGAGATTTTGTCGTAGTACACATGAGCTCGCGGGAGTTGACTAGGTAACACACCAGCGCCAAGGCTTGCATGTGAAAGTGAAAGCTAATGTCAGAATCAACAGGCGTACCGACCACTTGTCGTCGCGCCCGCAGTGAATGAAGAGATTCTCGGCTTTGTGGCTGGCAGATCTTGATTGAGTCAACAGATCGTGCATGCAATGAAGGGGGCTCATCAACCGTGGGTGCATGCAGGTGTCTGATACGTAACTATGGTCAATGATTCTCCTTGCTCCCATAACATGGTCTCGACTCTCTTGCTGCTCGGGTTCATCGCTTGGCGTGATTCGTGGCGATTCGTCTCGTCGTGAAGAAAGCCGAACTTTTGACTCGCATACTGTATCTCATCTCCATCCTCATGACGCTATACTCTCTTTGCAGCCCGGTTCGTCTCCCTCTGTCCACTGTAAACTCACTCTTTAGGCTGTGCATACAGCTTCGTCCACTCTCGCGCGTTCTTGATCGCCTCGGCCTGATTATCCTGCAGCTTGTGTCAGACACATCGCTCCTGCCCCACGTACCACCGCCTAGATTTGGATATAGAGAAAGTATCTTACCTTCCACTGCTTCGCCACAGCCTCATTCAAAGGATCCTCCGGATTTGGTGCACCAAGTAGAGCTTGTATGCTGAGCAGAATCGTCCGGATCTGCAGCGCCGGACTCCAGTTGTTCTTCAACACATCGAGACATATTCTGCCAAGGCGATCGATGTTAGGGTGGTAGATACGAGTCAGAAATCGAATGCGTGGTGGTGTCATTGGATAGTCGTCAGGCAGGAAGAGCTCGAGGTTGAACACGCCGCCTACACGAATCAGTGTACTGTCTCCAGCCGCTAACTGTTAGGTGGACAGATAGTAGTGCATGACTGAGCTTACCTTCATAACAGCTGCCATCAGGGCCTTGCACCGTGACATCGAAGTAGCGGGCGTTATCGTCGTGTGGTTGTGCTGAGATGCCTGGCACTGGCTCTGTCTGGAGTCGCTCGGTCTCCTTGATGATCCGCTTGGGTAACGGGGCCGTCATGGTTGGCTTGGTCGAGCTTTTCCTGTTGCCAGCTGGGTTCTGGGTATCCTGATGCCGTGATGCTGTGAGCAGATGGGTGGGCTGTATCCGATTCGTGGAGTGTGCCGCCAAACTGTGGTTTGGTGAACGAGCAGGTGAATAACTGCAACGGAGTATGAATCACATCAAGGTTGAAGTAAGGCTCCTTGATATGTAACAGAAAGAGCTGCCGGTACATGTTTCTCGCTGACTTCAGGTGATGTCGTCTGCGGCTGCCCGGCTTGGCGATTGGCGCGTGGCCATACGCGCTTCTGCCCAACTCATCATGCCCCCCATAATGAACCTGGAATCAGAATAAGGCGGTGACGAGATGGTCTTCCGATCGATGATCCATGGACGATGACGGTAATTGGGATGATGAGGACGGCTACTGGGCGGACGATGAACTGGCCGCGGCTGTGATCAACAGCACCTTTGGAGTCTACTACTCCAATGGACGACTTAAGGTGGTGAGAAGTGGCCTACCCGAGGAAGCTTCTTTACCCACAGAGATTACACTCAAACGGACGTCCAGAGCAAAACCTGTATTGGCATTGTCTGACATCTCGCCCAATTTGTTGGCCATATCCGATGGACCAAGTGTGCACGTTTATGACCTCAGCAGATCGTACTTGGTCTGTACGCTGTCAGGCACCGGGAGATCGATCACCGCAATTTCTTGGGTTCCAGACGAACTCTCCAAATTGGCTGTAGGAGGCATCGATGGCAGCCTTCACTTCTGGGATATTCGCTTTCCACGGCGGCCATATCTACGACTCAGAGCTCGCGAGGAACTTTGCCGTGGCATCGCGTTCCGTTCCGAATATGCAAACGTGTTTGCTTCACTACACCAAGAGCACGTCTCTATCTGGAATTTGGCGTCTAGCTCTGCGAGGCCTGTAGGGAAGATACAGGCCAAACCAACAGGCTTCGTCAGCGTAGCATGGCGGCCAGGAGATACAGGATGTCTTGCAGCCACTACTCGGGATAACAAACTCAGGCTATATGATGCGCTTTCTGTTCTTTCAACTGCCAAGGCTGGCACCGCGGCATCACCTCGCGACCGTGACGACTGTGACGACTATTCAGAAAATGAGCTCGGCATGGATTCTCTCACGATACATCAGAACGCCAAACTGGATCTTGCATGCCCATGCAGTCGTTTGCAGTGGATCAGCAACGACTTGCTACTTATGTTTGCGGAGCACGACGGGCAGGCATTGGTTGTTGAGTACAACGAAGACAAGCATGTCCTTACTGGTCTATGGTCATACCAGCTGCGACCCAGCACGATCGCACTGAGCGTCCACCGTGTGCATGGCACTGCATGCCTTGCCGCATTGGGTCAACAGGGTTCACATTACCACGATCTACCTACAATGATATTGAACAAGTTGCATTCTGGTGAAGCTCCACCGGCTGTGGCCGTTGCTGCCATACCGGTAACAAAGAAGACTGAACCCACCATCCTTGCGACGCCTACGAACGGCAAGGGGCAGACGATTTCAAGCTCTTTCATGAAGCCAACGCCCATCTCAAGTCTCCAACTGACATCGACAAGCTTCCCGAACACATCTAGGCAGCTTCAGCACATCCGGAGGCTGTCGAAGATATCTGCTGCTCGCGAAAAGCTTGCTGCTATCGAGGAGCCTTCGGTGTCTTTGCAAACACGATCGACGACATCTAGTCTCGAGCTTCCCAAGCCCGATAGTGAGCACGACTCGCCAATGCCTTTCCTGTCGCCGACTATACCAGCTCGCAGATCTCCTCAAACGGTCATCGCGCCCTTGGGCGACAGTAGCATGGAGTTGCCGCCCTTGCCAGAGTCGTCGTTCAAATCAACATTCGCACCAACGACTTTGTCTGATGGGGACGATGACTCGGACGACGAGACTTTTGTCGATGTCTTGCAGGGAAGCGGTACATTCCTGCCCGGTGGTATCAACGTCCCTCTCCCAAAAGCGTGTGGTGCGCTGTTCGCTCCGAACGGGCAGCTGTTGACATTCTTCCCACCAAAACCACGTCCGCCAGTCGCACGACGCGAAGTGCCGTCAGCCGACGAAGCTGAAAGACACCAACCCAAACGCAGAACGAATAAGGCCGCGCGCTTGTTTCCTACCTTTGGCAACTTGATGGGCGAGAGAGACGACTGCTTCGGTGACGATTCAGACTCCGACATCTCTGGTGATCACGAGATGGAAAGCGATCTTAAGAAACCATTCCTGGAATTTCAACTACCACCTTCGTCCTTCCACAGCCAAAACTCGTGGCTAGCTCGAATTTCACCAAACAAACCCAGCTTCAACATTGAGGAAGTTCAGAGCAAAATCAAGATAGTGGTACACGAGATCGACGATGTATCGTTGCCTCTCCGGACGGAACGTCGTTTAGCCGACCAATATCGTTTGTTGCGTCAAGGCGAGGAGTCTGGTGCTGCGTTATGCGAGCACAACGCGAATGTAGCAGAAGCAGCTGCATTGACTGATGTCGCACTGATCTGGCGCCTGCTCGCGTTGCTGCTGGAGGATGTAGTTCCCCTACAAGTGTTGTACGGAGCAAATGATAACGAGAGTGTGTTGATTGTCGCGCAAAGGGCCATTTCGCTCTTGCAAGCCGAAGGTGGTCTCGAGCTGGCAATGCATGGCAAGCACACTGGGCTGTTTGGACATCTCCGCTGGGCTGGCGATCCATTCGGTGGACCCTGGCTAGTCCGCCGCATCTTTGAGTGGGCTGAGATACGTGCTGACGTACAGCATCTGGCTTGTTTCGCTGCTGTGCTTGCCGAGTCAGACCGTACAGAGCGCAGCAAACATCGATCTGCCGAAATGTCGTTCTATCGAATGCTCCCAACGTATGATCTCGAGTACTTCTCGGATATCCCCACGACCACGTCTATGACCCGACCTGCGGCTCCGCCGATTCCCACATTGCGCACCAGGAGATCCACAAATCTCAGCTCAGTATATGAGTCGCCAGCAAAACGGCACCACAAGTCGCCTGCCCTATCTCGGACGCCTTCGCAGCCTACGACGCCCTACCTAGATTCTGCGTTTACCACGCCGCCATTTGCATTCCCGCCTCTTTCAAGGCACGGCTCTCGGCTGTCCACTTCCGGTTCGGCGAGTCCTGAAGCTCATCGTAGCAGCTTTAGTGCGGCAGCAAAGTACTACGCACAGTCAATCACCGACAAGTTTGCTTCTTATGGTACCTACGGTACATCTCCACCACTAAAAAAGACAGGTATGAGCGCCAGCCCGAACAACAACGAGCTGTCCACGAGCCTGCCAAGTGGGAGCTGGAGCAAGTCGGTATCTTTTGCTACATCTTCAACCATCGCAAATACTGCTCGTGGGAGCCTGCTAAGCAGAAGTTACGAAGAGCCAAACCTCGAAGATGCGTACGACAGCGATAAGACTATTGAAGACAGCAGTCTGCCGCATACACCGAAGAGTGCCAACGGTGGTGTCATGGTCACGCACAAAAATCAAGGTGCCTTTGACGATGAGGTCTCAGGTGGCGCGAAGGCACCACTTCTGCCGGACGATCTTGCCAGCAAGGCACGTCTCTGGGTCCAGTACTATGCCGACCAACTTCGAACGTGGAATCTTCTAGTCAAAGCAACGGAGTTGGAGAAGATGGCTCATGTTATGCATGACACTCCTGGAGCCAACACAGAAATCGGAGGAGTTGGGCCGGTGCGCAAAGACAGCGTTTTGAAACTCGATGCTTGCTCAATTTGCACAACCATGATGGAATCAATTGAGCAGATCTGCCTTGCCTGCTTGCACACCTCGCATCTCAGCTGTTTGGTCGACTACGTCATTGCCGCAGATGACGATGACTTCACGTGTCCAGCAGGCTGCGGGTGTCGTTGCTCAGAGCTTGCATATGTTGTGGAAGAAGCGAGGACTGTGTCACCGACCGCGAGGCCTACTTTCAGGAAGAAGCCAAGTTTTACGGATCCTCGGCGATGGAGAGCGAGAGTTGAAGGGAACAGTTATTGATCACCGAGAACAACGACCAGCCTGCAATCTGTGACACGCGCGCTCAAATGACCAGTATCGATTTCGTTCTATATTATAGCCCAAGTTGGGTGGCAACCTTTTCCCTTGATACATCTTTGCCCAAGAGCCATCCGAACCCTACTATGGTGTCGATATTGGCTCTGTCGGTGATCTCCAGACCAGGAAACGAGCTGAAGTGGCCATGTGGACAGCCTGAGTACAAGTCCACCTTGGTCTCAACACCAGCCTCCTTGAGCATCTCGTCATAGATGAGAGCATCATCACGCAACGGGTCTGCTCCATCTACCTGGAAGTACGTCTTCGGCTGGCCTTCAAGAGGGGTCTTCGCATTGATAGCATATCGCAGTGGCGACGTGAAGTCTGCTTCCACGAGAGAATTCAGCCATTTCCGGGTTTCCTGGGAGAAAGTGGCATTCTTCGCTTGCTGTGTTGTGGAGAGATAGAACTCCTTGTACTTCTCTGGCACGCTATGGTCATTCATAACAGACGGTATAGCAAGCCACTGGCCAGTAAGCGGATATGCCAGCGGCTCATCTTGGAAGGCTCTCGAGAACGCAGCGGTCAAGGCACCACCTGCAGATATCCCACCCATGATGAAGCCTTGCTTCGGATCCGCGTTCAGCAAAGATCCGGTAGCATTCTCAGCGATCCACTTCATGCTATCCCAGGTGTCCAATTGGCCGATTGGGAACTTGAACTCCGGTGCCACGCGGTATGAGATGCTCACAACTGTAGCACCGAACAGGTTTACCAATACGCGCCCAGTCTTCTCGAACTGTTCGTTCGTTCCGCCCACAAAACCTCCACCAAAGCATAGCCCGATCAAAGGGCCAGATGGGCCGCTTTCCGGCTTCTGGATCTTGAGCGAGCTTTTAAATTCATCCCGCATTGGGATCTCATGGTACGTTTCGATACCAGTGAATGGAGGGCCTGTCCATTTATTGTAGGAGGTCTCCATTACCGTCATCATCTTTCGCATTGTCAAGTGGTCCATGACTGCAGACGCTGGCCGTGGGTTCTTCTCGAGATACTACTGCCATGTCAGATTCTGTTCACACGCGAGAATTAGCAGTCAAGTAAGCCTTACGTCTGCTATGTCTGGGTGCAAGACCGCAGCCTCCTCCAGTTCTTTCTTTGACAGAAGCATGTTGTGCCACACTTGTGATTTTGAGCAAAGGATATTTACCAAGAATGCGCAAATGGTCGGATGGTCACACGCTGAGGGTCATTTGCTAATGTATGAATGAAGGACTGGTCTGGAGTGTCAGGTGGAGTCGCAATTCGTGGGCCTTTTGCATAAACGACGCCCTCCTTAGTGCACTGAACGAGGTAATCAGTGCGATGGAACGGCTGAAGTCGGCAATTATGCTCCTACGTTCGAGAGGAGTCGTCATTAGTCAGCAACCTGTGATGGCATTGAGAACAGGAACTCCATCTCACTCCAGCTTGCATAAGTTCTTTTCAGAGCACTGACTGGATGGTGCTACAAAGCATCATCGGCGCTGGGAATGAGGAACAGAATCTCTCAACCACCCCCATGCTGCCAGCCCCTACCTTGCGATTCTGCCGTTGAGCACTGCCGGCCTATGGATTCACGATCTGCAGCCTTGCGTTGCTACTCTACTGGCACATCTCCAAGGTCCAAAGACTGCTGTCATGTCTTGTTCGATATCCTTAGAGACTCTTAGCCCTGGTCTCGATGACGGACGTACGGCGTGGAAGGCATACCCCCTCCGATTCAACGCCAATGGCGAAAGTCTCCACACGCGGACGGCATGCTCGTGAGACGCACTGGTGCAAGCTGAAGGGCAGTGAAGTTGGTATCCCAGCATATCTGAAGTGTGATGAACGATTCGAGCAGGTGCCGTAGCAGAGACTCTGCTCCGCTACTGATTCATTGCCAAGATGAATCATCGGCCTTGTGTACCTGAGTACGCATGGATGGAAAACCACACCCGCTGCATTTCGACATCGATACTCTTCGAAGCCCTACCACGATGATGATCACTGGATATGCCAATGCCATTCTAGCACTTGTCCATCGGTGATCGCTCCAGAGTAGAGTTGGCGACATGAACGACCAGTTTGCTGGCAAGGTTATAGCCCTTACAGGCGCCGCCTCTGGAATCGGTACGTCGCCTCAGTACATCATACAAGGCATCGGCTCTGACAGTCATCACCAGGTCTGGCAACAGCAAAGTTACTGGCGAAGCGAGGTGCTAAGCTCTCTCTTGCCGATATCTCCAAGGGCGGCCTCGATCGCGTCCGCTCAGAGATCGAATCAGAGTTCAAAACGCAGGTTCTCGTTTTCGAAACAGATGTTCGTAGATACGAAGATATCGATGCCTGGATATCAGGAACTCTGAAGCACTTCGGACGTCTTGATGGCGCTGCGAACATTGCAGGTGTAATACCAAAGTCGATCGGCCTCACTACAATTGCAGAGCAAGACCTCGAGGAATGGGACTTTCTGTACGACGTCAATGTCCGCGGGCTGATGCAATGCATGAAAGCTGAGTTGCAGGTGCTGAACGATGGTGGCGCCATCGTGAATGCTTGCTCGGTCGCAGGTCTGATGGGGCGATCCAAGAATGCTGCTTACAGCTCGGCAAAACATAGTCCGTCCTAAATCCTCACCAAAGCGAGCTCGTGGAAAGGCTCCAAGCTAACACCGCAGTAGCTGTTCTCGGCTTGACACGATCCGCTGCCAAAGAGTTTGGTCATCGCAGCATAAGAACTAACTGCGTGTGCCCGGGCAGAACAACCACTCCAATGGTTGCAGCGGCCAGTGCGATCACTTCGATACCGAATCCTTGTGCTTGTACGAAGACACCCTCTCTTTCGCAAAGTCTGTGATATCCTGCAAGAGCTGGATCTCTTCTTGTCCTCCAACGCTAGCTGCCAGACTGACATACCCTACAGGAATCTCTGTCTCCTGCTTGGCGTCATATGTTCCGCAAACGCCAGCATTGATGACTTGTGGATGCGAAAGAGGGACGGCCCGATCTCTGCCGGCGGCACTTGGTTGCCTTTATATTTGGTCAGCTCTTTCGCACGCCCTGTGAGCCAGAAGAAACCATCGTCATCCACACGGACGGTGTCTCCGGTGCACAGCCAATCGTCCTGGAACGTAGAGTGGGTCTCTGCTCGGTTATTCCTGTACTCTTTGAAGTGCGTCGGGTCTTTGAACAGGCATTCTCCTGTTGTCCTGGTTTCACGTCTTCATTAGTTCTCATCCACAACCCGGATCAAGACACCAGCAGCGGGCTTACCAACAGATCCGGCCTCTGCTTCGGACCAGCTTTCCCGCAACGAAGTGGTCGTGCCCTCGCTCACTCCGTATCCCCCGAGGATATAAGTACCACAAAGCATCGTTTGCAGCTCCCTTACCACTTCTGATGAAAGGTAAGCACCAGCACAAAGCACGATGTTGACGCAGATTAGATCCCTCTTCCGCACGGCGGGATCTTTGACTATGCGGCTGGCTGTGGAAGGTATTAACCTGAGTATGGTGACACGGATCTCCACGGACCGCTTGATGTATTCCAAGAAGTCGAACGTCTTCATCAGTACCACATGGCTCCCGACAAACGATGGGATAAGAAGACCCGACACGTAGTAAAACAAGACACCTTCACATTGCTCATTCAGTTCCGCCACATCGTTTCCTATTTGAGGCACCACACGTTCTTCTATTTGGATCGAACATCTGATTAGAAGAACGTGCGATCACCTATCAGAAAGACCATCAGACGAATGCTCGCAATTGTGTAAAGTCGGATAACCATTGCCGGCATAGCCCGACAACCATTCCACCAGTGTGATAGATGTCCGTATATCGCTGCAAATGCACATCAAATATTGCACATCTCGTTGAAGCCATTCGATAGTTCTAGCGTTTTAGAGACTTGATTCACCATAATTTAATCACAACAACGTTGGTCAACATGGGAAGAATACTCGTGGCCGCAGAGTTGCAGACTGCAAGCAGCGAGGCGAGAGAACAGGTTGGTACTGTCGGTCGAGTATAGGCCTGTACATTGGCTGATGTTGGCAGGTGATCGATGCTCTGACAACAGTGTCGAAATACTCGAAAGCAAACGAGGCCGGCGTTCACAAGTACATGATTTGTGCACCGGTAGATACTTCCGACACTACCACAGTCTGGGCCATTGAAGAGTAAGTTGCCTCCTCTTCCACCACTCGGTGCCATCTCTGACGACTCCAGATATGCGGACAAACACACTTTGGACTCTCACATGGCTTCCGACGCAGTCAAGGACCTGATCGCCTTCATGACCAGCTCCCCAGTTCTGGCAGGAGCGCCTACCATTCGCCAACTATCCTTTGTAGACGACAGTGATTTCACCAAGCCAGAGGCCGCACAGCAGAAGGATCCCTTCATCGTTTTCGCGGACATCGAATTTTCCAGTGGCGAACGGGACGGAACGCTCAACTACTGGAAAGGCAACGTTGATAGCTCGAAGAACGAGTCGGGAACTTTCGTGTACGCTCTCGCAAAGGATGAAGCCAAGCCGGATACTCTGTACACGCTGGGAGTGTACGAGAGCGAAGCATATCTGTGGGACACTCATGTCAAGTCCTCTGCTGTGCAGGAGACTATGGAGAAGACGAAGGCTTTGAGGAAGGAGTTGAGGGTCTCGAAGTTGCAACTACGTGGCGGATATGTGGCCAAGAATAGCTAGAAATAGATCGTGTTGAATGGTAAAAGTGTCGTTCGTTGCTATCGAGACCAACGCGTGCCTGCTCTTATAGAAGGTCAGTCGTGGAAGACAATCAAAAGGCTGTTCACTACCCTCAACAATGCTTCTTGATACTCCGTCATGCTCCTGCGAAGTAGAGCAACGATCACGGGCAACGACGACCATAGCCATACAACAGCTGGCACTGAATCATTAGCGCCATCCATCCAGGTACATGTACCGCAGTACATCTCTGCCCTCTCTCCGCAGTACACCACTTCCGAGGTGCACGTCGCAGGTCGGCAGTACAGTGGGCAGAGAGTGACGGCAGTGAATCATCCGTCGACAGAAGACGACGTCCAGAGGTAAATATAAGTGTTGGCTCCGTTTCAATCAATTAGAGTACTCTCTTTCGCCTATGCCATAGTTCCACTTTGCTAGGCATCGAAACATCTCTCCACTCCGTTGTAGATCCGAACATGGCGCCCGTAAGTATTCCCAATGGAGCCCACGCGAACGGCAACAGCACACACAAGCGACCAATCCGAATCGCAGGAGCATCAGGCGGTGTCTATGACCGCAAGAGAGCCATTCATGATTTGGCCAGGAACGAGGACGTCGATGTTATCGACGGTGACTGGATGTCCGAGTGCAACATGACCCTCCGTGGCTCTGACAAACGTGACCGACTCGCCAATGCAGCAATGAAGTCCGGTTCGACGGTCGCGAAGGGCTACGAGCCGTATTTCCTGGATGAACTGGACTATGCGATGCCCTGGCTGGCGAAGAACAAGGTAAAGCTGGCTGTAAATGCCGGAGCAAGCGATGTGCATGGTCTGACGGAGGAGGTGAAGGCGCTGATGAAGAAGCATGGGATTGAGATGAAGGTCGGTGTTGTGGACGGAGATGATGTTACTGATGCTGTTTTGGATCTGTATAAGAAAGGTACATCTAGACTCGCGGGAAGCCTCAGGAGATGTGATACTTATTTCGTATACAGGCGAGCCGTTCTACAACTTACCAGCCAACAAAGCCATCCAAGACTGGGGATACGAGCCGATATGCGCGCAATGCTACCTCGGAGGTACCGGTATTGCCGCATGTTTCGAAGCTGGCGCGGACATTGTTCTCTGTGGCAGAGTCGCCGATGCTTCTGTCACTGTGGGCGCTGCGATGTGGTGGCACGGTTGGAAGAGAGAAGACTTCCAGCCACTGGCTGGCGCACTCATGATTGGCCATATCATCGAGTGCAGTACGTATGCCACCGGCGGGTATTACTCTGGGTTCAAGGACCTTGCCGGAAAAGACCTGGATATGGGCTAACCGATTGCTGCGATCGATCACAACGGTGAGGCAGTCATAACCATGGAGAAAGGTAAGGATGGGTTGGTGATACCTGCGACCGTGGCAAGCCAGCTGCTGTATGAGATTCAAGGACCACTTTACTATAATTCGGATGTCACCGCGTCGATTGAGGATATGCACCTGAAGATCGTTGGGAAGAACGCAGTGCATGTTAGTGGTGCGAAAGGCCTGCCGCCACCACCGACGACCAAAGGTAAGTTGAATACGTGTTAGAAGGTAGTGACTCTCACTTACGATGTTGCAGTCGGCATCACAGCGAAAGGAGGCTGGCAAGCCGAGTTCCACTTCTACCTCATTGGCCTTGACATCGAAGAGAAAGCCAAGATGATAGAACGCCAGACCAGAGCACAGATGGGATAGCATCTCAAGAAGTTTTCATGCCTCAAGTTCATGATTGCAGGCGCCGTGCCCGAAGATCCACAGTCGCAAGAAGAGGCTACCGTTGATCTCAGGATCTTCGCTCAGACACGAGATCCAGGTCTTTTATCCGGAAACAACTTCGTTGATAGCGATCGCGGCTCTTTCGCGCGCTTCTGCATCGAGAATCTCCTTCAGAGCTACCCTGGCGGAACCATGGCTCCAGATATGCGGACAGCGATCGGCCGGCCGTTCTTCGAGTACTGGGTTAGCTTGATGCCGCAGAGTTTCGTGAAGGAGACCGCGCATCTTCCAGATGGTATAGTAATCGAGATTCCGAACCCTGCCATCACACAAGAATATCCACGAGAGCAGCCAAGCTACGAAACCAAGGATCCGGTCGACCTGAGCACATTCGGTCCGACCACACGAGCTCCTCTCGGATACGTTGCTATGGGTCGCTCTGGCGACGAATCCTCGAACGGCAACCTGGGTCTGTTCGTGCGGCACGACGATGAGTGGGACTGGTTCAGATCGGTCCTCTCAACAAGCAAGCTCCGAGAGCTGCTCGGTAAGGACGATGTTGGACGTCAGATCGACTGATGCGAATTCCCAGACATCCGCGCATTTCACTTCTTGCTGAAGGACCACCTCGAACGCGGATTCAATTCGAAGTCGAGCTTCGACAGCCTGGGTAAGAATGCTTGCGAGTACATCCGGTCGAGGTATATCGACATGCCGAACAAGTTCTTGGAGAGGGGAAGGATATAGGTCGCGGTGGTGTTGAGACTTTGGAAGAACAGCGTGTCCATCTCTCAACGATAGTGGAAGCCAGATATTATGCTGCGACTTGCTAGAGTGGCTTCGGGCCCTGCGAGTCTCAAGGGGTTTGATAACGATGGAATTGTGACAAGTTCTTCTGGAAGTGAAGTGCAGATTGGCTTAGGGTTAGGGTTTGTTTTAGCGCGTTCCCATCGCGTCTTCGCAACTTCCTCGAGCACATGTCCTTCCAGACTTCATGTCAATAAGGCGAAATGCCGCCAAAAGGGAACAACAAATGCATTCCGGACTTCTTCAAGCCCTTCACGATCCCGAAGAACCGAGTGCCCATCAATAATGTCGCCGAGGAGGAAATCGTCGTTGCACCTGCACCAAAGCGAACAGTCTCGGAAGACCGCATCGAACCTGGCCTACCACGCACAAGCACCTCTCCAAGCAAACGAGGCCCAGGCCGACCACGCAAGGATTCACAGCGATCGAGCAATGCTGCCACACCAACGAGACGTTCGCCAACATCATCGCCAAAGAAGTCGTCTCAAGTGCCACAGCTCGACGGTAGTAATGACACCCCACTCGTCCACATCAGTCCTGCCTCTGCCCAGCACCGTAAGATGAGCGCGTTTGAGGTATTCGCCCCTCCACCTCCGCTCCAGCTCAAGCGCGAGTCAGCTGAGGGTAATACTACTGCATCGTTCTCGTCTGTGTCCACACTCTCAAGCATGCCTCTGAGTTCGCAAAGCTCGAGCAAGCGCACTATCAAGCATGGCTTGCAAGCCGTCACGAATTCCGACTCTGGCAGCGCCGACAGCGATAGCAGCGACGAGCTGGCAGACGTCACCTCATTCGTCAGCCGCAAGAAGAGGAAGTTGACGCCTCCGGGCCAGGATCTTGATCATGCAATTCCGATACCGAGTACTGTGAAGCCGGAACGGCGCAGTGGACGCTTGTCAGACGACGGAAGGCAGAAGAGTGCACCAAGCAGAATGCCATCGCCTCCGCGGATGGTGTACAAGCATAGCCTGGCGAACATGATCAAGCAGAAGGAGAAGTCGGAGAAAACCGAGGCAAAGATTCAGGAGGCTGAGGCGGCGTTCGAAGAGGCACGGAGGAAACGAGCAGAAGAATTGGAACAAAGAGGTGGCCTATCAGGTGGCCTGGAGGCGGCTGTGGAGGACGACAGTGACCAGGGTGAGAGGATGAAGCTTGCGATTGCCAGGACCGAAGCGCTACAAGACGAGCAGCAGTTTTACTACTTCCGTGAGGTCAAGGCCTTGACCAGCGACAACTCGTTCCCGGCAGAGCCAGGCACGGTGTGGGAGAAATATCGCAACAACGACAAAGTAAGGACGCAGGCCTTCTTGTCGGGATTTATTGCGCAGCTGGCCAGCAGTGGTGTTATTCCGAATGCAGTCTGCGGCTGGATCTCAGACCAACTACTTCATGAAAAACGCGAAGACCTGTGCGAAGCCTACATCGAAGTTCTGCGAGTTCGATCGAAGCTAACAGTATCGACGCCCCACGCCTCGGAAATGCTCAACCACTTTTATGAATTGTCGAAACGGGAGGCTCCAATTCCTGGTGCAGTGATACCTGGATTCACTGCAACAATCCACTTGGAAGCTGATGGTGCAGTGCCTGGCCTACAATATGTGCTGTACGCCCTGCAACATGCACATACTTCACACCCTGATCAGCCCATATACAGCCGCGTACTGTTGACCGAGCTACTTCCCGCACTTGTCGATGCCCGGGTCGCTAAAGATTCCGCTCTTTGCGAGAAACTCGCCGACACGATACAGTATATTATCGACGGCGTTGCCGATTCGCAATACGCAAACTTCTGCGATAATCTACCTGGAGACTTCCAGAACATGATAGAACTCTCGAAACTATTCCGATGTCGAGCAACCGTTGCTATGCCAGCGCGCTCGCAGCGGTCCCATCATGTGCGTCGAATGCTGGCGACTCATATGATAACAGGCAAGTACACTCACAGAGACTACGATGCGAAGCTCGCTTTACCCAAAAGCGCACAGATCATCCTACAACGCCTGAAGACAGCACCGGAGTTTGCGATCAGCGAGTCATCCGACTACCTCATACTGACTTCACTGATATCCGTGCTCGACATCGCAATCGACTCCGGCTTTTCCGACTCCTTATCCCGTGGCCACGCCGCCGAACCGTCGAAGCCTAGCAACGGATTCGCAAACCCGAACCCAGCATTGAGGGCAGAAACAGACTTCAACGCGCAGATCGATGCTTTCACGACTCAACTACGGCAGATGTCCAGCCGTATACGCGACGCTGGCACCGCCCATCTCAGGCGGACGGAGGCGAAGAGTGCCATTGACCGGCTCGTGCTGAGGCTGGAGCACTGTGTACGCACCAAGCCAAAGCCAAAGAAGAACGTCTTCGGCGGTGGGACAGGGCAGCAACGAGATTTCCTCAGCGGCTTCTTGAAGCACAGCAGTCTGAAGACAGACGATGCTACATGCAACGGGGAAGGTGGCTCGGCAATCGCGTTACTTGATAAAGTTCTCAACGAAACGAATGTCGATGCTGAAGATAGTAAAGATGTGAGTAGTGGTGAGAGCGCGGCCACTGGTGGAGCGGAATCTGGAGTGGTAACATGAGTAAAACCGCTCCGGTTGGAAAGCAAGATCAATGGCATCTTGGGAGGCATGAAGTCAAATACTGCTGGCTTGGTCCGTGCATAGTCTGACAAAGCCCAGGCAAAATCGCCTTTCCAATCAACGGAACTCTTCCGCACGTCTTCCTGCCTCCACGGCTACATCTGTTCGTCCGTTTCTTCCTGTTATCCCGAAAACTTCGCGAGGTCTGTAATGTCGCCGGGCGTTAGCTGGATGCCTTGCAACAATGTCCGGCGGATGCATCGACTTCTTTGCTGGCGTCGTTGGTTTTCACAAAACAATTTGTCAGGCGATACGTTCTACAGCCGCACTGTGCACATGGCCCATACGAGCTGTAGGCCGGGTCGGAATGACCTCGTGGTGATTTACGACCTTGCTGCAAGGGCTGGTATGTAATCGAAGCCGCAGACGTGGCTCTATTGCGGGGAATGGCAAGGTATAAGTAGAGACAGAACTTCCTCCAGCTCTTCTCGCCATCACTACCATCATCGTTCGAACACGGATACAGCATTATACTCTCCAAGAATCAACAAGGAACTGATTGCCCTACATGTCGTCCATCCGCAAAGTCGCACTCGCCGGCGCAGCAGGGAGCGTTGGTGAAGCACTGATCCCCGAACTGGTCGCTTCCGGCTTCGAAGTCACCGCTCTCATCCGCCCTGGATCGACCAGCACTCTTCCGAGTTCCGTAAAGACCGTCACCGTCGACTTCTCGGACGTCTCCGCCCTGACCGACGCTCTGACCGGTTTCGATGCCCTCATCTCAACCGTCGGCTCGCCAGGCATCCAATCGCAAACCTACATGGTGGACGCCGCCGTGGCAGCCAAAGTCAAACGCTTCATCCCTAGCGAATTCGGGAGTGATATGTCGAACGCCCGCGCTCGCAGTTTGCCGGTGTACAAGCTCAAGGTCGAGGTGGAAGAGTACATTGAGAACGCCCTGAAAGGAAGCGAGACGAGCTATACGCCCGTCTACAACTCCGCTTTCCTTGATTGGGGTATCCAGCGCAAGCTTCTTATTGACATTGAGGGCAAGAAGATGGAGATGTTCGATGGTGGTGAGAAACCGTACACGGCTGCACCGTTGAGCTTCGTTGCGAAGGGTGTTGTGGGGATCCTGCAGCACCCGGAAGAGACGGCGAATCGTGCTGTAAGGTTGCATGGAACGAGCATCACGCAGAAGAAGTTGTTGGAGATTGCGCAGAGGGTCGTTGGGAAGGACGGCTGGGAGGTGGTGGAGCGAAGCAGTGAGGAGACAGAGAAGCAGTCTTACGAGAGGCTGAAGAAGGATCCGGGGAATGTGATGGGGTGGGCTATCGGATTCCTGACGAGGTCGATTTACGGGGAGGAGTTTGGAAGTGATTTTTCCGGCAAGAATGATAATGAGTTGTTGGGGTTGAAGGAGCTGAATGAGAAGGAGGTCGAGGAGGTTGTCAAGGGGTGTGTGTAGAAGAATTTTCCGTACTTGCCTTGTCCTATGGTGGGTCATACTTGTCGATATGGCCATTGAACCTTCTGATGACAAGAAAGTTGCTCGATACTTCTATGGGACAAGCATTAAGAAGATCAACACTGTCTCAGAGCCCAGGATCCTGCCGATCTCGACCGTCAAAGTGCAGCGAGCGGCTACTGCGGTGTTCTCCTCATTGGTGGAGCGGCTAATGCGCGTAGATCGGAACGACATGGCCCGTATAAGTGGAATCGCGCGGCCAAGTGAGTGATTTCGAGGTACTTTGCCGGGCCTGCGCGACGGTGTGCCCCGGTGACGCTCGACGACAGAGGGGATGACTCCAGGGTTAAGAACATTAATCGTGTGAGATCAGTGAATGCTGATGGAAGAGAAAAAGACTGGAAGAAGAAAGAGTGGTCAAGATCTGCGGTCGCGCTTTCCCCACACTTTCACGTCCAACTCCTCCTCTGAGCCGAGACGGAGGCATGTGCGGATGGCGGTTGACAAGGCCTCGGCAGTCCTGGAAGCTGACGAGAACGGAAGAGGCATGGCTTGTGACGACATATAATAGGTTGCGATGTAGCCGGTCTTCTGTCGCGTAAGAGAATCTGTACTTCCCCCTCTCCATCTACTCTCCTTGCTCTCTATACCATTGTCTATCCAAACAACACGCATACCACAAACATGTCGGCCAGCGAAGCCAGCAAAGCCCTTACCCGGCCCATCAACCCTGACCAGATCCTCAAGGAGGTCTCGCTACATGGAGCTCTCAACGACCAGACGAAGAAGGTCCTCAATAAGGATGTTTCCGTCTTCCTAGCGGTGCTGCATCGTTCTTTCAACGAGAGGAGGAAGACCCTCCTCAACCGACGACAGATCCGCCAGGCCGAGCTCGACAAGGGCACCCAGCTCGACTTCCTGCCAGAAACAAAGCACATCCGTGAGAACGAGGCATGGAAGGGTGCACCGCCAGCTCCAGGTCTGGTGGACCGGAGAATCGAGATCACAGGACCGACAGATCGCAAGATGGTTGTTAATGCGCTCAACTCGGATGTGTGGACCTATATGGCTGATTTCGAGGGTATGTATATGAGAGCAGTGGCGCAACGTACGAGTCGCAAAGAGGGTATGTTGACGTACAGTCCAATGCAGATGCAAGCGCTCCAACCTGGGACAATATGATCAACGGTCAGCTCAACCTGTATGACGCTATCCGAGGCCAAGTCGACTTCAAGCAAGGCGAGAAGGACTACAAGCTCCGCACCGACCGCGTCCTGCCTACTCTGATTGCACGCCCGCGTGGATGGCATCTGGAAGAGAAGCACTTCACCGTCGACGGCGAGCCAATCTCAGCCAGCTTGTTCGACTTCGGCGTGTACTTCTTCAACAACGCGGAAGAGCTCGTCAAGCGAGGACGAGGCCCATACTACTACCTGCCAAAGATGGAGAGCCATCTGGAGGCTCGCCTGTGGAACGACGCTTTCAACTTGGCACAAGACTACATTGGCATGCGCCGTGGGACCATCAGAGGCACAGTCTTGATCGAGACGATTACTGCTGCCTTCGAGATGGACGAGATCATCTTCGAGCTCCGCGATCACTCGGCCGGCCTCAACTGTGGCCGCTGGGACTACATCTTTTCCTTTATCAAGCGCTTCCGCCAGAACCCACAATTCGTCCTTCCAGATCGCGCTAGCGTAACCATGACCGTTCCCTTCATGGACGCCTATGTCCGCCTTCTAATCAGGACCTGCCATCGCCGCGGTGTCCACGCTATGGGTGGCATGGCCGCACAAATCCCACGCAAGGACGACAAAGCCGCTAACGACGCTGTCATGGAATCTGTGCGTCAAGACAAGCTCCGCGAAGTCCGCGCCGGCCATGACGGAACCTGGATCGCACATCCTGGCCTCGCACCAGTCACCGCCGAAGTCTTCAACGAACACATGCCAACACCAAACCAGCTCTTCAAGCGCCGCGACGAGGTCCACGTCACCGCCAACGACTTGCTCAATACCAACGTACCCGGCAAAATCACCGAAGACGGCATCCGTAAGAACCTTGCCATCGGGCTTGGGTACATGGAAGGCTGGCTGCGTGGTGTAGGCTGCGTGCCGATCAACTACCTGATGGAGGATGCTGCTACTGCTGAGGTGTCACGAAGCCAGCTGTGGCAGTGGTGCAGACATGGTGTGCCGACTGAAAGCGGCAAGAAGCTGGACAAGGGCTACGCACTGCAGTTGCTGCAAGAGGAGGCGGACAAGTTGGAGAAGAACGCGCCGAAGGGGAACAAGTATCAGGTTGCGGCGAAGTATTTCGGCACGCAAGTTACTGGGGAGGATTATGCTGAGTTCTTGACTTCGTGAGTACCTCAACCCATTTGACTAGAGAAGAACGACGAGCTGACTTTTGAAACAGGCTTCTGTACGATGAGATTACGAATGTGAGTGGAAAGACTCCTGCTGCGAAGTTGTAATGGCCGAAGCCAGCCATACCATGCTAGAGAAAAGAATGAACGCAGGAAATGTATATTACGGCAGCCGTTAGTCGCGAATGCTATGATGTTGGATTCCAGCCGAGTCGATATAATGCAGGCTGACGGCTTTTCGTTCCGCAGTGCGAAACATCAGTGCCTGCGGTCGACTTGGAGAGTGCTGAGGGTTGAGAATGAGAGCAGGATGTTTTGTCAATGAACTTGCTTTGTAGCCAATGGCCAAGTATTCGTCGGGAAATGCAAAGCAACGAACCAGCACACATCTCTGACCGAACATCTTGTACCGTGAATACCTAAAGCCAAATACAACCGTGCCATAATCAGTACACCGCCACGCCAATCCTGTCATGCCCAGCAATGCCCATAACGATCAAAAGTCAAGGGACAAAACAAGCTATATACAGAGGCGAAATGCCGCAAAAGCAAACGATCACCCCCAAGTTCGCACCTATCTAGCGCAACTCCAACCAGCGCCGTACTCGCTGAAAACGCTCGACTATTAGAGGCGTGGCGTTTGTGAGACGCAAGTGCCAGTGTACCGTATGAGGGTAAAAGTGATCCAAAGCTTTTGTTGAAAACCAGTCTCGAGGTGTACGAATGTAAGTGGGTGATGTGAGTAGCCGTCTGCCGATCTGCGGTTTATGCAGGTCGCGCTACTGCGAAAGCCGACTCTCCCAGCCCCAGTCCCACATCACGCCGACCCAGTGCAGATGACCGCGAACAGTATATGCAGGATCCGAGATGCTGATGCGTGGGTCACGACCATTACGACGTTGGCGTGCGCGTTTCTTCTGCTCGTCCTCGTTGGGCGGCGACTGATTACCACCATCGTTCTCGCCCTCCACGTAGCTGAAAACCATGCCGGTGCGACCTGGATCACCAGGTCTCATATGCCCGGTGGGTGAGCGTACCAAGGGCTGCCCACGACCTCTAGTCGGCTTCAGCTCTTTCGTGGGAACGAGTTTGCGATTCGAAGGCTCTTGAGTTTCGTAACTTTCGCGGCGGCGCCACACTTCTTCGGTTAAGGTGGAGACTTTCTCGATGATGCCGATGCGCATGCGTTGGTTCATGGCGGCCCAACGAGCGCGCACCCAGTTCCGGTCTTCATCAAACGGTATCTCACAACCAGCGACCATGAGTGGGTAGATCTGCACAATCACGGTGCGGCTCGCTAGAGGTACGGTCGCGAGGTACTGCAGCACTCGCTGTGCAAGCTCAGTCGAAGTGAGAGATGGTAGCTCCGGAACTGCAGAGTGCAGGTGAAGTAGTGTAGCCCATCGGTACGCCTCTGCGGTCTGCAGTGTATGCTGCACATCTGTTGTAGGGTCCTCCGGCCGCTCGATGAACGCAGGTGGATCCCAGGCTTCGAGAGAAACTTTCAGGTCGTTGGCCTGGCTGATGATGGCTGGCGAGTTGCTCGTAGATCTGCAGACCTTCCGCACCAGATTGGCTACGCGGCCGATGAGGGGAAATAGAGTGTTGGCGCAACCCATGAGCGGATCTAGGCGTGCATCGATAGGCATTCCGAAATCGATGCCGAAGCCTCTGTCCTCGTCACCCATGACCATCGAAGGACATTCGTTTGGTGCATCCGAGAAGATGAAGGTGTTGTCGAAGTCGTTCGACTCATCGCTGTCGACACAAGTGAGCCGAGCGATGACATCCATGTAGACCCAGGCGTTGCACAAGAATTTCAACCGCGCAAGGTCGTCACCAGTCAGGGGGCAGCGGCGATGTCGCTGCATTGCTCGCTTGACGAGTGCTTGTGCGCCCTTGATGTGTGTATTGCCTGTGACTGTCGGTTGATCCCAGGACTCGGCGAAACCAAGAGCAAGGGCAGTAGCAATGGCAGTTTGGTCGCCCATACTGTTGTCCCTGATACCCTCCTGGATGTAGCGGATGCTAGCCGTTTTGTGCTCATGCCCAACAATACGAAGTTCAGGAATCTCTGCCGCTGAATGAAATGCGGTCATAGCGGAGATGGCGTGGTAGAGGCCAGGAGACTGCGTGGTCAATGGCCAGATGAGCATCCGCCATGGGTTCTCGTGCGGCCCGTCCATGATGGAGAGGATGCCACAGGTGATACGATCGAAGCGAAATGTGATCATCTCTGGGCTACCTTCGGGATGGAATGGTTGAGGGTAGATGTAATTCATCGGGGGCGTGAACGCACCGCTAGGCATATCAGCCGAGTTCGCTGGGGACGTCAACGTGTTTTGTCTTGATCGCAGAACCATGTGATGGCCTTGCATTGGTTCGCCATCGGAGTCGACTTCTACGATCTCGTCGAAGTTCAAGTCTTCGTGGTCTAGGGTTGGATCGAGCATAGGGTTGGTGGGCGTCAATGGCTGGAAGCCTCCAGGCAGTGAGAAATGGCTGAAGTCGGGGTGAAGATTGTTGCCGCCAGGGTTGAATGGCAGTAGGATCTCCGTTAATGTTGGCGAGAGGCCAAGTGCAGGTGTGAAGTGCGACAAAGAGCCAGGCAAGAGATCTTGAGCTCTACCGGTCGCAGGTCGGTCGTCCTGGCTGTCAGTTCCACTCTGAGGAATTGGTCCCGGCTCGACGTCTTCTTCTTCTTCTATAATAGGTGCCACTTCCTTTGCATCTTGCTTCGAAGGGGGAGGTTGGATTCTCTTCGCCTTGGTCGGTCTTGCGTCGACGGCTGGCCGTTGTGGGCTGCCGTCGCTGTTCAACACGCTATCTCGCTTCTTCTGAAAACCATCACTCCGAGGCGGATCGATAATATGACTCGCGCTGCCCAATTCTGGAGATCCAGCATTCGATGAATCGCCTGATGCCGACGCCTTGGTAGGCGAGAGTCCTGTTCGCATGTCAGCAAACAGATTATCGATGCCGTCGCAATTTGAAAAGCGACAAATGCCACTTGATAGTCAACCATACCTCTCTTTTGTCGATCAATGTGCACCTTGACGTTGGTCTCTTCGAACGGTCGCCACTTGTAGTCCTTCCTATAGCCACCACACACCACATTTCGTCTCGAACATTGTGAACACCCAGGTTTCTCTTCACCACACTTCAGTCGCTTCGCTTTGCACGTCAAGCACCCTGCACGTAAAACTCCATCAGCACACTTATCGCCACACACACAGATCACTGCTGGCTTGGCGAGTTAGATACCGTTGCGGCTCTTGCTCTGTTTCGGCTTGACGACGGCAGCGCCGTCCGCCGCACCACCACCGCTGCTCAACCCCGGGCCTGCTTTCCGCGGCGCCTTTTTCTTCCCTTCCGCCGATCCAGGACGGCGGGCATTTGGCTGCTTGGGCGCGTTAGGCTGGGAAGCAGGAGGGCCTGGTGGGGGTGGCGGGCTCGCTCGGAGGAAGACAGAAGGCGAAGGGATGGTGATGGCCTCAGCCATATGGCTTACACCCCTTCCGCCTTCGCGTCTACAGAAAAGGCTTCAAAAAGAAATGCTAGCGGATGAATGGCAGCGAGGTTCAAGAGAGTGCAACGGTATAGGGAGACGAGTCCGGGTTTTGCAGCATCAGGCCAAGCGGCGCGAAGTGGGATGGTGTGTTTCCCTGATCTCCATCCTCCGCCGCACGGCTTATCCGCCTACACCGCATTGGACCAGCTCAACTGTGGCTGTCGCCTATCGACGGCCAATCGTTGGGCGACAGTGCGGCCAACTGACCCTGCCACGCACGCCGGTCGTGGACCCGGGGTGGGCTAGGACGAGATGCTAGCCGGCAAACACACCGCTGGCTCGAGGCGCCGTTGCACACATCAGGTCATAGGAGCCGCGTACATGCAGTCATCGTGATGCTTGACCTGCGTTGCTAGTGGTCACGCAACACCTACATGACACGACGATTACAGCTCATAATACACAGAAGCCTCCCAAAGACGCACGATATCCGCGAGCTCGAGGTGTGAGCATGACCGGTCCCAAGTATTGGATACCTCTGCTTCCGGCACAGTCTCGGGCCGAATTATCCAATGCCCGTAACAATCACGATTAGGCAAATACCCAGGGCGGGACGACCCATTCGCACTCAACGACCACTTGTACTACGGTATCGTTATCGACTAGGAACCTGCAGAGGACTACTGTAGCTACTGCAGCCGAGCATTGGACTTGAGACGACCGTGGACGTTCTAGCGATCCTTGGGTCAAGTCGAGGCAAGTCCAGGGAAGTCCAGGATTATGGCGGGGTACCCCTCGAATGTTCTTCGAATGATCTTCCAGAAAAACTTTGATTCTTCCGCTGTAGTTCCGAGCGGTGGCTGAACACGAACACGATCTTGGTGATTGGCCATGTGCTTGTGGAGACGCGGAGAGTCGACAAACACAAGAAACGGTGCCACGGCGGAAACAGTACCACGAATGCTGTTGAAAACTTAGCCCACCGTCATCGGCCACCCATGTTGCGAGTCCGGATCTCGCTTGTTATCAGAGCTTGTTTCCCAATGCACACCTGGCGTCCAGACATATGTTCAGGATCCCAACTTCTGCGTCTTGGGTCCTGAAGGAGCCGGTAGGTTTCAATCGCGATAAGGCGGGACAAGCCGACAAGCAGATCAGATCAGGGTTCTGGATTGATTGCAGGATTGATTCCTTATCATTCACCGCGCTGCTGACGTGGGCAAATAGATTATTCTGGCCAGGTAACGAGAATGTGAAGTCAGCTAGCTCCTTCTTACTTGACGATACACACCAGGAAACCATCGTAACCCTTTTCGCCCACTGTCTGAAGCACCGTCGTCCCCAAGAGTCGGGCGTCCGTCCCAACAGCTCCGATAACCTCCCGCGCTCCCTTCACACCTGGATTCTCCGCCGCGCTGTCGTCCGCGAGGAGCCCTCCTCGCACGACGTTATCGACTATGATACACGCCCGCGAGCGACACATCGCCAGGGCCTCGTTGTAGTAGTTGAGGTTATTCGGCTTATCAGCATCGATGAAGACGAAGTCGAACTTGGGGCGTTGACCGCTGTCAACCTCCTTGCGAATTTTCGGCAGCACGTCGATACCCGCACCAAGCAGGACTTCGATGCGGTCGCTGAGACCGGCGTGGGCGATGGCCTCCTCAGCAACTGCTTTGTGGTGCTCGTCCACTTCGATTGTCGTGACTTTAATCTCGGGGCCAGCGGAGGCCTGGAAGATGGCACTAATGCCGCCCAGAGTGCCGACTTCGAGCACATGCTTTGCATTGATCATCTGGCACTGGGTCATCAAGAACTTGCCTTGCAGTAATGAGACCTCGATACTGGGTATGTCTTTCGATTCGGCAAGCTGCGTGGCGAATCGGACGTGCTCGTAGAGTTGCGATTCTTCTGGGTGGAGGTGTTTGAGCACGTAGTTGTCGGCGGCCGTCCAGCGTTCATCCTTTTTGTGGCCCTGCATGGACATGCTTGTGTTTTGGTGCCTCGACATCGTTACTATTGCTTTACTTGTGGAAAAGGTCAGTCTGGCTGGAGAGTGCTCTGTACGTAGGGCTCGTCATTATTATATGCCTTCTCGCGTGAGGACGCATCTCGTGAGTCAGCGATGGCGCGAACGCACTCGGTGGTTGTGCAGCGACACCTTCGTACGAGACGGTGTTGGATCGGGGCAGGAGATGTGTTAGTCGTGCGAGGTCGGACTATTTTTCGGATGGCCGGAGCGATCGGCGAAACGTCCTTGCATTGGCCGCAGCCTCACGCGCAACTCATATCGCACATACAACTTTATTGAAGTTTACGACATACAGAAATGCTCGTCTCCCTGACCGTCGGCAAAGTCGACGCCGGCGTAGCCGTTCTCCTCACCGAAGACAAACGCCTCGTGAGCCTTTATAGACACCTCTAAACACCCCTACCTCCTCCAGCTGACACGTATATCTCCAGATCGAATTCCCCTCCATCCTCCTCCCACCCGACATCCACAGCGGCAGCATCGTCGACATCAACGTTTCTCGTAACCTTCCTGCCGAGTCACGTGCCGACCAACAATTCTCAGCGCTCCAGCACGAGATCTTTTCCTCCTTCGGCACCTCTACACCCTCAGCCCCAAATCTAAGATGTCGAAATGCTACGCAAACGAGTGTAGTGCTCGAATGGGACCCTCTGGATCTCGCGACCTCGGAGCTGCGGAGTTTGAGCTTGTACCGGAATGGCACGAAGGCAGGGGTTATACCAAAGGACAAGCTGAGCACGAAGATTTCTGGACTGGCGCTGGATACGGAGTATACGTTTCACTTGGTACTACGAACGAGTGCGGGACAGTATAGCTCTGAGCGGTTGACGGTGCGGACGCATAAGATGACGGATCTGTCCGGTATCACGGTCACGCCTGGTGTTATGCCGCCGCAGCTGAAGGATAGCCTAGCGGAGACAGTGGAGAGGATTGGCGCGAAGTATGCTGAGACTATTCGGATCGATACAACGCATTTCGTCTGCACAGAGCCGAGGGGTCAGGCGTGGGAAAAGGCGGTGGAGATGAATGTACCGGTTGTGGTGCCTGATTGGCTGAAAGGATGTGAGAGGGAAGGGAGGCTTGTGGGGGTGAGAGGGTACTATTTGGATGCGGATCCGAAGTTGCGGCAGATGGGGCAGCCGAGTCAGCAGGTGTTGGCGGCGCAGAGGTTGAGTGTCGGTGCTCCGCAGGCAAGGGATAGCCCGAGGATTGAACATACGCCTCCCACGCCGGAGAGGTCGACGCAGGGCGGCGAAGGGTTTGGTGGGCAAGGGACAAGTGAGCCGCCTACGCCACCGCCTAAGCCGGCAGAAGAAAGATTGGCTGAGGAAAGGGCAGAAGACGAAGCGGAGCAAACAAGAGGAGAGGTCGCAAGGCCGACTGTTCTGTCTAAGGAGACCGAGGTGGAGGATGACGACGACGATGAGAGCGACAGTACCGAGCAAGGGAGGGAGAGTCGTGATATCGAGTCCCCTGAGCCGCAAATGAAGACGAAACCTGCACCTGCAGAAAGCGACGAAGACGACGATGACGACAGCTCTGAAAGAGGCAACAAGGACGATAAGTTCGACGAAGTGGCGTTATAGCGAAGTCTCCGAGCCTCAGTTCAGCTTTGACATACCACCATCTCATCCGCACCGAGCACTTTTGAGCGTTCTGTCACCGCAATGCTTAGACTACTATTTAATACATCAAGTGGAGAGCGTCCCACTCATCCTATCATCACAGCCCCTTCACCTCCATCCGTTCAGAGCCCCCACGAACCCTCCCTCCTGTCCAGTGCATCTGCCTGCTTCCTTAGCGCATCCGCTTGAAACCTACATCACACATTAGCACACCTCCCCTTACCACCTTCCTCTAGCATTCTACATACCGTCTAAACGCAGTCTCAATCCGCTCTCTACTCCCCCTATCCCCGCCAATCTGCTGCCTCGCCCTAAACGTGCCCGTCAACAGCCCCGTCTCGCCTCCAAAGAACAGCCCTCCCAGCCCGAGGAACGTGTACGTCGCCACGTCCCCGAGCGCAGAAGGTTTCATCACGTTAGTCAAGTCCGGGAGTGGTTCCTCGCGGCCTCCAGCGAAGCGGACGGCGGTGGGGCGTTCGGTGGCTTTGAAGGTGTTGAACATTGCGGTCCGGTTGGCGCGGAGGCGGTAGGCAAGGAAGAGGGAGAGGCCGAGGCCGACGAGCTGGGGGGTGGTTAGTGGAGGAAACGAAAAATACATGTAGGTTGTTGGAGTTTGCCACTTACGGAGCCGATGGTAGCGTGGGTGCCGACCGTGCTGGCGCCTTTGCGGAGGGCGTCGCGGTCGGAGTCGTTGAGGCTTGGATCGATTAGCGAGTGAAGGGACAAAAGGCAGACTTGAGGTGGTTTACTCGTGTTGTAAGTGCTGTTCCGCAAGCGCATTCATCTCCTTGCTCATGGACTTGCGGAAGACTGCTAGCGAATCTGAAGACATCTTGAGGTACGACCGTCCGGGTTCACGAGATCAATTGATGGGGAGAGGGTCTGTGTGTTTGTGATTGATAGACAGGACGAGGTGTTTCCTTGAACTTCAGTTTTATTCATCCCGCGCGCGAAAATCACATTCACGTCACTGAAGGCAGGGATACTCCAACGCACGTGCTTCCCCGGACTAGGTCCAACGGTCCGTTGTGCGCCGATCTGGCTCGAAGATGTAGACTGTCTTCGCCTCAATGTCGGATATCTTTAATAGTCTCGTCATGTCGAACCAGGTGCCTCCACATGGTGGTACATATGGCCGTATCGATACGCCTGCCCCTGGGAAAGAAATGGTTGTATATAGTAGTTTTGCTGCTATGCTATGCTACAGCCACTCACTCTACCAGCACATGCCCGCTCCACGCAAGAGAAACGCCGTGCTATGCTTCGAAACCTCTATCGCCCAGTTGAGGAAGCTCAAAGGTTGGTCAGGTAGTCCTCAATCTCCTGCGGACTCAGCTTCCGGAACCGCGGTCCTCGTGCGCCTTCGACGCCTTCGTAGCCGAGGAGGTGATCTGCTGGGGGGCCGACGATGCCTGTAGAATATCACGTTAGCATGCATAGACATTCAACGATGGAGGACCATTGGACTCACCAATCTCCACAGTATCCCCATTCATCTCCCCCTCAATCGTCTCCTTCAGCGTCAACAGCGCAATATGCACCGCATCCTCCAGCTCCAACCCCTCGGTATACCTCTTCTCCAAAAACGTCTTCGCGCTCGTCGCACTCTTGCCAATCGCCGTCGCCTTCCAGGGGAAGTAACTCCCACTCGGATCCACCTGATACAAACTCGGCCCACCCTTCAGAATCCCCCCCGTCTTGGCCCCCGTCTTGCCCTTCTTATTCCCCTCACCGTCATCCTGCCCCGTCATCTCCACCTCCGCCTCCTTCCGCTCCTGCTCCGGCAAAACACCATCATCCCATCCCGCAACTAACAAACTCACTCCGTACGGCCTCACACCGCCCGACTGCGTCGCTTCTTGCATCACCCGCGCCACGTCCTGGACCAAGATCCGCGTCGGAGGGTACTCGTTGTAGACGCGCTTGTAGCCGGTGTGGGAGACTTTGCGGGCCTTGTCGACGAGGACGCGGTAGTCGGGGCCCATGCCGGCGTAGACCATGCCGATGTTGGGGGTGATGAGGGAGATTTTGGAGGCGGAGGAGGCGTCGATGAGCGGGGTGGAGGACTTTTTCTCGGTGGCGAGGACGATGCCGTTGGCGGCTTTGATGCCGAGGGAGGTTACGCCTTGGTTTACTGCGTTGAGGGCATACTCTGGCCTATCATTAGTGGGGATGTGGGTGGGGCGGCGGTGGTGGTGGTGTACCTATTTGGACCAGTTTACCACTGCCATGATGTTAGCTATCATGTGCATATGATGATGCGAATGGGACATACCTGGGGGAGAAGGTGGTGAGGGAGAAGGAGTATCGGTCGGCCATGATGGGCCTGTCGTTGCTGGTATGAGTCGCGCAGTGTGTATAGTACTTTCGATACCTTCGAGGGTGTTGTCGTGGTGTTGTGGAGGATGATATGGGTGTTTCTCGAAGCTCTTGATAGATTGAAGCTGCAGGCAAACGCGCCGACGTGGATAGCTCTTGCCCATTAGGGTTGTTGACCCTAAAGTCTACTCCACAAGCGGAAGGCACGAGACTCATTCTTCCGACTCCGCATTCACCCATCAAGACACCTCTCATCTACCTTTGAGTCCCTCCACCATGTCACTGTCTCGTTGGTTCGACGACAGACTGACTGACACCTTTGATATCGGCTGAACTCACTATCCGTTCTTGTACAACAGATTCACCCTCTACACAGACAAGATGGCAGCCTACTCCACCTCATCCGACTGGGCCTTCCCAGAAGACCTACCTGGCGGATGGGTCCAGGTCGACGGCGACGACACCGACACCAACACCAAGACGTCACCTGAAGCCAAACAGGAAGAAATGCCATCTCAACCACCACCAGGCTCCACACCCGACTCCGACCACTACCCATTCGTCCAGAAGAACGCCCCACCTCCAAAGTCGGAATCACAACCTCAATCACAACCCAAACCCCACCGCCACTACCCTCCGCGCACCTGCCGCATCTGCCTCGAACTCGTCCTCCCAACATTCCACACCGAACCCACCCCGCTCCCCTCCGCCCTCCAGCCCCAGCCCCGCGTAACCTACGAGTCCCCACCCGGCGACGGCGGCCGCATGCTCCGCCCCTGCAAATGCAAGGGCTCCCAGAAGTACGTCCACGAAGACTGTCTCACCGCCTGGCGCCTCCAAGACCCACTCCAAAAGCGCAACTACTGGCAATGTCCGACGTGCAGCTACAAATACCACCTCCAGCGCCTAAGCTATGGGCGGTGGATCTCGAGTACTGCTTCCCAAATCGGACTCACGTTGGCGATATTCGTGGTCGGGATGTTCGTGCTCGGCTTCGTTGCTGACCCCATCATCAACCTCTACCTCGACCCCGTGGGCACGATCTCAACAGCTGGCGGCCCAACGGGAAGTTTGATCTTTGAAGATGAGCCAGCGACATGGGCGGAGCATTTCGTTAAAGGGCTGGCGAGTCTGGGTTTACTTGGGTTTGCGAAGTTCTTACTTACGCTGTCGCCGTGGCACTGGTTCAATATGCGCAACACGGGGTTGCATGTTGGCGGCAGGGCAGGCTCGACGGGGCGGGATCGTCTGAATCAGATCAGTTGGATAACGATTGTGATTGGGATTATCACTGTGTTGTATGCGGTGTGGAAGGGCGTGAGGGCGTGGTCGAGATGGACGTTGGAGAAAGCTGGGGAGCGGGTGATGGATGTGCCTGGAGGTGGGGACGAGGATGAGGAGGAGGAGGATGCTGGGCCACAGCCGTCAGCGAGTGCTGCTCACGCTGGTCCGGGTACGGGCGATGACGGAGCATGATACGAGTTACGGTAACACGATACACAGCTACACGACTGACATTCTTCTCCCCCTTCCAGATTTCCTTACTCCTACCCCCTCCATTCCATCATCTCCCCCATACACTCCCGAGTACTGAGTTACACCATCACACTCGCACAACTTAAGTTGGCACCGCCCTACGCTCCACTGGGAGATATCCATGGCGTGACAATGTGTCAACGTGCGTAGAGCAAACCTGCGTCTTCTGGTCCCGGCGTCTTGTCGGGGCTGGGGATAGGCGTGTCTAGTCAGGCTGTACACTTTACTCCTCCCTCTCTGTGCTTGATTGTGCGGTTCGTGGGGGATTGGGAGTTGGAAGAAATGTCTGGTACATTCATGGTGATATTACCTTCACTGAGCATGGAAGACGGTGGAGCACTGGGGGGTTGGGATAGTGTATTTACACGGTTCGCTATATATACTCCACGACTCGAGTCCTCGAAACTGCCAAGATGCCTTGCCTTCTCTATACGCCACCACGATTCAACGTTCCACATCCGCGCACAGTCGCTCGCACCCTCTGGTCGCCGCCTCTATTCCTTGAACCGCCTATTTTTGTTCTCCCCAAACAGCGTCTCGCGCACACTGGGCAGCGCATCCGTCTCCAGCAACTTCATCCGCTCGTCAAACGTATTGTTGATGTCGATTTTGCCCGTGTGATCCAGGATAATCACACCGCCGGACCTGTTCACCAAACACTGTCAGCATACCTCCCACCCATCACCAAGGAAATGAAGATCCACTCACGTCTCCTTCCCCAACCTCTCCTTCCCATCCACCTCAACCTTCACCTCCCGCCCCTTCATCTTCTCCTTGAACTCCTTCCCCGCCGCCTCCGCCGCCTTCTTCACCACCGCATCATCCTTCTCCCGACACCGCAACGTAACCCTCTTCTCATCCGCCATAGCATACAACCCCTCCAAAATCAAATTCTTCAACACCGCCTCATAGCTCTTCTCCCCCTTCCCCTTCCCCACTCCATCCGCCACTTTCGTCCCTGCCTCCTCAAACAGGCGATCAAGCAACTCCTGCCGGGCTGACAAGATTCGCAAGCGCTGCTTGTTGGCTAGGGTAGATTTGGTGATCTGCTGCGACATCCCGGCCTGCGTGTGCTTTTTCGTGTACTCGGTGTCGATGCGTGAGGTTTCGGAGCGGACGAGTTTGGATTTCTCGATGGAGAATTCTTCGTCGGCTTTGAGGTGGATTTCGCGGGCTTTTTCCAGGGCTTCTTGGCGGATGAAGGCGGTCATTTTGCGGAGTTCGGTGGTTACTTGGGTGTCGGTTAGGGCGTGGGGGGTGGACATGGCGGCGGTGGTGGACGGGGGGAGAGGCCTGGTTGGCGGGATGGGGGTGTTGTTGAGGGTGATGGAGGTGGGAGGGTGTTAGGTTGTGTGTGGGATGGAGGCTGGAGCAGTGGAGAGGTGTGTTGTACTTCAGCTCAGTCGGTGGTGATGTAGAAGGATTATGGTTGTAGGCGTGGAAGCTGCAGGTGTCGTCAATGGTCCAGGCAGCTTGCTTGCTTTCCTGCCCAGAGCTTCTGCCAAGCCATATTGGACCCACTTCTTCTTCCATCAGTCGGTTCAGAACTCTCTCTTCTTCTTCTTCATCATCACCACAACATCATATCAGACATCCAGGATATGGGTGACTTGTGGTCGTCTCAACACACCACACATCGAGAATCAAAAAGTTAGGCAAGAATCAACATCTGAAGGGCAAGGAGCGAACCAACTTCGCTTTCTCTCTTCGAAACATACGGTAGGTCTGAGAATGATTCCTATTGCTGGGATCCGCATCAGCGCGAGCGCTACGAGCTCAATCTTCGCACCACAGGTGAGTCGTAGCGTAATCCGAAGATCTATCAAGGCCCTGTGGCCAGACTTGTGCTGTGTTACTAAACAAGACCATAGCCACGTGTAAGTGTCATCGACCGTTCACTTCAGAAGCAGCGGAAACCTTTTCTGGACGAGAGTTTTCCCACGACGACTATACCATTAGGCTTTAAAGAAACCGTCGCTGCGAATGCAGGCCCAATAGCGTCCTCAGACCAGCCCTTCCGGTTTCTGGACTTGCCCCTTGAGCTTCGCGAGGAGATCTACGCCATCGTTCTGGTCGTGCCGGAGCACGAACGCTGGCAACCTGATCCCGACGCACCAGAGACCGACTCAGATCGCTACGTGTCGGACACGGACTCAGCTAGATACATATCAGACACGGACTCGGTGGACAGCGACTTACACGACTCGCTGCACACCGACTCGTTACACAACGACTCACCAGACAGAGACTCACCAGACAGAGACTCACCAGACAACGACCCACTAGATACCGACTCACCAGATGCCAATTCACTCAAAGCCGACTCAACCGACGCTCCTCGAATTCGTCAACGCAAAATCGGTCTGAGCCCTGGACGCCGTGATGGAGAGCTCGAGCTGCTGGAAAACCCGCCCTTGCTCAGAGTTTGCCATCAGATTCGTGCGGAAGCGGACAGAGTCTACTGGACTCAGAACGAGTGGCAGGTCAATCTCGAAGCCAAGCAAGACGTAAACGAACTGAAAGACTACGTTGAGCCAAACCTACGCACTCCGATGCAGCAGATGCTCAGATGGGTCCAAAAGATAGGAGGAATATCTCGGCTCAAACATTTACGCGATTTGACTCTGCGTCTTGGTTTGTGCGGCATTTTTGATGACATGAGCTGGAAAACCCAATACCTGGAGCTACGCGTAACCTTCACCGGCACCGGTGAGATGAATGTACATCGGCCATCCCAGCTGTGGCTGCCTTACCTGGACCCCGATGAAGCAGTGGCCATGCCCATCCAGCCCGATGCGATCAATTGGCACCTCGCGAACACGAATTGGCGGCGTGCTCAGAACGGGTGGAATGGTGAAGGGATTATCGACTACTTTCTTGGTGATGTCGGACTATGGGAGTCGTGGTTCTGCATCTTTCCAGACAAGGAGAAGTTGGCGCTTGTACGTGATTGGTCGTGCTCGGACAATGGTGATGCTTGGGAGGATTATTACGAGAGGCAGGCAGCGGCTGCTGAGGGTTATTAGGACAGCAGTGAGGATAAGGACGATCAGGACAACGAGGAGGATGAAGGGGATGAGAAGGCATGAGGAAAATAAGACGAGAAGCTATGGACGTCGACGGACGAACGCTACTGTGAAGAAAATGCGGCGTGACACTAGCGTGCAGGACTTACGTCTACTTCTATTTCTCGAGGAGGCAAGGTATGGAAAAGCTTCAAGACTGCACACTCAAGCCCTGTGGGCACGCTTCCAACTGGCTCTGGTGAAGCTAATCGACTCGTGTCAAGAGATTGTCGACAAGGTGACTTTCAAGCGCTTGGAGGTGTCCCAATGTTGGTGGTCACACCACGATGCAGAACGTCTCTCTACTTATTATGGCCCCAACTGCGGCAGCCCAGGACCTATTTCCTTGAGCTTCACATGCAAGCTATGCCGCTTAGAGCCTAGCTGATGCTATATCTAGAAATAGCCAAGCTAGAATTGCAGGCATGTGGAGGCTTAAACTGAGGACCTCAGTCCACCACTTCAGACCAGCAGCAAATATGCTGCACAGCGCTTCCCGTCGAGTTGAAAGAAGTATATGAGGGATTGTCTTCCTCCCATTGTTCGGTTCCATGTCATCTGCAGACTAAACAGCAACGCTCGTTCACCACCCATCCCATCCATACACAGTCGTTCCACGTCTATCAGATTTCATTCAGCGGTATCGCTTTTCTACCTCTTCCTATAGGTCTTTCCTCCTGGCCCTTTCTCAACTCTCTACTGTCTCTCATACCATCCTCTTACGTGGTCACTCCGTCCTCGGTGAGCACCCGATAACCTTCAGTCAGCTTCGCCACGATGAAGTTCAGTGTATCCCCCAAAGTCTCTCAGGAATGGGACAGATATGCTGGGAAGGCCACAGAAGTCAGCGGACTCTATCTCAGCAAGATCAACCAAATGCTTCTCGAGAAGAAACGCAAGGCCGAAAAGTCTAGACGTAGCAAGGAAGAAATCGTCATCGTCACCGAATTGATGGACGAGACACCAATCGAATCAGATCAGGAGACTGAGCCAACGGACCAGAAACAAGAGTTACAAACACCGACAGACGACGAGTTGTCTACCGTCGACAGCCTCGAGCCTCTGCAGCCTGTGGCATCCGACGCAGTCACTAGCAAAAGACGCTCCTTCCAATTCGGCCGCGGAGAACCGTCGACGAAACCTCAGATACCAGCACAAATTGACGAGACGATCGCCCCCCGATGTCAACTAGGCGAAGCATCCATTGAAGGCGACTTCACCACGATCCAGTACGGCATTCACAATGGCCGTGCAGCCTGCCAAATCATCCTCGACTTCCGACTCGTTTTCCAGCCTTCAAGCACCATCAACTGGGCACAGATGAAGTTCCGGTTTGGCTCGGAGTCCGAGTCAAACGTTCCGCAAGCAAGCAAGACGTTCTTTCCCGAAGAACTTACAGGTCAATACGATACCGCGCAGGATATCCGCGCGTACAACCCTAACGTCGGTCTCGGCGCCGCTGGGTGCAGGGCTAATGTTGGCGGGATCTCGATGCAGCAGGCGCGGATCACGAGGCGGCAATGGCGTGTTCAGGGCACGCGGGAAGCGTACTCGGACGGGTACGACACGTTCTGCTGGAAGGTCCTTGAGAATGAGTTGTCCCAAGACAGCGTGCCGAGACGATTTCAAGTGGGCATGATCGTCTACCTTCCCGACAGATCTGAAGAGCACGATGCCCGCTTCTGGGTTGATGTCTCGATCGAAGGAACTATTCGTGGTCTATGGTCGAAGCACAAGAAGGTCAAGGCGCGGCGGTGGTTCGAGCCTTCGGCGGCAGATCTTGAGTCGGATATCACGCTCACCGAGGACACGCCAAGAGTGGTCTCAAGTGCTGCTGGCACTACCGCTGCCAGTACTCCAGTTCTTGCGCATGAGGAGGCAAAGATCGAGTCCATGCCAGCACTACCCGCCTTACCAGCAGCCACAGCCTCAAACGTGGACGTGCCGAAGAAACCTAGCGATGCAAAACCTTCGGATGAGACTCACCAGACTTCGTACGGCGCTGCTGCGGCGTATGAATACTCTGGCAAGGACGTTGTTGGCCAAGATGGATACCGTTCGGAAGAGGCTACGGGGGTGGTGTATCAAGACCAGATGGGGCCTACTGGTACGGGATGATGCTGAGTACGAGATTACCGCTTACGCGCGAATTCTGGAGAACGAATACACGATGATGATAATGAGAAACGCTTAACGACGAGACGAGATATGAAACGATCATAGAGGCATATGTAGACTTAATAATGTATTTGGAACCCTCTACACTACTCGGGTGCAGCATGACTCTCTACTCTACTCCCGCTCTGGCACGCTTTTCCGCATACACCTTCCTCCTCGCCTCATGCACCTGCTTCATCTCCCGAGTCTGTGTCGCTCTTGACTGCGACTGGCCGTAGTGCCGGTGGAAGTAGCTCGGCGGCAGGCGATCGAACCATCCTGCTTCAAGTTCACCGCATTTGTCTGGCCAGACGCTGCCATAGAGCGAGTCGAGGCGGTGGGCTTCGTTTTGCGAGGCCTCGTCTAGGGAGGAGGGGGGTGGTGGGGGAGGTGGCCGTCTCGTTCTTGCGCCCGTTGCTGCTTTCTGTTTGTGCCTGGTCAGTGTGCTTTTGAGCATGGCGACGGCAGAGTTGACTGCTGTTGTAACGCTGGCGAAGCAGGTGAGGAGTGTCTGCGCCATGGTAGGTGGATGGGCTCAGAGGCAGGTGCAGACAGTTGCGGTCAATGGCAGATCGTAGTTGTAGAGAAGTCGAGAAGCAGAAGTAATGTAACAATAACACCTTACCGAGACACTATTCGAAACAATGCCATTCTTCGACTCTAGACAAAGAAATCGTGAGGGAACACAAAGAAATATTGACGTGCAGCTTTCGTAGTAGCCCAGAGAATTTTGTTGGATGACCGTAGAGCTGATCGTGCCGATCCAGAAACGCCTCTATATCCTGATATAATCTGGCTGTAACCAGTATGCAGTCATTACCATTGGATTTCGTCGAGAAAACGGTGGCTTCAGGCGTCCTACAACCTAGCCCTCTCACTCTGGCTCCCAGCCTCGATCTTGCGCCCCGACTCATCGAAATCAAACTTCTTCCCAGACCTCAGACTCTCCTGCAGCGCTGATCCAATTTTCACAGCCTGCACAGCGCCCTCGAGCTTGAATGGCAGGGGTCGGTCGTCCAGGCAGCATTGTGTGAATTCGTTGGCCTCTGTGACGAAGGCATCGCCGAATCGTCCGAAGTAGTCGGCTGGCAACTCCCTTCGCAGTCCAGTAGCCTCGTGAGTCTCGACAAGGTTCCGTTGTGGGTTACCGTTGACGATCATCTTGCCTTCCGTTCCGATGATCTCGGTCATATCGTGCTGGCCTGCAGCCATCATCCGGCTTCCGTAGAAGTAGGCGATCTTGCCACCCCAGAACTCGACCACGCCGACACCGTTGTCGACATCGCCCCATTTCTTCAATCCTGGTTGGACGGCTGTGATACCAAATGCCGCGACGCTCTTGACCACGCTATCCTGTCCGAAGTACCACAACGTAAGATCGATATCGTGGACGTTGCAGTCCACAAATATACCACCAGAGAATTGAGCATAGTCCACGAAGAAGCCTGACGGGTCCAGTTTATCGCACGTCTGCGAGCGGATAACACTCGGAACTCCGATCTGCTTGTTGCAGATGCTAGCAGCGACGTCTCGATACGAGGCATCGAAGCGGCGGGAGAAGCCGCAGAGCACTTTCAAGTGTGGCTTCTTGTTCGCAGCATCCAGGACAGACTGGCTGATTTCGATGCTGGTGGATAGAGGCTTCTCACATAAAACGTGCTTGTTAAGTTCGATGGCTCTGATGGTTTGCTCGGCGTGGACGGTGGTGATGCATGCGATTACCACCGCGTTAATGGTCTCTTTCTCGAGCATCTCTTCGTACGAGCTGTAGATCTTCACGCCGTAAGGTGCAAGGTTGGTCTCGGCCCATTGCCGGCATTTGGGGCTGGGGTCGCAGGCGGCGACCAGATTTGCTCGTGGTGTCTTTCCGAGGAAGTGGAGGGCGTGGCGAGCGCCCATGCGGCCAAGACCAGAGACCGCGACCTGGAGCTTTTGTAGCTTTTGTGACATGATGGCGGTTTAGTGAGGAGGGAGGCAGTTGTGCTCAGAGGTATAGAGAATGCTGTTCGGCGAGGAAGGTCTGCTACTCGAATTTGCACACCGACTCCGGGATGTGGTTCCGATTGACGGAGAGGAAGAATTTGAGGCGTATGTTGTGGGTGAAATGAGCTATTTGAGAACGCCTTACCTTTATATCGAGCTACGAGTTGATAGACGCGTAAATGCACAGCGAGCGTAATGCACCATCTACCGTTGGACCGTTCGAAAAGAAAGGTTGTGGAGATGTCCTGGAGAAAGTGTGGTGCTCGGGGTCGTCGGATAGCCTAATGGGGAATTACCGCCGACACGGAGTGCTTCGGAGGAAGGGACGAATCGAGCACCTTCCTAAATTTTCAACTCAGGGCAAGTCTTGTTCGTGGGTCCAATAACGGACCATTCATCAGTACAACCCGGAAGAACCATTTTGCGATGCTCCGTCGTGTTCCGTCCATACCAACGACCAGCTCAAGACGCTGACCGTCAGTTGCCGACGTTCCTGCCTTGTGGGCCCTGGTTGTGTACAGTAGCATGATCAAGAAGGCACCAACAACACGGCCGATAGCCATGTAACGCGAGTTATGAGCTTCCTAGTAACACCCATGATGTCTCCACCACATGGGCCTCTGGGAGTACTCGAAGCCCGCCGGATGAACATGCTCAAGAAAGGAGGTAACGAACGACATTGCATATATACGTTTGTTTTGAACTACCTCCCCATCCACCCTCCGTCGACAGTCAGTATCTCGCCGCTCACATACATGCTAGCACGACTGGCCAGATACACCACACTGCCCTTGAAGTCATCTGGCGACCCCCAACGTCCAGCGGGTATTCGCTCTAAGATGCTCTTCGCCCTGTTCGCATCATTTATCAATGCCTCGTTCATCTCTGTGTTGATATAGCCCGGAGCAATGCCGTTCACGTTGATGCCTTCAGCTGCCCACTGGTTGCTCAAGGACTTGGTCAACTGTGCAACGCCACCTTTGCTAGACGCATAGGCTGGGATGTTGAGCCCGCCCTGGAACGATTGCAACGAGGCCACATTGATGATGCTTCCTCGTTTGCCGTGCTTATCTTTCTCGCGAGTGAGCATGTGAGCTCCAACGTCTCTGCAGAGCGTGAAGACTGTCGTTAGGTTGACTTGAAGCACTTCATTCCAGTCCTGATCCGGAAACTCGTGGGCGGGGTGTCGTCGTTGAATACCGCCGCAGTTGAGGAGGATGTCGATCTGGTGGCCATCGGCGAGCACTTTGGGTACCAGTTGTTTTATCGATTGCTGAGAAGCGAGGTCTGCGATGTAGATCTGTGCTTTGCGGCCAAGAGACTCAATAGCTTTCTTGGTGGTCTGATTAGACTCATCTCGCTGTCTGCTTCGTTAGCGCCTGTATCATATCGTCCCTCGAGATGACTGTCTACCTGTATCAGGAGCACATCTGCTCCAGCTTCCGCGAAGGCGAGGGCCATGGCTTGCCCGATCCCTCTTGTACCGCCGCTAACTAGAGCAGTTTTGCCATCTAAGGAGAACAGTTGTTGTATCGACGACATGTCTCGAAATGGTTCACTATTTTGGATATTGTCGCTGGGTTTACAATACTGAACAACTTCAAAGAATGAAGGCCTGCCCCAAAGCTCACCTTCAAACGCCGCCTTCAGTAGCCGATGTCGGGATGGGGGTACAACGAAGGAAAGGACGACTCTCTTCAACACTAAAGTTAGGAATTTGTTAAGTAAATGTCCCTTAGACAGATTGGTAACGGAGTAAATACCTATATCCAAATTCAACAAGCGCTGAAGTTCCTCCCGTTGCGTTCTGAAACCATTGACGATGTCGAACAGCCAGATCAAAGCCTCAGTTCTGCATGCCGTCAAAGATCTTCGAGTGGTAGGCATCCTCCTTTACTTCGCTATGAACCCTCGTTGAACGAAATAGGAATCTAGAGATCTCGCAGCACCGGCATCAGACGAGATTCAAATCCGGGTCGCCTCCACTGGACTATGCGGCAGCGACCTCCACTACTATTCCCACTTCCGCAATGGCGATATACTGGTGCGGGAGCCTCTCTCGCTTGGCCATGAGTCTTCTGGCGTAGTCACGGATGTCGGCTCTGCAGTCCAGGATCTCAAAGCCGGAGACAAAGTCGCTCTCGAAGTCGGTCTGCCGTGCGGAGAATGCCAACGGTGTAAGGAGGGCAGATACAACATATGCACGGCCATGAAGTTCCGCAGCTCGGGCAAGTCGTTTCCGCATTACCAAGGTACCCTCCAGGAACGAATCAACCATCCCGCGAAGTGGTGCTACAAGCTCCCGGACGACATGAGCCTGGACGTTGGTGCGCTGCTGGAACCGCTCGGCGTGGCTGTACACGCGTTCCGGAGGAGTCTGATGCCCAAGGGCGCGACTGTCCTGATATTCGGTGCTGGAGCGGTGGGACTGCTCTGTGCGGCTGTTGCCATGATCAGAGGTGCCGGAAAGGTCGTCATCGCGGATATCGATGCCGGCAGATTGGAGTTCGCGGTGAAGAACGGGTTCGCACATCAGAGTTATACGGTGCCAATGCGGAGAGGAAAGGATGTCGACGAGAGTCTCGCTATCGCCAAGGAGACTGCAACAGAGATCGGCAAGGTGGACGACGTTGGCGATTTCGATGTGACGTTCGAGTGTACTGGTGTGCCTTCGTGTGTGCAAGCCGGGATATACGTAAGTCCAGCATGTACTCCGGATCGAGCTCGAAGCTGATGTGGTGCTCTAGTCCGTAAAATCAGGCGGTCGTCTGATGCTGGTTGGTATGGGCCATCCGGTTCAAACGCTTCCGCTCGCTGCAGCCGCTTTACGAGAAGTCGATATCGTTGGCGTGTTCAGATATGCCAACACCTATCCGGAGAGTATTAAGATCGTCCAGCAAGCTTCGGAGGCTGGCATAGACCTAACGAAACTTGTGACGCATCGGTTCAATGGTCTGGCGGCTGCTCCGGAGGCGTTCGAGATGGCTGGTAAGACGAAGGATGCGGGTGGGAAGCTGGTTCTTAAAGTTGTAATTGATAGTATGAATGAATCGTGATTGGTCTTGGAAGATGGCTTGGGCAACACTTGTGGTAATTGTGTGCGCGAAGGTACAACCTGCAGCGGAGGCCGTTAAAAGACGATCTTCAAAATCATCAGGATGCCACAATATGCCCATTCTCGCACGTAGTGCCAGCAGCGACCGGACCCATCCGAACCCAACCGCCGTGATCACAGATATCGAACATTGTACCGCCATCTGTACACATTATCGAGCCGTCATCGTTGCAATCGCCATCAGGTCTTGCTCTGACGATCCGGTCATCCCGGTAGTACCCGCGAGGTGTGTTCCCCTGCTGGCTGTACTGGCTCGTTTGCTGAGAGTATGGCGAGAGGTATGGCAGGCATTCCATGCCAGCTGCAACATCGCGAGGGGAGCTGTAGACCCAGGACGCAGCCGCAACATCAGGATCGCTGCCTTGATCGCAGGTCTGCCAGGTATTGATGTCGGTGCAGATGAAGGTCCCTGGTACGCAGAGCAGATAGCGACTCAGATCTCCGGTCGCGAAAGGCGGACGATTGGCTGGTTGAGGTGGATTTGATGCTGGCGTAGACTGTATTGGCACCACAGTACCTGTTCTGGTCACCACAACAGTGCTGTGGTGGTTCCACGTCCGAGTGTAGCTAGTCTGACCGCTCCATGTTCTAGTGGTCGCGGTCCTTGTGCTCCGCTGCCATGAGCTTGATGGGGTGGGTCTTGTGTACCGATGACTTGAGCTCGTCGGTGGCATCATTGTCGGACCTGCATATGCATTACATGCCCACGTGCAGGGGCTTAGCTCAGAACACTGATAACCATTTGCACAAGGACAGGATGCAGATGTGCCTGTACATGCTGATGCCATCGCCGTGGTGTAGTAAGACGGCCTTGGAGTGATTGTCGTTGTAGCAGTACTCTGAGCGCTAGGATATATGGTGATCGTTACGGTATCGGGACAGTCTACCGTGACTGTAGTTGTGGTGTAAGATTGCGACGCCGCCATGACAGGACTGATGGCTTTGACATTAAACGCCAATTTGGACACACCATATCCAGTCATGCTAGAAAACGGTGTCGTTGAAGGGAGAGCGGCGCTCGAAGTCGTGCTCATGACATAGGGTGATCCAGCATCAGGAGCAGAAACTTGAGGCTGACCAGTGTCTCCAAGATCCTGGTATGTCTGTCCGTACGGAGTTGTCGCATCGCACTCTCCAGGTGTCGGTGGATCTGCGCTGCTTGCTCCGTCTGCATAGACGACATCTGGCCCAGGGTTCGGGTAGACAGGATTCTCGCTTTCTGATGTCGTGCAATCGTTCACGCCCGCGAGATTTGCTTTCCACAGATATGGCAGTTGGTCGAAGCTCGATGCCTGCCTTCGGCGCCGCCGTTTCGTTGCAGTAGAAGAAATATCTACTTCCGCACAATTCATGTAGAACTCTCGATTGCCTTCAAAGTTCTGCCAAGTCCAGGCAAGCAGCGCCGTACCAGCTGGGGCGTATGATGGGATAGTGAAGTTGTACGAACTTTCCAGTGGGCAGCCACCGATCATGCTCTTGATGACTCTGAAGGTCGCCCCGTTGTCGTACGATAGCGAGATTTGACAAGAGCCACCAAGGTGTGTCGCAGATCCTGCAAGTGTCATGTCGTACGTCTGGCCAGCTGCATAACTCTCCGTGGGTTGTACAGGGCGATCATTTTGGTAGCCTTTGCAAGGAAAGTTCGAGCCATCTGCGAGGAGCGGCGAGGTCATGCTATAGTCTATGTTTTCGTAATTGTTCGCAGGGTTGAAGCTGCTGTGGAGAGGATATGGATAGCTCATCTGCATGTGACATAGTGCTGGAGGTAAGAGAAGGAGGAGGCTGCGTAGCGCAGGAACAACGCTCGTGTACTCCCGAGTGATCATGATGCTGTTGAATGTAGGAACTAGAAGGAACAGAAAAGGAAATGCAGACACGAGGACATATACAGAGCAAGGGCTCCATTTCAGCCATCTACCTACCGTCTTTCCTCCATACCGGGAGGCCAGGAGGTCGCAATGCAATGCAGATGGTCCGCGAAGGGAGAGTAAGAAGCGGAGGAAGCGAGGTGTTCAGCACGCATTCTTCGCGCTCCGCATTCCAGGCGCCGGGCCTGGCCATCTTCACCTGAACAGCGTCGCAGGATGAGGATTCGTTCGCTGTCGTTGTCATTCATCAGAGCTGCGATAGGTATCCGAAGAGTGATAATGTAAAGAGAAGGAAGAGAAGGTCGTCGTCGACGGAACTGAGTTTCAATTGTTGGTCCGTGCCCGATGAGACACGTCTTTCCATCTCTGGCACGCGTCGTACTTGCTGCAGAACAATCATCGAATGACCACGACTTCATCATGCCAGGCCTACAAGAAGACGATGCTACAAAGGAAGAAAAGCTCAAAGCGGCTCTGTGGTACTCCATCGGCCAAATGATTGATTCGGCAGCTCTAACGCAGGACCTCAACGCAACACCGCACTTCATCGGTGGACTCAGTGAGCTTGTGTGGGTTCAAGTCGAGAACGCTGCTCAGGATCTGGAAGCATTCGCAAAGCACGCAGATCGAAAAACAATCAACACGAAGGATGTCGTGCTGTTAGGTCGCCGCAATGAGGGTCTGAAGGAACTCCTACAGGATCATGCAAAGACCGTACAGAAGCAAAATTCGGCAGGAAGCAAATGAAGCGTGCTTGGCTCGTATCTATTGTATGCCACAGGCGCGTAATGCAGCACCGAACACGACAGTGGCTCTGCGGGCTCTAGATCTAACAACTTTGCTCTCAACCCCACGATGCATATCTGAAACGCTCGAGGAACGAAGGCAACGACAATGGCTCAGTCTTTGTCTGGGAAGCCAAGTTTGACCTGCACGAGGTTAGTCCGTCCTTGATATGTGTCTTTGCAGCGTGGACTTACGCCGAATGGTGGCCAGACATATCTTGTGGTGCCCTTCGTCTTCGAGATGTTGTCTAGGGCTTCGATATCCGATGATTCGAGCTTGAGGATATTTCTATTCTCCTCGATCCTGGACGGAGTTACGGACTTGGCAAGCACGACATGGCCCTTCGACACTATTCTGGATTAGCGACATCAGATCACCCCCGTCACAGGCAGACGTACCTTGATAGCTAAGTAACACGGTGCCTGGCCCAACATTGTGCTTCTTCGCCACCTCCTGCACACCCTCCTCATCGAACAAAGGACTGCCCGTGCTGCCCAATGGACTATAAGCTTCAACGAGGATTCCCTTCTCTTTGCAAAAGTCGGAGATCTCTTGTTGTGGTAGATATGGATCTATCCGTCGTCAGTATCACCACATCGAACTTGTGGCACACTCCAACCCACGGTTTTCGATCTGGTTCGCCGCTGGAACAACTGAGCAGTGTGGGAGCAGCTCTTCTAGGAACTTCACGCTATAGTTGGAAACACCAATCGCCCTGGTCTTTCCAGTCTTCAACAGCTTCTCCATACCTTTCCAGGTATCAGTATGTGACCACTCCGTGTCAAGATCACGTGAGCCGTCAGGGTGTTTTGGCTGTAGAGGGTGATTGCCGTTCGGATCTACAATGCTGTCAGTCGAGACACCTGCTGCCACATGCTGTCCTACGACTCACTCATGGGCACTGGCCAGTGCATCAAATACAGGTCCACATAATCCAATCCCAACCTCTTCAGGCTCTCGTCCAGGCATTCCTCCGTTCTTCGGTGGTATGTGCACCACAGCTTCGAAGTCACAAAGATGTCCTCCCTCTTGACACCAGCGGAGAGCGCCTCTTTGAGTCCCTCGCCCACCTCGTTCTCGTTGCCGTATACGAATGCGGCGTCGATGTGTCGGTAACCAGACTTCAATGCGTGTGCGACTGCGGTCTTCACCTCTGTGGCCTCGGACAGTCAGCTCTACTCAAACCATCCGGCGATTGCATAGACTTACGCCCAGCTTCAGACTGCCATGTGCCTAACCCAAGTGCTGGGATTTTATGGCCGGTGTTGAGGGTAAAGTCCTGGTCTGTCATTTTGTCTTCTGGATGTTTGGTGTATTCCGGTGTTCTTGCAAGCAACCAGTTTGCCAGTTGAGGATTCATGGACATGCACTGATCGCTAGCGACTCGAATTCGGCCAGCACGTCAAGGTGTGACGCGCCCTTGCATCCGCGATCGGCGACTGCACGTGGGCTCACACCCGTTGCCGACGAACATGTGCAACACTCTCACCCAGGCGAATCGGAACAAGAACGGCGAAACACCAAACCCTAGCTTACGCTTGCGCACATCGGAACGGCGTGCAGGAGAAAGATAGAGCCGAGAAGTCTCTGATCTGCCTCCGCACTGCGTGCCACCGCAGAAGCAGTAATTTTGCCCGCGCGGCCCCTCACCGCGGAACATCACGTCGGCAGCGGCACTACCGCAACAGGAAGTTGTTGAGCGGAGGGCGGTGCAAGACGGGCCATCGGCTCCATAAAGTGGGTCACAGGACGGGTCTGGAGCAAGGATGCTCCGCGTGTAGACCAATAGTTTGTTGCACATCATGCAGTTGACTTTCTTCGCGCCCATCGGGAGCACATCTACTGCAAGCCATTAGATCATGGAGGGGTTCGGTGGCAGCACACGCAGGATGGACGTCGCATGTACGCCTGTACCTGCTCTACCAGTCTTGAGCAAGTGGAGCATGAAGGTGAGATGATAAGACTGTAGGTCGAGTGGTGTTGAAAAGATCACCAGAGACGTCCATTACTCCTAACTCTCCTGCTCTCATTAATCACTGTACTTTTTGACTCTCTCCTCTAAGTCCCTGAAAGATACCCATCAGATTGTACCCGCCTATCAATCATCTCTCATCATGGCACCATCAGCGACATTCGAAACACCTAACATCAACGAGAACTTCAACTCCCACAAAGATGGCCTCGCTCTTGAAGCGACATCCGATGCCGTCGACGAAGTCAACGTCCTGAAGGCCGCCATGAGAGTCAAGAACGGCACCGCCACCCAGGAGGAAGTCGACATCTACGAGAAATCCCAATTCGACGCCGAAAAGGACAAGACTCAATTTCGCCAGTACGAAGACGCCTGCGACCGCGTAAAGAACTTCTACCGCGAGCAGCACGAAAAGCAAACCGTAGCCTACAACCTCAAAGCCCGCAACGACTTCAAGTCCAAGACCCGCGCGAACATGACCATATGGCAGGCCATGGAGAAGCTCAACACCCTAATCGACGAGTCTGACCCAGACACCTCACTCAGCCAAATCGAGCACCTTCTTCAATCCGCTGAAGCGATCCGTCGGGACGGCAAACCACAATGGTTCCAACTCACCGGCCTCATCCACGACCTAGGTAAACTCCTCTTCTTCTACGCCGCGGAGGGTCAATGGGACGTCGTAGGCGACACTTTCCCGGTCGGCTGCCGGTTCGACGAGACGATCATCTACCCCGGCACCTTCGAGAACAACCCCGACTCCAAGGACCCAATCTACAGCACGGAGCGCGGGATCTACACGCCCGGCTGCGGGATGGATAACGTGATGCTCAGCTGGGGGCACGACGAGTATCTGTACCATATCTGCAAGGAGCAGAGCACGCTGCCCGACGAGGCGTTGGCGATGATTAGGTATCATAGCTTCTACCCCTGGCACAGCGCGGGCGGGTACCGGTGGATAATGGATGAGGAGAAGGATGCGAGGATGTTGGAAGCCGTGAAGGCGTTCAATCCGTATGATTTGTATAGTAAGAGTGATGGGATTCCCAAGGTGGAGGACTTGAAGGAGTATTATATGGGGTTGATTAACACTTATTTCCCGCCTGGGGAGGGGGAGAGTGAGAAGGTTATTCGGTGGTAGATGTGATGGAGGTTGATTGTGGTTTTGGCGATTCTCTATATGTGCATAATGAATGATATGACTTGAGCAATGGCTGAAGACACATGGTGACTGTGGCCAGACTTGGATCGAACACGTGAGGAATGCTTGCACGAGTGGCTGGCCAAGGAATGGTCATGCTGGTCGTGAGACCTGGTACGCTAAGTTTGGCCCCATCCACCCGCCTGGTTCGCATGATCAATTCCGCTCCTGAACGCATCTCGCGCTTGAGTCGACACTATCTCATCATTGTCACAAGGTTTGTGCTCTTCGATGCGACCGAGCAAGCATCGCTGCGATCGCCCAATTCGCAGCGAACTGTACTGGCATGGTGCGAACCATGTCTCTACAGAATGCCAACAAGGCAGTGCCAGCGCACTACATCCGCCGGCACCACTCACACTGCAACTCCGCACAGCGATTGAGAGCAGCACCATGGACATCAGCATCCATAAGCGATGTCGATGGACCGTGGAGAGGACACGCAGTATTCATACAACATACAGCAGCTACGCCGCACGGCTTGAGACTACCATGCTTCTCTGCAGCACAGTCTTCTCCGTCCTAATCATACAAGCCCAAGCACTCTAGAAGCATTCTAGTCCGCGCTGACCGTTCTCGCAGAGCTTTGCTTCAAACCACCCACAACTCCTTCGCTCAAAGTACTGCTGCAACAATGCCTCACGCCACCGTCCACCACCCACCATCCATCATGTACGCCGCAGAAAGAAAGAAAAAAGCTCACCACCACGACATAGTCCCGGCCTTCTCGTCGGCGAGAAGTACGTCCTACTCCTCCTCGGACTCCTCGCTCGCCTCGTCACCACTGGTATCCGCCTCCGCGTTCGCAACGGCAAAGCTGGAATTCGTCGGGCTCTCGCTACCACTAGTAGCGCCCTGGAACTGCGCGAGCTGGCCCTTGAGATTCTTGATGGCGTCCTGCTGCTCCTTCTTGCCCATCGGCTTATGCTTCTTGCGCTTGCCGGCCGCACCACTAGCGCGACGCGCAGGCTCGAAGTCGTCATCGTCAAGAGCAGCAGCATCATCCGGAGACGCATCACGGGCCTTCTTCTTAGGGTTGCCGAAGATGCGGCGCACGAAATCGAGGAGCATGATCTGGACATTGCTCGGCAAGTCGTCGATCTCGAGCTCGAGCTCCTCACCCATGTCGCGGTGGCGGGGGGAGTTGTCGGTGATGATGCTGGTCAACTGTTGGACTTGCGCCTCACTCATCCTGGGAACGGCTTCAGAGATCTCCTGCTTATCCTCGTAAGTCACGACGCGAGACTTCTTGGATTTGGCAGCGGGCTTAGCTGCTTTGGCTCTTGGTGCCGCCGCCGTGCCAACCTTTCGCTGCTCGTAGGTTGGCGCCTTCTTCGCCTTCGCCTTCTTCTTGGCGGCCTTGATGTCGGTCATACCTGACAGCGCATTTTGCATTTCGGCAAGCTGCTTCTGAAGGTTGCGTATGGTGAGAGCCTTGTTATCACCATCGTCATCGTCCTCATCCTCGTCGTCGTCTGCGACGCTATCGTCATCCGCCGAGGCCGAAGAGGCACGATTCGAAACTGGCTGGTTCTTGCGCTCCCACTTGTCCTTCTCGGCCCACAACTGCTCGAACTCGCGTTGAAGAGCTATCGCCATATCGCGAATCGGGTTGCCTGGAGGGTTAAACTGCGTGCAGTTCTTGGTAACCTGGTCGAAGTCCTTCTTGAACTCGGCAGCAGTACCGTACTCGCCCAGCCTCAGTTTGGTCCCCATCGTGCCGAGGTCCATGGGGCGTCTGATGACTTGATGATAGTGCGGGATGTTAAGAGCAACAGGATCGACAGGTACCAGGAACGGGTGGTTCAGATGGCCATATTGGATACCAGTCATCTCGTTAAGGACATGTTCACAAAAGCGGAGCTCAAGCTGATGCGCCTTCCTCTTCGGCTTGGCGTATGAAATCTCCCGATTCTGCGTAGGCTTGATCGCTCGAGCTGGACGACCGGCGTTGGTTGACTGACGACGGATTTGAGGAGTGCCGTTGGCCTGCAGCGCATAGGTGTCAGCCGCCGAGGCAGGTGCCGTGCTCGCTGCGGCAGATGGCGTGGATGCTGTGGGCGCGACAGGTGGGATGACTTGACGTGACTCACGACGCTTCTCGCGAGGGAGCGAAGGCGATCGCTTCTTCTCCTGCTTGGGCGGCGCGGCCATGGATGCGGTGGGCACGTTCTCCATCATCTTCCGGAAGTACGCCTCTAACAGAAAGCCGGTTTGGGTTATCGCATGCGCATCGCCGTTGAAGCGGCGTGTATTGCCGATGATGAGATCGAAGTCGTTCGCGAAATCCTGCACTGACCCATACGCGCCCTTCTTGAGTTTGGCGTCCAGAGTCGTTATGTCCATCGGCTGCGTGATGATGTCGAGATACGTCGGGATTCCTAGCGCAACCGGATCCACTGGTCTGAGAAATGGGCCGGAGTGCTTCGTCTTCTTGAGGTTCTTGACTTTGTCGACGAGGTAGTTCTTCTGAGGCGCGGTCATTGGCTCAGTGCTGTACATGGCCTTGTCGGACGCAGTTGGCGCAGGCTGTGATGCAAGTTGGGCTTGGCTGTCTCCTGTAGCAGCAGGCTTCGCATCTACTTGAGTCTCGGTGACCACTGCACTGCCACCCTCGATTGACTCTCCAGGAGCGTCTGACAGTCCAGCGTCTGGCTGCGTTTCTGGCTGAGTGGCCTCCACTTTCACATCTTCGAGTGAAGCTCCAGGCTCGTGATGGCCTGCTGTTTCGGCTGCGGACTGCGTTAAATCATCAGACAGGGCTTCGCTAATCGGCTCTGCTGATGGTGCAGGCTGTGGAGATAGCGCATCTGCTGATACTCCTGTGGCGTCGACAGCAGGCTCATCCACGGTCTCTAGAATCGAAGCTGTGACTGCTTCAGATGGCACCGCACTTGGGGCTTCGGCCATCCCGGAGGCAGGCACCGACCCACTCTCTTCGTCCAGCCGGGTCCTCTTCGCCGCAGGCTCGTCCTCACCATCGTCCTCACGCGGCCGGACCAAGCTTGGCTCTGCCTGTACGCTCATCGACTCCAACTCCGCCGCAGGTGCTTGGGCATCGCTCTCCACATTCGCCATCTCCACATCAACGTCTGTCGCACCTGTAGTTAGTGGTTCATCCGGTGGCGGGGTTGGATGAGAGAGATTTGTCGCGTCCTTTGGGAGAAAGTCTGCGACAGGCTGTATGCCGCTGGTAACGTGTTCGACAGGAACAGCGCCAGATGGAATGGGATCTGCTGATGACACTGCAGTGGGTTTCGCATCTACCGCAGTCTCTGTGGGCTCAGCATGCAAATCCAGAGGAGCATCGATGGCGCTGTCTATGAGTTCTGTGGTCGCCTTGTTTTCGTAATGCGCATCGCTGAAGAGTGAGTCAGCGGGCGTGTGCGCGATGCGCAAGTGAGGTTGAGATGAGCGGATGGCATGTGACAAGGTGGATGTTTGTTTTGATGAAGTGAGAAGCGACGATACGTACCCGTTGATCGTGGGTGCCTCATAGGCTTGATGCGCCTCTGATGTGTCCATATCGTCGGCAGGGGCCAACTGTGTGGGTGGCGGTGCGGCCAATTCAGAGGCCATGGTCGCGGGTGTGGCGTACCGGAAGTGAATCGAATTATTGATGAAACAAGCACGTGATGATGTCTCGTTTCGATGATTCGAAACAGAAGTTGATCCCCGGTTTGTTTCGCCGATGATCGCTGCTTTTATTAAGAGCTGAAGAAAACGCGCTCGATTAATTTAAGAAAGTCGTGAAGGGCCGTTACCGCAGAGAGTGAATGTTGTGAGGCTCTGTGCGCCAGCGCTGCAGGAAGTGTCCAGTGAAGTCTTGCTCGCGTGTGGCTCGGCGATCGAAGATGTAGGGTCGCAAGTTCCGCGTCGAAAGAAATAAGAACGACCGCTTATTATTTCAAGCTAAGGATCGGCCCGGTGACACACGTGACCAGTCAGAGCCTTTTCGAATAATCTCTGTCGCCTTCAGGAGAGCAGGTGCCGGTGACGACGCGTCTTCAAGTCACTACTGAGGCGATGTGGCAACAGCAGTGAAGATGTGCCTGCTCAAGTCGTACGTAAGGCCGGAAAAACGCGCTTTGCTTGCGATATCGCGAAGGTCCGTGAGAATGTTGTTTCTCGGTTCGCGTTTATGCCAAAAGGCGGAGTCGTGTCGTAGAGGTCAGAATATCTGACTAGCGTGACTCTACTCCGTAGAATCGAGAAACTGACTCGGCGCGGAATGAGGCGGAGGTGCGGAATGCGACGGCGGGGTAGCGATTCGTGGGTGGGAGAGGGCAGCAAGGCGAAAGTGTTTCAGCAAATGTGGCACCGCGCGCCTCTTTTTATCCTGTCCAGGAGCCGGTGCTCAGGAGAAGTCTGGGTGGGAGGGGTGGTTTGATTGGCTCCGCCCGACTTCCGGGCAAGGATCACCCCCTGGGAGAAGATGGCGCAACGAACGTCTCTTTGCGGAAGACTGATCGCGGGAGGGACAGACCATGAAGCAAATGGCCTTCAAAACGACCTTGTAATTATTCGGTGACGCTCAGTAGGTAGATTCTGTAGTACTTCAAACGCCCGAGGAAACAGTCATCTTTGAATCGGTCGCACCTGCCAGAGCCCTCGCCAAGACTTCGAGTGCAGTAGCGCCTCCATCTCTCGAAATTTTGAACAAGTTAATTTGGTGACACTTCCTGTTACGACCCTACCATTCTTCCCACACATACCACATGGCATCATCGTCGCCATGAGTACCGCTAAGCGGTCACGTCACCGGCAATCGGACGCCAAAGCTGCCTCCTCACCGCCGGCGTCCAAGCGAATCAAGACAACGAAAACTTCTCACGTGCCCGCACGCCACGGGCTCGACTTCCTGGTAGACGACGATGCGAGGCATGGCAGACAACTGGAGGCCAAGCTCACGAATGGAGTGTCAAAGACGGCTGCGAATCGAGTGGACGAGTCACATGCGGCCGTGGCTCCAGATGGGAGAGATGAGGACCAGGTAGGTGCTTCGCAGCAAAATGCTATAGAACTCTCCAGCGTGGCAGACAGCAGCAGCGACATTTCCATTGATGGAGATGAGCTGGCGGCAGGCGGCGGACAGGCAAACGGAGTGCTCGAGGAGCCAATGATGAATGGTCACACTTCTGGGTATCACGAGAATGGCGATGAGGCGGAGGAGGCAGTAGCCGGAGCAGAAGATGTGGACATGGCGGATGACGCGGACGAAGTTAACGGCGAGCTCGAGGAACCATCGTTTGGCGAGCTACTCCAGGCACGACATCCCGATCCTATTGACGTACAGATTGCGTTCCCAAATCCTCTGGCCGACCGACATGCTCTGGTATCCACTTCCGGCGACCGCGCACTTTCAGCACCATCAGGCACGACACTTAGAACGGTCCTAACTCAGGCGCTGAAGACCAACGACAGTGAACTTCTCGAGCGATGCTTTCAAACCACGAATCTCAACGACATCCGAGCAACGATCGAACGACTACAATCACAGCATGTCGCGAGTCTTCTCCAAAGACTGGCCGAGCGGATACATAAGCGACCTGGTCGGACTGGCAACCTCATCACTTGGGTACAATGGTCGCTGGTAGCTCACGGCGCTTACTTGGCCAGCCAGCCGGAGGTCATGAAGAAGTTGAGATCTCTACACCAAGTGCTCCGAGAGCGAGCAAATGGACTTCAGCCTTTGCTACGCTTAAAGGGCAAGCTCGATATGCTGCAAGCGCAGTTGGAGTTACGGCAAAGAATGCAAGCTGCATCTCGTGCGGTCAGTGTTGGTGATGACGAGGATGATGAAGGAGTGATATACGTGGAGGGTCAAGACGAAGATTACACTGATGGTGAAGGTGCGACGGAGGAGGGCCACACCGATACACAACTGCTGGATGGCTTCAAGTCGAAGCCTAAGGGGCAGACCGCGACGCCACGGAGCGACTTCGCAGACTCGAGCGACGACAGCGAGAGTGATGAAGACATGCCCAATGGCGTTGCACAGGAAGTGGATGACGAGAGCTCCGAGGACGAAGATGCAGAGGAGGGCATGTTTGACGTGGAAGCCGAGGAGACTTCCGACGAGAACAGCGAAGCGGATGAGAATGGTGCCGACAGCGGCGCGGAGTCCGAGGACGAATCGATTTCCTCCGACGCAGGGAGCGATACCGGCGTACAGCAGCCGAAGCCTAGCACGCTCAACCGGAAGCGTTGATTGTGCTTTATTTGCTTCATGGCAAGGAATGATAGTGCAGAGCTTGGCAAGGCGTTATGGCGTATCAAAAGATCGGAGGGACGGTGTACATGGGAGGGCAGGCATGTTTACTAACGCAAGCATACCTGTACATTGTGGTAGAGGACTGTGCATGAGGATATGAGTGTGCACGATACCCGCATGGCGCTGCTGTTTTCAAGGGAATGGGCGGAGTTGCATAGCGATTGGTCGGTTCATAGAACAATGAGAGCAGTTCTACATTGCTTACCGAGAAGTTCTTGTTCATCGTCTTCCGAATCTGTCGGCGGTAGCATGCCGTTGTAAAAGAGCAAAAGAGCTCATATTCCACATCTCATTCACCTGATTGGCTTTACCAGATCGCTGGCAGAGCGGGAGCTAGCGGTTGGCCGCATGATGGCTCGCCGGTCACGGTTTCACATGCCCGAATTCGAGACCACATCCCAATATCGCCTCTTTCCCAGACATGCTGCAACGATGATCAACGCCGTACTGGTCTTCAACAACAACGGTCAGCCTCGGCTGACCAAGTTCTACACCCAACTCGTTCGTCCCACCCCCCACCCTCTCCTCCCCTCCAACCACTAACCCCGCCGTGTACAGGACACAGCAGTCCAACAACGCCTCATCTCCGAGATCTTCACCCTCGTCTCCGCCCGCCCAGCCAGCAGCTGCAACTTCCTCCCCCTCCCTCCTCTCCTCGCCCCGGCGAACACCAGCGCCTCCACCGCGCACAACGACGCCCCCTCCCTCGTCACCTACCGCCACTACGCTACCCTCTACTTCATCATGATCTCCACCTCCACCGAATCGCCCCTCGGTCTCCTCGACCTCATTC